>Ga0070761_10000350_pt1 | contig 30581 bp, 23 predicted proteins | sample HubBroMetageREF1_FD_66724 | JGI IMG/M metagenome (GOLD analysis project Ga0070761, IMG submission 66724) | Reference soil microbial communities from the Hubbard Brook experimental Forest, New Hampshire, USA - Hubbard Brook CCASE Soil... | ecosystem: Environmental > Terrestrial > Soil >... | reverse complement strand
CCGGCGGCGCTGGCGGCGCGAATGCGCTCGACGGCACCGTTCAGCTGCGCGGCGAGACGCTCGGAGGTGTGCCCGAGGCGATAGGCTTCGGACTGTGCCAGCGCGCCGTGCAGCGAGGCGGCGAGTGCCGGGAAGAATGTGGTGAGAACCGACAGCCACATGGTGTGGATCAGCAGGTGCGTGAACGCGCCGAGCGCGGTCAGGCCGAACAGCCAGCTGGTGAGCGCGTGCACGCGCCGCAGCAGCGCATGCTGGCGCACCGCCACCCGCCGGTGATAGAGCGCCTGGCCGGCGAGTATGCCGCTCGCCCAGCTGGTGTAACCCTCGACGAACGCACGATCGGACCAGGCATCAGCCAGCAGCTGCCGCGCCAGGGGCTCGCTCCGCGCGCACAGCGCCGTGACCTCTTCCGAGGAGCGCAGGTGTTGGCCCGGATCGAACACCCGCAGGTACCAGTTGCGCTCGCTCGAGGGCGCGGCGAAATCCAGCAGCGGCGCCAGCATCGGCAGGTACCAGATGAGTTCCGCGGTGGTGCGGGCGCCCAGCCATTGGCCCTGCCAGTGGCCGCGCTGCCCGCGCCAGAAGATCAGACTCACCGTGCCGATGAGCAGTACCTCGCCGGCGGCCCACAAGGCGGCGAGCGAGTGCAGACGGTGCCCCGGGCTGTCCCAGCCGAGCGCGAGCGGCATGACCGCGAAAAAGACCGCCAGAGCACTCACCAGATAGATGGCCCAGAAGCCGCTGCGGTAACGGTGACCAAAGTGAATCGCGCGCTGGTCGAACTCACGGTGCTGGGCGGCGATCGCATCGATCAGCGGCCGCAGCGCTGGCGGTGGCGCGGGCTGGATCATGGGCACCGCCGGTGGCAGGTGCACGCCGATCAGGATCAGTCGCTGCAGGACCTCGTGCAGCGCCATGCGCTTCGGCGGCGGCCTCTTCAGGCCCACGATCTCGTAGGTGGTGGTGAAGATGGCCGCAGAGACGACGCCGAGGCTGCCGTCGCCGTAGTCGACCAGCCAGTCGCCGGCACGGCCGTGCAGGCGCGACTCGCCGTCGGCGAGCAGGACCTCGAAGGACGTGGTCATCGGCACGGCCATGACCTCGTAGGGCCGGCTGGCGTAGCGGCCGGACTCCCCCTCCACGGTTGGCGGCACCGGCTGGTACTTGCTGGCGAAGTGCGCACGCGACACACGCCAGTGCTCACCCGCGGTGCCGGTGGCGATCGCGTCCCCGGCGCGCGCGTGCACCGCGCCCTCGGGGCTCTGCACGATGCACGGCCCGGTAGCAAAGCGTACCTGGATCTCGCGCACCAGCTTGCGCGCCCGCACGCGCTGGGGATCGGCGGTGACGAAGCCGGAGTAGCCGGGCTGTGCGCTCGAGCGGTACAGCGGGACCGCCTGCGCGCTGCTCACACTGCGCCCCGCTGTGCCTGCCGGATCCACTCGCGCCATAACCGCGTGTCGTGCAGCGGCTGTATCGTGGGCGCAAGCCCGTCCACCAGCTTCGCGGCTTCCCGCAACAGCGCCGCGCTTCTCGCCGGATCGGTCAGCGACTCGGCATACAGCGCGCGGGCCAGCTCCAGCGGCACCCACTGGTCGCCGTGATTGCGGGCGGCAAGCTCGCGCTGCAGTTTGACAACGGGTGCGATGGTCTGCGCGGCGTCGCTCATTCGTCCCTGGCGCGCCTGCGCCATCGCAAGCCAGGTGGACATTTCGGCGAGATCGCGCTGATCAGTAGTGGTGTGCTCGCCCCAGATCCGGCGTGCTGCCAGCGCCGTGCGCTCGGCCTTCTCCGCGGCGGCGAAGTTTCCGAGGCGATACTCGATGCGCCCGGAAAGGCTGGAGATGACGGCGACCCAGATCGCCTTGTAGTTTGTGGCAGAGTCGCCCCGTGTGGTCGCAGCCCCGATCCGACTCGCTGCATCACCGGCGAGACGCTGCGCCGCCGCCAGTTCGTCGCGCTCCGCCGCCGCGACAGCCGCCGGCAGGGTTTCCATGTTTTCGCCGATGGCAAGCAACAGCCCCCCGGGGGGCTCACTCTTGCGCCACTTTGCGAGCAGAGGCCCCCCCGCGGCCACCGTCGCAGTCGCGCCGCTGAGGTCGCCGACAAGAATCTGGAACAGCGCCGCTCGCGTCCTCATGGTGAAGTGCGACATGCTCATCACGGCGCCGCCGGCGCTCGCCCGTCCGAAATCATCGGCCGCGCGCCGCATACTCAGGATGCCTTCGCGCAGTCGTGCCGCGGCCCACAGGGCATTGCCGGTATCCAGCTCCGCGACCGCACGATTGTTGATGCTGGTGGCGTTGTCCGGATCGAGCCTCAGGACGGTCGCCGCCGTATCCACTGCGGCGGGCTTAGCGGCTGCGTCGTTCATCCGGAGCGCGCCTGCATGAAGTCCTTCAGTCGCGCCGCAAACTCCTCCGGCACGCGTCCTCCGGGAAGCTGCGAGAAATGCAGCGCTTTGAACTTGTCAGGCACCAGCGCCTCGGCAGCGCTGGTGGCGTCGATGCTCACCGGCAGGATGAACAGCGCGCCGTCGGCCATGTTGCGCACCCGGTCGATGGCGTAGCTCCATTCGCGGCGAAAGTAGGCTTCGAGCCGGCGCTGCGTGGTCGCCGATACCACCGGGATGAAGTACGAGCAGCGCGCGATGTTGCCGCGGATCTTGCGATCGTAGTCATCGCCCACCTCGAGCCGGTCGATGTCGAACCAGGTGGTGATGCCAGCGGCATCCAGACCGGCCTTGATCTGTTGCACGGCGGGCAGATCCTCGCGCGCGTAGCTGATGAAGACGGCGTTGTCGGGCATCTCGCGCGCGGGCGGCAGGAAGCGCGTCGGCGCGGCACTCACCGCGGCGGGCTTATGCCGGGCCTGCCAGCGATTGTGGAGTTCCTCGACGAAGCGCTCCGCCCCGACGTAGATGCGGGTGCGCACACTCACCTGCTGCAGGAAAGAGACCAGACGATCATCGTGGCTGCTGTGATCGTCCGCCAGCACTTCGCCGACATCGCGGGGGTCCGAGAGGCGCTGGCGTTTCGCCATGCGCAGGAACAGGCGCGCCAGCCAGTTGGTGAAGTTGCTGCCGATGAACAGCAGATGACTGTGCTCGAGCTCATGGAAGAGCCGCTCGGGCACCAGGTGCTCGCTCTGCAGGGCGCAGATGAACTCCAGCAGGTCCTCATCGGAGATCACGTAAGTCGGGGATGCCGCGAGCTTGCCGAAGAGGTGATAGACAGTCGGGCGCTCCAGCCGGTCGCGCTCGCACGGCAGGTCAACGACCCGGTTTGGCGAGTAGGACACCACGTCGGTCGCGGACGCGCCGCCCGAGCGCGCGAGGTTGATCGCGGTTTCGAGCAGCGAGTCGGGTGTGGTGGAGACGAACAGCTCGAAATCGGTGATCGCCGCCAGGTGCAGCAGCGCCAGCGGCGGGGTGAAATTCGCATCCTTGATGAGGCTGCGCAGCCGCACGTAGGCTTCCTCGCGCCGCCCGCGCGCCGCCAGGAACAGGCACACCACATCGTTGAGCGTGTACGGCTGCGGCAGATCCGCGGTGGGGACGTTGAGCCGGGCGGCGAGCCTCTCGGCGGCCCAGTCAAACAGCAGCCGTGGCCCGCGCTCCGTCGAGACCATCAGCAGCTCCGGGCCCACGATGGGGATGACGCGACGCTCCTCGATGAAGCTCAGCAGGTCATCCCATGCGTCCTCGTCCAGCGTGTTCGTCGGCAGTATTGCAGCCGCCTCTCTCATGGCCCGAATGTGCCCCCGGTGCGTTAGTCTTTCTTATGCGGCAGCTGAGTGTGCAGGAAGCTCCGGCGCACGGCAATTCGGGCCAGAGTGACTACTGGGCGCGAACGATCTCGCCCTGCATGACAGCACGCTGATTCCCGCGACGCTGTGCATCCTTACCACGTTCGATTGTCATCTCGACATCAAGCGCCAGCTCGAAGGCCACCTGCGCGTCGCGCGCGTTCACACTCTCATTCACCGCCCTGGTGGCCGTGTTGCGGCCGGTCGTAAGAATTTTAAAAGTGTGGTCCGCCGATGCGGGACGCGCATTGTATCGGGGTCGTGGCCACGGCGACAGAAGCGCGGCAGTTACGTAATAATGGCTGCCGCCGGACTATCCAGGGAGCTGAACCCGTAATCGTGTCGCCGTTGAATAAGGTGTTCAAGTCCGCGCTGCTGGCAGTGTGCCTGGCAGACGCCCTCAGCGTAACTGCGCGCGCGGATGGCCTGAGCGCCTATCTGCCGCTGAATCTCGAACCGGAGATGGAGCGCCAGGTGGAACGTGTGCTCATTCTCGCCGATGAGCCCATCCTCAAGCGGCCCTTCGCCGTCGAGCTCGTCAGGGCGGCACTGCCGGCGGCCTGTAGGAAAGACCCGGCGCTGTGCACGCGGGTGCGGAAGATTCTGGAGCGCTACTCGGGCGACCATGGCATTACCCACGCGAGCGCGACCGGCGCGCTGCACAGTGGCGCCGATGTGGTCCTGCCCAACCAGCATGGGCTGACCAGCGACAGCGACTGGGAGGTGTCAGCGCAAGGGTACGTGCAGCCGGCGGACTACCTGCTCCTCAGCGGTGGTGTGCTGGCGTACTCGGGCCGCACCGAATATACCGGGTCGGTCCTCAGTATCGGCTTCAACTGGGCGCAGCTGGATGTCGGCTACCGGGATCATTGGCTATCCCCCGCGACCGACAGCAGCATGCTCCTCAGCACCGAGTCCCCGACCATGCCGTCGGTGACGCTGTCCAACTGGGAGCCCTTCACGCGCCTCGGGATTCAGTACGAATTCATTCTCACGCGCCTGTCGCAGACCGGCAGCAACAGCGGCGACAGCCTCCCCGGCAACAACATTCTGTACGACGGCGTGGCGAGCCGGGGGAACCCGCGCCTCCTGAGCATGCAGCTGTCCATCGAGCCCTTCCCCGGCTGGTCGCTCGGCGTCAATCGCAACCTGGAATACGGCGGCGGCAGCGGCCTGCCGGATTCGGCGAGCTTTGTCGTCAGGGACTTTTTCAAGCCGAGCGGGCTGTCGCAAACGCAGGGCAACCAGGAGGCCTCCTACGTCAGCCGCTTTATCTTTCCGGGCAGGACGCCGTTCGCGGTGTATTTCCAGTATGCGGGCGAAGACAACTCCGACGGCGGCAGCTACCTTCTGGGTAACGCCGCACTCACCGCCGGCATCGACTTTCCGCGGCTGTGGAAGCACTTCGACGCGACCTACGAGGTCTCCGAATGGCAGAACATCTGGTACGTGCACAATATTTTCCTCGACGGCATGACCAATGACGGCCTCGTGCTCGGCAACTGGGGTGCCGATCAGCGCAACTTCAACGACGGTGTCGGCGCGCGCAGCCAGATGCTGCGCGTGGGCTGGGAGCCGCCCTTCGGCGGCTACCTCGAGGCACGCGTGCGTACGCTCGCCAATGAGGACTACTACGGCGGGGATACGCGGCAATATGTCCCGGGCGAGCCCGCGCCCTACCCCTATACGCATTTCTACGATTTCAGCCTGAGCTATTCGCATCCGTGGAACGGGCTCACGGTGGGCGCTGAAGCGGACACGGGGCGCGATGTCTACGGGGGCGCCTTCACGCGTCTTTCCGCTTTCGTGCGCCTTGGCGATGGGCGCTCGCGCGCTGATGATGCAGCGGACGAGGAACAAGAGGATCCGTACGGCGGGCCCACTCGCGAGCACGGTGCCGAGCTGTTCGTCGATGCCGGCGTGAACGTGAACCAGGTGCGGGCAGATCTCGGGCCCCCGACTCCGATCACTACCTCACCCGTGGGCTTCGGTCCTCACTTCGGACTGGGCGCGCGTCGCGCGGTGTCGGAATACGACGATCTGGGTGTGCGTCTGGAACTCGATGAGGTCGACGGTCACTCTTTGATTGGTGTTCGCGCGCTCGATTACCGCTATCGCATCGGCGATCAGCTCGCGCTCAGCCTGTTCGCCGGCGTGGATCGCTATAACCTCGCGACCCCTGCTTATTCGATGTACGCGGGACTGGGTGCACAGTGGCGCAACATCATACCCAGGTGGGATCTGGGGTTTGACGTTCGCTACGGCCAGAACATTGCGCGCGATCACGTGCTGCCGAGCGATCCCGTCACTACCCGCCCCGACAGCTTCTACAAGATCGCAAGCGGCGTGCTGTATCTGTCGCACCCGTTCTGATTTACGCGCGGCAATCCCCCTTCTAAGGCTTCACGCGCGTGTCGGTCGCGACCCAGTTCACTTCCCAGGTTTTGCCCCCGTCGCTGGAGAATGCCTGCTCAAAGCGGCACACGTCAGCGCCGCGCGGGGAAATCACGAAACGCACCAGAATGTTGCGCCCGTCGAGAGATTCCTGGTCGAAAAACTCCCCATGCCCGTTCTTGAATTCGCCCACCGTGGGCACACCAAGTGTGCCACCGCTGCTGTTGGAGAAATTAAGACTCCATTGGTGCGTCGCAGGGTTATAAAGACGCAGGGACAGGGCTTCGATGTGTCCGGAGGGCCCGGATACCTCCAGCTCCACAAGGTTGGCGCGCCCGTCCCAGACCTTGCGGACGACGGTGGTGCCGTCGTAGTCGACCCATGTTTTCGAGCCCGTCAGTGGGTGGGTCAGCCTCGATACGTGGGTCTTCCAGGTGCCGATCTCAAAATCGAAGTCGTGCGCCCCATCACGGCGTGCGGGCGCGGATTGCGCGCTCGCTTGCGCACACCACAGCATCGACGGCACTGCCGCCAGGAGCCCGAGCAGCAGGAACTTCACGCCGGACCGCCGCCGGGCGGGTTCAGGGTTGCGCGGGCACGCGCGTGTAGTCGTTGATCCAGTTGGTCTCCCAGGTCTTGCCGTTGTCATCTGAAAATGCCTGTTCCGATCTTGCCGTGGTCGGCGAAAGCGGCTGAATACGGAATCGGACCCAAATCGTCCTGCCGTTGAAGGGCTCCTGGTCATAGAACTCACCACGTCCATGCTCGAAGCGCCCGATCATCGGCACACTCTGCGCGTCGCCGGATGCGTTCAGTATGCCGACGCCGCTGGTTGCGAAGTTAAGATTCCACTGACGCGCGGTGGGGTCATAGAGGCGCAGTGAAATAAGCGAGAGGTGGCCTTTGGGCCCGTCGGATTCCAGCTCCGCAATGTTTGCTTTGCCGGCCCATACGGGGCGGACAACGGTTACGCCGTCCATCTGGATCCACTCCTTCGAGTCCTCCAGAGGATGCAGCAGTCGGGTTGAATGAGTTTTCCAGGTACCAATGTCGAAATCGAACGCGTGCTGCCCGTCATCGGATACGAGCACCGCTGGCGCGTCGGCGTAAAGCGCGGCCGGCAGAAGCGCCAGTGCCACCGCGAGCACAGCGGCGGCGAGCACTGCAGCCGCGAAGCGCGGGGTTGCGCGGGCTACCCGAGCCTCGCTCATGGCTGCATCCGTGTCAGGTCAGCAATGAAGGCGCGCGCCCAGCTCGCGCCGCCATCCGCCGAGTACGACTCTTCGTAGCGATGGGAGTCGGGCTTGATGTCGGACCAGACTCCGCGTACGAGTATGGAGCGCCCCTGAAAAGTGTCCATTGAGAACAGTTCCCCACGCCCGTTGCTGAATTGGCCAACGAGCGCCTGGCTCACCATCCCAACCTTGCTGCTCACGAACGTCTGGCTCCACTGGTGCGCCGTCGGGTTATATAGAAAGAGCGACAGTCCTTCCCAATGACCTCGCGGGCCATCGGCTTCGATCTCTTCGAGCAGGGCGCGCCCACCCCAGACCTTGCGCACCGTGACCGTGCCGTTCAGCTCAAGCGACTCGCTCGAAGCTGAAAAGGGATCGAGAACACGTTTGATGTGAGTCTTCCAGACTCCGAAATTGAAGTCAAAGTCATGCTGCCCGTCGCGCAGCGCGTCCGCGGCAGACGCAGGCGGCGCAGCTGCCGCCCCGGCAGCGCTTGCGAACATGGCGCAGCTCACAGTCAACAACGCCAGCCACGCTCGCAGCCCGCGCGCTTTGGCGGTCGTCTGAACGAGCCCGGTATACTGCTGATCCATTTAGCATCCCCCGTTGCAACGACTTGGCAGGCTCATTGTCGCGGCAGCGTCGCGGCGTTGAAGAGCCACGTCCCGGAAAAAAAGGTGGGCCACTTTGCAAGCCAGGGCGGCGAAGGCCGCGGAGCCTTTCTTCGAACTCGACCTTAAGCCGGTAGACAAGGCTGCAAGGGGCGCATCCGCCGCCCTGTGCAGCCAGATCAGAGCCGCAATCCTCGATGGCCGTCTCGCACCGGGAACAAAGCTCCCACCGACCCGGCGCTCGGCAAGGTTTTTCGGCGTCTCGCGCAACACCTCGGCGGAGATCTACAGCAGTCTGCTGGGAGAGGGGCTGGTGGTGACCCGCCGGGGCGCGGGAACGTACGTGGCCGACTCCGCCAGCCGGTTCCCCGCACGCACAGCGCCGCGTAGCCAGACACCGCCCGATGTCCGGCTCAACACCTTTTGGCTGCGCGAGGACGTCACCGCGGCGCTGGGTTTCTGGCGGGATCAGCCCGACCTGGGTGTCTCAAACACTGCCCCGGCCCAGATCGACTTCCGGCCGGCGATCATCGATGCGCGTCTTTTTCCGTTCAACATCCTGCGGCGCGTCTTCACCCGGCAACTACGCCAGCTGGAGAAGCGACCGGCCAAATACCAAAGCCCGCAGGGGAATCAAGGCAACTACCGTCTGCGCGAGGCGATCACAAAACACATCTCACTCACCCGCGCGGTCGCCTGCGGACCCGCTGACATCCTGATTACCGCCGGTGCGCAGCAGGCCTTTGACCTGCTCGCGCGCGTGCTGGTGAAGCCGCATGAAACGGTGGTGGCCATCGAGGACCCGGGGTATCCGCCGATGCGCGTGGCGTTCGCTGCCGCCGGGGCCCGCATCGTGCCGGTAGGGGTCGATGCGGAGGGGCTGATCATCGAGCAGCTGCCGGCTGACGTGCGCGTGATCTGCGTGTGTCCGTCGCATCAGTTTCCACTCGGCGTGACCATGTCGAAGCGCCGGCGGCAGGCCCTGGTCGAATTTGCGCGCCAGCACGGCGCTGTGATCATCGAAGATGACTACGACGGGGAGTTCCGCTACGACGGCAATCCCCTGGCCGCACTGCGCTCATCCACCGTCGCAGACGTGGTCTTCTACGTCGGCACGTTCTCCAAATGCATGCTGCCGAGCCTGCGACTGGGGTACATCGTCGCCTCTGACTGGGCGATGTCGACGCTGGTGGCCGCGAAGAACAGTCTCGACTGGCACTGTTCAACGCCGGTGCAGCTGGGTGTCGCGGGCTTCGTCGCGGATGGCTCACTGCGGCGTCATGTCGGGCGCCTGCGCGGAATATACAGGGCGCGCCGGCAGCTGTTGCTGGAGTCCCTTGAAACCCAGTTCGCCGAATGGCTGACTCCCATCCCCTCCTCCTACGGAATGCACGTGACGGCGGTCGCGCGCGCCGCGCCCGACCTCGAGCGCGTCGTGGCACAGCTTGCGGCAGCGCAGGTCAGCATCCACTCCCTGCGCCGTTACTACTCAGGCGAGCAGACGCAGCACGGGCTCGTCTTTGGCTACGGCGCGGTGGACCTGTCGCAGATCAGGAAAGGCCTGGGAGCGCTGCGCAAGATCCTCACCGCGGCGTGAGGTTCACTTCGCGCTCACTCGCGGATTGCGCCTGCACGGCACTCTCGATCAAACGACCCCGGCGTGCGACGATTGACCATTCCTCGGTGTACGAGTGAACTGCCCCGGCACCTCCCCTCAAGGAGCACCCCGCACCCATGGTTGACGTACATCCGTTTCATGGTGCCGCTCGCACCTGGACCGATTTCTTCATCCACATAGCCACGATCTCGGTCGGGCTTCTCATCGCAATCGGGCTCGAGCAAACCGTCGAATTATTCCACCATCGGCAGCAGCGCCAGCAGCTCGAAGCCGATCTGCGCGCCGAAGGCCTGCGCAACCGCGCGATCGTTGAACGCGACATCGCCTACCTGGACGCCTTCGGTGACTGGAACTTGCGTGCCAATCGGGCGGTGCAGGCGGCGCAGGGCAAGCCCTCAGGGCCTTACCCCGAGCGTCTCGACCAGGACCCGCTGGCGCGCAAGAACCTGCGCTACGTTGCTACCACCGCATCGGTCTGGACTACCGCCAGGGAAAACGGCGGCATCGCGCTGCTGCCGCGCGATGAGGCTCTCGTCTACACCCGGCTCTACCGGGTGCATGATCTGATCGTCAACATGGATTTTGAGTGGCGCAAGGCCGGCATAGCCGTGTCCGGAATCCAAAGCCGCTTCTCCCCGAACCCCGGGGTGGCGCCCCCTGATCTTGCGGCGATGAGCGGCGCCGAGCTCGACGAGTTATCCGCCCTGGTCATGCAGGACTACGCCGTCGGCTCCTCACTCAAGAGCCTCCTTAAAGCCTTCCGCGGAGCCAACGAAGCGGTCCTGAACGGCATGCGTTCGGAGGAAGATATGGTGGAGGCAATCTACCGGGAGCAGCTCAACCTTTCCGGAGCCGTATCGAAAGAGTCCGCCGCCGTCAGCTCGGCACCGAGTCGGTAGGTCACCGACGCGAGGCTGCGTTTCCTTCAGGGCCTTCGCTGGTAGGCGGCGTCGAATGCCGGTCGGAGCTTCGGCGAGACATCACCGAGCCCGTCGACGACCTGCTTTGCCCAATCGAAGTACTCCCGCCGCCGCTCCAGGGTCCAGTCCTTAGGCGCGGAAGCCGCGATGTCACGCAGGTTCGCGATCTTGTCAGCCAGCTTGACCAGTTTTGCACGCCCGCTGATGTGGCCCGCGTGCTCGACCTGCAGGCGCTTGCGTTCCGCCTTCGGCAAGGACTTGTCGTCGGTGACCTCCATGACAACTTTCGCAACTTCCTCGCCGAACAGTTCGCGTAGTTCCGCTGCCGTCGTTTCAGTATCTTCAATGGTGTCGTGCAATAAAGCCGCGACAATCACCGTTGCATCCACAATCCCGCCCTCGTTAGCCAGGATGTTCGCCAGCGCGATGGGGTGATTTATATAGGGCGACGCGGCTGCATCCTTGCGGCGCTGGTCCCGATGTTTGTGGGCAGCGAATGCTGCCGCCTTGAGGATCGTCTGAATTGCGGGTTTGTCCATCCTTCAGCCGCGCGGACTGCGCAGCCCCTCTTTACTGTTCGCCGAAGCTGGTCGCATCGACGTTGACGTCCATGACTTCATGTCCGCCGCCGCGGCGCACGCCGCGCACATGTCGGAAGTGATGGTGCCGATTTTCTGCTCGTGATAGATGTCGGCGATGAAGGCGTTGAGCGCCCGCACCCGCTGCCTGAGCCCCCGCTCGAGCCGCGTCCACTCCGCGGCGGGCAGAATGCGCGGCACGATGTCGAAGGGGATGAGGCGCTCGGTGCCCTCATCCTCGCCGTACACCGCAAAGGTAATGCCGACGCGGTGGAACAAGGCGTCCGCCTCGGCGCGCTTGCGGGCGAGCTGTTCCAGGGGCTGCCCGCGCAGCCACTGGTAGTACTCCCGGCAGTGCGGCCGGGGTGCTCCGGCGGCATCCAGCATCTCGTTATAGGGGCGGGTCGACGCGGACATCAGGGATATTAGACCACCCCAAAACCCGAAACCCCGGCAAAACAAGGCGGCTTGCTGTAGCCTTCGCGTCAGGCTCGTGATTTTTCGGCTTGTCTGCCCTTGGCCCCGCACCGCTTCGGTGCGTGTTCTGGCCAACGTCTGCCACCCTCGGAATGTCTTTCGAACCAGGAGGCAGGGCCTTCCTGCTCGTTTCTCTATCAGCTTTGTGAGTGTTTGCAGTGACTAAATTATACGTTGGAAATCTTCCCTTCACGGCCACCGAAGACGGTGTGCGTGCCCTGTTCTCAGCCCATGGAACCGTTGAAAAGATCGCGCTGATCAACGATCGGGACACTGGTCGCCCGCGTGGTTTCGGTTTCGTGGAAATGTCGGCCGCGGATGCCGCCCGTGCCACCCAGGCCCTGAACGGCAAGGACTACGAAGGCCGTTCGCTCAAGATCAGCGAAGCGCAGGAGCGCGAGCGCGGCGGTGGTGGCGGCGGAGACCGCGGACCGCGCCGCTACTAAAGTTCAGGTAACTGAATGGTTGCTCCCCAGGCGGATGCCAAAAACCGCCTGCGGGAGCAGCGTCAGCTAGGCGAGGTCTGATCCATGGCCTGGCGAAAGACCGGCACCTTTCACCCTCCGGTGGAAGTTCTCGTGCTGACCTGCGATGTGTGCGCCTGCGAAATCGGTCATGAAGACGGGCGTCGCCCGCGCGCGCATTTCCTTTTGAGCCGCCTGCCGAATCCGGGTGCAATGGACGACCAGACACCGGCGGTGGTGATCTGTTCGCGCGAATGCCTGCGTGCTTTCGCCGCCAACGCTTCCGGACCGGATCGTGCCCCACCGCTCGAAGGCGGAACGTCATCCAACCGGCAACCACCCAGGTAGGCTCGCTAAGCCTCGGGCTCAGTGATCAGTCCGCCGGTTCTCGCTGGCGGTGGGAACGAGCGTACCGTCAGCCAGCACCACGCAATACAGCCATGCGGGCGGCTCGATGTACGTCGAGCTTTTCCAGATGTCATAGTCGCCGTCAGGATTCGCGGCCTTGAGGCGCGCAAGTTCCACGTGGGCCTGGACGTGAGTTTCGTACAGCACTGAGGACACGTCGTGCTCGCGCTGGCCGGGCAGACCTGAGCTTTGAACGACGTAGAACACATCGGTGGGAGTGGCGGCTGCGAGGGGGACGCTCATGGCACCTCCGAGAAGGGACCGGAGTAGACACCGGGTGATTGGTCAATGCAAGGAGCAGCCAAATTGAACTCGCTCTGGCGTCGCGCCCCCGGCAAGGGATCTGCCGCCTCGCCCTGGAACAGCGACCAGATCCTGCGCGAAGAGCTCTTCAGCATTGAGCGCCTCGAGCAACATGCACAGAGCCTCGCCGTCGCACAGGAGGTCACGCGCCGACCAACACCCCGCCGCTCTCTGGGCGCGAGGCTCAAGGACAACGAAGCGGTGCTGCTCGCGGCCTATCGGGCCATTGGTGCCGCGGCAGGCCAAGGTCGCACGATCTCCCCGGCGGCTGAGTGGCTGCTCGATAATTACCACCTCGTCGAAGAGCAGATTCGCGAGATCCGCCAGGATCTGCCGCCCGGCTTCTATCGACGCCTGCCAAAGCTCGCGAGCGGACCGTTTGACGGCTATCCGCGCGTGCTCGGCGTGGCCTGGGCATTCGTCGCCCACACCGATAGCCGCTTTGATCCGGACGCGCTGCGTAGCTTCGTGCGCGCCTATCAGAGCGTGCAGCCTCTGACCATCGGCGAGCTGTGGGCGGTCGCGATCACGCTGCGGATCGTACTGGTGGAAAATCTTCGCCGCGCCGCTGCGCGCATTGTGAGCAGTCGCGCCGCGCGCGAGGAAGCGGACGTCCTCGCAGACCGGCTGCTGGGCGTCAACGGCTACAGCGCCGAACCCGACGCCCTGCTGGGCCGCAATGCGGACCCCGACTCCTTCTCACCCGCGTTCACAGTCCAGCTCGTGCAACGACTGCGCGATCAGGACCCGCGAGTAACGCCGGCGCTGCAGTTGCTGGAGCAACGCCTGGCCGCGCAAGGCACAACCGCCGATGAGACGGTACGCGATGAGCATCAAAGACAGGGCGCATCGAACGTAACCGTACGCAACATCATCACGAGCATGCGGCTGCTCTCGGATGTGGATTGGCCCCAGTTCTTTGAAAGTGTCAGCCTGGTTGACGACCTGTTGCGCTGCGGCAGTGATTTCGCCGCAGCGGATTTTTCCACGCGTGACCTCTACCGCCGGGCGATCGAGCGTTTCGCGCGCGGCTCGAAACTTACGGAACTTGCCGTCGCGGGCGCGGCCCTGGCGGCTGCCAAAGAGTCTGCCGCAACGCAAAGCCCAGGCGATCAACGCCGTCTTGATCCGGGCTATTACCTGATCGCGAACGGCCGGCGCAGCTTCGAAACAACCATCGGCTATCGAGGTCCCCTGTTCGGCTCAGCGCAGCGGTTCGGACCTGCAATCGGAGTGGGAAACTACCTGGCTGCGATCGCCCTGGTCGGAGCGCTCGCTCTGTCGCTGCCGTTATTCATTCTGAGCGCGTGGGGCATCGCGCGCGCCGAGCTTGCGCTGCTGGGTGTCCTTGGCCTCATTCCTGCGCTCGATGCCGCCATTGCGCTCGTGAATCGTGGCGTCATGAGGGTGGTCGGCGCCACCATCCTGCCTGGCCTTGCGCTGCGCGATGGCGTTCCGGCACATCTGCGGACGATGGTGGTCGTACCCGCCTTGCTCACCACACGCGCCGCACTCGAAGAACAGATCGACCGGCTCGAAGTTCACTACCTCGCCTCGCCAGAGGGCGAGCTGTACTTTGCGCTGCTCTCGGACTGGACGGACGCTGCGGCCGAAAACACTGCCGGGGATGCTGAGCTTGTCGCGATGGCGCGTGAGGCCATCGCGCGACTGAACCGGCTTCACGGAGCGGGTTCAGCAGCTGAGCGCTTCCTGCTGTTGCACCGTCGCCGCGTGTGGAGCGAGGTGCAAAGACAGTGGATGGGATGGGAACGCAAGCGCGGCAAGCTTCATGAACTCAATCGCCTGCTGCGCGGCGCGACCGATACCACTTTCCAGGAAGTCAGTGGTCGCCCCCCTGCGGTTCCCGAAGGAGTTCGCTACGTCATCACGCTCGATGCCGACACCAAACTTCCGCGGGAAGCGGCCCGACGTCTGGTCGGCAAGATGGGGCACCCGCTGAATCACCCCCGCTTCGACGCCGCAACCGGGCGCGTGGCCGAGGGCTACGCGGTCCTGCAGCCCAGGGTCACGCCGTCCCTGCCGGTCGGTCGCGAAGGCTCGCTCTTCCAGCGTGTCTTCTCGAGCGCGAGCGGCATTGATCCATATGCCGCCGCCGTGTCGGATGTCTACCAGGATCTGTTCGGTGAAGGCTCGTACGCGGGCAAGGGCATCTACGATGTGGACGCCTTTGAAGCGGCTCTCGCCGGTCGTGTGTCCGATGGCACGCTTCTCAGTCACGATCTCTTCGAGGGAATTTTCGCGCGCGCGGGACTGGTTTCCGATATCGAGGTCGTCGAAGAGTTTCCGTCGCGGTACGACGTTGCCGCCGCACGCCAGCACCGCTGGGCGCGCGGCGACTGGCAACTGTTGCCCTGGATCTTCGGCCGCGGCGACCTGGCGCGCGACGCCGCCGGCAACGTTCGCGGCGACCGTAGTTTGCCGCTGATCGGACGCTGGAAAATGCTCGACAACCTGCGGCGCACGTTGTCGGCGCCCGCGAGTGTCGCGGCGCTGGTGGCCGGGTGGCTGTTGCTCCCCAAGGCAGCGCTGCTGTGGACCGCATTTATCGCACTGACGATTGCCGTGCCGGCGCTCCTGCCTCTTTTCGCTGCCATCGTGCCGCGCCGCGCCGGCGTCAACGCACGCAGCCACTTTCGTGCGCTGCGCAAAGACCTCTGGCTGGCTGCATCGCTAACCGCCTTACCGATCATTTTTCTTGCGCATCAGGCGTGGCTGATGATCGATGCGATCAGTCGCACCCTGTTTCGTCTGTTGGTCAGCCGGCGGAATCTGCTGCAGTGGGTCACCGCAGCCCAGACAAACTTAAGGCCCCAGCTTGATCTTGAGAGCGCCTATCGCCGCATGTGGGGAAGTCTGCTCATCGCGCTCACCGCCGCCGTGCTCGTCGGCTATTCGCGGCCGGATACCTGGTGGCTGGCGGCACCCTTCGTACTCCTGTGGATTGCGTCCCCCGCCATTGCCGTATGGATCAGCCTGTCGCCACTCGTGGCGGGGCGCCTGGGCGTCACGGATGCAGAGGCACGCGCGTTACGGCTCATCGCGCGGCGCACCTGGCGCTACTTCGAAGAATTTGTGACGGCGGACGACCAGATGCTGCCGCCGGATAACTTCCAGGAAGATCCGCGACCGGTGCTCGCGCATCGAACCTCCCCCACTAACCTGGGCCTCTATCTGCTGTCCGCCGTCAGCGCGCGCGACTTCGGATGGGCTGGGATTGTGGAAACCGTTGAACGCCTGGAGGCGACGTTGGTGACCATGAGGCGCCTGCAGCGCTATCGCGGTCATTTCTACAACTGGTATGACACCCAGGATCTGCGTCCTCTTGATCCGCGCTACGTCTCTTCCGTGGACAGCGGCAACCTCGCGGCGCATCTCATTGCACTCGCCAACACCTGTCGGGAATGGATCGCGGCACCCGTGGCTGATCGGCTCTCATGGGTCGGGGTCGAAGATGCTGTGCACCTCGCACGCGAAGCCTTCCAAAAGATCCCCAGCGAGCTGCGAACACACGCCATCGCCGCAGCGCAGTTTGAACACGCCCTCGATGCCCTGGTCGCGGCGCTTACCGGGGATGAGGCGGTGCCGTCGCAACTTACCGCCAGCCTGGTACGCACTGCACCGCTCGCCGCGACCCTGGCCGACATTGCGTGCGCGCTCGCCGCTGAACTGGGCGATGACGTGGGTGGAGAGACACGTTTCTGGGCAGAAGCGGTGCAGCGTTCGCTTGCGAGCTGGCAGCGGGATCTGAACCTTGACGATGCGGGCATTCGCGACCTGACGCAACGGCTGGCAATCATTGAGTCAACCGCGCGGGAAATGTCCGAAGCAATGCAGTTCGGGTTTCTCCTTGATCCACAGCGGCGACTCCTCTCAATCGGCTACCGGGCGAATGAGGGCACGCTCGATCCAAGCTGCTACGACCTGCTCGCCTCCGAGGCGCGGCTCGCGAGCTTTGTAGCCATCGCCAAGAACGACGTGCCCGCGCGCCACTGGTTTCGACTTGGACGCGCGGTGACTCCTGTGGGACACGGAGCGGCGCTGATCTCCTGGTCAGGGTCGATGTTCGAATACCTGATGCCTGCACTCGTCATGCGGGCGCCATTCGGGAGTCTTCTGGAGCAAACCAATCGCCTGATTGTGCAGCGGCAGATCCAGTACGGTGTTGAGCTCGGCGTTCCCTGGGGTGTTTCCGAATCCGCCTACAACGCGCGCGACCTCGAGCTCACCTACCAGTACTCGAATTTCGGCGTGCCGGGGTTGGGGCTCAAACGCGGCTTGAGCGAGAACGCGGTGATCGCCCCGTACGCGACGGCGCTTGCCGCGATGGTCGACCCGGAACGCGCGGCGCTTAACTTCGCAAGCCTCATCGCGATCGGCGCACGCGGCCGCTACGGCCTCTATGAGGCACTCGACTACACCCGCAGCCGCCTGCCCGAGGGATCCCGGGTTGCCATCGTGCGGGCCTTCATGGCGCATCACCAGGGCATGAGCGTGGTTGCCATCGCCAACGTGCTGTTCGACGGGCGGATGCGCGAACGGTTTCACGCCGAGCCGGGCATCCAGGCGACCGAATTGCTGCTGCAGGAACGCGCGCCGCGTGACGTCTCGGTCGCTCATCCGCGTGCCGAAGAAGTTGGCACGGCGGCACGCAGCAACGATATGCAATTCCCGGAAGTGCGGCGCCTGCGAACCCCGCACGAGGCAACGCCGCAGACGCACCTGCTGTCGAACGGGCGTTACTCGGTGATGCTGACCGGGGCCGCTTCCGGGTCGAGCCGCTGGCACGATCTCGCCGTAACGCGCTGGCGCGAGGATCTCACCCGCGACGATTCCGGCAGCTATTTCTTTCTGCGTGACAATGAAAGCGGAGTCGTGTGGTCTGCCGGCTATCAGCCCAGCGGCGTCGAGCCCGACAGCTACGAGGCGAGCTTCACCGAAGATCGGGCCGAGTTCATCCGCACCGACGCTGCCATCACCACGATCCTGGAAGTCATCGTGTCCCCGGAGGACGACGCCGAGGTGCGCCGCATATCGATCGTAAACGCCGGCAACCGCATGCGGGACTTCGAGGTCACTTCCTATTCGGAGCTCGTACTGGCGAGCGCCGCCGCCGATACGGCGCACCCGGCCTTCTCCAAGCTCTTCGTGCAGACTGAGTACGCTGCCAAGGTGGGCGCGATCCTGGCGACGCGCCGGCGGCGCTCGAGCGCCGAGCCGGAGATGTGGGCCGCGCATCACGCCGTCGTCGAAGGCGAGACCCTGGGCAAACCCGAACTCGAAACCGATCGGGCGCGCTTCCTCGGCCGCGGTTGCGACATTTCTTCACCCAGCGCCATGACGGACGGCCGTCGCCTGTCCAACACCGTGGGCACGGTCCTTGATCCGGTGTTTGCGCTGCGGTATCGCGTACGCGTGCCAGCCGGCGCAACTGCGCGCATTGCGTTCTGGACCAGCATTGCCGCCTCCCGCGAGGCGGTTCTGGACCTGGTCGACAAGCACCAGGAGGCAAACGCCTTCGAGCGCGCGGCCACGCTGGCGTGGACGCAGGCGCAGGTGCAACTGCGGCACATCGGTATCGACGCCGCCGATGCCGGCCTTTTTCAGCGTCTCGCGGGCTACGTGCTCTATGCCGACGCGTCGATGCGACCGTCCTCCGATACCGTGCGCCGCGGAGCTGGCAGCCCGGACGCACTCTGGGCTCATGGTATTTCCGGCGATCTGCCGATCGTGCTGCTGCGAATCGATGATGTCGAAGATATCGCCATCGCGCGACAGTTGTTGCGTGCCCAGGAATACTGGCGCATGAAGCAGCTTGCCGTTGATCTTGTGATCCTGAACGAGCGCGCCACCTCATACCTTCAGGATCTGCAGATCGCCCTTGAGACGCTGCTGCGAATGAGTCAGGCGCAGCCGGGCGCGGACAACACCCGCGGCTCGGTGTTCCTCCTGCGCACGGATCTCATATCGGCTGAGACGCGCGCGCGCCTGTCATCCGTTGCACGGGTGGTTTTGGTCGCGCAACGCGGCGACCTCGCCGATCAACTGGATCGTCTGCGAGCCCCCGCAGCACCCGCCGCGCGGCGGCCGAGGGGGAGCCTGGCCCTCGAGGCTGTACCGAGAGCTCCCGCGCCACAGGATCTGGAATTTTTCAACGGGCTGGGGGGATTCGCAGCAGGCGGACGGGAATACGTCACGCTCCTCGGTCCCGGGCAGGTGACTCCCGCACCGTGGATCAACGTCATCGCCAATGCCGGGTTCGGCTTCCAGGTCGCCTCCGAGGGCAGCGGATTCACGTGGGCGCAAAACAGTAAGGAGAACCAGCTGACGGCGTGGTCGAACGATCCCGTCACGGATCGCCCCGGCGAGGTGTTGTATCTGCGCGATGAAGACAGCCGCGAGGTATGGGGACCGACGGTTGCCCCGATACGGGAGCGTGGCACGCACTATCGCGCCCGACACGGACAGGGATACAGCCGTTTCGAACACACTTCCCATGGCGTCGAGCTTGAGCTGCTGGTTTACGTCCCGATGGACGATCCCATCAAGATCTCGCGCCTGAAAATCCGCAACAACTCGCTGGCGACGCGCAAGCTCTCCGTCACCGCATACGCCGAATGGGTACTTGGTCCTTCGCGAGCCGCCACTGCCCCGTTTGTGGTGACGACAATCGACCAGATTTCGGGTGCGATGTTTGCCCACAATCCGTGGAGCACGCAGTTCGGATCGCGCGTGGCGTTCGCGGATCTCGGTGGGACTCAAACGCAATGGACCGCCGACCGGCGCGAGTTTCTCGGGCGGCATGGCACGCTCGAAAGACCCGCAGCCCTTAGCGCGCGGGTACCCCTGTCGAGGCGGGTGGGCGCGGGCCTGGACCCTTGCTGCGCCCTGCAGCGCCTGGTGGAACTGGCACCGGATGAGACGGTGGAGGTGGTCTTTTTCCTGGGTCAGGCCGCCAGCGTCACGGACGCGCAGTCGCTGCTGGTCCGTTACCGGTCGGCCGATCTCAATGCGGTCTTCGAGACGGTCGTGCAGTACTGGGACGATGCGCTCGGGGTGGTACAGGTAAAAACCCCGGACCGCTCGCTCGACATCATGCTGAACCGCTGGCTGCTCTATCAGACGCTCGTGTGCCGCATGTGGGCGCGATCGGCCTTCTATCAGGCCAGCGGCGCCTACGGATTCCGCGACCAGCTTCAGGATGCCATGGCGCTCACCCTGTCCAGGCCCGCCGTGACGCGCGAACATCTGTTGCGCGCCGCCCGCCGGCAGTTCATCGAGGGCGACGTTCAGCATTGGTGGTTGCCGCCGAACGAGAAGGGATCGACTGGCGTTGGCGTTCGCACCCGCATTGCGGATGATCGGGTGTGGCTCGCATATGCCACGGCTCACTACGTCGAGGCGACGGGCGATGTCGCGATCCTGGATGAGAGTGTGCCGTTTCTCGAGGGCCAGGCGCTGCGGCCGGGCGAAGCGGACGCGTTTTTTCAGCCGGTTATCTCGGACCAGGCCGCACCGCTCTTCGAGCACTGTGCGCGGGCGCTGGAGCAGAGTCTGCCTGTCGGAGAGCACGGCCTGCCCTTGTTCGGCACCGGTGACTGGAATGACGGCATGAACCGGGTTGGTGAGCTGGGTCGCGGTGAAAGCGTCTGGCTCGGATGGTTCCTGTACTCAACACTCGTGGCATTCGCACCCCTGGCAAAAGCGCGTGATCAGGGCGCGCGCGAGCAGACCTGGCTCGCTCACGCGGCAGCACTGCAGAACTCACTCGAGCAGAACTCCTGGGATGGGGAATGGTATCGACGGGGCTATTTCGATGATGGCACAGCGCTCGGATCGGCCACCAACAGCGAATGCCGGATCGACTCCATCGCGCAATCCTGGGGCGTCCTGAGCGGCGCGGCCGAACCAAGCCGTGCTGCGCGTGCGATGTCCTCCGTGGGCACTCAGCTCATTCGCCGCGACGCGGATCTGGCATTGCTCTTTACGCCCCCCTTCGATCGCAGCCTGCCCGACCCGGGCTACATCAAGGGGTATCCGCCCGGGATTCGCGAAAACGGCGGGCAATACACGCACGCCGCCATCTGGTCAGTGCTTGCGTATGCGCAGCTCGGTCAGGGAAACAACGCCTGGGAGTTGTTCGCAATGCTGAATCCGATCAACAGGGCGAGCACACGCGCCGATGTGCATCGCTACAAGGTGGAACCTTATGTTGTCGTCGCGGACGTGTATTCCGTGGCTCCCCATGTCGGTCGTGGCGGCTGGACCTGGTACACAGGCTCCGCCGGCTGGATGTATCGGGCGGGGCTTGAAGGAATTCTGGGATTTCGCGTGCAGGGAGCAAGCCTGCTGCTAGCGCCGTGTATCCCGGAAAAATGGCCGCGCTTCGAAATCACGTTCAGGTACGCTTCAGCGCGCTACGAAATCCTGATCGAGAACCCGCGGGGCGTCAGCCGCGGCATCGCTCATGCTGAGCTGGATGGCAAGACGCTGCCGTCAGGCTCGAATGCGCGCATCTCACTGGTAAATGACGGCAATACGCACAGCGTGCGACTGGTCCTCGGAGTGTAGGGCTGCCCGCCTCAACCGCTCTGCAGAGCGCTTACCACGAGATAACCCGCGAGGATAATTCCCACCACCGCGATCACGAGGTTGAGGACGGCGCCCAACCCAATCAGGTAACCGGACGAGACGTCCTGGGCTGGAAGAGTCTTCAGGAACCGGCGATAGGCAATACTGGAAGCGAGTGCGATGCCCGCACCAAGCAGGATGAGCGCTACGCCGACCAGCAACGAGAAGATGTGAGGTTTCGGCGTCACGGCCTCGCGGCGCAATGCCGCGAGAAAAAGACTGAAACGCTCTATTACGAAACCGAACCCCATCAGCGCCAGACTGCTGCGCTGCCATGCGAGCAGCGTGCGCTCCGCCGCAAACAACACACGTGGATCAGGCGCAGCTGACATGCTGCGGATTCTATCCGAGTTGCCAGGGTGGTGGATTTCCCGGCGGCAAAACCCAATAATCGTTTGGCACCCCGCCGCCGCGGCTCCGCAAGAGAGATGCATCGTGCCCGGTCGACTGCGAACCGCTCTGGTAATTTGCTCTCTTGCCGTGCTGGCTCCTGCAGAGCCGGCCGACTCGAAGGAACCAGTCCTCGTTGGGAAGGCGGCGCCGGATTTTCAGGTAATCACCCTGGACGGCAAGACGCTCACACTGGCCGATTTCAAGGACCAGGTGCTGGTGATTAATTTTTGGGCCACATGGTGCACACCATGCAAGCGGGAGCTACCGCTACTGGATAGGTATTATCAACTCAAGCAACCTGTCGGACTGCGGGTTCTCGCAGTAACAACCGAGGGTTCTCTGCCACTGAGTCAGCTGAAGCCGCTTGCCGCGGCACTTAGCATTCCGATGGTGCGCCGATTCAAAGGCAACTATGGACCGCTCAAAGGTGTCCCAACCAACTACGTGATTGACCGCCAGGGCGTACTGCGCTACGCCGAAGCCAGGAGCTTCACACTTGAGGACCTGAACAACATTCTGCTGCCGCTGCTGCGTGAGCATGCACCGGCCGCGCCGGAACCGCCTGGCCCCCAGGACAAGGGGCAACCCGACAGGCCCGGAGCCTGATCGCAATTCGCCGATTTGAACCTGGCGAGTGCCCCAGTGCGACCGGATCTCAAGAAAGTGGTGCTCGGCCGCCGCTAGAGCGAAGATGGGCTGTACACAAACGCGCCGGGGGCAACGTGAACATAAGAAAGCTTCAAAAGGGGCTCAAGTACCGCGGCCGCGTTGCGGCCGTTAAGCAGACCTACCATATCTTTGAGGCGCAGGATTACTTCTTCGTACTCTCCTTCGCCCTGTCGACGGCTCGCAAGGGATCCGGCTACTTCAATGTTGTCGATATGGCAGCGGTCAACTATGTGCACAAGCGCCTTGGCGGGCGCTCAGGGGTGACGGCAAAGCATGTCGTCTCCATTGCCCGACGCACGAAGCACGTTTCTTCGAGTCTCTCGGCACTAAACATCCTGTACGTTCTCGTAGCGCTCGGGCAGGCGACGCTTTTGAGAGTAGGCGACCATCGGCAGCTGTTTTTCTCCGTTCGGAAAGCGCGGCGGTCGGCGCGCTTTTGAGGTAAGGAGCGCGTCATGTCAAGAATCATTGCGGCTGTTGCCCTATGCGGCTTGCTGTTCGGCATTGGCGCCGCACGCGCCGACGACCAGCAAACACGCTTTGACGGTGAGTGGACCACCGTCGTTTCGTGCCCGGCGTCCGCCGGCGCCCTGCCTTATTCCTATGAGTTTCCCTCGATCATCGCCAATGGCGTCCTGCACGGTGACCGGGGCGTCAAGGACGTCCCAGGATGGCTGCGACTTGACGGCCACGTACTGCCGGACGGCTCGGCCAGGATTTCCGCCCACGGACTCGTCGGCAAGGAGCGGGCCGCTCTTGGGGAGCGCCCACCGGGCACGCCGTACAGCTATCGGATTGATGCCAGCTTTTCAGACAAGTCCGGGACTGGTCATCGGCTCAAAGGCCGGGCCTGTACGGTTTCCTTCAGCAAAAAGGGCCCGTGAGGTCACGCCGACAGGGGCACTGACGGCCGGCGCTACCTGCCGGGCTTCACGAATCTCAGGGTCATCCGATCCGACTCGCCGATTGCCAGGTACTTGTCGCGATCCTTGTCACCGAGCGTGAGCGTCGGGGGCAGGGTCCACACCCCTTCCGGATAGTCCTTGGTATCCTTCGGGTTGTTGTTGACCGGCGATTCTGCATCGAAGCGGAAGCCCGCAGTCGCCGCCAGTTTCTTGACGTAGTCCTCGTCCATGTAGCCGGACTTACGCATCTGCTCGAGACTGGTGCCCGGCTTGGCGCGGTGCTCGACCACACCGAGCACGCCACCTGGCTTCAGAGCCTTGAAGAATGCGTTGAACTGCGCCTGCTGATCACCCGTTTCCAACCAGTTATGCACATTGCGGAACGTCAGCACCACATCGGCGGTTCCAGGCGGGCAGATCTCGGTAAGCTGCGGCGGGTGCAACTCGGTGACGATTACCTTGCCGAAGTGAGTGGGATCGTCCGCGATCCGCTTGCGCACCGCGGTCGCATCGTCCTTGGTCTCCTTCGATGCGCCCGCTACATCGGGGGCATCGATGGCGGCGTAGTACTTGCCCCGCTCGCGCAGGTACGGTGCCAGGATTTCCATATACCAGCCGCGGCCGGGCCAGATTTCGACCACGGTCTGGTTCGGCCGCACTGCAAAGAATCGCAGCGTTTCCAGCGGATGCCGATACTGGTCGCGCAGCGTGAATTTCGCAGTGCGCGAGGGACTGGCAATCGCCGCGGCGAGCGGATCCTGGGCGTCCGCTGCCACCGCGCTGACGGCAACGGCGGCCAGCGTCAGCAGCAACGCGGCACGAACTGATAGTGTGGAAGGCACGGCGCTATCTCCGGCAATGGTGGGGGTTAGCGAAGCCGCCATATTACCGCCACCTTCGCCTTCGCGAAGACGCGATCGTTCCTGCGTGGCGCAGCTGACGGACAATGCGCATGGGTCCCTGATCATATGTCCCTGATCACACTTCTCAATGCGCATATCGCCTTCGGCGAGCGGCCGCTCCTTGATGAGGCGCAACTCACCGTACAGGCCGGCGAGCGGCTCGGGTTGATCGGCCGTAACGGCACCGGTAAGTCGACACTGCTTGGTGTGCTCGCAGGTAAGACCTCGCTCGATGACGGCGAGCTGCAGCGACGCGCGGGCTTGCGCCTTGAGCTCGTCGAACAGGAACCGCAACTGCCCGCGGCGCAGTCCTTGCAAGACAGTCTGCTGCTGCGCGCCAGAACTCACGCGGCCGGGAGCGACCGGGCGCCAGCGGATGAGCGCGAGCACTGGCGCCTGGAGTCGCGCCTCGAGGAATTCCTGCAGCGCTTCGGTCTTAGCGACATCGGCGTCATTTCGCCCGCGAATTGTTCGGGTGGCGAGCGCAAGCGTGCAGCTCTTGCCCTGGCGTTCGCGCTACAGCCGGATCTGCTGCTGCTCGATGAGCCCACCAACCATCTGGATATCGAAGCCATCGAACGACTGGAGGAGCTGCTGCTCAAGGTGCCTGCTTCCATCGTCATCACCCACGATCGTGCCTTCCTCGATCGGATCACGACCCGCATCATTGAACTGGACCGCGGCGTACTGCGCTCCTACCCCGGCAGCTTCGCGACCTACGAGCAGAGCAAGGGCGGTGAGCTCGCGGCGGAGGACACCGCGCGGCGTCGTTTCGAGAAGTTCTGGCAGCAGGAGGAGGCCTGGATCCGCAAGGGTGTCGAGGCCCGCCGCACGCGCAACGAAGGACGCGTGCGCCGTCTCGAGCAATTGCGTATCGAGCGCGCTACGCGACGCGACCGGCTCGGAAACATTCGCCTCACTCTCAATGCCGGGGAGCGCTCGGGCGAACTGGTGGCCGAGTTCGATAAGGTGAGCAAGCGCTTCGCAGCCCGACCGCTTATCGAAGATCTCTCGATGCGGATCATGCGTGGCGATCGCATCGGCCTCATCGGCCCGAACGGCGCGGGAAAGTCGACCCTGATCCGCCTCATTCTCGGCGAACTCGCGCCGGACGCCGGCACGGTGCGCCAGGGAACCCGCTTAAGCATCGCCTACTTCGATCAGCTGCGAGCCCAACTCGATCCAGGCGCGACCCTCGCCGAGGCCATCAGTCCCGGCTCGGACTGGGTGCAGCTCGGCAGCGAGCGCCAGCACATCGTGGGCTATCTGGGGGAGTTCCTGTTCCCCGCACAGCGCGCGAAGTCACCGATCAGCATGCTCTCCGGCGGCGAGCGCAACCGTCTGCTGCTCGCACGCCTGTTCGCGCAACCGGCAAACCTGCTCATATTGGATGAGCCGACCAACGATCTCGACATTGAATCCCTGGAACTACTCGAGGAGCGGCTGCAGGATTACAACGGGACGCTGCTGCTGGTGAGTCATGACCGGCGCTTTCTCGACAATGTCGTCACCCAAACGTTGGCCGCGGAGGGAAATGGGCTATGGCGCGAGTACCCCGGCGGTTACAGCGACTACCTGCAGCAGCGGCCGCCGATGCCAGTCGGGCGCGCAAATGAGGCCGGCCGGACGCCTGCGCGGCAGGCCTCGCGCGACCGCTCTTTGGGTGAAACCCCCGTCAAGGCCCGTACGCGCCTCAGCTATAAGGAGGAGCGCGAGCTGGCGGCGCTGCCGGAGGGGATCGAATCGCTGGAGCGCGAGCAAACTGAGCTCACCGCGCGCATGAGCGCAGCGGATTATCACCGACTGGGAGGCGAGCAGCTGCGCGACGACCGCAAACGGCTCGCGGAGCTCGAAGAGCTGCTGCTGGAGAAGTTCGCGCGCTGGGAATCGCTCGAGGAACAGCGCACACGGTCGGCATAGCCATCAGGCTGGAGCGCCTGCCCGGGTCGTATACTGAAAATAGAAAGAAAATGACGAGGCATCTATGACATCCCGCGTACTGATACTGGCAGTCGCCCTGCTCGTGACAACAAGCTCTGCGGCACAAGCAGCGTACGCCGCTTCCGGTCCAGGCTACGACATTCAGATGAGTCGCATGATCCCCATGCGCGACGGCGTCGAACTCGAGGCATGGCTTACTCTGCCGTCCAAACCCAAAGACAGGGTGCCAGCTGTTCTTGAGCTGAGTCAGTACGACATAGACGGCGGACGACACGCGGAGCCAGCATTTTTTGCTCTGCACGGTTACGCATTCGTCCAGGCATACGTGCGCGGGCGCGGACGTTCGGGAGGCGTCAAGAGCGACAACCTTGGTGCGCAAGTCGGACGCGACGGCTCTGACCTTGTCGAGTGGATTGCGAGGCAACCCTGGTGCAACGGGCAGGTGGTGATGTACGGGGGCTCCTTCGTGGGCATGACGCAGTGGCGTACGGCCACCCAACGACCACCACATCTCGCGGCGATTGCTCCCTACGTGTCGATTTACCCAGGCTGGGATATCCCGAATGACAACGGCATACCGGAGTCTTTCACCGCCGTGATACTCGCCTATACATCCGGCCGCGCGCTGAACACGAGCGTCTTGAGCAACCCGGGTTACTGGACGGGCAAAATGCTCGAGCAGTATGCCGCCCAACGGCCATTCGCCGAACTCGATCGCGCGGTGGGCATCGCTGCGACCGACGACTGGTGGATGCTCAATGAGCAGGGGCAGAAGGTGCCGTTCATGACCATGTGGCTCGATCACGTGGGCGACGAAGCTTTCAATCTCGCCGCAGAGCCCAAGGCTCAGGACTATGCCGCGATGGGCTTCCCGGTTCTTACCGCAACCGGATTCTTCGATGACGATCAGCCGGGCGCTTTGCGCTACTACCGACGTCACGTGGCACACGCGCCCGGCGCGGTGGCCTCAAAGCACTATCTGATTATCGGCCCGTGGGACCATGGCGGAACGCAGGGACCGACCAAGGAGATTGAGAACCTGCGCATTCCGGATGCGGCGGTGCTCGATATGAAGACACTGCACCTCGGCTGGTATGACTGGGCGCTGGGACGCGCTCCCCTGCCGCAGTTCTTTCACGATCGGGTCGCTTATTTCATGATGGGTGCGGATGAGTGGCGCTATGCGTCCACTCTCGAGGCTGCATCGTCGGGCAAGGAGATGCTGCTGTACCTGTCGGCTGCGGAGGGTACGCCACGCGGAGTCTTCCAATCCGGCGGGCTCACGGCGAACAGGCCGGGTGCCGAGCCACCGGCACTCGTGGTCAGCGATCCGCACGAATTACCCGAGCTCGAGGTTGCGCAATATCTCCCCGAGGAAGGTCTGAGCAGTCAATTCCGTGCCTTCCAGAAGCGCGCGATCGTCTTTCACTCCGAGCCGTTTGCAACGGATACCGAGCTTGCAGGCCACATGCGGCTCACGCTGGTCTGCAGTTCGGACACTCCGGATTTTGACCTGTGGAGTCAGGTGATGCTCGTCAAGCCAGATGGCTCCGCGGTACAACTCGGCTTGCCCGATATCCGGCGGGCCCGCTTTCGCAACGGCTTCTTCAAGGAGCAACTCCTGAAGCCCGGACAGATCGTCGAGATCCCGTTCGAGTTCGCGTGGACGGCCTGGCGCATACCCGCCGGCGCGCGGCTGCGTGTCGTAATCACCCCGCTCAACTCGCCGAATTTTCAGAAAAACTACAACACCGGCGGCCGCATCGGCTATGAAAATCCCGACAATGCGCGTGTTGCCAGCATCCGCATTTACCATGACGGCCGTCGATCGAGCCGCCTGGTGCTACCTCTTGCAGCAAACACGGCATCGCATTAATTGGCATGCGCCGCGAATTCCAGGCCCGCTGGCAGTGCGCTCAGCCGCGCCAGATCTCACCCAGGACCCGCTGCCAGTTGCCGCCGAGAATAAGCCTCACGTGATCGTCGCTGTAGCCCCTTCTTAGCAATGCGGCAGTCAGTTCATACATGCGATCCGGTCCCTCGAGACCCGCTACGACTTCGTGAGTGCCGTGAACGTGATAGCGTGGATCCGCCTTCGCGAGCATGTCCTTGAGTACCTGCGGCGTGCCAAGATCGTTGCTCTCAATCCCGGCGTCCGAGCCGATGCCGACGTGCTCGATGCCGACCAAATCGCGCACGTGGTCGATGTGATCGACCACGTGCTCGACGGTCACCGGCTCGCTGTCCCTGACCATGAAAGCGATGCAAGCGATACCCATCACTCCACCACGCGTGGCGAGGGCCCGGATAGCTTCGTCCGTGGACGCGCGCCTGGACTGGGGATTGAGGGCACGGCAGTTACCGTGTGACAGGATGAGGGGTGCCGAGGATATTTCGCAGGCTTCCAGCATTGTGCGATCGCTCGCGTGGCCCAGATCGACCGCCATCCCCACGCTGTTCATCCGCTGGATGACTTTTGCGCCAAATTCGCTGATGCCCGCGTCCCGGGGCTCGAAAGGACCGTCGGCCACCGCCGATCGAAAATTGTGGCACAGCTGCGAAATCCTTAGCCCGGAGGCGTAACAGCCATCGACGGCAGCCACCGTCTCAAACTGAGCGCTCGATTGCAGGCCGAAGATAATTCCGTAGCGGCCGGCGGCTTTGCAGTGAGCGAAATCCTTTGCCTGGTCGATCCGCATCAGCCACTGCGGATACTGGAGAATGAACTGATTCCAGCGAGCAAACAGCTCAGTCGCCTCGTGGAGTGAGCCCGCGTCGAGACCAAAGTTGATGGCATTGACACCCGAATCTGCAAACTGCCGAAAATCAGCTGACTTGAAGGCATTCGGCTTCGTGAGCCAGTCAGTCAAAGTGTCCTGTCTGTCAGTGCGATATAGAAATTGATTGAGCATGTCGATGACCGGGGACTCCCTGATCAATCGCAGCAGCCGCTCCGGACGACGCGGGGCATAGGTTTCTCCTCTCACAAAGTGCATTCTGCCACCGATTCACGGGCACGCATCCGACCCCCAGTCACCGAAAGACGGGGTGGGGTTCGAGCGTTCTGTTTGAAAACCCCGCGTGTTACTGCGGGGAGATGCCTGTCACTCCGAGCGAACGGCGAAGCACTGAAGATTGCGTGAGCGTGACCTCAGGCGGTGGGCTTTTGTCAGGATGGGTAACATCGTGGCCGCCCCGACGCCGCCTGGACATTGTTCTTCAGCCGGAATTACAATCGGTAACAAGCATAAAAACCAGCGCCCTGACCGGGCGCAAGGGGGATCCCATGGGACGCGCGGCAGCCTTCCTCTATGGCGTCATTGCCTACCTGATCTTCTTTGTCACGTTTCTATACGCGATCGGATTCGTCGGCAACCTGTGGGTTCCGAAATCGATCGACTCGGGAGGCGGCGAGTTCTCGATCGGCTCCCTCGTCATCGATGCGGTGCTGCTCAGCATCTTCGCCCTCCAGCACAGCGTCATGGCACGGCCGTGGTTCAAGCGTGGGTGGACGAAGCTCGTTCCGCAGCCCATCGAGCGCAGCACCTACGTGCTGCTCGCGAGCCTGTGTCTGATCCTGCTCTTCTGGCAATGGCGGCCGATGACTGGCGTCATCTGGAGCGTTACGAGTGGCACAGGACGCCCGATTCTCTGGGCGCTGTTCTGGCTCGGCTGGCTCACGGTCCTCGCGAGCACGTTCATGATCGATCACTTCGAACTCTTCGGCCTGCGTCAGGTACTTGGCTACCTGCGCGGTGCGCCCTCCGAGCCGCTGCGCTTCGCGACTCCGATGCTATATCGTCTCGTTCGCCACCCGATCTATCTCGGCTTCCTGTTTGCCTTCTGGGCGACCCCGACGATGACGCAAGGGCATCTGCTGTTCGCCGTTGCGACCACTGGGTACGTGCTCGTGGCGATACAGTTCGAGGAGCACGACCTGATCAGCTTCTTCGGTGACGCCTATCGCAAGTACCGAGAGCACACGCCGATGCTGCTGCCGTTCACTAAACGTTGAGGCCCAACGTCATCTACCGGCCGTCGTGTCCTGCACGGCGGCCGGCTGCGAGAAATCCAGCTTTAACGAGGCAGCAAGAGCGTCGAGCTTGGTTTTGACACTCTTGGCAGTGGTCACCGCCTCATCCAAATTGCCTGCCGCAAACGCGGCTTGCGCTTTCGACCAGAGCGACGTCGCATCGCTCAAGCTGGATTTGGCTGCATCGAGATCGACTCCCCCGGCAAGTTTCTTGTTGGCTTTCTTGTTCAAAAAATCGATGCGGCTCTGAATGGCACTCGCGTTTCCCGGCAAC
>Ga0070761_10000349_pt1 | contig 30633 bp, 18 predicted proteins | sample HubBroMetageREF1_FD_66724 | JGI IMG/M metagenome (GOLD analysis project Ga0070761, IMG submission 66724) | Reference soil microbial communities from the Hubbard Brook experimental Forest, New Hampshire, USA - Hubbard Brook CCASE Soil... | ecosystem: Environmental > Terrestrial > Soil >... | reverse complement strand
TGGCGGAGATGCTTGCGGCGGGGCTGAATGCCAACGTCGGGGGACGAGATCAAATTCCGATCGAAGTGGAGCGTCAGGTTGCGCGATGGATGCAACAGATCTTCGGCTTTCCGGAGAGTGCGGCCGGGTTATTTGTAACCGGAACATCCATGGCAAATTTCATCGCCGTGGTCATTGCTCGCGACGCCGAACTTGGATGCAGCGTTCGCAGCAAAGGTATCAACACAAAACCAAAGCGGCTGACAGCATACGCCTCAAGGGCAGTACACGGCTGCGTCGGCAAGGCCATGGACCTGTGCGGCCTCGGCAGCGATGCCCTCCGGCTGGTTCCGACCGACAGCCGTGGCCGCATGGACCTGGCGGCATTGGAGAACACAATCAAGAAGGATCAGAGATCAGGCTTCAACCCCTTTCTGGTCGTGGGAACCGCGGGATCGGTCGACACCGGCGCCATCGACGACCTCGCGGGCATCGCTGAGCTTGCGCAGCGCAGAAAGCTCTGGTTTCACGTTGACGGCGCGTACGGCGCATTGGCGATGCTGGCGCCCGACCTTGCACCAAGGCTTCGAGGCATTGAACGGGCTGATTCACTGGCGTTCGATTTCCACAAGTGGGGACAGGTTCCCTACGACGCCGGTTTCATATTGGTTCGCGACGGCGCTCAGCAGCTGAACGCGTTCGCGGCGACATCTTCTTACTTACGACGCGAAACCCGCGGACTTGCCGCCGGATCTCCCTGGCCTTGTGATTACGGTCCGGACCTTTCGCGAGGGTTCCGTGCCCTGAAGACCTGGTTCACGCTCAAAGCTTACGGCACCGAGGCCCTGGGCTCCGCCATTTCCCGAACGTGCGAACTGGCTCGCCATCTGGAAAATCGAATTGTGAATACGCCGGAGTTGGAACTCCTCGCGCCGGTCGAGCTAAACATCGTCTGTTTTCGTTACCGGACGGATGACTCCGATCAAATCAACGCAAAGATTGTGGTCGAACTGCAGGAGTCGGGAAGCGTCGCGCCCTCTACTACGGTCATCAATGGCCAGCTGGCGATCCGCGCGGCCATCGTGAATCATCGCACGGGTCAAGCCGAGATCGACACGCTGTTAGACCAAACGCTGGTTCTGGGCCGTCGCATGTGTCTTAAAACCGACCAAGAACGCCGCACCGCTCCGAACGCTGCCGACTCGGCCAAGAATCCGGAAAGGATCGCGTGGAACGCGAAGTTGCAGCAGGTCGAAAGGCAACTGGAATCCAATCCGGGTTCGGTTGATCTGCGCTTTCGGCGTGCTTCGTGTTTGTACGAACTCGGCCGCCTGGTGGACGCCCGAAGTGACTACATCAAGGTGCTGGAACGCGAACCCAGCCATCTGGCGGCACTGACCAATTTGGGCTGCGTGCTGGTCGACACTGGGCATCGCAGCGCGGCACGCATTGCATTCAAGGAAGCGGTCATGCGGCATCCCAACGACGCCATGAGCCGCGCGAATTTCGGCTATTTTCTTATGGGAGAGAGCGAGCTGCGCGAGGTTCATGAGAAACCAGAGGAAGCGCAGCAACTCAAGCGCGAAGCCCGCGAACATTTCGAACGAGCGCTGCAACTGAAAGCGGACTGCGAGAAGGCGCACGAAGGGCTGTCTTACATACTGGGAGACCTGGGCGATCCAGAAAAGGCGGCGTGGCATCGGCGCGAAGCATTCCGGAATCGGTGCGTGATGCCGTTGCCGTATCGTGGAGAAAACGCTCCCGTAGGGGTGCTGCAGCTTGTTTCCGCCACCGGAGGCAACGTGCGACTGCAGCGCTTCCTGGACGATCGTATCTTCCAGACTTTTGTCGTGCTCCCGGAATTCTACGATCGACATACGCCGCTGCCGGCCCACAAGTTGGTGGTCAATGCCATCGGCGATGCCGAACTCTCGCCTGGGGCGCTGGCGGCAGCGCAGTCCATGCTCGCTCTGACCACGGCGCCGGTCGTGAATCCGCCAACCGCCGTGCTCGCCACCACCCGGAGCAACAACGCCGAGCGTCTTTCTGGTCTGCAGGGAGTGATCACGCCCATCACTGCAACCCTGCCGCGAGAGCGGCTGTGCGGGCCGGATGTCGCGAACACATTGGCCGGTTACGGCCTGGAGTTTCCTTTACTTCTACGAGCGCCGGGGTTTCACACAGGGCAGCACTTCGTACGCGTAGAAACTTCCGACGGCCTTCCCACAGCGCTGGCAGAGATGCCTGGCCAAGAAGTAATCGTGATGCAGTATCTTGACGCGCGGGGAGCCGACGGAAAATCGCGGAAGTATCGGATGATGATGATCGACGGAGACATCTATCCGCTACACTTGGCGATTTCGAGCAAATGGAAGATCCATTACTTCACCGCGGAAATGGCGGACAATCCCCAGAATCGTGCGGAAGACGCGGCGTTCCTGGAAAACATGCCCGGCGTGCTCGGGCCCGTCGCAATGAATGCGCTTCGGCAGATTCAGTCGGCGCTTGGTCTGGATTATGCCGGAATCGATTTTGGTCTCAACGCTAAGGGGGAAGTTCTGGTGTTCGAGGCCAACGCCACCATGGTGGTGAATCCGCCGGAGCCGGATGAACGCTGGAAATACCGCCTGCCGGCGTATGAAAAGATCCACTCAGCTGTTCAGAAAATGCTGGTAGATCGGGCTGGCGCGAAGGTTAACAGCGCGAGTGCTTGAGGGCGCCGGAGAATTCACGGCTCCGTGGCTGGATCGCGTGTCGAGCGGCAGCCCACTGAAAACCACAGATAGGCAGCACTCTCCGCTCTCGCGATGTTAGCGATTCCAACTTCCTTGAAGAATTCTTCCCTTCTCTCGCCCCCAGCGATGCCAACCGCTCTCGAATCGACTCGGACCAACAGTTGAGTTAACGTTCAGTGTCCTCAGCCAAGAAACATTGTTGGCGTGCTCGCAGGCTGCTCAGTTAGAACAGCCTCATCTCTGCGTCAGCAGAGGTGAAAACACGCGGTTCTTCGGGACAAAATGACCCGTATTAGCCTGAGATGAGGCGAGAAACGTGCAGCGACAACGCGGGTGATCGAAATGAATGCGAGACCGCTGTCAGCACACACAAGCGATGAGGGTTGGATGCGCCGCCTTTGGGACTCGGTGTGGCCCATTGGCGTCGGAAAGCTTGAAAACCAAGCTGTTTTCGCCGAAGGCTACCGGACGAAACCGGGCCCGATTTTGGAGCTGGGCCGGGTCAACGGAGAGCTGGTGCTCATGGGCAGGAATCAGACCATGAAAATGCTGCTCCAGGATTCTTGCCGCCGGCCATGAGCAGAGGACTAACTCTTACGGCGAGGCAAACGCCGTCTCGGTCAATCCAAAGGCTGCTCGGGAATGCTCTTCAGCACCACCGAGCCGGGCAACTGGCCGAAGCGGAGCGGATCTACCGGCAGATTCTGGCGATCGACGCTGAGCACGCCGACAGTCTGCATCTGCTCGGAATGATCGCTTATCACGCCGGACGTCAGCAGGACGCGGTCGAGATGATCCGCCGGGCGATTGTGGTTCACGACCAAGGAGCTTCCTATCATTCCAACCTGGGCATCGTCCTCCAGGCTCAGGGAAAGCTGGACGAAGCGGCAACATGCTATGCGCGTGCACTGGCTCTGCGGCCAGGCTCGGCTGAGATCCACACTAACCTTGGCAACATTCTCCAGGCGCAAGGCAAGCTGGACGAAGCCATCACCTGTCATGAGCGGGCGCTCACTCTCAATCCCGCGCTAACGGAAGCACGCTACAACTTGGGATTGGCCCAACTACTCCAAGGGAGTTTCACCCCCGGCTGGCGCAATTTTGAAGGACGCTGGTTTTCTAAAGATTTCGCCACGCCGATGCGAGCCTATCCGCAACCTCTGTGGACGGGCGAAAAGCTGGCGTCGGGGCGTCTTTTGATTTGGGGCGAACAGGGGATCGGCGACGAAATCATGTTCGCGGGACTCGTTCCGGACGTGATCCGCAGCGGCAACCGATGTCTATTGGACTGCGACCCACGGCTCAAGCCACTCTTCTCCCGTTCTTTTCCCGACATCGAAGTAAGCTCCGTTTTGAGTTCCAAGATTGATTCAGAGAATCATCCGGAGCTGGATATCGCTGCGCATTTGCCCAGCGGGAGCCTGCCAACGCTGTTCCGCGCGAATCAAGCTGATTTTGCCGCCACAACATCGCCCTACCTCATTGCCGATCCAGTGGAACGAGAGCGCTTTCGCGCCCGCTATGCGGATGGGAGACAGCTGGTCGGGCTGGCCTGGTATACGAGGAACCGGAACAAGGGACCAGACCGATCCATCGATCTGTCATTGCTCGCATCGCTGTTCGCACGACCCGACATACGATGGGTCAGCCTGCAGTACGGGGATCACGATGAGTTGGAAGGGCAGGCTGCCGCGGCAGGCGCACCCGTTCTCATTGACCGTGCTGTCGATCAATTCTCGGACATCGATGCCTTCGCGGCGCAAGTTGCGGCGTTGGACATGGTAGTAACAATCGATAATTCCACGGCGCATTTGGCGGGCGCTCTGGGGGTTCCAACTATCGTCCTGCTGCCGTTTGTATCCGACTGGCGTTGGCTTCAGAATCGCGAGGACAGCCCTTGGTATCCCACCCTGCGTCTCTTCCGGCAGCCGAAGCGCGGCGATTGGGAATCGGTGGTACGAAAGGTACAGAGCGCCTTGTGAGCGGCCGCCGCGACAGGCTGTCCGCGCTCGAACCCGATGCTGGCAGCCTCGCCCTTCGCGACTGATCCATGAGGCTGTTCTAATCGATCCTTTTGACGACAAGGGTTTCGAGCAGCTTGCCGTTGGGGCGTTTGACGAGCATCTTGTTGCCCTGAAACTGGACCGGGATTGAGGTGCGCGGGCCGAACTCGCCGGGAATGTAGCCATCAGATGCTTCCGGGCTGTACTGGCCGACATATTGGGTGCCGCGCACCCTGACGACGATGGCCTTGCGAGTCGAGTGCGCGGCGGATTCACGCAGGATTTCTTTTTCGGCTTGGGCCCAGTTTTCCGTGTCGTGTCCGGGAATCCTGCCATTGCGGATGTAAATCTCTTCAGCGCGCTTACGGATGGCCTCATGCTGGTCGGCAGAAGGGCGCGGCTGGGGGTTGGGACTTCTTGCAGCGGTATTCACGAGCTCACGTCTCCTCATTACAAAGATCACTATCGGCAGTTACGTTCGATTGCAATAGTTGCGTAGAAATTAAGACTCGTGCGCTTCACCTTAAAGATCTGGGGGAGACCTGCCGATGATATTGGAGCTTGGGGCTCTCAGACTGTTTGCAGGGGTTCGGAACCGTTCTCTTGAATAGTTAGCGAGCATTAACCTGTCGCAAACTCTTTCTCAGGTCTGATGGGAGAGACCGTATTCCTATCATGCTTTTGAAAACAACGACGACAACGAAAACAGCGAGAATCGAATTGTGATTTCCTTAAAAAAATATCTGGACATGAATCCAGACAAGGTGGCTGCACCCAAGTCCGACCTGGATGAGTTGGCTGCGATTCTCCTCGAGTCCTACCGCTCCGCGCTGCTGGCGATGGGAAAGAGTGGGGCTCGGGCCTGCCCTGCGGTCGGTTCTGACCTGCAGGAGAGCCTGGCCGACCTGGAACGCAGTCTTTCGGCCCACTTGACAAGCTCGCTCGTGAAGGAAACCGAAGCCCAGGTCGAAGAGCAACTCGTGCAATGGGGTGGACGCAGCGCAGAGTATTTTAAAGCGAAAGCCAATGAGGTCAAAGAGATTCTCATCGTGCTGGCCCGTACGGCGGAGTCCATGGGCCAACGGGATCAACGTTATGCAGCGCATTTCAGCCAGTTCACGGCGCAGCTACAGACCATCGCCGATCTGGAAGATCTCGCGCACGTGCGCAAGTCCCTGGTGCGGCACGCGAACGAGTTGAAGACTTATGTCGATCAGATGGCGCAAGACAGTCGAGCGTCGGTGGCGCAATTGCAGGCGGAAGTTTCCACCTACGAAACCAAACTTAAAGCGGTGGAGCAGCTTGCACGCCAGGATGCGCTCACGGGCCTGGCCAATCGCCGTAATGTTGAGGAAAATATCGAATGGCGCATCGCGCATGAGCGCGCGTTCTGCGTTGTGATTCTTGATCTGGACGGATTCAAGCAGATCAATGACAGTTACGGACATCTCGCAGGTGACGACTTGCTGAAGCAGTTCTCCCGGGAAATGCGGTCCAATATTCGTTCCACAGATATAGTCGGCCGTTGGGGTGGAGACGAGTTCATCGTGGTTTTGGATTGCGATCTGAACACAGCGAAAACACAGATTGATCGCCTGCGAAAGTGGGTTTTGGGCGAATACACAATCGAAACGACGGATGTCAGCAAGATTAAGGTCAAATTGGATGCATCCATTGGCGTTGCACGTTGGGAATCTGGCCAAAGCATGCAAGCCTTGATCGCCAACGCGGACTCCGCGATGTACCGCGAGAAGGCACAGCCCCACGGTTAGCCTTCCGCGGGCGCGGCTCTCAATCCTCAATTCCCAAACAGAACACTTCCCGCGTCGAAGACGTTTAGGCGGAAGCGCACGCGCACAACCACAGCAATCTCAAGATTGTCATTCAGAATGCCGATTATCTCTATTCAATGGTTCGATCTATGTCGCCACCAAGAATGAAGTTGTCGCCCCGAGCCGTGGTCGTCTCGGGGAGTCTCCTCGGTCTAGCTCACATTGCGGTAATTGCGGCGATCGGACCCACCTGGCGAGGAGGTCTGCTTTCCAACATTATTCAGTTAGCATTGGGAATCCTGGCTGTCTTTGTCACTCTGCAGACCTCGCGTTGTTGCGACCGGCTAGGGCGCAATTTCTGGAGGTTGGCCTCGATTTCGTGCGGCCTCTGGACCGCGGCTCAGGCCTTGGGGACTTACGCCGACAGTTTTCATCCCGATTTTGCGATATGGCTGACCAATTTCCTTTTTTCGTCATGGTACATGCCCATCGGACTAACTCTTCTACTGAACGAGGAATCCGATTCCGCCGGATTCGACTGGCTGCGTGCGATTGATCTTTCGCAGGCGGTTCTTTTCTGGATCGGTGCCTACACTTATTTCTTCCATGTACCTTCACACGTAGGAGAGGTTTCGCCTCCCTTGGGCATCCCGTACTTTATCTGCTACGGAATGATCATCGCAGCGTTCTTCCTTCGTTCGTTAATATGCGCCTCCCAAGATGCCGGAGCACTCTTCCGGAGGGCAGCCCTATTCTTGCTTCTCAGCGGTGGACTCGATGCCTTCTACGAATATGGTCCCGGCAAGAGTCTTCCCACGGGCGCATGGTTCGACCTTTTGTGGAGCCTGTTGATGTTCATCTCCCTGCTCGCGGCAGCCACGTGGCCTGAGGAGACCCGGGAACGATTCGAGCCGACAACAGTCAGCGTAAACCGGCGGGTCGGAGCACAGCTATTTTCCTTCTTCTACCCGGTCCTGACTCTATGCATGGTAGTGCCCATTGTTCGAAGCCACATTGCCCTGGCCTCCGCCGTCGTCCTGACGTCGCTGGCCGGTTCGGGCATTCGTCTCCTCATTACTCAGCACCGGCTGATGCAAACTGAGGAAGCGCTGCGGCAGGACATCTGTGGTCGAAAGCGTGCGGAAGAAGCCCACCGGCAGATTGAAGAAAGATTTGCCAAGGCGTTCCGCTCCAATCCGGAAGGCATCGTCATTTCCACCAAAGAGGACGGTCGAATCATCGAAGCCAATGATGCTTATGTGCGGATGATGGGTTATGAGCGCTCGGAACTGATTGGCCACACGGTGAAGGAACTAAGCGTCTGGGCTCCGGGGGAGCGCGAACAGCTCGTGGACAAGCTGCAAGAAAGCGGAATAATCCGCGATTACCATATAAAGTTTCGGAGCAATGGAGGGCGAATCAAAGAGGGGCAAATTTCTGTCGAGCAAATCCAGGTTGAGGAAGAGCCCTGTCTGCTGGTGAGCGTCCGGGATGTGACGGAAAGCCGGCTCATGGAGCGGCAACTCCGAGCCGCCCAGAAAATGGAGGCAATTGGCCGACTGGCAGGCGGTGTCGCTCACGATTTCAACAACGTTTTGATGATCATCAGCGGCTCTGTCCAGTTGATGCAATCGTCCACGGGGCATGACCCCGACTCGACCGCGCGTTACCTGTCCCAGATCGAGTCCGCCACGGAGAAGGCCTCCTCCCTGACCCGGCAATTGCTGGCTTTCAGCCGGCAACAGGTGCTCCGCCCCTCGATTCTCGACTTGAATCTTATTGTGACGGATCTTTGGAAAATCCTGCCGCGGCTCTTGGGCGAAGATGTTGAGACCGTGCTGCATCTGGCTTCCGGCCTGGGCAGTGTCAGCGCCGATCGCGGCCAGGTCGAACAAGTGATCATGAATCTCGCCGTAAACGCCCGTGATGCCATGCCTCAAGGCGGTAAGTTAATTCTCGAAACCACCAATGTCGAACTGGACGGCTCGAGCGCGACCCGTCACGGTGCAGAAATTCCGCCGGGCCATTATGTGGTGCTGGCCGTCACCGACAATGGCGTGGGCATGGACGCCGAGACCCAAGCCCGGCTCTTTGAACCGTTCTTCACTACGAAGGAACTCGGGAAAGGCACCGGATTGGGATTGGCAACATTGTACGGGATCGTGAAGCAAAGTTCGGGATACGTGTGGGTCTACAGTGAGGTCGGCAAGGGGACAGCATTTAAGGTATACCTGCCCCGCGTCCCAGAAAAAGCGGGTGTGCGGCCGGTTCCCATCAAAAAGCCTGCAGCCGGAGGGTCGGAGACAATCCTCCTGGTGGAGGATGAAGCCGGGCTGCGCGAGTTGGCCTCTGACTATCTGGGATCCAAAGGGTATAAGGTACTCTCCGCCGGGGACAGCCAAGACGCACTCCGGGTTTGCAGAGATTTTGATGGCCCGATCCATGTGATGCTCACCGATGTAGTGATGCCCGGAGGCGGCGGACCTGAATTGGCGAAGGTTGTACTGGAGACGCGTCCGGACCTGCGAGTGATCTACATGTCTGGCTACACGGACCGGGTCCTGAGCGAGAAACTCGGAGAGCAGGCAACGTTCCTTCAGAAGCCATTCAGTCTCGATCATCTGGCCACCAAAATACGGTCTCTGCTGAATTGTAATGATTCGACTTTTGTGTGAGCGTCTGGGATATGGAGTATCTCCGGCCTGCCTTGCATCCGCCCCAACCAGCACCCCCGCCGCGATAACTGGATCGGTCGGCACGTTGAGGGCGAGCTTGAATTTCATCTTCGCCGTAAATGTCGAGGGTCGACTGGCTGCACGACAACGGCTGTCGTGTACTGCTGAAACCTGACCTCGCCGACCGCCTTGGTGACGCCGGCCTCGGTATTAAATTTCGCGCTGGACTCGGGAAGAGCATTTAATCTTTGGGCGAAATGAATCCCTCGAAGGCTTGGCACCATCCTAAGTAACAGGTGTTATGAGTTCCAAAGTGCAGAAATTGTTGGTGGTGGAGTCCGACGATGTCCTTCGGGAGCGGATCGTCGCTGTGCTCCGCGATGCGGGATATGCAGTCTCAACAGACTACCAGCAAGGAATGAAAGCGGTCCTCGGCTTCGATCCTGACGCGGTGGTTCTGGGTGCGGATCCACCGCGGCTCGATTGCTGTGACCTTCTCTCCGAAATCAAGGGTTCCGAGCAGACTCACAATATTCGTGTTGTGATGCTGTCGCCGGGAGGATCCGCCGAGCGTACTCGAGGCCTTGATCTCGGCGCCGATGATGTGTTGTCACTGCCCTTCGATTCACACGAATTGCTATCGCGGGTGCGTTCCCAGCTGCGGGATAAATCCGCTGCCGACGCATTTCGCGAGCGGTTGCGCCTTGCCGAAGAGAATCGAAACACTACCCAGCAGGTGGTAACCGCCGTCAACGAGGAACGACGAACGCTCCGGGTGGGTGGGCTGACAGCAATCGCCGTGCTCGTGGTCGCCGCGCTGACCTCCCTCCTGCTGTATCGCCACAACCAACAACAGAATACCCGGGTCTACGCCGCAATCACTCGATTGCAAACCAACATGCTGACCGAACAACGGTTGATGGAGAGTTCGCGCCAGGGTCTTGAGGCTAGCGGACCCAGTCCATCTCTCGCGAGCGATCCACAAAAAGTGCAACTTCAGAAAAGGAGCGAGGACCTGCGGTCGCAGATTGCAGCCAGCAAAGACGAGAACACGTCCGTTTTGCAAAATCAGTTAACCGCAGTGGAAGCCCGTCTTCAAAAGCTCGAGACCGAGGGTAAGGTGGCGCAAACGATCATCCAATCTTACGAGTCCAGCGTCTGCCTTATCCACATTGTGCTGGCCTTCCGGGAGCACGCCACCGGATTGAGATTGCACTACGCTGAGATGACCAGCAATGGCGTCCCGAAGACGGACGAACATGACAACCCGCTCTTGAGCCTCTCTGGAAGCGGACCGGAATTACACCTGGATGTTTTTGGCACGGGATTCCTCGCCTCTGCTCGCGGACAAATCCTCACCAATCATCACGTGGCCGAGCCATGGTGGCAGAACGAGGATTTGAAGGAAATGCTCGATCAAGGGCTTGAGCCAGTGACCGTAGAGATGACTGCATACTTCCCGGGCGTCCCCCACGGCATTGCCATCAATACCGAGAACATTTCCACTACGGCTGACGTTGCAGTCCTGAGAGCGGACATTTCACAACTCGGAATCAAACCGATAGCCCTTGCCGATGGCCGCGGTTCGGCCATCAGCGGGGTCCCTGTCGTGCTGCTTGGATATCCCACTGCTCTCGATGCAATTCTGGCTCGGGCGGGCACCGAGACTCTTCAATCCATCGCCAGTGTATCCAATGGTGACTCAAAGCAGGTGATGGAGGAGCTGGCCCGTCGTCACCTGATCAGACCCATCACTACTCAGGGGCACATTGGCGACGTTCTGCCTGACAAGATCGTCTATGATGCCCAGACCACGTCGGGCGGCTCGGGTGGCCCACTTTTCAATGACGAGGGCAAAGTTATAGGAATTAACTTTGCTATGGTGCGGGAATTCGGCGGCTCGAATTTCGCCATTCCTGTTGGATACGGGAAGTCACTTCTGAAACCATAAGGCCGGCGATTCTGCGGAAACCTGCGGCTCGCACGCAAGCTTCGGATTCCCAAACGCTGAGGAATGGAATTGATCGAATTGACTGATACAAAAGTATCGACGATACCATCGTTCAATTGTTCGTCCGCCGTTTTCTGGTGTCATCGATTGTCAAGAATTCGCATGTCTGTTCTATAGAGCGCGAGCCAAGCTCCAACAACGGTGTACGAGGAATCCCCTAATGAGCACAAAAAGTATGTCGCGCCCGGACTCCGCAAAGGTCGTTCCCTTGACGACGAAGCCAGCGAACATTAACAAACTTCTTCAACAGTATGGAACGGGAGAGATTCCATTCGCCGGAACCCAAGACGGGCTCTACGATCGGCACCTGATTTTTGACCGGGCCATCGACCCGAAGGTCGCCAGCGCCCGGGAGCGCTTCGAAGCAGCCTCCCATGCCGTGCGTGACGTTCTGGCGCAACGCTGGGTGAAAACCAAGACGACATACGAGCAACAGAATGCCAAACGCATTTACTACCTTTCCATGGAGTTTCTTCTGGGACGATCGCTTACGAATAACCTCACGAACCTGTTGCTTGATCCCGTTGTGCAGGAAGTCGTCAAAGAGAAAAACATTGATTGGCCTGAGTTGATTGAGCAGGAACCGGATGCAGGCTTGGGAAACGGGGGTCTGGGCCGTCTTGCGGCGTGTTTCCTCGACTCGATGGCCACAATGCAACTGCCTGGCACTGGCTACGGTCTGCGTTACGAATACGGCATGTTTCGACAGTCGTTTGTGAACGGCTGGCAGCAGGAGAATCCTGACAACTGGCTGCGCGACGAGGATCCGTGGGAGATCTCCCGCCAGCACGAGAAGGTGGATATCAAGCTGAACGTCACATTCAAGCTGCGGGACGGACGAATGGAGGTGATACCGGGTCATCCGTCGACCCTGTTCGGTATTCCTTTTGACCGACCGGTGGTGGGCTACGGAGGAAAGACTATCAACACTCTCCGCCTGTGGGCTGCGACGGCTGCAGACTTTTTTGATTTTCAGGAATTTGGCACGGGAGATTTCGTGGGTGCGTTGGGCGGGACACTCGAAGCCGAATCGCTGACTCGCGTCCTGTATCCGGATGACTCAACAACTGCCGGGCAACAGCTGCGCTTCGTGCAGGAATACTTTCTAGTCGCTTGTTCTCTGGCAGACCTGATACGCCGGTTTCTCCGACACAACAGCGATTGGGGAAAGCTACCCGAGAAAGCCGCCATCCAACTCAACGACACGCATCCTTCAATGGCAGTTGCAGAACTGATGCGCATTCTGCTGGACGATGCACACTTGGGATGGGATGAGGCTTGGGACTTGACCAAGCGGACATTGGCATACACCAACCACACGCTCCTGCCCGAGGCTCTGGAGAAATGGCCGGTAGCGTGGTTTGAAACGCTTCTTCCCCGCCAGCTCGAGATTATCTACGAAGTCAACCGCCGCCTGCTCGACGAAGTTCGGTTGCGTTTTCCGAACGATGAAGGACGCGTCGAACGCATCAGCCTTGTGGAAGAAGGCAGTCCACGCAAGATTCGGATGGCCAATCTTGCCATTGTCGGTTCGCACAGCACCAACGGCGTCGCGGCGGTCCATTCCAAATTGTTGCGGACGACAACTGTGAAGGATTTGGCTGAAATGTTTCCCGAGCGTTTCAACAATAAGACGAACGGTGTCACGCCGCGCCGATGGCTGCTTGAGTCGAATCCGAGCCTGTCGCGTGTGATTACGGCAGCGATCGGCGAAAAGTGGATCACCGACCTGAACCAGTTGCGTGATCTCAAACCCTTGGCCGCAGATTCCGCCTTTCGGCAAGCATTCCTGGCATCGAAGCGCGAGGCGAAGGTGCGTTTCGCCGACTGGCTCAAAGCGACGTCTGGACAAATTGTTGATCCCGATACGATTTTCGACAGTCAGATCAAGCGCATTCACGAATACAAGAGGCAACTGCTGAATGCCCTCCGCATCATTGTCGTTTACAACCGGCTGCGGGAGAATCCAGATCTGGAGATGGTGCCCCGCACGTTCTTTTTCGCGGGGAAAGCGGCGCCAGCCTACCGGCTGGCGAAACTTATCATCAAATTTATCAACAACCTAGCCGGCACGATCGACAAAGATCCCATCGTGCGCGGCCGCATGAAAGTCGTCTTTCTGCCTGAGTACAACGTCTCGCTGGCCGAGAGGCTCATTCCCGCAAGCGATGTTTCGAATCAGATTTCCACTGCCGGCTACGAGGCCAGTGGTACGAGCAATATGAAATTCATGATGAATGGCGCACTCACGGTTGGAACAAGGGATGGAGCAACGATCGAAATGGCGGAAGAGGCCGGAGAAGAAAACCTCTTCCTATTCGGGCTCACCGTGGAACAGGTTGAAAATAGCCGCTCCTGGTACAGTCCGATGTGGCACTATGAGCATGAGCCCGAGACTCGCGCTGCTATCGATCTTATTTCTTCCGACTACTTCAGTCACTATGAGCCGGGAGTGTTCGAACCGCTACGAGATACGCTTTTACTATTCGGCGATCGGTATATGCACCTCGCTGATCTAGAGTCCTACGTCGGAGCCCAGGAACGGCTGGGCGCACTCTACCGCGATCCTGGAGCGTGGGCGCAAAAAGCGATCCTGAATGTAGCGAGTTCGGGAAAATTCTCTGCTGACCGCACGATTCACGAATACACAACGGAGATTTGGAAGGTGGAACCATGCCCAATACCTTAGAGACAGTGCCTCAGGCAAGCCTTGGCGAAGCAGTTTCACCGCTCGCAGGCAAGCCTGCGCCCAAAGAGATGCTGATTGACGTTTCGCGCATGGAAAAGGAGTATTACGAACACAAACCCGATGTGCGCGACCCCAACCAATTGGTGAGCTTTGGGACCAGCGGACACCGCGGATCGCCTCTTCACGGCACGTTCAATGAAGCGCATATTCTGGCAATCACACAGGCAATCTGCGAGTACCGACGAGGGCATGTCATCGATGGGCCTCTCTACATGGGGAAGGACACGCATGCCGCCTCTACGCCGGCACAGCGCACGGCTCTCGAAGTGCTGGCGGCGAATGGCGTTGAGACCATCATTCAGGAGAATGACGGTGTAACTCCGACTCCTGTCATCTCGCGAGCCATTCTGGTTTACAACCGTGGCCGCAAGGATCACTTCGCCGACGGCATAGTCATCACGCCCTCACACAACCCGCCCGAGGACGGCGGTTTCAAGTACAACCCTCCCAACGGCGGCCCTGCCGACACGGCGGTGACCGGCTGGGTCCAGAATCGTGCCAACGAACTGCTGCGCGCGGGAAACACCGGAGTCAAACGCGTTCCGTTCGAAAAGGCAATTCGAGCAGCTACCACCCGACAAGAAGATTTTGTTCTGCCCTACGTTCGCGATCTCAACAGTGTCGTCGACATTGACGCCATTCGCGGCGCCCACCTCAAGCTTGGCGTAGATCCTCTCGGTGGGGCTTCCCTGCCGTACTGGGATCCGATTAACTCGATTTACGGGTTGAACGTTCAGGTCGTCAACCGAACCATCGACCCAACTTTTTCGTTCATGACCGTGGACCACGACGGGAAAATCCGAATGGATTGCTCCAGCCCCTATGCGATGGCGAGGCTCGTGGGATTGAAAGATCAGTACCAGGTTGCGTTTGGCAATGACACCGACGCCGACCGCCACGGGATTGTCACTCCTGTCGGCGGCTTGATGAACCCGAACCACTATCTCGCCGTAGCCATTCGCTATCTAGTGACGCATCGTCCGCAATGGCGGCAGACGGTTGCGGTTGGAAAAACAGTGGTGAGCAGCAGCATGATTGACCGGGTTGTTCAAGAACTCGGCCGCGAGTTGCGCGAAGTTCCTGTTGGATTCAAATGGTTCGTCTCGGGACTGATCGACGGCTCGTACTGCTTTGGAGGGGAAGAGAGCGCAGGAGCAAGTTTTCTTCGCCGGAACGGCACCGTGTGGTCCACCGACAAGGATGGGCTGATCATGGTTCTGCTGGCCGCTGAGATTGCGGCCTGCACCGGCAAGGATCCTGGCCAACACTACCAGGAATTGACGGCAGAGTTCGGAACTCCCTACTACACGCGCATCGACGCGCCCAGCACTCCGGAACAAAAGGCAAAACTTGCGGCGCTTTCTCCGGATTCAGTCAAAGAGTCGGAGTTGGCGGGCGAGCCGATTACCGCCAAGCTGACCCAGGCACCGGGCAATCAGGCTTCAATTGGCGGACTGAAAGTCGTGGCAAAAAACGGCTGGTTCGCGGCCCGGCCCTCCGGCACCGAAAACATCTACAAGATCTATGCGGAGAGCTTCAAGAGCGTCTCGCATCTCAGTGCCATCGTGGGCGAGGCGGAAAAGATAGTGAGCAATGCTCTGGGTGGTGGGCTGAACGATGAGCAGTAATGGCGGGACCGCGGGTGTTCCGCCATTTCCGTCCGGATACCGTGCTTCGGGAGTGTTATTGCATGTTACATCGCTGCCGTCGCCGTACGGCATCGGCGATCTGGGGTCCGCGGCGTTCGCGTGGATTGATCGCCTTCACAGTGCAGGCCAGCGGTGGTGGCAGGTGCTGCCGCTCGGTCCGACCGGCTACGGAAATTCTCCTTATCAGTCGATGTCATCGTTCGCGGCCAATCCTGCGCTGGTCAGTCCCGATTCTCTCATTTCGGAAGGACTGTTGAAGACGGCAGATTGCCAAGCAGAGTTCCCTTCCGAGGCGGTTGATTACGATGCCGTGATTCCGTTCAAAAGCCGTCTGCTCGAAACAGCCTGGGCCAATTTCAGAGCAGGGGCACGCAAGGATTTGAGCGCGGCCTATGATGAGTTCCGCTCACGACAGGAGCATTGGCTCGACGACTACGCGCTATTCGACGCGCTGAAGACCAAATATCACGGGGAGCATTATCTTGAGTGGCCGGAAGAACTCATCGAGCGCCGCAGCGACGCTCTTACAAGGGCACGAGAAGAATTGGCAGATCGAGTAGACCAGGTCTGCTTCGCGCAGTTTCTCCTGTTCCGCCAGACCGATCAACTCAAGGGCTATGCGCACTCCAAAGGCGTGAGGCTGATCGGAGACTTGCCATTCTTTGTTTCCCCGGACTCCAGCGATGTTTGGGCGGACCCGGAATTTTTTGTCCTCGACGAACGGCGCCACCCTCGTTTCGTCGCGGGTGTTCCACCAGACTATTTCAGCGCGGACGGCCAGTTGTGGGGCAATCCCGTTTATGACTGGGATGCGCAGCGCGCTACGGGATATCGTTGGTCGATCCACCGGCTGTGCGCTCTCCGGGCGCATGTAGATGCGATTCGGTTGGATCACTTTCGGGGATTCGCGGCCGCGTGGCACGTTCCCGCGGGCGCTCCAACCGCTCAGTCAGGACAATGGGTGCAGGGACCGGGAGCCGGTTTTTTCCACGCAGTGCAAGAAGAACTCGGCAACCTTCCCTTTATCGCCGAAGATTTGGGATTTATCACTCCCGACGTCCACGCGCTGCGCGAGCAATTCCAGTTGCCCGGAACCCGGGTTTTGCAGTTCGCCTTCGACGGCCGCCCCGATAACCCATATCTCCCCATCAACTTCGTCAGCAACACAGTCGCTTACACGGGCACTCACGACAATGCTCCGACCCGCGAATGGTACGAACAATTGCCCGAGTACCAGCGGCAGAACTTCTGGAATTATCTGAAACGCACGCCGGGCGCGAGTGATAGCGCCACTCCGTGCCTGCTGAATCTGGCTTGGTCGTCGATCGCAGCCTTGACGGTTGCGCCGCTACAGGATCTGCTGAACCTCGGAGCAGAGGGTCGCATGAACATCCCCGGCCGCCCCAGCGGGAATTGGCGTTGGCGATGTCCGGATAACCTGGAATCTTCCCCGGCTTTCCGGTGGTTGCGGGAAATGACAGAACTGGCGAACCGCGAGGCATCGGAAAAGATCGATCGTCCGACTGAGTTAGAACGTTCCAGTGTCCCAAGTGCAACGCTGAGCGAGGGAGTGTGAAGGACTCAACGCAAGAGCTAGAGTTTACCGGTGACCGCGGTCGCTCGATGGCCCATCGCGACTTCAGGAAAGCCGCAACCTGGGAGCAGAGCGAGGGCAGCCCTTTGCCACTGGGCTCCACTTGGATTGAAGAGGAGCAAGCCTACAATTTCGCGATTTGTGCTGAGTACGCTGAAAGCGTGACGCTGTTGCTCTACACTGCGCCTGAACTGGTTGTTCCGGCCTTCGTCTACCGTTTCGACTTTTTGACGAACAAGTCGGGCCATATCTGGCATTGCCGGATTCCGATCGCAGACATAGGTGAGTGCCGTTACTATGCCTACTCGGTGTCGGGAGAAGATTTGCCTGGAGTTCACAGCTTTGATCCGCAGAAGGTCCTGCTGGACCCGTATGCGAAAGCTGTTTTCTTTCCGCCCGAGTTTGACCGTACCCTGGCAATGCGGGAAGGATCGAATGCGGGAAAGGCGCCGCTCGGGGTGCTGACAGGCCACAGAGCGGAGTTTGATTGGGGGGGATCCCAACCACCGCATCATGAGGCCGATGCGATCATCTACGAACTGCACGTGAGGGGTTTCACCAAGAATCCGAATTCAGGCGTGGACTCGTCTCGGGCAGGGACGTATGCGGGCCTGCTCGACAAGATCCCTTATCTGAAAGATCTCGGCGTGACCGTGGTCGAGTTGATGCCGGTATTCCAGCGCGATCCTCAGGAAGGCGACTACTGGGGCTACATGCCTCTGAACTTCTTTTCCCCCCACGCACAATACGCCAGCGACCATTACCAGGATCAGCACCTCGAATTCAAACATATGGTGAAGGCGTTTCATGAGGCGGGGATCGGTATCGTGCTCGATGTTGTTTACAACCACACTTGCGAAGGGGATCACCGAGGCCCGATCTACAGCTACAAAGGGTTGGGCAGCGCAAGCTATTACATGATGACCTCCGATCCGGCAAACCCATATGCGAATTACTCGGGTACGGGCAACACTTTGAATTTTGGCAAGAGTCACGTGCGCAAGATGGTAATGGACAGCTTGCGTTATTGGAAAAAAGAGATGCACATCGACGGCTTCCGCTTCGATCTGGCCTCAGTGTTTAGCCGCAATGCCGATGGATCGCTGAATTGGGGGCACGCTCCGATTTTCGCCGAGATTGCCAGTGATCCGGAGTTGGGTTCGTTACGTCTGATCGCTGAGCCCTGGGACACGGGAGCCTACCAACTCGGAAGAGGCTTTCCCGGCATCACATGGCTCCAGTGGAACGGAAGGTTCCGCGATGACGTCCGCCGGTTTGTGAAAGGCGATGCGGAAATGGTTCCCGACCTGATGCGGCGGATCTACGGGAGCGACGATTTTTTCCCCGACGACCGCCCCGACGCGTATCACGCCTATCAGAGTGTCAACTACGTCACTTCGCACGATGGCTTCACTCTGTATGATCTGGTCTCCTATAACGAGAAGCATAATGGGGCCAACGGACAAAATAACCAGGACGGGATGAACGAGAACTACAGCTGGAACTCCGGACATGAGGGCGATGCAGGCGCCCCCGCCGAAGTGCTGGCGCTGCGCCGGAAGCAGGTGAAGAACTTCTTCTGCTTGCTTATGCTTTCGAACGGAACCCCGATGTTTCGAGCCGGAGATGAATTCCTGAATACGCAATTTGGCAATAACAACCCGTATAACCAGGACAACATCACGGGGTGGCTCGACTGGTCCCAGCTGCAGTCCAATCAGGATGTTTTCCGCTTCTTCAAGAGCATGATCGCCTTCCGCAAGAGCCACCCGACCCTAAGTCGCAGCCGTTTCTGGCGTGAAGATGTTGCGTGGTACGGAACTGGCGTAACTGCCGACTTATCACCGGATTCCCACAGTCTGACGTTCTGCCTCCACGGCGCATCTCACGATGACCAGGACATCTACGTAATGATCAATGCCTACTGGGAAAACTTGGAGTTTCACATCCAGGAAGGTACCGCATCAGAGTGGACCAGAATCGTCGATACGGCGTTGCCAACCCCAAACGACTTCTCAAACTCCAGTGAACCTCTGAAGACGCTAGTTTATCTCGTGGCGCCGAGGTCCGTGGTCGTGCTGCTTCAGTTGAAGCAGCCGAAAGACTTGGGGCTAGACATCGATGACTCACCAAGCCAGCGAACGTCGTGACCACGACGGCAGTTTCCGCGATCGGGTCCTGCGATTGCAGTAGGGTCGCAGGGCGCCATTGATCAACGAAGATCACCCGGAGCGTGGAGCCAAGCTCGGATTGTAGAGCTGAAAAACTTCCTTATACGGCTCAACGGGATAGCCCTTTGCTTTCCACGCCGCCAATCCGCCCTTGAGCAGCTTCACCCGGTAGAGATGAAGTCTCAATCCACGACGTAGAACCGTCCGGCTGGTCTTATCACCTGGACAGGTACAGTAAACAACTACCTCTTTTTCTTGCGGGATCAGCGATGGCTCTTTAATCACTTCCTCTGGAGGAATCCTCTGTGCGCGAGGGATGATCTCAGGATACGCTAGCAGGTCGAGCGGCTGGCGAACGTCAAACAGAAGCACCTCTTGATTTGAAGCCAACAGTTCATGGAGTTGCTCTGGCGTAATACTGTGCCGCTCCATCTCGCGCTGATCGCTCCGATTCTTCCGGCGCACGATAATCAGCGCAGACAACACTGCAATAATAACGACAATCACTCCCACGCCCAGAGTCAGCTGCATTCCCCGGCTCCCTCACCCCTAAGGCAGATTCCGCTAGTCGACGGAAGGATTCATAAATCTTGCCGTTCTCGAGGAAGCTGGGCCAGAGCCGGTGGGGTCCCTGGTGCCCTTCACAAAACGCCGTTTCATCTAGCTGGCGAGGGAAGGTTGAAGTCGGGCTTGGGCGGCGAGCAGAGCGAATCGAACCAACGGCTGATGTATACCTCGGCGTGGGCTTCACCGCAAAAGTGCCGGGCGCCGACTGCGTTCGCCGCCTCTGAACTCCAGCGATGAACTGAGAGTTGCGAGTTGCCGCACTGTATGACGAACCAGTGGATGGGACGAGTGTCCACAATTCCGCAGACTTCACATCGGTATTCGCGCATTGTTGTCATCATTCACTATCCTCGCTGCCGCTTCGCAAAAGTCCAAACACACCACTTTCGGTAGGCCGTCCACAAGTAATGGCCGACGACTTTATTGTTGCCAGCCTCCGCCGAGCGCTTTGTACAGTTGGACGAGGCCTCGATATTCGTCACCCCGCGCGACCGCGAGCGTCAGTTCGGCGCCGTAAAGCGACCGCTGTCCGTCGAGCACTTCGAGATAGGTCGCCGTGCCCCCCTTGTAGCGAAGAGTAGAAATGCGGACGGTTTCCTGCAGATCGGCTACTGAATTCTGCTGGCGTGTCCGGACCTGATGCAGTTTCTCGTAACCGATGAGCGCATCGGAAACGTCGCCAAATGCTCGTTGGATCGTCTCTCGATATGCGATGAGAGCTTGTCGCTGTTGAGACTCAGCTAGATGCAAATTCCCTTTCAGTGCACCTCCGGTAAAGATCGGCTGGCTGACCTGGGCGCCATAGGACCAGATGCCTAGCTGCGTGGTGTAGAGGCTCGGGAAAAGAGAGTCCCGACCAAGTGAACCTCCGCCTCCGCCGGTCAGGGAGATTTGCGGAAAGAACTGTGCTTTCGCGACTCCGATGTCGGCGTTCGCGGCGACTAAGATTTGCTCCGCCTCTCGAATATCTGGCCGACGCTCGAGGATCGACGATGGAAGCCCGGCCGGAACCTCCGGCGGAAGCGTCTGCTCGACCAGCGGAATCCCGCGTGCGATGTCTTGCGGGTAATTGCCGAGCAGGATGCTGATAGCATCTTCTTCCTGGGCAATTTGCCGCTCAAGGTCAGGAATCTGCGTATTCGCAGTGTCGAGGACCTGCTGAGCCTGGAGCACATCCAACTTCGTGGCGACGCCGTGGTCAAGCCGCAGTTGGGTAAGTTTGACCGAATCGGTCTGCGTGTTCACGGTCTCCCGCGTGATCTTCAGTTGCAGGTCGAGTTGCAGCAGAGTGAAGTAATCGCTCGCTACATCGCCGACTAGAGTCAGGACGACGACTTGGCGCGCGTCTTGTGTCGCCAGCATTTCGGCGCGGGCTGCTTCCGTTGCGCGGCGCAGCTTTCCGAAGAAATCGAGTTGAAAAGCCGCGTCGGCGGTGAGCGTCAAAAAGTTGTATCTGGATTGTTCGAGGTTCTCCTTACCTCCGTTGAAATTGGTGTTGCCGGAGACCTGAGGAAAAAGGCTGGAACGCGTAACCGCAAGTTGAGCCCGAGATGCATTGATGCGTTCGGTCGCGAGTTGCAGATCGTAGTTTTGTTTGAGCGCCGTGCGAATGAGATCCTGCAACTTCGGATCCTGAAACACCTGCCACCAGGGGAGATCGGCATAGGAGGCAGTCTGCGCCTGAAGCTGAGGATTTTCTGCCAGATCTCGAAAAGAATTCGGAGCCTGAATCGCAGGGCGATGATATTTGGGCCCCACCATGCAACCCACCAACATGGCGGATCCCACAACGACGGTCAGCAATTTCCCGGTGTTCATAGTATTCGATTCCATTGACCCGCGTTCTATTCGTAAACCTGCAAGAGTCTCAGTCGCCGGGAGCCGGCGAGGGCTCGGCTGGCAAGATGCCGGCTGCGGCTTCCTTTCCAGCGCCAGACCATTTCTCGACCATATAAAAGATCGCGGGCACAAAGAAAATTCCAATGGCGCTGGCAGCGAGCATTCCGCCGATTACCGCCGTCCCCATAATCTGGCGAGCAACTGAACCAGCGCCGCTCGCCGTCCACAGGGGAATGCACCCGAGGATAAATGCGAACGATGTCATCAGGATCGGGCGCAACCGCAACCTCGCCCCTTCAAGAGCCGCATCCGCAAGCGGCTTTCCGTGTTCGTACCCATCCTTGGCGAACTCGACGATCAAGATCGCATTCTTCGCCGCAAGGCCAATCAGCATGATCAGGCCGATCTGCGAGTAAACGTCGCTCTCGATCTGCACCATGTACGGCGGCAGGAAAACGCCGAGCAAGGTTCGGCGCAGCCATAAAACGAAAAAGGCTCCGAAGACCGCTACCGGTGTACTGAGCAGTACGCTGAAAGGCAAGGACCAGCTTTCGTAAAGAGCCGCGAGGATCAGAAAGACGAACAACAACGACAGTCCAAAGATCACCGCGGGTGGCACTCCCTGGCGCGCCTTCTGCTCCAGAAACGAGATCCCGGAATAATCGAATCCCATCTCTCGCGGCATGGTTTTTCGGAAAACATCCTCGAGGGCTGCGCTTGCCTGATCGGAACTGAAGCCCGGCGCAGCGCTGCCGTTAATTTGCGCGCAACGGTACTCGTCAAAGCGCATCGTAAATTCGGGGCCTAGTTGCGATCTAACCGTCGTGAGCGTAGAGAGCGGAACACTCTCGCCCTTGCTGTTGCGGACATAGAATCGCCCGACGTTATCGGCGCTGGCCCGATCCTCGCTTTCGGCCTCGATGTATACCTGCCACTGGCGGCCAAAGCGGTTGAAGTAGTTAATGAAATATCCACCCATGAATGCCTGGATAGTGCGATAGACATCGGAGAGGTTCACACCCTGCTTCAGCACCTTGTCACGATCGACGTCGACAAATCTCTGTGGAACGCTGGGCAAAAAAGTGGTGCTCAAGCTGGCGATCTCGGGGCGCTTTCGCGCTGCTTCAAGAAACGTGCTCACATTATTCGCGAGGAATTGAACGCTGCCGCCGGAGCGGTCTTCGAGGATGAACGTGAATCCGCCGGCCGTGCCAACGCCTGGAATGGCCGGCGGAGAAAAACTGAATGCGATTCCCGCCGGCAATTTGGAAAGCTGCTGATTCAGATGTGCCTTGATAGCTTGAAACTGCTCGGCTCTAGACGTGCGTTCGTCCCACGGCTTCAGAGTGACAACGAAGAAAGCGTTGTAGCTGGTGCGAACGAAACTGAGCAAGCTGAAACCAATGACACTGGTCGTGTATTTCACCCCCGGGGTGTTCGCCAGAATGTTCTCGATCTGTGCCGCTGCCTGCGATGTTCGCTCAAACGACGCGCTATTGGGTAATTGCAGATTGACATAGGCGTAGCCTTGATCCTCATCGGGAAGAAAGCTCGATGGCACCCGATTGGCGAAGAATCCAGCTGCAACGCAAAAGCCCAACAGGAGCACAACCACTACACTTATTTTCTTGAGCAGAACGCCGCTCCACCCGACGTAGCCGTCGGTGGCCCGCTCAAAAACGCGGTTAAACCAATCGAAGAACCTCCGCAGAAGCCCGTGGCTCTCTTCGCGAGGACGAAGCAGCAGTGCGGCCAGCGCAGGGCTCAGCGTGAGCGCGTTGAACGCGGAGAGAATCACTGAAATCGCGATCGTAACTGCGAATTGCTGATACAGCCTGCCCGTGATTCCGGGTATGAAGGCGGTGGGCACGAATACGGCGGAGAGAACCAGCGCGATGCCCACCACAGGGCCCGAGAGTTCCTCCATAGCTTTTAACGCCGCATCTTTCGGAGTCATCCCCTCTTCGATGTGGCGCTCCACACCTTCTACGACGACGATCGCGTCATCCACCACGAGACCGATCGCTAGCACTAACCCGAAGAGAGAGAGCGTATTGATGGAAAACCCGAAAAGCGGGAAGAGCACGAACGTTCCCACAAGCGAAACCGGCACAGCCAGTAGCGGGATGAGCGTTGAACGCCAGCCCTGAAGGAAAAGAAACACAACTATTATGACAAGGACTAGGGCAATCAGAAGAGTCCAGATGATCTCCTTGATACCCTGCGTCACGGAAAGCGTCGTGTCGAGGGAGACGGCGAAATCCATATCCTCGGGAAAACGCTCCTTCACTTGCGCCATCAGCTTCTTGACACCCGCCGCCGCGTCTACTGCGTTCGATCCGGGCAATTGGTACACCGCAACAATAGCGCCGGGTTTCCCATTGAAACGTCCGGCGACGCTGTAATCCTGAGCGCCCAATTCGATGCGGGCGACATCGCGAACTCGAACTGTCGCCCCGTCGGGTGTTTCGCGAACAACAATGTTGCCGAATTCTTCTGGTGAAACCAGGCGCCCTTGCGAGAGAACAGTATAGGTATATTCCTGACCTTTGGGAGCAGGTTCGCCTCCAGCTTTGCCGGCTGGGTTCACGGTGTTCTGTGACTGAATGGCGCTGACGATCTCCGGAACAGTAATGCCGAGCTTTGAAAGCGTATCCGGCTTCACCCAAAGGCGCATCGCGTATTGGCCCGCGCCGAATACCTGAACATTGCCGATGCCGTAGGAGCGAAGAACCGGATCGACAATATTGATGTACGCGTAGTTAGCCAGAAACTTAGCGTCATAGGTTCCGTGCGGAGAATAAAGAGCGACCCACATCAACGGGGCGGTGACCGATTTTCGAACCGTGATGCCATAGTTGTTGACGTCGACCGGAAGCTGAGAGGCAGCCTGTGTTTCGCGGGATTGCGTGAGAATAAAATCGGTATTCGGATCGGTCTTAACGTCAAAATCCACAATCAGGCTGGTGGTATTGTTCCCCGTGGCATTCAGCGAGTACATGTAATTCTCGTTGTCTACCCCGTTCATTTGCTGCTCGATCGGAGTAGCCACCGCTTGCTCAAGCGTCTGCGCGTCAGCTCCCACGTAAGTGGCGATCACTTGAATTTCGGGCGGAGTGATGTTCGGAAATTGTGCTACCGGCAAGCTCAGCACGGTAAGTGCGCCAACCAGCACCATGACGATGGAAATTACCATGGCGACAATCGGTCGGTTGATGAAGAATTTCGACATGGCTAACCGTCCTTATCGATTTGCCGATCCTGGTTGTGCCGATCCTCCGCCCGCCGATCCTTGGCCTTCGGCCGCAAATGGCTTCGGGTTCACGCGCAGACCAGTGCGCATTCTCTGAACTCCCTCAACCACGATTTTGTCTCCGGGGTTCAGCCCATTCGCAATGATCCATCGGTTATCAACCCGGTCGCCCACGGTGACCGTTCGAACATCAACTTTATTGTCGGCGCCAACGACAGCCACCTGATAGCCGCCCTGTAGTTCCGATACCGCGCGCTGGGGAATAAGCAACGCCCCCGGCTGTCTGCGAATCACAGCGCGTACCTTGCCGTAGCCTCCGGGTCTCAAAATATTGTTTGGGTTGGGAAAGAGCCCGGCGATTCGAATCGCGCCGGTGGTCTGGTCCACTTGCCGGTCGGCAAAATAAAACTTCCCTTCGTGTGGATACACGGACCCGTCCGCCAGGATCAGTTGCAGCCGAAGTTCCTTGTCGGCTTGCAATCGGCTTGCATCTGTTGGAAAACGTTGTCGCCATGCCAGATATTGCGGCTCGCCAACGGTGAAGTAAACCTTGATGGGATCAACAGTAGAAACAGAAGTGACGATTCCGCTGCCAGGTGTGACCAGTGCGCCGATTTGCAGCAGGGCTTGTCCCGCAATGCCGTCAATGGGCGCAACCAGGCGAGTAAAGTCGAGATTGATCTTCGCAGTTTCAACCGCAGCCTCATACGTCTTGATCTGGGCCTTAGCGGTTTCTACAGTAGCGAGCGCGGCGAGATTGTTCTGCACCGAGTTATCGAGGTCCTGTTGGCTGGCGGCCTGTTGCTCTGCCAGCGGCTTATAGCGCTGGACGTCAAGTTCGGTCCGCCGCTGAACTGCTGCCGCGTTAGCCAGCGCGGCTTTCGCCTGTGCCAACTGGCCCTGAGCCTGATCAAGCGCCGCCTGAAAAGGCCGCGGATCGATCTGGAAAAGGAGCTGGCCTTGCTGGACATAAGCCCCCTCCTGATAGCCTTGCTTCAGCAGGTAGCCAGTGACTTGCGCCCGCACGTCAGCATTGACCAGACCGTCAAGCGTGCCAATCCACTCGGCATAAATCGGAACATCCTCCTTCTGAACCTGCACCACCTCGACGTCGGGATTGCCTGGCGGCGCACCCATCGCCTTCTTATATGGCCGAACCGCTCCAACAATCAGCCCGATCACGATCGTGCCAACAACTCCGCCGATCAACAGATAGCGTTTCTGGATCTTGCTCATGTTGTCTTCCCCAATTTTGCTCGCGCCCGGACCGCCAAACTGCACGTCCTGGCCCTGCGGTTCGAGGACACTCGGACGGAGCGGACGGTCGATCGTCGATTGCGAAAACAGCGTCCGAGGCAACCGCTGGCGCAATCAATTAGGAACATGGATGCGTTTTCGCCCCAGAGGTCGTACAAAATCTACAACGGTTCATCACACTTGATCAACTCCAGGTGACGCACCCGCCGCGATCGATCTGCAGCCTGCTTACTGCCCCCACAGGCATCGAGCACGCGTCAGCTTAAGCGGAGACCAATCACCAGTCAAACGAGCAACCTGCCGATGTGTCAATATCGAAGGAAAAGCGCTCCTCGGTGACGACCCATTGGGACGACCGATGAGTGGACAGCCACTCGCGCACTGGAGCAGCCGCAAGACTAAGGATATTCCCTTACTTGGTCTTCTGATCGCCACCTGCCTGCTCACGCTGCTCTTCAGCCCTTTTGCCAGCTGGAATCGGGATTGTACTCCTTAATTGTTTTAGCGATCATATCAGTCTTCCTGCCGAGATCCTTCTGGTACACCACTCCATCTTCGTTGACGATGAATGTCATCACCGAAGGACTGTATTCCGCGGGATACGCCACGAACGCGAAACCACCGGCAACTTTGCCGCTCGCAATATAACTTTTTGCCCCTCCCGGCCACCTTTTTCCTTGACTCGTCAAAACGCGAGATCTCATATTCTTTAAGTCTTGCGGTGAGCCCGCCGCTTCGCAGGATTCTAGACTTCGAAGCAGGCTGGCGAAAATATCAAATTACCGCAAGAAATGCCTTCCAACTAAGAGGGAACCCGGAATTGCTTTCGATAATCAAATAAAGCATCAGGCGGAGGTTGGCTGTGAGGAATCCTGTTTATCGCTCTCAATGGATGATTGTTCTAACGAGCGTAGTTGTTGCCGGAATGTCTATTGCGAGCGGCAACACGTTACCTGCGCTTTTCGCGGAGCCGCACGCTGCTGGTGCAGGCCAGACGTTGTCTGCCTCGGGTATTCCCGCGCTCCACGCCATTGTGGACTCAGGTCGCAATGCCGATCTGCGCTGGCCCGACTTTACTCCCTACAAAACAGAGGTCGCGAGACTTTACGAGACGAACGGTTACTCTTTGCTTTGGCTTCAGAACAGTCGCGTCCGTCCCCAGGGGCTGGCCGTGATCGAGCTCTTGCAAAATGCCAACGCCAAAGGACTCGACCCCGAAGATTACGATGGCTCACGATGGCAGGGTCGCCTTCTGAAGCTCGGTCAAAAGCCGTCTGAACAAGATTTGATCTCATTCGACACCGCGCTTACGGTCTCGGCGATGCGCTACGTCCGGTCCATCCACTGTGGCCGCGTAAACCCCAAGGAATTCAAGTTTGAGCTCGATACAGAGGGGAAACAGCTCCCGTTGGCGGAATTCATTCAGACCCAGGTCGTGAATGCAAGCGATCCAGCCGCCGAAATCCAGAAGCTGGAACCGCCTTTCCTAGGCTACCGGAAGCTGCTTGAGCTCTTGCCGGTTTATGAAGGCTACGCAAACCAAGTTGCCGGAGAGAAGCTACCCACTATTACGAAAACTGTACGGCCTGGCCAGCCCTACGCTGGCGTGGTCCGCTTGGGGCGATTTCTGCAAACCATCGGCGACATTCCTGCCGGCGCACAACTGAATCCAAATGCAACCATCTACGATGGTGCGCTCGTCGAAGGCGTGAAGCATTACCAGGACAGACATGGGGAAACTCCCACCGGCACCCTTGACGCGCGCACGATCAGTGAACTCAATACGCCTCCAGCGGCCCGCATTCGCCAGATCAAGTTGACGCTCGAGCGGTGGCGCTGGATTCCGCATTCCTTTTCGCAGCCGCCCGTAGTCGTGAATCTTCCCGAGTATCGCGTGCGCGCGATGAACCCGGATGGCAGCATCGCCTTCTACAAAAACGTCATCATTGGAAAAGCCTACGGCCACAAGTCTCCGATTTTTGAGAAAGAGATCCAATACGTGGTCTTCCGGCCCTACTGGAATGTGACTCCCAGCATTCAACGGAACGAAGTCGTGCCCCACATCCAGAAGGACCCGAACTACATCGCCAAGCATAATTTTGAAGTGGTCACGCCTCAAGGCGAGATCGTAACCGACAATCAAGTGAGCCCGGAGGTTCTAGAAGGCATAAGATCGCTTCACCTGATGGTGCGGCAAAAGCCCGGCGACACGAATTCTCTGGGCCTGGTGAAGATCATCTTCCCCAATCCGGACAACGTGTACCTGCATGGCACAGATGCCCCGGAACTGTTCTCGCCGGACGTCCGCGATTTCAGCCACGGATGCATTCGGGTAGAGAAGCCCGCGGACCTGGTTGCCTGGGTGTTGCGAAACAATCCCGGTTGGGATTTGGAGCGCGTCAAGGCCACGATGAACGGCGATAAGAACAATCTTCAGGTGAACCTCGTCACGCGAATTCCGGTCCTGATCGTCTATGGCACGGCGACGGTGAACGAGGAAAATCAGATTCGGTTTTTCGACGATATCTATGGTTATGACGCAGAACTCGATAAAGCCTTGGCCACAGAACATCCCTAGGCACCACCGTGGAAGAGCGGCCCTTTAGAGCTTGCCCTGAGCAAGTGAAGCGCGCCGAGGAGGCCGCGGCAACCGCCACATTCGGCGCGGCTTCAGCCTCCATGCCTGGGTGGTCCTTTGGATCGGCTTTGACGAACCGAATGGGGTTTGAACCGCATCTAACTTAACGTGCCCTTCTTCAAATGCAGTAAAGTCAATATCTTGCAAGGAAGTCAGCAAGAACGTCAGGCATTTTCGGCGGCCTTGCCGAGCGTGAGTTCTAAGTTCGGTTTATCGCTGATTCTTTTTCTCCTGCTGGCGACGCTGGGGCATACCACAGTATCGACGGTTCCATCCCCGCACGAATACCGGCTCCGCTTCTATCACACTCATACGGGCGAGCGGCTTGACGTCGTTTATCGTCGCGGCGATCAATACATCCCCGAGGCTCTAGACGAACTCGATCATTATTTGCGCGACCACCGTACCGGAGATGTGCATCATTTCGATCCTCGCCTCTTCGACCTTCTTCACGACCTGACCGCGTCTCTGGGCGATTCCGATGGCGAAATCAATGTGATTTGCGGCTACCGTACGCCCTGGAGCAACGAATTCCTGCGCGGGCGCAACCCACACACCGGCGTGGCGCAGCAAAGCCTGCATATGCAGGCCGAAGCGATCGACATTCGCTTGCCGGGGATCCCAACCTCGGAGCTACGCGATGCGGCACTGCGGCTGCATCGCGGAGGAGTGGGCTACTACCGCAGCTCCGACTTCGTGCATGTCGACGTCGGGCGTGTGCGCCACTGGTAGAATCCAGCGGGACGTTTTAGTCTTCTTAGTCCTTGAGAATGAATCTGTCGGCCTGGAACGTGTCTATTTGGTTCGCAAAGACATCGACGTGCTGTTCAACTCGGTGTCAGTGCTTTCAGCAGTGTCGAAGCAACTGCTGAGACCTCCATCGCGACGAAGACGCTCGCCTGCTTATCGCCAAAGTTAATCTCGGTCGTTCCGCTTCCGTAATCGCTGACGTGGTTCACGCGGTCCGGGTTGACGAACGTTTCCCTGCCGTTGATGTCCTCGAACCTAACCAGCTTCATGTGAGCCTCCTAAGTTGTACGTGAGCGAATCCTCCACCCTGTCCCCCTTGTCGTGCTGCAGATCCTGCAGTTGCTGCTGATTTGGAAATTAAGATTTCACGAACTCAGGACATAAATTCCCAACCCAGCGAATACCAGCGGCACCGCCCACTGACCCAACCGATCTGCGGAACGCAGAATGAGCGAGTGGCTTCCAAGCCATCTGCCGACGAAGCACCACAGCGCGACCAGCCCGGCGTACTCAATCAGGATCACCCACAGGTTCGACCGCCCGATGACGAAGAACGGCACGTATACACTGATGTTGTCGGCCCCATTCGACAAAGTCACAAGAGCGATGGATGCGACACTCTCCGTGCTGGCGGTCGGTGGCACCGCCCCGGTTTGACGCGCCTCCCACAGGCGCTTAATGGCTATCGCGAGCGGGAGGATTCCCAGTAAACGAATCCACCGATGCGGCAGTGCCAGAGCGCCCCAGACGCCGATTAGGCTGAGGCCAACGATGGCCGCAAATCCAGCGTATTGACCCGCCACGATGCGGCGCGTTGGAATGCGACGGGCAAAAAAGACAGTCAGTAGAAACGCATCATCAATATTTGTGATGGCGAAAGTCGTTATGCCCGCAATCAGAACCGCCAGATATTGATTCACAAGAAACTCTATCTTTCCGTAGCGTGAGCCTGCGGAGCAGCATGAGGTTCTCCAAAAGCGCTCTCCGCCGA
>Ga0070761_10000345_pt1 | contig 30839 bp, 34 predicted proteins | sample HubBroMetageREF1_FD_66724 | JGI IMG/M metagenome (GOLD analysis project Ga0070761, IMG submission 66724) | Reference soil microbial communities from the Hubbard Brook experimental Forest, New Hampshire, USA - Hubbard Brook CCASE Soil... | ecosystem: Environmental > Terrestrial > Soil >... | reverse complement strand
ACACGGTGCATCATGTGATCGAGCCTGCCGGGAGAATCAAGCGCCTGGCGGCTGCAGTTTTGGTGGACGACGCCGTCGAAGCCAAAGACGAAAACGGCAAGACCGCCGAAACGCGGCGCAAACGAACTCCGGATGAAATGAAACAGATCGAAGAGCTCTCGAGAGCGGCGATTGGATGGGATGGAACCCGCGGAGATCAGATTTCGGTTCAGAACGTTTCTTTTCGCGTGCCGCAGATCGAGAAGCCGGAGCCGGCACCCTTTCCGGAGCGAGTGCGCCTCCTGACCGAACGGTGGACGGGATTGCTCCGTTACGCGGCGCTGTTCGCTCTTTTCGCGCTGGTTTATTTCCTCATTCTCAACCCTGTAAAGGGCCGAGTGCTCGCTGCGTTCGACTCGACGTCACCGCGCGTGTTGTCCGCGGAAGATTCCCTGCCGGGTCTGGCCAACAAGTTCGTGGGTGAGGCCGCGATGGTGGAAGGAGGCGCGGAGCGCCAGCAACTTCAGCAATCCGCGCTGAAGCAGGAAATCGTCACGAGGGTGAAGGCCGATCCACAAAGCGCGACCCGGCCCATTCAAGGCTGGCTGCGGAGTAGTGGAGTCCAGTCGTGACGCGCCCCAGTGCATCGGCGCTGAGCCCCGCGCGAAAGGCGGCCGTGTTGCTGGTTCTGATCGGAGACGAGGCTTCGACGGAAATCTGCAAGCACCTGGGCAAAGAAGAGCTGCGCCTGTTGGCGCAGGAGATTTCCGACCTCGACGATATCTCGGCAGAAACCGCCGCGGAAGTGTTGCACGAGTATCACGGCCTGGCTTCGGCGGCCGGCTCCGTCGCGCAGGGAGGGACGGAGTATGCGACGAGGCTCGTGGTGAGAACCCTGGGAGACGAAGGTTCCCGCCCTTTGGTGGAAACAGTGATTCGAGCGAAAGAGGCAGCCGCACGAAGGCTGGAGATCCTGGAGAAGGCAGATCCACGGCAATTGGCCAAGTTCCTACAGGAAGAGCATCCTCAAACCATTGCGCTGATTCTCGCGCATCTGAGCAGTGGTACGGCCAAGACCGTGCTGATGCTGCTCCCCGACGAGATTCGCACAAAGGCGATCAAGCGTCTGGCGCAAATGCAGAATTTTTCTCCCGAAATGGTGGACAAGATATCCGCGATGCTGGCCCGGAAGCTGCAAGCGGTGGGCGAAAGCGATCGCCGCGCCTACGGCGGGGTGAAAGCCGTAGCTGATCTGCTGAACCGGCTCGATGGCCAGGTCACGACGAACATTCTCCAGGGAATTGAAGAGGAGAACGCAAACCTCGCGACGTCGATTCGCAACCAGATGTTCACGTTCGAGGACTTCGTCGAAGTGCCCGATGCAGGGCTTCGCGAGCTTCTCTCACATGTGGACAAGAAGATTCTCGCGACGGCGCTGAAGAACGCCTCCGAAAATCTCAAGAATCGCATCTTCGGCTGCATGTCTTCCCGCGCGGTGGAGATGTTGAAGGAAGACGCGGAGGTGCTGGGCGCGATTCGCGCGAAGGACGTCATCCAGGCTCAGACGGAAATCATCACGGTGGCGCGAAAGCTTGAATCCGAGGGCAAGATGACTCTCAGAAACAACGAAGAGGAAGAAGCTTATGCCGGCTAAGTCATCCCGGGAAGGGGATTCGCCAGCACAAAGCGCGCAGCCGTTTCTCTATACGCAGGCGCGCGAGGAAAATGCGAGCCCGGGGAGTTCCCCGGCCGCTCAGTTCCGTGAAGTGACGAAGGCGGACGCGGACTCCGCGAATGCGCCCGTTGTTGTGCAGCGAGCCTTTGAAAAAGGGGTGGCGGACGGAGAAGCGCGAGCCCGGACGGCATTCGAAAAGGCCTTGGCGGAAGCGCGCAGCCAAATTTCTGAGGCACTCCGGCAATTTACCAGCCAGCGCGAGGGCTATTTCGAACGGGTCGAATTCGAGGTCGTGCATTTGGCATTGTCCATCGCGCGAAAAATTCTTCACCGCGAAAGCCAGATCGATCCGCTCTTGCTTGCCGGAGTGGTGCGCGTGGCACTCGAAGGTCTGAATCGCGAAACGCACAGCCGCCTTCGCGCGAACCCGGACGAAATCCGATTCTGGCGAGACTATTTCACGCAAGCGACCGACATCACGCCCACTCCCGATCTGATGGGCGATCCGCAATTGGCGCTGGGACACTGCGTTCTCGAAACGGAACTCGGCACGACTCACATCAGCTTTGAAACACAGCTCAAGGAGATCGAACAGGGATTCCTGGATTTGCTCGAGCAGCGTCCCCGGGTGAGGGAATGACCCGGACCGGCCCGCTGGCGCCCTTCTTTCGCCGCCTCGATGACTTTTCCACTTTGCGCTGGATGGGCCGAGTGACGAAGGTCGTCGACAATCTCGTCGAGTCTGAAGGACCCTTTTGCTCGGTGGGAGAAGGCTGCGCGATCCTGACGTCCGAAGGGCGTACGCTCGCAGGTGAAGTCGTCGGCTTTCGCGACAAGCTGGTCCTCTCGATGCCGCTCGAACGCCCCATCGGTATCCGGTACGGCGACCGGATCGTGACGCGTGGCACGCATCCGTCTCTTCGAGTGGGCCCGGGACTTCTGGGCCGTGTGATTGACGGGACGGGGAAGCCGCTGGATTCGAAAGGCGCCTATCACGCCCGCGAACACTGGATTCTCCGCGGTGACACGCCGCTTCCGTTGGCGCGAGCCATGATCCGTGAGCCGCTTGGCTGCGGAATTCGCGCAATTGACGGCATGCTGACTTGCGGCCGCGGGCAGAGGATGGGCATCTTCGGAGGGAGCGGCGTGGGAAAAAGCACTCTAGTGGGAATGATGACGCGGGGAACTTCGGCGGATGTAACGGTGCTCGGGCTTGTGGGGGAGCGCGGCCGCGAAGCGCGCGAATTTCTTGAAGACGCGATCGGAGAAGAAGGCCTGGCCCGATCGGTGGTGGTGATTTCCACGTCGGACCAGCCGCCACTCTCGCGCATTCGCGCCGCGTTTGCCGCCACCACGGTGGCTGAATATTTTGCGGCACAAGGCAAGCATGTGCTGCTTGTGGTGGACTCGCTGACACGCTTCGCGATGGCTCAGCGCGAAATCGGTTTGGCTGCAGGTGAGCCGCCTACTGCCAAAGGATATACGCCATCCGTCTTCACACTGCTGGCACAATTGCTTGAGCGCGCGGGCCATTTCGGTGGCGGGAGCATCACGGGTTTCTACACGGTTTTGATGGAAGGAGACGATCAGCAAGATCCTCTGGTGGATGCGGTGCGCGCGATACTCGACGGGCATATCATTCTGGACCGCCGGTTGAGCGCGCAAGGACATTACCCGCCAATTTCGGTTCTGGACAGCCTGAGCAGGCTAATGCCGGCGGTCTGCTCGGCGGAGCACCTGGCCAAAGCAGGGCGCCTGCGCACCTTGCTGGCGGCGTATGCGGAGTCCGAAGATCTGATCCGCGTGGGAGCGTATCAAAAGGGCGGCGATCCCACGCTCGATCAGGCCGTGGCGGTGCTCCCGGAAATAACGAAGTTCCTTCAGCAGAGAAAAAACGACAAGACCGTCATCGAGACCGCCATCAAATCTCTGATGGCCCTGCCAGGATGACTCGATGCCATTTCACTTCACACTCGCACCTTTGCTGAGGTTGCGCGAAAGCCTGGAAAAAGCTGAATTGCAACGCCTGCGAATGATGGCAATGCAAGTGGCCCAGGCAAGAGTCGAGATAGAAGCCCTCGAGTGCGAAATCGAAGCTGCACGAAGACAGGTCCTGGAGCAGACGGCGACCGGCATATCCGGCGCTGAACTGAACATGGCCGCATTGCTTGAGGCTTCGCGCCGGGAATACCGAATGCGACTCGTGGCCAAGCTTGATGTGCTCGAGCAAGCTCGACGAAAGCAGCAGTCTCGTTACACAGAGGTTCGGCAGCAGCGCGAAATTGTTTCAAACCTTCGGAAGCGCCAACTCTCCGCCTATCAGCGTGAGCAGGCGCGCCACGATCAGCAGCAAGCGGACGAGTTCTTCCTGATCCGCCGCGGCGCGAAATCGAGACTGTAGGTCCAGCCAATCCTGGCGCGAAGTGTTCATAATTGCCTAGAGGGTCGGCAAAGCTTTCCGAGTACCAGCCCGCACCGTATCGGCAATTCTCGCCGAAACTTTAGCCGCGCCCGCAACAATTTGATTCTCCTGTAGTTGCCGCGTCACACAAATCACACTGGCGCCTCCAACTTTGGTAACGCGGGTGCATTCCCCTCACCGGTTCGAACTAGACCCTATGCTCAACAAGACGAGCGGAACGTTCAGTTCAAGTGGAGCCATCAGTTCCGCAACTGAGAACGCAATCACGGCGATGCCAACACAAACGAGCCGAACCAAAAACTTGCTGCCGGCTTTTGCCGACATCCTCGCGACGTCGTCCGAGACCGCCAGTTGGACGGGGAGTGAAAGCACGCCAAAGGCACAAGTGGCGGCTAAACCGCAGAGTGCAAGTGGGCCCGGCAATCGGATGGCGAGCGTCGCCTCTCTTTCCGCTGAACGGGCAGCTCAAGCGTCGAGTACCGAGCAACTCGTTCCTGCGTATGTGCTGCCAATGAACGATTGGGCTATGCCAAACGCGGAAGATCCGATTCTGACGATCAATGCGGCACCAAGCGAAACAACCATCACGGCATCTTCGGCTCCGTCATCGAGCCTTGCCGGCGGGGAAGTTAGTGGACCGCAAACGTTAAATCACCCGGCGACGACTCCGACAAACGTCACGCCTGCGACATTGACTGCGTTAATTTCCTCCCTCCCGATGTCGCGGCGTGACGCTTCGTCAGTCCGAGGTCCTGGGAACGGATTTCTCGAGAACACGTTGCCCGTTGCGGAGACGTCGAATCAGCAGCCAGTTACGTCAGCAGAGTTTGAGCCATCGCCGATGGGAGTATTCGTGTCACCTTCAGCTTCATCGTCGTCCGCGCCCAAGGTGGTTTCGCAAAGCGATCTTGGGTCAAAGGCGTTCGCTGGAGGCGCTCAAGCTGCAGCTCCGGATTCAAATGCCACGCAGTCGACACCGACGAATTTCGCGCCGCTCAATCCGGCAGACATTTCGGGACAAGCGATTTCCGGTACGCCGACAGCCACGCTCTCGTCAATGCAGGCCTCGCAGAACATCGTTGAAGGTCCCGCGCCGAACAGAATGTCCCAGCAAGCGGTGCCCGCAGAGATTTCGGCGGGCGGAGATGAGACCGATACGCTGGCGGAAGCACTAGGCGCTTTGCTTCGGCGATTTTCAGCGTCGAGCTTCACCAGCACCGTGATCTCCAGCGTACCAAGCGTGGTGACAACAACTACCGTTCCGGCAGCGGCTCAAACCGATTTTGTGACAACCAATTCGATTTCTGCCAGTAAGCCAACAAAGGAGACTGCGCCGATTGCGGCCCCGGTTCTGGCGAGCACAAATCTTGCGCCGGCTGGTTCGGTTGATACTCCAGCTTTAGATATGACAGCGACGATCTTGCAGCTTCCAGATTTTGCGAGGGTCGCAATTTCGTACGAACAAGAGTCAGAGAGAAGCCAGCCTGCGACCGGCCTGGCAGTGAACTCCACGCCCACCGCTCCCGATCCTGAGCCGACCGATATTTTCGCGCAGACGCTTTTGGTGACGCCGATTTTGACGCCGATTGTCTCTCAGCCGGTTGCACAAGAGGCTACAACGACGACTGCAACGCCTTTGATGACGTCGTCGGTTAGAACTTCAACGGCGCCGAGTACCTTGCTCGAGGCATCGTCCGTTTTGGAGGCGATGGTCGGGCAGACGGTGGACGCAGTTCTAACGCAGGCACCTGCCAGCGCACCTCATGCTCCCGCGTACGCCGCCGAGCAGATCGTCGCACCGACGATGGAGTCAGCGATTCCAATGGGGGCCGCGCCGTTCATTGCGGCAATGGCGACGTCAACTTCAACTGCGCCGCAGCAAAAGGCACCTTCGCAGAGTTTCGCGAGCAACCCCAAGATTGAAACACCTGCGCCGGCAACCGTGACGCTGCCGCCGCAACCCACTGCTCCAAGCGTTGCAAGCCCGAAGATTCCGTTCGTAGTGACGCCGACGGCAGCGAATCCTGCAAATTCGGCACCGGACAATTCAGCGCCCTTCAGAGAATCGACAATGACGGCCCCGATGATTCCGGCTCAGCCTGCGGCCTCAAACGAAAAACCAGTGTGGGGCATCGCGACGAATGCCACTGCGTCCGGCGTCCCCGCGGCTGCCACTCCTGCACCCGCCGCTCCAGCAGCGTTCAACCAGGATTCTGAATCGCAAACGGATACGGCCTCGCACTCCCCGAGCTATTCGAAGACTTCAACTACCGAGAGCGCGGCAATTGCGACACCGGCTCCTGCTTCGGCGGGCGCCGCAATTCTGACACAGGTGGCTTCGATCGCAGACACTACGCCGAAACTTGACGCGGGCAGTGTCGCAACTAACGTCACAATCCCGAGCAACAACGCGTCCAGCGACGCACAACTGTCCACCTCCGTTCTCGCACAGCGGACGGGTGAAGGTCAGGAATTGTCCGCGGCTTTGCAGGCATGGAATGGCGGCGACAACGCGCAAACGCGCCTCGTGCAGGCCGCGCACCTTGGCGGAAATCTTCGAGAATCGGAAATGAACATTTCGATGCAGGCCGAATCGCTGGGAGCCGTGGAATTGCGCACGCGCGTGAGCGGCGACGTTGTGGGCGCGGCCATTGGCGTGGAACGGCACGATGCGCACGTCATGATCTCAAACAATCTTTCGTCCCTGCATGAAGCGTTGCAGGAACGGCAGCTTCGACTGGGAAACGTAACGGTGTTCCAGAACCCGGTTCATTCCGGAGTGACGACAGGTGACGGCAGCGCTTCCCAACAGCGAGGAACAGCCCCGCGGCAGTCAGCGAGCGCTGGCTCGACGGGCGCGCAATCCGGGTTGTCGCCGACGGAAGCAGCCGCCACCGCCGAAAGTTCTGAAGGTAACGCGGTTTTCGATTCCAACGGGAGACTCAGCGTGCGGGCCTGACGGCCGCCGCTAAAGGAGAAACAGCATGATTTCCCCCACGGCGCTGATGAGTCATACACCATCGGTGCTACAACCAAACCGGGCGAGCACGACGACGCAGCCAGCTTCTTCGGCTCCTGCCACTTCGTCCTCGACCGCGAACGCAACCGCAACCACGAACGACAGCCTCAGCGACCCCAACACCTTCATCACGTTGCTGACGGCGCAGCTTCAGGCACAGGACCCCCTCAATCCGATGGATCCTTCCGAGATGGTGGACCAGCTCACGCAAATCAACTCTTTGCAGCAATTGATTCAGATCCAGTCCGATCTCCAGAGCATGATGGGCACTCCTTCGACAACGCCGCAGCCAAACGCAGCGGCGGTTCAAGCAGCCAGCGCACCCGTGTCGAACGCGGCGCAGATCGCGTCACCCAATTCGGTTGGACAAACCAATACGTCGTCGAGCGGTACGCTCGCGAACAATCAATAGGAGAAAACACATGGGACTTTTTTCGGTAGCGCTGTCAGGACTCAACGCCAGTTCGGAGGCACTCTCCGTGATTGCCAACAACCTGGCGAACATGAACACGGTAGGCTTCAAGTCATCGACGGCAAATTTTCAGGACTTGTTCTACCAACAAATCGGAACGAGCGGAAACAGCAATCCCGAGCAGGTGGGCGAGGGCGTCCAGATAGGCTCCGTGGATACGCAATTCACGCAAGGCAGCGTGCAGAACACTGGCGTGCCGACGGACGTTGCGATACAGGGACAGGGATTCTTCGTGGTGAATAAGAATGGAACCCAGGAGTTCACCCGAGCAGGAAATTTCTCGATCGGCGCCAACGGGCAGTTGATGACGACGGACGGCGGGCAGGTAATGGGCTATCAGGCTGTGAACGGCGTCGTAAATCCGGCCTCCACCCTCGGTGCGATCACCATACCTTCAGGTTTGGTGATTCCGCCGAAAGCTTCAACGGAGTTTTCCGTGGCCATGACGCTCGACTCCGACAACGGCACCGGAACGGTGGCCGCAAGCCAGCAGACCGGCACGGGGATCGCCCCGGCGACGGTTCTCAAGACCGGTAGCACGCTGAATTTTACCGACGGAACGAACAACTTCACGTACACGTCGGCAGCGGGCGATACGCTCAATACCCTGGTCACCGCCATCAAGGCTAACCCGAACTTCACGGCCAGCCTTGCCGGGAACTCACTCGTTGTGACGGCCAACAACGGTCAGGCGGTAACTTTCTCCGCTAACACTCTGACGGACGCCGCCACCGGCACTCAGGCCGAGGCGTTCGCCACCACAGGTACGGCACAGCCGGCGGGATCATTCAGCACGCCGATTACTGTGTACGATGCTCTCGGTGGGACGCACGTGCTGACGGCGAATTTTACGAAGACGGCCGCCAACACGTGGAACTACACGCTGACGATTCCGGGCGCCGACGTAGGTCAGGGCGCGCCCGTCACCGTCTCCAGCGGGACGATGACGTTCAACGGAAACGGGCAGCTCGTTACGCCAGCGGCTAACATCGCCGTGCAGATCAACGGTCTGGCTGACGGCGCAGGCCCGCTCAACCTGAACTGGAATCTGTCCAACGCCACGGGAGCCGGGAACATTTCGCAGGTTTCTGGTCCATCGGCAGCGTCGTCCACGCAAACGGATGGCTACGCCAGTGGGTCTCTCCAGACGATTTCCATCGGAAGCGATGGCACCATCGACGGCGTCTTCAGCAACGGCCAGACGCTTGCCGTGGGACAACTTGCGCTGGCTTCGTTCGCAAACGTTCAGGGCTTGCTGCAGAGCGGATCGAACGAATACCTCTCAAGCCTGGCCTCGGGCCAGCCGACCATCGGCGCACCGACAACCGGAGGTCTCGGATCGGTGACCGGCGGCGCTCTCGAGCAATCCAACGTCGACATTGCGACAGAATTCTCTAATTTGATTCTTGCGCAGCGCGACTATCAGGCAAACGCTCAAACAGTCACCACACTGGATCAAGTGTCACAGTACGCGATTGACATGATCCAGAACGGATAAACGGCAGAGAACCTCGGATAAGAGACCCGCCCCTCTCGCTTCAAACGCGAGGGGGCGGGTTCCCAATTCTAAATTGGCTCTAATGAGAGTCCTGCGATCTATCGTTGTCTAATGTGACGAGGATGACGGCCGTCCGCGGCTGCTCAGGCAACGTGTCCTTAACGTGTCTGTTTTCTTCTACCTCCAGTCTGTGTACTCGATCTTCAGCAGGCGTCCCGAATCGGCACAGTTCGGCGCGTGAATTGCAATCTATCGATTCACCATGGCTGAAGAACCGAATTCCAATGCACTTCCAAAAAAGTCGAACCCTGGACTTCTCATCGTCATTGTTGCGCTCGTAGCCGTTCTGGGAGGCGCGGGAGGTGCGTGGTTCTTGTTGCATCAGGGCAAGACCGCGCAAGCGCCGCCGGCTGCACCGGTGGAAAAGGCTCCCGAATACATGGTCCATCTCGAAACGTTCACGGTGAATCTCGCGGACCCGGAGGAGAGTCATTTCCTGCGAATCACGATCGATCTCGGACTTGGCCACGCCCCGAAGGGTACAGAAGGGGAAAAAGGGAACGGCGATTTTCCTACTGCGCGCACGCGAGACGCCATCGTTTCTGTGCTGACCGTCGGCAGCGCCGCGACGTTGATGACTCCGGAAGGCAAGGCACAGTTGAAGCGCGACCTTGTCCAGGCCCTTCAACAAAAGGTTCCGGAGATTGACGTGCGAGACGTTTATTTCACTGAGTTTCTTGTCCAACGATAGCCATGCCAACCGTCCCAGCTCTTCCGACAACCGAGAAGCCGGGGATTTCCGAGACGGCCTGGCGCGAGGCGAACTGGCTGCCCTGCGAACTCAGCGCGGAGATTCCTGTTCCCGCCTTCACGATCGGCGATTTGTTGAGCCTGGAATTGAATTCGGTAGTCCAGACGCGCACGACGAGCTCCGCCGACGTGCTCGTGCTCGCCAACGGCGCATCGCTAGGGCGCGCCGAACTCGACGCGGCCGGCGATCGCGTCGCCGTTCGCCTGACAGAACTTGCATAAGAACCGCCGTTGAATCGAGGAAAGCAAGTAATGGCAAGCGCACCTGTGGCTCGCTCCAGAACGATGTGGGAAAGAATTGTGGCCTCTCTCGGAGAGCGCGTTCGCGCGACCGTTTCAGGAATCAGCTTCAACCGGCGTCGCGGGCTGCGTCTTTGCGAAAGCCTGTCGCTTGGCAACAAGCGCCTCGTGGCCGTGGTGGAGTACGACGATCAGCGATTTCTCGTTGGGGTCACTGCGGAGAGCATCTCGCTGTTGCAATCCCTCGGTCCAACCCAGCGGGAAGAACTTCAGGAAACTAAATGATGAACCGCGTCTTCCGCATTGCGAGTTATGCGGCGGGGCAGGCTGCATTGCTCCTAACCACCGGGGCAATCGCGTCGGCACGCGCTGCCGAGCCGCAAGGTGTCTCAATTCAAGTTCCGGGGTTCACGATGCACGGAGACTCCGCGTCGTGGATGATCGTGGTCCTGCTGACCATGCTGACTCTGCTCCCGGCGCTGCTGCTCTCGATGACGCCGTTCGTTCGTATTCTCGTAATTTTTCACTTCCTCCGCCAGGCGCTGGGGACGCAAACCGCGCCGTCGAATCAGACACTCATCGGATTGTCTCTGTTCATGACGTATTTCCTGATGCAGCCGGTGGCTTTTGCCGTGAATCAGCAGGCCCTCCAGCCCCTCGAAAAGGGAACCATCACGAGTTGGGAAGCGCTCGACCGCGGCTCCGGGCCCGTCCGCCAATTCATGCTGCAATACACGCGCGAAAAGGATTTGGCGCTCTTTGTGGATATGGGGCACGACCCGCGCCCGAAGCAGCCGGAGGACCTCCCGATGCGGATCGTAATTCCCGCTTACATTCTTTCGGAACTCAAGACGGGATTCCAGATCGGCGCGATTCTGTTTCTGCCGTTCTTGGTGATCGATATGGTGACGGCGTCGGTGACGACCTCAATCGGGATGATGCAGTTGCCACCGGTAGTGATTTCAACGCCACTCAAGATCTTGCTGTTTGTCGTCGCGGACGGTTGGAATTTGGTGGTGGGGTCGATGCTGAAGAGCTTCCATTGAGGCTGCGCCAATGACGCCTGAACAACTTGTTGCCCTGGCTCGCCAGACGCTGGAAGCAGCGCTTTGGGTGGCCGCGCCAATCCTGATCTCGGCCACTGTGGTGAGCCTGCTGATCAATATCGGCCAAGTGATGACATCGATTCAGGACATGACCGTTACCACCGTGCCGCGGTTGACCGCGGTGGGGGTGATTCTGTTTTTCCTGATGCCGTGGATGCTCCACCATCTTGTGGGATTCACGATCAATCTATTCGGTGATTTTCACCCGTTTACTCACTGAGGGAGCAAACGAAACTTGTCTCCATGGTTAGAACATTTTTTGGCGCACGCGCTGCCCATTGGCCTGCGAGCCGGCGGCATGATGACGTTTGCCCCGTTCTTTGGCAGCGACGCGGTGCCGGCGCGCGTCAAAGCAGGCTTCACTCTGGTGCTCACAGCGATGCTGTACAGCATCTGCCCTGTGCCGGAGATTCAACCGGGCGCACTCAGTTGGATTCGAGTGGCGCTGAGCGAAGCAGCGGTGGGACTGATGATGGGCCTCTCGGTTCAACTCGTTTTCGAGGGCATGCAGATCGCGGGACAACTCGCCGGGATGCAGCTCGGGTTTTCATTGGCCGCGATCATTGATCCGCAGACGAACATCGAGACTCCGGTGCTGTCGGTGTTTCACCAGATGTTTGCGCTGCTGATCTTTCTTGAGCTGAACGTCCACCATTGGATGCTGCGGGCCGTGGTGAAGAGTTTTGATTATCTGCCGGTGGGAACGGCCCTGGTCAAGATCGCGGCGGTTGGAGAACTGTTCCGGGCGGAAGGCGGGATGTGGCTGATCGGCGTGCAGATTGCCGCTCCCGTCTTCCTGGCAACGATGCTGGTGGACGTCACGGTGGGTTTTCTGAGTAAGGCATCGCCGCAGCTGCCGGCAATGTTTGTCGGAATCTCTGTGAAAAGCCTCGTCGGCTACACGGTGTTGGCTGCTTCCGCCGCTCTTTGGCCGGGACTGCTCGAGGGGAAATTTGCAAACGCACTCGGATGGAGTGAACGCCTGCTCCATCTGGCGCACTAGGCGGAAACGATCGTGCCTCAGGAAAACAAATCCGAGAAACCGACAGGGCGGCGAAAGCAAAAGGCCCGCGAAAAGGGCCAGATCAGCCGGTCTCGCGATCTCGTGACGGCTCTGACTTTGCTCACCGTGACGATGATGCTGGCGTGGCAGCCGCACATCTGGATCGGCCGTTGGCGCGACCTGTTTGGCCGGCTCCTCGTAACGAGCACACGCGCGGAGATCGGTTTGGGCACTCCGATTTTTTCGTGGACTGCTCTCACCGTGGTGCAGTGGGTGGCGCCGATTGTTTTCCTGGCGCTCGGCGTAGCCGTGTTTTCAAACGCCGCGCAGGGTGGATTCGTCTTCGCGCCCGAAGCGTTCAAGCCAAACTGGGAACGGCTCAATCCCGCGAGTCATATCACTCAGATGTTCTCTTTCGCGGCGCTGAGTCGAGTGTTGCGTTCGCTCGTTCCGGTGGCGGCTATTTCATTCTTGTCGGTCACGCTGATCGAGCGCGAATTTCCTTTGCTCGTACACATGTCGCGCTTCGGGTCGCGCGCATTGCTGGCGAAGCTTGGCTCGCTGCTTTTCGAACTGGCGTGGAAGTGCGGACTTGTGCTGCTCGCCTGGTCCGGCGCGGACTACTTGTTCCAGCGCTGGAGCCACGAGCGTTCGCTGATGATGACCAAGCAAGAAGTGAAACAGGAAATGAAGGACACCGACGGCAATCCCCTGATTCGAGGACGCATGCGCCGGCTGCGTCGCGCCTTCTTGCGCAAGGTGATGGCGAAAGAAGTGGCGCGAGCCACGGCAGTGGTTACGAACCCCACGCACTACGCTGTGGCGCTTGAATACCGGCCCGAAACAATGGCTGCGCCGGTGGTAGTTGCCAAAGGCCGCAATCTTATCGCGGAGAAGATCAAGCAGATCGCGCGCTGGCACGAGATTCCCATTATTGAAAATCCGCCGCTCGCTCAGGCGCTCTACAAAGCAACCGAAGTAGGCCAGGCCATTCCGGCAAACCTCTACGCGGCGGTGGCCGAAATCCTGGCATTCCTGTATCGCACGAAAATGCGCATGCAAGGGCAAACAAGGATGGGAGCGTAGCAGAGAACCATGGCCATCGCCGTCTCCATGCAACCGAGCCACGCAAAGAAGAGTTCTGGCGATTGGTTGATCCCTGTCGCGACGGTGGCGCTGGTTTTCATGATGCTGGTTCCGGTGCCGAGCATCATCCTTGACCTGTTTCTGGCGACGAGTATCACGCTCGGAATCGTCGTGTTGCTGTCGGCGTTGTACATTCTCAAGCCCGTGCAATTCTCCGTGTTTCCAACGTTGCTCCTGTTCTTAACCCTGTTTCGCATCTCGTTAAACATTGCGAGCAGCCGGCGGATTTTGCTTCACGGCAATGAAGGAGCCGGGGCGGCGGGCCACGTAATCGAAGCGTTTGGACAATTCGTGGTTGGCGGCAACTACGTGGTGGGTTTCGTGATCTTCCTCGCGTTAATCGCGATCCAGTACCTCGTGATCAACCACGGCGCGGTACGCACCGCTGAAGTGGCCGCGCGATTCACGCTGGACGCCCTCCCGGGCAAGCAAATGGCGATCGACGCGGATATGAACGCCGGGTTGATCGACGAGGCGCAAGCTCGCGCGCGACGCGAAAATATCGCTCGCGAGGCCGAGTTCTACGGCGCCATGGACGGCGCGGCGCGGTTCAGCCAGCGCGATGCGTTGGCGACCATCTTGATCACGGCCATCAACATCATTGCCGGTTTCCTGATCGGCGTTTTTCAGTTGCACATTCCCTTCGATCAGGCGCTCAAGACTTACACGGTCCTGACCGTCGGTGACGGTCTCGTGACCATGATTCCTTCCCTGCTCGTTTCCGTGGCGGGAGGCATGGTTGTCACCCGGACGTCCACGGATCAAACCGTGGGAGTCGAGTTGGGCCGGCAGCTCTTGGCCAAGAAATATCCGCTGCGTATCGCGGGGGGAGTGATGTTGTTGCTGGGGCTGATACCCGGTCTGCCGAAATTCTCGTTCTTTCTCCTTGCGGCGATTACGTTTTATCTCTCCTCGCGCGCTTCGAAAGCGGAAGCCAGGCCCGCGCGTGACGCTGCGGCGGCGAAAACGGACAAGAAAGCCAGCACCCAGGAACAGATCGAGAAGTTACTCAAGCTCGACGAATTGAGCCTGGAGGTGGGCTACGCGCTGGTACCTCTCGTCGACCAAGCACAGGGCGGCCAATTGCTGCAACGGATCCGTGCCCTGCGGCGCCACCTCGCCCTGCAGCTCGGCTTTCTTGTTCCCTCGATTCACATCACGGACAACATGAAGCTGAAGCCGCGCGAATACGTGATTCACCTGCGTGGCGTCGAGATTGCGCGCTGGCAGATGTACCAGGATCGCGTGCTGGCTATCAGTTCCGAGCCGAATGCCGCACCGCTGGATGGCTTCGAAACACGCGAGCCCGCCTTTGCAACTCCGGCGAAATGGATCGTCCCCGCCCTGCAGGAACAGGCGATCGCCAAAGGCTACGTCGTCGTGGACCAGACTTCCGTGCTGGCCACGCATCTTGCGGAAATCGTACGCCAATTCGCGCACGAATTGCTGACCCGCCAGGAAGTGAAACGCCTGCTCGATGCCATGGCCGAGACGCAGCCGAAGCTAGTGGACGAACTCGTGCCGCGTCTGCTGACGCTCGGCGAAGTTCAGAAAGTCTTGCAGCAACTCTTGCGAGAGCAAGTTTCCATTCGCGATCTGACGACGATTCTCGAAGTGCTGATCGATGCCGCTCCGGTGAACAAGTCTCCCATTGCGCTGGTGGAAGCCACACGGCAGGCGCTCGGGCGGTCACTTGTTCAAGCGCTTCTCAACGAAGAACGGAAACTGAAGGTCATGACGCTCGACCCGAGCATCGAGCAGCAGCTTCAGCGAAGCCTGGACCCACAGTTCGCGGGTGAACGGGCGGCGCTGACGCAAGTATCCCCATTGCGACGCGTGCTCGAAAGCTTGCAGAAGTCGGTGGGAGACCGGGCGGCCTTGAACTCGGTGACGCTGCTGTGCAATAGCCCGGCGCGGTTCCATTTGCGGCGGCTGCTGGAGCCGTTCTTGCCGCGGGTGGTCGTACTGTCGCCAGCGGAGATTCCCGCGACAGTTTCGGTGCAATCGTTGGGAATTGTGCGATGAGTGATCGGCGAAAACGCGGACTGCTGAAACAGGGGAACTACTCGCGATGAACATGGAGACAGGGATCGAAAGCCCCGATGCCAGCATGAATGCGGCTGAACGCGAGAAGCTGCTGCTGGAGCATCTTCCGGAGGTACGCTACATCGCGCGGCGAATCCACGAAAAATTGCCAGTGCAAGTTCCTTTCGAGGATCTCGTGCACGCGGGAATCATCGGCTTGATGGAAGCGGTGGAACGGTTCGATCCCAGCAAGCAAGTACATCTCAAGACCTTTGCGAAATTCCGAATCCGCGGCGCGATTCTGGACAGCCTGCGAGCGATTGATTGGAGCCCGCGCAATCTGCGCAAGCAGGCGAGGATGATCGAGGAGACGTATCGCAAGCTGCTCGCCGAAATGGGCCGCGCCCCCTCAGAGACAGAACTGGCCGAAAAAGTCGGCATGAGTCTGCTGGAGTTTCAGCAGCTCCTGGGTGAGCTGCACGGACTGAACATCGGCAGCCTTCAGGCGTACACGAGCGATGACGAGCCAGAACAAGAGGTCTGCGCGTATCAACCAAACGGCCCCGGGGAGGATCCCTTCTTTCAGTGTCTGAATTCGGAATTGAAATCGCTGCTCGCCGAAGCGATGAATGTCCTCGAGGAAAAGGAACGGCAGGTAGTAGGACTCTACTACTTAGATGAACTCACGATGAAGGAGGCCGGAAGCGTGCTGGGGATCACCGAGTCGCGCGTATCGCAGATTCACTCGCTGGCCCTCGTTCGGCTGCGCACGCGCCTTCAGGAGTTGTTGCAGTCTCGCGGAACCGCCGGTGGTGAGGGCGATGCTTCCGTCATTTCGTCGCTGCTATAGGAGAAAGAGAATGGAACAGGTGCTGAGCCAAGAACAGATCGGCGCTCTTCTTCAGAAAGCGCGAAAGAGCGCTTCAGCGGTGCGGTCTGAAGTCCCGGACCAGAAAACTTCCTCGTTCGATCTTCGGCAGTCGCGGCAACTTTCGCCCAACCAGACGCGGGGCATATCCGTGTTGCAGGAAGCGTGGGCCCGCCGGATCGAGGCTGCACTGAGCAACTATCTTCGCGTGAGTTGCACCGTGAAACTCGCGGCAGTGGAACAGATGCCGTGCGCCGAGTTCCTGGGCCGCTTTCCGGACCTAACCTACCTGGCCTCTCTCCGCGTTTCTTCCCTGGATGCGTGCGCGCTGATGCAGATAGACCTTCCATTGGTTCTCCAGATTCTGGACCTCACCCTGGGAGGCTTTGGGACGGATTCGGCGGACGCTCGCGATCTTACGGAGCTCGAAGAAGAGATTTTTGAATCCGTCACTCAAATTCTATGCCAAGAGTTGCGATCAACCTGGCTTTCCGTTCTCGACCTGGATTTCAAATTTGGCCGGCGTCAGCGGCAAGCATCGTCTGCGCGTTTGATCCCGCGGTCGGACAAGGTTCTGTCGGTGAGTTTTGAAGTTACGGTGGGTGAAAGCAAGGGCAAGCTGACCCTGGCGTTTCCATCGGTGATTTCCACGGCGCTGAGCCGTGCGCTTTCAGCGCAGGCCGCTGATTCCGAACCGGACACTTCACAAAGGAACCGGACGCACCTCCAGGAATTGATGCTCAACAGCCGCTTCGAAACGGAATTGGTGCTTCCTGCAAACACGATTGCGGTGCGCGAGGTGTACGCCTTGAAGCCGGGAAGCGTCGTGGTCCTGCAGGCGCGAACGAGCGAGCCGATTCACCTGAAGGTGGCCGGAAAGAAAATGTTTCTCGCGACACCCGTGGGATGCGGCTCGAAACGCGGAGCGCAGATTCAAAAGGTCCTGTCGATCGCTCCGGGGCAGGAAGGCAAATAACATGAAGATTCTTGAGGTTACTCCGAGCATTGAGAAATTCGTAGAAGCGTGGCGCCGGAGCTTTTCCCAGGTTCTCTCGTCAGCGGGTCTGCCGACGCTCAAGGTGGAAGCCGTTGACGCAAAAACCTGCGCGGCCAGAATCGCGCAGATCAAAGAAAAATACTACTGGACGACGCTGAACGGCGCAGGTTCGTTGCGAGGAACCGTGAGATTCATCACCTCCGAGCCAGAAGCTCTGCAGTTAAGCCTCGTAGAAACCGCCGAACCCGCAAACCGCCCCGGACAACTTGACGAGGCGCAGCGGGGTGCTGCCGCGCAACTGATCCGACGGGTAGCGGCGCAGGTGCTGACCCTGTGGGGCCACGGAACCGCAAAGTTTGAGAGCACGCCCGACGCGATCGACAGCGCAGAACCCGAAGCGGTGTGCGGAGGCTTGCGCATCAAAGCGGGAAATTCCACGTCGATCATAATTGTACTCGCGCCTTCAGGCGAATTCGCCGAGTCGCTGCGAATCCTGGAGGAGTCTTCGCCGAAGTCAGACAAGAAGGAGTCAGGAGAATCTACGATGGCTGCAAACTCCAGTCCGGAACCAAGCTCGAATTTCGATCTTCTTTTCGATGTGCACCTGGATGCCGCGATCCGGTTCGGCGGCCGGCAAATGATGCTGCGCGAAATCCTGTCACTTGGCGCCGGTTCTGTGATCGAACTCGACCGCCAAGTCAACGAGCCTGCCGAGCTGTTAGTGGCCGGGCGTGTAGTCGCACGCGGCGAAGTGGTGGTGGTGAACGGGAATTTTGGATTGCGCATTACGGACCTGGCGAGCGCCAGCCAACGGGCTGACCTGCTGTCAGCGTAAGGCAACTAAACGTGCCTGTACGGGAAATGGGCCCAAAACTGCTTCGACCCAGCAGACAAGCACGCGGATGCTTACAATCGCGAGCAGGCTGACTAAAGCCTTTTCGTCCGCTGCCGATAGAGAGTCTGAGGCACTCCGCAGAAAATGGTGGTTTGCCCAGGGGCCCCGACCGTGCAACTGAATGAAAAACAGATCCTTGTGTCTCCACTGATATCTCCGGAGATACGGCAGCGCCGCAAGAACCGCGTAGGCACGCTCTTGGCGGAAGGCCTGCCTGCTCTTCCGACATACGCGATCCAGCTAAACTCGCTCCTGAGCAGCCCTGAAGTAGACCTAAAGAAAGTCACGCAGATTGTCCGCACGGATCCAAGCCTCTGCGCGCAGATTCTGGGCCTTGCAAACTCGGCACTTTTCAATCTTCGCCGGCGCGTGCTGGCCGTTCCGGAAGCCGTGGTGCTGCTGGGTTCCGAACGGCTGCGAACGCTTGTTCTGAGCTGTGCATTCATGAAATTTGCTGGGCGGCAACTTGATTCGGATGAGTTGCGCGAGTTCTGGCGCCACAGCCTTCTGACGGCTATGTTGAGCGAACGAATCGCGCGACGCGTTGAATATCCGGAAGCGGAGCAAGCCTACACAGCCGGGTTGCTACACGACATCGGCGAATTGCCTTTGCTGATCGTCGCACATGAAGAAGAAGGCAAAAACGACGCCCCACTCGCAGGCTGGCAGGACGTTCCTGCGGTTGAACGGGAGTATTTTGGAATCGACCACCCTGAAGTCAGCCGGTCGATGGGCACGTATTGGAACTTCTACCCGTCTCTAATTGACGTGCTGGAATACCACCACGAACCAAACAAGGCAAAACAAGACCCAAACCTGGCCGGAATTGTGGCCGTGGGCGATCACTACGCCGGCCTGCCGCCCGCCAAGGCGGGTGAAGATTCAGCCGAAGAGTCTCCCGAAGAGGTCGCCAGGATCGACTCATTTCTCAGCGTATGCCTTCCGGGCCTGTGGGAAGAAGACCGTTCATCTCTTGCGGTGTTCTTGAAAGCTGAAAGATTGGTACCCATCGAGTTGCCGCAGTTCCCCAACTAGTACAAAAGCACTGCAAGCCGCAACGAAGTCGAGTCCGCGGAAAATTCTGCCTATCCGGGCGTGCCTGCTAGGCAAGATCCCCGCAGAGCTCCGCTTCTTCGCACCGTATGGACTTCCGGCCATGCCTGCAATCACTAGACATCACTAAGGTTGCGGCGCGTCTCTCACCACTCATGTGGCCCTTCGTGTGCTTCTGTGCTGACCGGAGGGGATCCGAATGGATAGTGGCTTTTATTCTGCCTTTACGGGGCTCGCGGCGCGCATGCAGTCACTCGATCTGGTGGCCAATAATCTGGCGAACGTAAACACCGCCGGTTACAAATCACAAAAGGAGTTCTATCGCGCGCTCACAGCTTCGTTGCACAACCGGTCGCTCACGCCGGTGAATCAGGCCATCAACGACTTCGGCATGCTGGGTGGATCTCGCACGGACTTTGCCGCCGGTTCACTCGATCCCACCGGAAATGACACGGATTTGGCCATAGACGGAGCCGGTTTTTTTGAGGTCAAGTCCAAGACCGGCGCTGAACACTTCACACGAAATGGAAATTTTAGCCTCAACACGCAGCGTCAGCTCATCGACTCCGAGGGAAATTTACTGCAGGGAGACGACGGACCGATTCAAGTTCCTGCCGGTAAGCTGACGATCAGCACCGACGGAACAGTCTCGGTGGACGGCGCGATCGTATCGAAATTGAAAGTCGTGGATTTTGCGCCGGGAACCCAGCTGACACTCGAAGGGAACACGGATTTTTCGGCTCCCGCCGGCTCTGCGAAGCCGCTTGCCGCCCCGCAACTTCGAGAAGGGATGCTCGAAGGATCCAACAGCAATGCAGTGCAAAATGCTGTCGCGCTCATTAATCTGCAACGCAACGCCGAAATGATGCAGCGGGCCCTTTCCATCTTTAACACCGATTTCAACCAGACCGCCGTGCAAGAACTGGCGCGAGTCTGAGCCACCAAGGAGAAAACAAGAATGTTTCGCGCACTGAATACGGCCGCCAGCGGAATGATCGCCCAACAGCTGAATCTAGACAACATCGCGAACAACCTCGCGAACGCAAGCACCGCCGGCTTCCGAAAACGCCGGTTGCAATTTCAGGATCTCCTCTACCAGAACCTCATCATGCCGGGCGCGGCCTCGACCCAGCAGACCGTGATCTCGGCGGGCCTGCAGATCGGACTTGGCGCCCGTTCATCGGCATCCGAGATGATTCAATCGCAAGGGGACTTCGATTCGACGGGGAATCCGCTCGATCTGGCCATTCAGGGACAGGGATTTTTCCAGGTCCAGATGCCCAACGGGGATTTGGCCTATACGCGTTCCGGAACCTTTCATCTGGACGCCCAGGGAAACGTGGTGACAGCCGACGGATATCCCCTGCAGCCTTCCATCACGATTCCTCCGAACGCTACGAGCATCACGATTGGGACCGACGGCACCGTCAGCATCTCTCTTCCCGGCCAGCAACAGGCGCAACAGGTGGGGCAAATTCAACTTTCCACATTTGCGAACGCGGGCGGCCTGAACAGCATCGGCCAGAACCTGTTTCTGCCAACCACGGCTTCGGGGGATGCGCTCACGGGAACCGCAGGCGGCAGCGAGGGGCTGGGCACGATCCAGCAGGGGGCGCTGGAAGAATCGAACGTCAACGTGGTGGAGGAGTTCGTGCAGATGATTCTGGCGCAGCGCTCCTACGAATCCAACTCGAAGGTTGTTCAGGCGGCTGACCAGATGTTTCAAGACGTCAACGCGATGTCGCGTTAAGAGGGTTGGAATTGCGAAGCGTTCACATACTTTTGGCGGTGGCAAGTCTCGCCATTCTTTCGGTGCCGGCTCGTGCGGCGAGATTTACTCTGCTGGGCGAAGTCGAGGTCCAGGCCGACTCAATCTTTCTCTCAGATTTGCTGCCTGCTCAAGCTCCCCCTGAGTTGCGCCGTCCCGCGCAGAGCATCCTGATTGGAACTTCGCCGCAACCAGGGAGTACACGCGTACTCGAAGGAGATAAAGTTGCGGGCATGTTGGGTGCGGACATCTCGCGCGAGATCGGCGTTCCTAACGAAATTGTCGTTCACCGCACGGGTCGCCAGCTGACTCGCGAAGAAGTGGTCGCGGTGATTCGAAAGGCGCTAGGACGCAACGGCTTCTCGGGGGCTGATCTACAACCCGACGACCTTCGCGTTTTTCCTTCCGTGATGGTTTCATCGACTGAAGCTCCACTAGAAGTGCGGCGCGTGGATTTCGATGATGTGTTGAACGAAGCTCGGTTTCTCATGGCACAGCGCGGCTCCTTGCCGTTTTTGGTCACGGCGCACTTGCGAGACGGTGTTCCCGCCAGCGTCGATTCCCCGGAGTCGCCGAACGCGCGGCTCGAAGATCTGCTTGGACGCCACGCGTTGCGGCAAGCTGTCCAGGGAAAGTCCCTCAAGGACGCAGAACGCGGCTCGGCGACACTGGTCGAGCCAGGAAAATCAGCCACCTTGCACTTGTCTTCATCCGCCGGGATGCAAATGCTCTTGGACGTCATGCCGTTGGAGCGCGGCACACTGAACCAAACCGTTCGCGTAAAGCTTCCCGGAACCGGCAAGATCCTCCACGCTCAAGTGACGGGGGCGCGGCGGCTGGAAGCCACATTTTGAAGGAGCTTGATTCGATGCTGATTCGGAGTCACATCTCTCGCACGGTAGTCGCTTCGCTTTTCTTTGTCCTGGCGGTTTCAATCGCAACGGCCGGAAACAACAACGATAAAGACAAGGACAAAAAGAAGAAGCAGCATCCGGCGGCATCGTCGCTAGACGATTATCTGAGCCGTGTTCGCGCCATGGGCGCGGAGCAGCCTGCGACCACCGGGAGCCTATGGGTATCTTCCGGGCCGCTCTCGGACGCCTCGGCGGATTACAAGGCTCGATTCGCCGGAGATCTCATTACCGTTCAACTCGTAGACACGTTCTCGGCGGCAACGACTGGGGAGAACAATACCTCGCGGCAATTTGCCACTCAATCCGCCATCACCGGACTTCTCGGCAAGATCGGCCCGAACAATGCTATGCAAAATCTTCTGGCCGCCAACTCGAATACTGCGCTGGACGGCAAGGGATCTTCAACGATGAGCTCCAACCTGCAATTGAACCTTGCGGGGCGTGTGGTCGAGGTGATGCCGAACGGCGTGCTGGTGGTGGAAGCCGCGCGCGATTTTACGGTCGGAAACGACCGTCAGACCGTGGTCCTTCGCGGGTTGGTGCGGCCTGGCGATATCGCGCCAAACAATACCGTCGTGTCGAGCGCTATCACGAGTCTCGAGCTTGAGATCAAGGGCAAGGGCTCGGTTGCGGATGCCTCGGCTCGGCCGAACATACTCGTGCGAACAGTACTCAAGCTCTTGACCTTCTGAGAGGAGTCTTTGTGTTGCCCAAGCACATTGTGATTCTGCTCGCCGTTCTGGGACTTGCGCCGTTGGCGCGTGCCGGCGCGGACGAAAAGCCTCGAGGAGTCCAAATCAAAGATGTCACAACCATTGAGGGTATCCGCGACAATCCTCTTCTGGGTTACGGCGTCGTTGTCGGCCTGAGCCGCACCGGCGACAGCCAGCAGACGGTTTTCTCGACGCAGACGCTGTCGAACCTTCTGCAACGTATGGGCGTGCAGATTCCTGCAACGTCTGTACGCGTGAACAATATGGCGGCGGTGTTCGTCACTGCGACACTTCCTCCATTCGCGCGGCCGGGGATGAAGATCGACGTCACCGTCTCGTCGGCAGGCGACGCGAAAAGCCTTGCCGGCGGCCTGCTGCTGCTCACGCCGCTGAGGGCGGCGGACGGGAACGTTTACGCGGAAGCGCAAGGACCGCTTACTCTGGGGGGATATAGCGCAGGCGGCAGCGGAAACGTGAAGATCGTGAATCACCTCACGGTAGGACGCGTGCCTGAAGGTGGAATCGTGGAGCGCGACACGGCCGTGAATCTGACCTCGATGACAACGCTGTCTCTCTTGTTACATGATCCTGACTTTGAAGCTGCGCGCGACATCGCCGGCGCCATCAACAAGGAGATGGGCAACGAGGTTGCACATGTGGTGGACAGCCGCCGCGTGGACGTCGCTCGCGCCGCGGGCGAAACGGGCGCCATACCGGCACTCATGGCGCGCATCGGAAGCCTCTCGGTCAACGTCCGCCCCCCGGCGAAGGTTGTCGTCAACGAACGCACCGGCACGGTGGTCATGGGAGGCTCCGTTACGCTGGGCGCCTGCTCGATTCTCCATGGCAATCTGGCCATTGAAATCGCTACTCGCTACGAAGTCTCCCAGCCAACACCGTTATCCAAAGGCGGGGAAACAGTCGTAACGCCCGATACCCAGGTGCAAGCGACGGAAACACAAGCGCAGTTGGTTCAACTGAAAGAAGGCGCCACAGTGGAAGAGCTCGTGCATGGTTTGCAAACGATCGGAGCTACAGCGCGCGACGTCGTTTCAATTCTCCAGGCGATCAAGGCGGCTGGCGCGCTGGAAGCGGATCTCGAGGTGCTGTGATGACTTCACTTGTCGCCAACTCGTTTAGCGACGCCTCGCGGATATCGGTCTCGGGAACCCAAGTGACGCCGGGACTGCAGCCGGGTTCGGTGGACTCGCCCGAAGCGCGTAAATTGAGGAAGGCTGCGGGCGACTTCGAGTCCATCTTGCTGGCGTCCATGTGGAAGTCCATGAAGCAGAGCTTTGGGAGCTCCGAATCTGACGATTCCGACCCCGCTCACGGGACTCTTGACGACTGGGGAATCGAAATAATGTCGAGCGCGGTAGGCAAAGCGGGCGGCCTTGGGATCGGCAAAATGATTCTAAAGCACTTACAGCCACAGGTCGAGGCTGACGCGAGTGACAATTTTAGTCAATTCGCTAAAGTTCCTGACGGGTTCCGTCGATAGAGTAGGTAGAGATAAAGCGACGCCTAGAATTAGAGCGTTCTAATTTTAGGCTCTCACGAAGAGACGGATACGGCAGTTGAGGGTCGCCTCAAGGAGCAGGAATGAGAATCGATCCGAATCAGTTTCCAAGCAACGTACAGCAGGATAACGTTCAGCAGACGAACACTCGAGGTGCGCAACCCTCCCAGACGACCGCGGCGCCAGATAACGCGCAGGTTGATCCCCAGGATTCGTTTCAGCTTTCGGGAACACTGGGACAGGTGCAGCAATTGAAAGCTCAACTGGCGCAGCTGCCGGACGTGCGAAGCGAGCGGGTAGCAGCCCTGCGGCAACAGGTTGAGCAAGGCTCTTACAAGCCCACCAACGAGCAAATCGCGAATGCGATGATTTCGGAGCTTAGCGGCGGAAGCCGGAGTTAGTTCTCATTTGAGAAGATTGAGTGGTCATGGGAGATCTCACGCCATCGCGGATCGACCCTCTCGGAGAAGCCCCCGAGAATCGCCACGATACTCCCAGCCGGAGGCCCGTTGTGAAGAAGAAGGCCTCCGACACACCTGCTCCTGTCCCTCCGCCTGTCGAGACTGAGAAGGAAGAAGACCACCAACTGGATGAGTTGGCATAAGCCGTGAAATCAGAGAGCACACAATATCTGAAATTGCTGGAGCGGCGTCTGGAGCTGCTCGGGTCCCTCGCCGGGACTCTGGCGGAATCGCGCAACGATTTCATCTCGATGGACCTTGGCGCAATCGAGAGCCGGATCGCGGAGCAAGAACAATTCTGCGTTCAAATCCGTTCGCTCGACGCGGAAATCACAAGCGTCCAGATGCGCTGCGCGGAACGTGCCGGCGCGCGCCCGTGTACCGATGCCATCTCATGGCCTGGTTCTCGCGATGGCGACCCTCGCCAGGACGAGCAGATACGCGCAACTTTGGGCCGCGTTGCGACAGCGCAGGCGGAACTCAAGAAGCTCAACGACGCGCATCAAGCGATGCTGCGCCGTTCGCGGCGGACCGTGCAGGTTCTGATGAATCTTTTCAATTCGTACGCACCCACGTATTCCGCGCCGGTATCAGCCGCTGCCGGCACAATCTATGAGGAAAGGGTGTGAACCTGTGGGCACACTGAGTTCCGCCTTGAATATCGCGGTTGGGGCAATGCTCGCCGACCAGGCTGCCCTCGACACGACGAGCAACAACATCGCGAATGCGAATACGCCGGGCTATTCGCGCCAAACCGTAAATTTCGAGGAAACGCCGCCCGTGGAATATGGCGGCCAGCTCTTCGGAACCGGCGTTGAAATCGGCCAGATTACCAGCCAGCGCAACAACGTCCTGCAGATGAGCCTCGATCAGGCAACGCAACAGCAGAGCAAATACGATTCGTACCTGACCTCGATGCAGCAGGTGCAGACGCTGTTCAACGAAACCAGCGGCACCGGCTTGCAGAGCTCGATCACGGCATTCTTCAATAGTTTGCAGCAGCTCTCGACGGATCCATCAAACACCAGTCTGCGCCAAGCTGTCCTTTCGGCCGCACAGAATATGGCGCAGGACTTCAACAGCACTTCGTCGAGTCTCACTTCACTTCAGCAAAATGTGGATGAGTCCGTGCCGCAGGCGGTGAGCCAAATCAATTCACTCACGTCGCAGATTGCGCAGCTGAACAGCGAAGTGAGCGCGGCAGAGAGCACCGGCCAGAATGCCGGTTCATTGGTCGACCAGCGCAACCAGCTGATCAGCCAGGTATCCGGCATTATCGACGTTTCCCAAGTGGACGCGGGCAATGGCAACGTCACGTTGACGACCACCAGCGGCGCGGCCCTTGTTGTTGGAAACAAGAGCTTCCACCTGACGACCCAAGCCAACCCCACCACGGGATTCCAGGACGTCTACTCGATGGGCAAGGACATTACGTCGACCATCAACGGCGGATCGCTCGGCGGGACATTGCAAGTCCGCGATTCGACGATTCCGTCGATACTCTCTTCACTGGATTCGCTGGCGTCCAGCCTCGAGAATTCGTTCAATTCGGTAAATAAGGCGGGCACGGATCTGAACGGCAATCCCGGCGGTAACTTCTTCGTACCTCCGCCCGCTGGAGGCGTCGGCGCAGCCGCGACAATGAGTGTAGCCCTCACGGACCCATCACAGATCGCCGCGGGCCTGGATGGGACCGCGGGTGACAACGCAAACGTCAACGCGATGTTGGCGCTGCAGAACCAAGGCATTGTCAACGGTCAGACTCCGATTAACGCCTATTCGAATCTCGTTTTTCAGGTGGGCAACGACGTCGCCTCGGCGCAATCCGAAGAGCAGGGCGTAACCGCTACTGTGCAGCAACTTCAAAATCAGATTGGCAGCATCTCTGGAGTCTCGATCAACGAGGAAGCTGCGAACCTGGTGCAGTACCAGCAAGCTTACCAAGCGGCGGCTCAGGTCGCGTCTGTGATAAGCAATCTCACCTCAACGGCCATCGACATGGTCAGCACGTCACACTGAGGACGTCATGAGCCTTCGCGTCAATCCCGATACCGTTCCCGACCTAGTGGCTGCAATCGAACAGGCGCAGCAAAACGAACAAACTGCGGCGCAACAAATGGCCACTGGCCGGAGCGTCAACAATCTCTCGGACAATCCCGCAGCTGCCGCTCAGCTGGTGAACAACGACGCCCTCACCGGCGAGAACGATCAGTTCCTGACGAACGTCACGGATCTCCAGGGTAAGTTTCAAGCAGCGGACTCGGCACTGAACAGTGCGGTCCAATTGATGACGACCGCAATTTCAGTTGGGACGGAAGGCGCAAACGGGACGCTTTCCGCTGCCGATCGACAGGCGGTGGCGCAGCAGGTTCAAGGGATACAGCAACAGATGCTGGCGCTGGCAAACACAGAGTACGAAGGAACGTACATCTTTTCCGGCACGAACGTTACCACCCCCGCGTTTGCACAGGACTCGACCGCTGCTTCCGGCGTTCAATACAACGGAAACACGGACGTGACGTCCGTCCAGATATCCGAAGGCCAGTCGATGCAGACAAACGTCGCCGGCAGTCAAATCTTCACGAACGCCAACGGCAGTGTCTTCCAGGCGCTCAACGATCTAGCGAATGCTTTGACGTCAGGAAACGGAATCGACGCCGCGAATACGGAAGTTCAACAAGCGTTTTCACAGCTCACCACGCAGCGCGTCTTCTACGGGAACGCGCTCAACCAGGTGCAAACCTCGCAAAGTTACCTCAACCAAGAGCAAGTGAACCTGAGCTCCCAGCAGAACCAGCTCGTCGGAGCCAACATGACACAGGCGATAACAAATGAATCCCAAGCTCAGACCGACGAGGAAGCAGCCCTGAGCGCCACGGGACAGATATTGAGCCTGCCTACGCTGCTTAGCTACATCACCGGCACGAAATAGAATCGGCCACAACTGGAAGAGCGTGCGCGGAGTGTCGATGCCAGCTTCTTCTGGCGAATTCGATTGAGCGGCTGAAGCTTTGTTTGAATCGCGCACTGGAGAAGAGTTTGCTGACGGTTTCCCGGGCGGCTCGTCCCATGAGTGCGGCGAGTTCGCGGTCGACGAGCAAATTTTCCGCGTAGCGACGCAGTTCCGCCGGATCGTCGGACAAGAATCCACTGACGCCATGCTTCACAGGTGAAGTCGGATGCCGGTTACCGAGGATGGGCAGACCCGCAGCCATCGCTTCGAGCGTGGACATGTTGTAGCCGTCCTCGAGATTCGGGTCAGCCGTGTGAATGTAGAATCGATGCCGGCTGAGGATTTCTTTCAGCTCCGGCCAACTGGCGGAAGGCTTGACGCCTTCTAACTCCGGATTGTTTCCCACCAGCGTGACGGGCAAGCCATTGAAGGCCTGCTTGTGGAGCTCCCAGAGCAGGATTCGTGGACGACGCAGGATGTGATTTGAGACGCGGAGTCCGCGCGCGAGGTCGCCTTTCCACTCCGGATAGTCGTGTGGATCGGCCGAGAAAGGCACGATGTCGTCTTCGAATCCCCACGAACGGCCCTTCAGTTTCGATACGGAGACGGCGTGTGCGCCTGTCATTCGAACGAACTTGGCCACTGTGTCGCGAAACTCCCGCGGGTCGATCGTGGCCCCCTGTTCGCGAATGGCGCCGTCGAGAGTTTCGTGAACTACGAGCAGCCGCGGACCGCGAAGTGATTTCGCATCGAGAAGGTCGGAAAGGTTGTGTGCGACGATGCAATCGTACGGTTCGGAGGTCTGAAGCGCCTCGTCGAGACGAACGAGCTTTGCGTTCGGCGGGACAGGCCGCACCGTTTCGTCCCAGCCATCCACGTCGCGGCCGCGAAGCCCCACTACTACATCCATCGGCTGATCGAGCGCCCGGAGCTGATACACCCAAGCTTCGTGGCAATCGAAAACGAGGAGGCGTGCACCCATACCGGATTCACTGCGTGGAGCGTAGCGCGGCGGCCCACATTCCTAGGGTTTCCACGTGGCCTCGCATAGCTTCCAGGCTCGCGCGGCGCGCGATGAGCATGAAGCGCATCTGCTCGAGGGCGGTTTGCATTTCGTTCAGGTTGCCCGCGTAGGCTTCGAGCTCGCCGTCAAGATCGGGATGAATGGTGCGCAAGCGGTCTGCCTCGGCCACGATCGGGGCCATGCGAGATACGGGATCGGCGATGGCGCGAACATGATCGCCCGTGAAGTTGCCGCGCCCTGCCAAAGCTTCGCGAGTGTGAAGAAGCAGCGCCCGCAGCTTCATATTCGCACCGCGGACGCGATCCACTACCGAACCTTCCATCAGGCGCTCCAGCCAGAAGAGGTTGCGTCCGAGTCGGCGCCAACGGCGATAACGGGACGTTCCGGTTCGACTGCCGTTTGGATCGCGCGCGGCTCGCGCGCCGGAACACTCACCTTGTGATTGGCGATGTCGTGCTCCACCTGTTGCCAGGCCTGTCGAAGAGGCTTGAAAAGAGTCATGAGTTTCTCGATCCGTTCGGGATTGGTGTGCAGGTTGGCATCTACGACCAAGCCGCGCGTCACACGGTAGAAGCCCTGGAGTTGCCGGGCCACGACACCTCCGCGATCGAAGTCGAGGACACCTTCTAACTCAGCAATGATGAGCAAGGCGTGATTCAGGCTGGCAACGCGCCTCTCGATGTCTCCTACAGCGATTGCCTCGTGGGCCCGCCGAAAGTCTTCAAGGATTGCGTCGTAAAGCTTGACGACGAGCCCGACGGGATTTGCGCCGGTCGCGCTAACTTGCCGATACAGAGACGCGATGTCTTGTTGGTTCATCTTGGAGTCATCCCCGTGACGCTAACCGCCGCCGCTAAGCGCGGTGAGCTGTTGCGTGACTTGCTGCTGCAGCAGGGGCATCTCCTGAAGCGTGGTCTCCATTTGAGCGTACTGAGACGTCAAGTTCTGCTGCTGAGTGAGGAGTTGCGCCTGCATCGTATTGATCTGTTGCGTAAGGTCCTGGTTTGATTGCGACATACCCTGCAGATCGAGCGTAATGGACCCTTGCGTCGGATCCGTAATCTGATTGAGCGTGCTCGAGAGAAACGTCGCCACGCCGCCGGTTCCCTGCAGCAGGGTTTGGACGTTGCTGAAGTTGTTGTTCAGCGCATTCGACAGCACTCCGGAATCGACGGAAAGAGTGCCGTCGTCGTTCATGTTGACGCCGATGCTCGCGAGGTTCACGAGACCATTATTTCCGGTTATGGATGTAGTGACAGCGGAGAGCAACTGGCTCTGAACGCCTCGAAGCGTGTCGTCAGCTTCTAGGGGTCCCCCGCCCGAGCCGTCGGAAGCCACGTCGAATTGCGAGTTCAGGTCCTGAACCACCTTGTTCCATGCGGAAACGAACGAGTTGATGGCCGTGGTCGCCGTGTTCGCGTCGGGCGCAACAGTCAAACTGACTGTTGTAGCCGGCGCCGCGCCCGCTAAATTGATGGTCACGCCTGGGATCACGCTGGATATCGTGTTGCTGGTGGAGCTGATTGGCACGCCGTCAACCGTGAGTGACGCATTTGCTCCCGCGGCAGCCTGGTTGAAATTGAGCCCGGTCGTATTGTTTGAGACGACGATGTTTCCGGCCGATCCCGACGTGTTGCTGACGAGTGCCAGCCGGGCGCCATTCGCGTCGGTAATGACGCTGGCGGTTACGCCGAGGTTCTGTCCGTTGATGGCAGCCGCTAGTCCGCTCAGCGTGTCATTCGAACCATCCACGGTAACGGTGGCCGCCTCGCCGCCTCCCACAGCAATCTGGAAGCTTCCGTTGGCGATGGCGGTGCTGCTCGAAGCGACTGCGTCGGTGTAGTACGACGACGTTGTCGCGAGCGAATTCACCACGATTGCGTGCGTTCCGGTTGTGGCCGTCGGATCTGCCGAAGCGGAAAGCACGTTCGAATCCGAGGAGGTCGCCGTAAGAGAATTTACAGACCCGCCGGTGTTGCTTAGGTCGCTCACAGCGGTCTGCAGGCTGGTGATGTCGCCTTCAATGCTCTGAAGCGCGGACGATTGCGTTTGCAGCGTGCTTTGCTGTTGCTGCAGCAGTTGCATAGGTATTTCAGCGGCGGCCATCGCAGAGTCGAGCAGCGATTGGACGTCGATGGTATTGCTTCCCGCAGGGAGCAACACGTTGCCGTAATTATTTATTGTGCCCATGTGCGTGCTTCTCGCCCCAATTCAGGAACGCCGCCTGCCCGATTCACGATTTGAAACACGAGTAGGTGGGTCCCGCTACGAGACCCACC
>Ga0070761_10000339_pt1 | contig 31083 bp, 22 predicted proteins | sample HubBroMetageREF1_FD_66724 | JGI IMG/M metagenome (GOLD analysis project Ga0070761, IMG submission 66724) | Reference soil microbial communities from the Hubbard Brook experimental Forest, New Hampshire, USA - Hubbard Brook CCASE Soil... | ecosystem: Environmental > Terrestrial > Soil >... | reverse complement strand
GCGCCTGCGGCGGCGGCGCCGCGGCATGCGGCGTCTGCGACGGCGCTGAAGGAGATGACGGGGATGGCATGGATGACGGCGATGAGGGAGTCGGCGCCGGCGGTGGCCCGGCCGGCATCTGCGAGGACGGTGTCGCCTGCGTCTGCACCTCCAGGTGCGCGATGTTGATCGCGGATGGATCGTCGCGCAGCTTCACGTACAGCTGCGCGCCGCTCGGACGCGGCACGGCGATCTCCTGCCCGGGAAAGCCGTCGGGCACCGTCACCGGCCGGAGGAACTGCGGGTCGTCCGACACGGCCGCGAGCAGGAACAGGTTGTTGCCGACGAGCATGCATGCCGGGGCCGGCTGCGGCGGACACTCGAGCTGCTTCAACACGGGCAGGCGCACCAGCGTCGCGAGCGGATGCCAGTCGCCGGCAACGCCGGCATCGACCATGCGGTAGCGCAACGGACCGAATGCCGCGGGTCCCAGGGTGCGCGCGGGTTCGATGGTCGCGATCGCGACCCTGGAGTTCTCGAACGTCAGGCCGCCCGTGACGGCGCCCAGAACCGCCGAGGATGATCCGTCGGCGGTTGCGACCTCGACCTGCTCATTCGCGGCAAACACCGACGGCGACCCGGTGCGCAGCGAGAACGTCAGTTGTGACTGCTGCGGCAGCTCGTCCGGGCCCGCGAGCTGGATGTTGCCCGGGTCCGCGGCCTGGACGGGACGTGCACTCCTGGCGATCAACAGGGCGCTCGGGCGCGCTGCCTCCACGGTCACCTTGAGGTCGGCCACGCGCCCGTCCTTGAGAGTCACTTTGGCCTGCGAGGTGTCGCCGTACCGCAGCGTGCCGGCGGCTTGTGCGTCCGCCGTCGACATCACGAGCTCATCGTTGCCGGCGCTGCTCGTGAGCGCGCCGGGCCCGAACGCCAGCCCCTTGAGCGTCAGGCCCTGCACCTCGTCCAGACGGTTGCCCCTCAGGGTCCCATCGGTGTCGCCGGCATGCAGGACGAAGCTGTCGAGGTGGGCAGCCTCGGCAAAGGCTCGCAACGCGAGCGACTGCGGCGTACCGACACCGATCTGCCTGACGACGAGCGTCAGGTCGCCCGGGGATGCGTCCTGCAGTGGCAGCTTGATCTCCACCTCATCCGGCTTGACACTCTTCCACTCGAGCTGGTGTTTGTCGCCGGCGGCGTCTTGCATGGTGATGCTGTCGAGACAGCTGACGTCGCCGGCGCGCAGGTGCGCTGTATCGATCCGGCCGACGACCAGCGCGCCCTCGTCCCCGGCGAGCAGCTGCCACGGCTGGGCGCGCGCTCCGACCAGCCGGAAGACCGGGCCCTGGTACGGGTCGAAGCCCCAGTAGCCACGCAGCGATGCATGCGCGTTGTCGGCGAGACGCACGGGCGACAGCGCCGAAGTATCCACGACGAAGCCGCCGCGCTCCGCGTCCGCGTGCGCCGGCAGCGTGATCACCTTGCCCTCGGCGTCGGTCACCGCGAGCGTCATGTCGCGCGCGTAGCTCGCGGAGAACACCAGCGGGGCGCCTTCGACCGGCAGCACCAGCGGGTCCTTGCGCGCACAGTAGCTCTGCGCCGCATCGACCGGGCGCAATGGCGGGAATTGCGGGGCGGCAACTGCCGGCAGCGCCATGACCAGGACCGATTTCGGATCGTGGAACGATGGCGGCGAGTTCAGTACCAGCGCGAGCTGCTGGCCCTCGGCCGTGGCGAGCGCCGGAATGTACTGGTATTGCGCCGTACGAAAGGAGTCGAACAGCCGCGCGATATCGAATACCGAGCCTATGTAGGGGCCGTAGTAGCCGTAGCGCAATTGCGCTGTATTGCTCGCCTCCATCGCCAGATCGCCCGCCGGCCCCGAGGTCAGCGTCTGGGTGAGCGACACGCTGTGACCGTCGTCCATGATCAGTGACTCGCGACCCTCCATCACGCACGCGGCCTGCAGCTCCGGAATCTTCTGCAGGCAGCTCTCATCGAGCTTCATGGCGAAGCTGCGCGCGAGCAGCGGCGCGGCCTGCTTGAGCTGCGCCGGGTCGGTCTCGTCGAGCTTGCGCACCGCCGCGAGGTAGCGCTCCAGTCGGGCGCGATCGAGCGTCGCCTGGTTGAGATCCTGAGAGCTGCGCACGAACACGCCCGGGCGGCCCCGCACCGCGTTCATCAGCGTCTTGAAATCGCCCCCGGTCTCCGGCGCGAGAAACACCAGCAACTGACCGGCGTCCTTGGGGACGGTCAGCGTTAGGCCCTGCTTGGCGCACTTCTCACTCCAGGTGTCGCAGCGCGAAAACCACTTCGGCGGCGGCGGATTAGTCGAGCCTCGCAGAAACGCGGCGATCAGGATGTAGGGCGCAGCCTGCTCCTGCGGTAGGTCCGCCCTCAGCCAGACGCGGTCGCCGGCGACCAGATTGGGCACTTCGGCCGCCGGCAGAGTGGTCGCGCCTCGCGTGACCTTCATCTCGATGGTGGGTCCCACCAGGTCGAAGCGCGCGGGGTCGGCGTGCACCGCTGCGCCGGCCGCCAGGGCCAGGGCGCAAACGCTGCCGGGGATTCGAGGGTGTAACGGCAAGTGCATCTTCTTATTATTAAAGGCGCCGCGCTCAATGTCACCGCCGCAATGGGCCCAGGGCGCGCGGCCCCGGCGCGGCCATGGTGTAGAGTGCCGGCGGATGGAGGGTCCGGCGGAGCCGTCGCAGTGAGCCGCGCCATCGCCGCGGCGGTGTTCGCTCTGCTGTGCTTCGCGGCCAATTCGCTCCTGTGCCGCATGGCGCTGCGGCAGCCGCACATCGATCCGGCGAGCTTCACCAGCATCCGTCTAGCTGCGGGCGCTGCGACACTGTGGCTGATCGGGCGGGCGCGCGCACGGGGGAGCGGCACCGGGGGCAGCTGGCCATCGGCGCTGGCACTGATTGCGTATGCGATCGCGTTCTCGTTCGCATACCTTGGACTGACGGCCGGCACCGGCGCGCTGCTGCTCTTCGGGGCCGTGCAGGTGGTGATGATCGCGACGGGGTTCTTCGCCGGCGAGCGCATCGTCGCGGGAATCATCGTCGGCTGGCTGCTCGCGGTCGCAGGACTGGCGCTGCTGTTGCTGCCGGGGGTCGCCGCGCCGCCCCCCCGGGATGCGCTCTGCATGCTCATCGCAGGCGCCGCCTGGGGGGTCTACTCGTTGCGCGGACGAGGCTCGACCGACGCGCTCGCAGATACCGCCGGAAATTTCGTGCGGGCGGTGCCGGTGGCGCTCCTGATCAGCGCGCTTCTCTGGGCGCGCCGCACCGCGGATCCTGCCGGGCTGATTCTCGCAGCGCTCTCGGGCTCAATCACCTCGGGCCTGGGCTACGCCGCCTGGTACACCGCGCTGCCGCGGCTCGGGGCGATCGCCGCCGCGAACGCGCAGCTCTCCGTGCCGGTGATTGCGGCTCTCGCGGGCGTGGCGTTGTTCGGCGAGCCGATCACGCTGCGCCTCACCGTATCGACGGTGCTGGTGCTCGGGGGGACGGCGCTCGCGGTGCACCGCAACCTCGCGCTGCGCCCGTCCCGGACACAGCCGCGCGGCGCCTGAGGCTCGCGCGGCGCGCCTGATGCGTCGCCGGCAGGCGCGCTCAAATCGCGCGCGACGTGCCGCGCAGCGGCAGCGCCGCCGGATGCGTGACTGGCTCGCCGCCGCGCACATCGAGCCACCTGCCGCGGGGCAGGATCTCCACGAGTGAGGCGATGGCCGACAGCACCAGGAAGGCGAGGATCCCGGCGAGGACCGCCCCGCCAGCCAGCATCCCAAGCAGTACCACTATGCTATCCATGCTTTAACGTCGCGCAAACGGATGAATACGTGTCGCAAGCATGGGCCTGGCGCGCGCCGCGCGCCTCTGCCGAAAGAGGGTTTTGCCGCTACCGCGTTGGCGGGAGATAGAGCGCCGCCTGCCGCGCGACCGCTTGGCCCTCACAGCCCCAGGTGCGAATAGCCGAGCAGCGTCGCCACGCCGAGCGTCGCGTAGATCGCGGCAGCTACGAGCCGCACCGCTCTGAGCGGAATGTGGCGCGTCAGTCGCTCGGCGAAGATCACCGTCGGAACGTTGACGATCATCATGCCGAGCGTCGTGCCGGCAACGACTTGCCAGAGGCTGGCGTATTTGGCCGCCAGCGCCAGCGCTGCGATCTGGGTCTTGTCGCCCATCTCGGCGAGGAAGAAGGTCACTGCCGTAAACGCAAACACGCCATAGGCGCCGCGAGTGGCGATGCCTTTGTCCAGCCGGTCCGGAATCAGCGCCCATAGCGCTACGCCCAGGAATGAAAGGCCGAGCACCCAGCGCAGCACCGTTGGGGTGAGGAGCGATCCGACCCACTGTCCCACCCAGCAGGCGATCAGGTGGTTGCTGAGCGTGGCGACGAAAGCGCCGGCGATGATTGCCGCGGGCCGCCGCAGCCGCGTGGCGAGCACCAGCGCCAGCAGCTGCGTCTTGTCGCCGAGCTCACCGAGGGCGACCGAGGTCGTCGAGACCAGGAAGGCTTCCATCGGACATTCCCACAGGTTGGGCGGCGGTGGCCAATGACACATGGCCGCCGCCCAACCTGCCGGACTTGCGGGCCATGCATCAAAGGTCTCGCCGGACCTCGGGGTTGGGCGCGCCATGACCGGACCCGGTCAGGTATGTTGACGCGTCCCCTTCCGCGTTGCGGAAGGCGGCTACTCCCCAATGAGCACGCACAGGATAACGGCTCGACCGACGCCGGGCAACGCCACCGGACGCGCGCTCACCGGGTGAGCGGACGCGCGGCTACTGCCCCTGCGGCCGGGCGCGATGCGCGCGGCCGAGGAAATAGCCGGCCGCAAACGGCAGACCGAGCACCACGGCAAACAACAGGGTGAGCAGCAGCAGTGTCTGGGCGATGAGCCGCCGCAGCTGCTCGCCGGCGGTCGTCACCACGCGATCGGCCACCCGGGTGGCGTCTGCGGCGAACGCCGTGCGCTGGGTGTTCACTGCCGCGACCATCGCCTCGCGCTCGGACTGGATGTCGGCGAACAGCGCCGTGCGCTCTGCGCTGAGCGCCGCGGTGGTCTCCCTGGAGGACGCATCGAGACGATCGACCACCTCGCGCAGGCTCAGGCGGACGTCGCCGATCGCGCCCTGCACCAGTTGCGGCGCGGACTGCGCCACGTCGGCGAGACGCGCAAAGCGCTCATCGAGCCTCTGCAGCGCCGCATTGACCTGCGCGCGCGAGTAGCCCGACTGGCGCAGCGCCAGCTCCGTCTCGTGCATCAGCTGCGGCGGCACGGTGTCGCCGTAGATCTGCAGCCGCTGTGCGGCATCCGCCATGGCCTCCGGGATGGTGCCGAGCGAGTCGATCAGCTTGGCGTCGCCCCGCTGCTCGCGGCTCCATAGCTCCAGCACCGAAGCGCGAGCGAAAGTCAGGTCGACGAGCGGATGCTGCTGCGCGTACTGCTCGACGAAGGCCTGGTAGCGCGCGAAGTCGGGCGCGGAAAGCAACCTCCTGGCGAGCCCAGCGGCGCCTTCGGCGAAGTCGCCGGACACCTGGCGCACGGCCTCCTGATGGGCCCCGAACAGCGCGCCGCCGGGGGCACCGGCGGCCATGAACGCCTGCATCTGCGCCGCGAGCGCCCAGGTGTCGAGCAGGCTCATCGTCGGCGCGATCTGGGTCGAGGCCCGGCGGCTCTCGGCGAACGCCGCGATCTCCCAGCGCAGCGCGTTGTCGAGCACCGTCTGATCCTGCTCGGTTGCCTCGATGTTGGCGGCGCAGCGAGTCACGGCGGTCTGGAACTGGGCGGCCAGCTCGCGCGTCAGAAGGCGCGCGTTGAGGTCGCGAGCCGAGAGTGGACGCTCAGGGGTCTTGAGCGAGAGGAGCGAGCAGCCGGCGCCGCCGAGCAGCAGCGCACAGGCCAGGATCGGCAGCGCGAGCCGGCACGGCCGTGGCGCGCTCACTTGCGACTCCCGGGGCGGATAGCGCGCTCGGCAAAGTAGCGCTCCAGGGTCGCCGGATCCGCCGCCGGGTCGGCGAGCGCCACGTAGGTATCGGGACGGAGCAGATAGAGTGCGTTGCGTCCGAGGCCCGCGCGCTCGGCGGCGGGCCCCCAGGGGAAAGTCAGCAACGGCACCTCGCGCTGCGCGCAGCACGCGGCCAGCACGCCGCTCGCTTCGCGGTGCAGGTCCCGGTAGATGTGTACCTGCCAGCACATCTGCGCCAACGATCCGAAGTTGTCGCCCTCGCCTGCTCCGGTCCACGGCAGCCGGTCACCGCCGTGCACCGCGCCGGCAACACCGGTGCTGAGCGGCATGCCGCGGTAGTTGAGGGTGATCTGCGAGACCGTGCGGAACAGAAACTCGCGCACCGCCTCGAGCTTCATGACTCGCGAGGCGATCGTCGGCGCGACCCGCGTGCGGACGAACTCGGCGATCGGACCGTCGGCGTTGACGAACGTGAAGACGCGGTCGGTGGTCGCCACCAGTCGCCGAGCGAACGCCGCGCGCTCGACCTCGTAGCTCGCGAGCAGGTCGTCCGGCGCCCGACCCTCGAGCACCGCGGCCAGCTTCCAGGCGAGGTTGACGGCGTCGCCGATGCCGGTGTTCATCCCCTGCCCGCCCACCGGGCTGTGAATGTGCGCGGCATCGCCGAGCAGGAACGCGCGGCCACTGCGGAAGCTCTCGCTCACGCGGTGGTGCACGTGATAGGTGGAGAACCAGTTGACCTGCCTCACCCCCACCTTGAGGCTCTCGATCGCGCGGTGGCTCACATCCTCGAACCGCAGCGTCTCGGCGCGCTCGGCGCGCTCGTCGCTCACCGTGCCGATCAGGCGCGCGCGTCCCGCGCCGGCGAGCGGGAACAACGCGAGGAAGTCGGCCTCGTCGAGATCGATGTGCAGGCCGCCGTCGAATGCGGGCCCCTCACCGTCGATGTCGGCGACGTAGAACAGCTGCCGGTAGGTTCCGCCGGGGTATCCCGTGCCGAGCACCTCGCGTACTCGCGAGCGCGCGCCGTCGCAACCGGCGAGGTAACCGGCCACGCAATCGGTCTCCTTGCCGGCGGAGGTGCGCAGGCGGGCAGTGACACACCGGCCGTCGTCGCTGAAGGCGACCAGCTCCGTCTCGCGCTCGACCGACACCCCGGCGCGCCGCAGCCGCTCGATCAGCAGCCGCTCGTGCTCGTCCTGCGGGAAGATCTGCAGAAACGGGTACGGCGTGAGATCCGCGCCGATCGCTTCGAATGCCACGCGCGCGGCGCGCTCGCCTTTCACCCATAGATTGACCGCCGGGACCCGGTGGCCGCCTTCGCACACCGCCTCGGTCAGATCGAGCTGCCGGTAGAGCTCGAGCGTGCGCGCCTGGACCGCGAGCGCCCGCGAGGTGCTGCCGGGGCCAGCGCTTCTGTCGATGATCCGCACCTTCACTCCGAGGCGCGTCAGCCACAGCGCCAGCACCAGTCCCGTGGGACCCGCACCGACGATCAGCACCGGGCAGTCACAGTTTGCTATGTTGGCGTTGGGCATGTCGCCTGTCGCGAATCCTCCGCTGCAGCTATCGTCGCTCTTTCCATGCAAGGCAACAACGAGAAAAGCCCAGCGCTGCTGGCGCTCGGCGTCGGCGCCCTCGGCGTGGTGTTCGGCGACATCGGCACCAGCCCGCTGTACACCCTGAAGACGGTGCTCGATCTCACCGGCGGCACGAGCCGCGCCAGCATCCTCGGTGTCGTGTCGTTACTCATCTGGACGCTGATCATCGTCACGTCGGTGAAATACGTCGGCTTCGCCATGCGCATCGACAACGACGGCGAGGGCGGCATTCTCGCCCTCATGGCGCTGCTCGGGGTGAAGCGGCACCGGCGCCCGCTGATCGTGGCGGTCGGGCTGTTCGGCGCCGCGCTCATCTACGGCGATGGCGCGATCACGCCGGCCATCTCGGTGCTGTCGGCCCTCGAGGGACTGAAGATCGTCGAGCCGTCGTGGCAGCCGTACATCCTGCCGGGGACCGTGGCCATTCTGCTCGCGCTGTTCGCGCTGCAGCCGTTCGGCACGGCGAGGATCGGCCGCGCTTTCGGCCCGATCATGACCGTATGGTTTCTGACCATGGCGCTGCTCGGCCTGTGGGGCATAGCGCGCCACCCGGGCGTACTGCGCGCGCTCAACCCGTATTACGGCTATGCCTACCTCGCGCATAGCGGCGGCAGCGGTTTCCTCGTGCTCGGCGGCGTCTTCCTGTGCGTCACCGGTGCTGAGGCACTGTACGCCGACATGGGCCACTTCGGGGCGCGCCCGATCAAGCTCGCCTGGAGCACCCTGGTGTTTCCCAGCTTGGTGCTCAACTACGCAGGCCAGGGCGCGATCGTACTGGCGGGTGCTCCCACCGCGGGCAACATCTTCTACCGCCTGTGCCCGACAGCGTTGCTGGTGCCGCTGGTGGCGCTGGCAACCGTCGCCACCATCATCGCCAGCCAATCGATCATCACCGGCGCGTTCTCCATGACACGCCAGGCGATCCTGCTGGGCTGGATGCCGCGGCTGCGGATCCTGCAGACCTCCGGCGAGGGCTACGGGCAGATCTACGTCGGTGCAGTCAACTGGCTGCTGATGCTGGTCACGATCGGACTGGCGCTCGGCTTCCGCAAGTCCGACAACCTGGCCGCCGCCTACGGCATCGCCGTGTCCGCCACCATGCTGATGACGAGCGTGCTGCTCTACATCGCCATGCGCGAGATCTGGAAATGGAACCTGGCGGCGAGTCTGGCGATGGCCGGCGTGTTCGTGAGCGTCGACAGCGCGTTCTTCATATCCAACATGTCGAAGGTGCTGGACGGCGGTTACGTGCCGCTACTGCTCGCCCTGACGGTGTACGCGGTGATGTACATCTGGCACCGCGGCGCGCGCGCGATCCGCGAGCGCGTCAACGAAAATCCCTTGCCGGTGCCGGAGTTCCTCGCCAGCCTCGCCGGTGAGCGGGTGGTACGAGTGCCGGGAACAGCGGTGTTTCTGACACGGGTCAGGTCCGGCACGCCCGCGGTCTTGCGCTGGTACGTGCACCACAGCCATGCGCTGCAGGAGCAGGTCATCGCGCTGACCCTGGAGGTCGCCCCGGTGCCGTGGATCGCTCGCGAGGAACGCCTGCATGTCACCAAGCTGGCAGCGGACTTCTGGGCAGCCAATGCCTGCTACGGCTTCATGGAGCAGCCGAATATCCCCGAAGTAACGCGCGAGCTCGCCGCCCGGGGCTGCAGCGTCGACCCCTCCCGGCTCACCTACTTCGTCGGCTCGGAGCGGATCGTGCCGCGCACCGATGGGCGCGGCCTGCCGCGCTGGATGGCTGCGGCGTTCAGCGCCATGCTGCGCAACTCAATGCATCTGCCGGACTACGTGAACGTGCCGCGCGAGCAGCTGATCGACATCGGCCGGCAGATCTCCATATGATCGGCTCCCATGACCTACGGGGTCTACGCGAGCGGCTCCCTATGAGCGGCAGCGCCGGGGGACGCTGGCTGCTGCTGCTTGCGCTGAGCGCCGCCGCGACCGCCGTCCTGGCCGACCCCGCTCCCGAGGCCGTCGATCCGTGCGCCACGTTCAACTCGGACGTGCGGCACGAGCGCGCCCTGTTCGCCGGTCAGGCACAGCCGCTCGCGGCGGCCAAGGCGGCCGCAGGAGCTCCGGCGGTGACCCCCGAGCATCTCTACCAACTGCAGCTGCACCAGCGCGCCGAGGTTACCTTCGCCGCACCGCCCGCCCAGCGGCATCCGCCGCCTGCGGCCGGCTACGCCGGACTCGTTACCCTCGAGGTGAACGCGGCGGGTCTCTATCGCGTCGCGCTCAACCAGGCGTTCTGGATCGACGTGGTCGCAAAGGGCGTGTCGATCCAGTCGAGCGACTTCGAGGGTCGCCGCGGCTGCGCAGCGCCGCACAAGATCGTCGAATTCATGCTGCCGGCAAACACGCCGCTCACGCTGCAATTCAGCGGCGGCATCACGCCGACACTCACGCTGGCCGTGACCCGCGCTCCGGCCGCGGCGGCGCCTCACTGAGCGCGCTTCCCGGCTGCGCGCCCGCGCCGCTCGCCGGGTCGCTCAGAATTTGACCAGCACGCCGACTCCCCAGATGATCTCGCGCTTGACGAGATCCGGATACCAGATGCCGCCTTCGGTGGCGCAGTTGTCGCTGCCGATGGCGCTGCCGTTGTTGCAGACGTAAGACCCTGGTGCGCCGTTGTTGCCGTCGGGCGGCGTGACGCCGCCCGCTCCTGACCAGTACGGCACGTCCGAATGCCGGAAGGTGGCCTCCGTCCACCAGGTGATCCAGTCACGGGGCATGTACTGGAAGTTCAGCTGCGTGTCCCACTGGTAGAGCTTCTGCCCCGGATTCTCGGTGAAGTACGGCGTGCCGGTCACGGCGGTCGCGCCATTGATCGGCGGCACCAGGGCCAGGTAGCGCCCGGGGTTGTTCATGAAGCCGCCGCCGAGTGTCACCGCGTAGAGGTTGCTGTCGAACCACGTCCGGTCGTAGAGCATCAGGCCGAAGAAGTTGGCCTTGTTGGGGTCACGCGAGCAGTGCACGCCCCCGCCATACTCGCAACCCAGGTCCCAGGTGAAGGAGGTCGCCATCCTCGAGATGCCGGCCGGCATGTGCCAGCCGTCCTGCGCGGCGTCGTAGTACTTCCACTCGATGCTGTCATCCTCGTGCACCCGCTGCACGTGCGCATAGTTCACGTAGGTGCCGCCGGGGTTGGGCAGGCCGATCGCCGCGTTGGGGTTACCGCCGTTGGCGGGGTAGCCGCTGCCGCTCGCGAGGTTGTCCTCGCCGATGCTGTAGCTGTTCAGCACCAGCTTGAACCGGTCGTTCGGGATCCACAGGATCTGCCCGCCCAGGCCCGGAAGGTGGTTGTACTTGGCGTAGGACTGCCAGCCGTTGATCAGCCACGGCTCGATCTTCAGTGTCTGCGTCGGGAACCACTGGACGCGCAGTCCGTTGAAGAACCACGGCGTATTCGACGACACGAAGGATGGCTGGTAGGTCCAGTTGTCGAAGTTGTAGTAACTGAAGAGGCCGATGTAGGAGAGGAAGATGCCGGCATCGACGTTCAGGCCGTGGTTCACGTCCCAGTGATAGCCGGCATTCGCCTCGGAGAGATATTTGTAAGCGCCCTGTAGGTCCCACTCGCCGACGCCGAGGCTGGCATCGTTGCGCGGGGTGGTCACCGAGTACAGTCCCATCATCGACAGGAAGCGCGCCTGCACGTTGTTCCAGTGGAAGTTGCCGCCGAAGCTGACTTGCTCGACCTGGAACTCGCCCGAGCGGAACTCCTCGGTCGAGCCGACGATCGTGTGATCGACCGGATTGTTGAAGTCCTGCAGATAGCTCGTGTCGAAGCGGATCTCGGGCGTGAAGAACTTGGTGTCGAACACCGGCGTGGTCTCGCGCGGCGTGCCGTTCATCCAGCCGAGGTCCCCGACCGCGAACGGCGTCTGCGTGTCGACCGCGGGTGCCGGTTCGGGCGCCTGCAGCGCCTCGGGAACGGTGCCGGCCGCAGGCGGCGCGGCTGCCGCAGTCCGGGGCGGCGCGACGGGCGTGACTGGCGCGACCGGAGTCGCGGCGAGCATTGCGGGCGGCGGGGCTCCCGGGGAGCCGCTCATCGTGAAGTCGTAGCGCGTGGCTTTACCGGCGGTCACCTGCAGCGGCGGCGTGGTCGCCTCCGGGTAACCCTCGGACTGCGCGCTGACCGACCAGGCGCCGGGCGGAAGATCGCCGAAGGAATACACGCCATCGCTCCCGGACACGGTGGCGCGGATGGCACCGCCGTCGACCCGCACGGCAGTTACGGTGGCGTGCGCCACGGGAAGCTTGGCAGCGTTGCTCACCAAGCCGACGATGGCTCCCACGGCAGGCCCGTCGCCGCGGGCTGCAGGCGCCGCCAGGCACGCGGCCAGCATGGCGAGCACGAGCTTTGGCACCCATTGAGTCTTGTGCATAGGACTCCCTTACGCGAAGCGGCGCAGCGCGCACCAGACCGTCCATCGTAGGGGCACGCGGGATCGGCAGTAGACCAAACGCCGTTAAGAAAACGCTGCGCGTTGGCGGCCCGCAACAGCCCGAAGCGGGTGTGAAGGTTGTGTTAGGAATTCACGGCGCCCCAGGGCAGGGGGCGGCGACCGGTCAGTCGCTACGGTGACTCCAGGGCAGCGGGTCGCTGGCGGGGAAGGTCTCGGCGAGCTCCGCATCGAGCTCGTCGTCGGCCGAAGCGCCGGTGGCCTCCGCGATCACGGCGTGCAGCGTGGCGCTCAGGGCATCCACGACATGAGTGGCCGCCGGCGGCAACGCATAGCGATGCGCCAGCCATGCGAGGTCCGGACGCGACACGTGCGCGCGCCCTGCCTCGTCCGCCCATACGAGCGCCTTGAGCGGCAACTCGATGCCGAGCAGCTGGTTCGCCTGCATGAGCGGTGTGCCGCCGCGTGCGCTGCCGAATACGATCAGCTCGGTCGGGCGCAGCTCGAGTCCGGCGGCAGCCGCTCCGGCGGCATGATCGACCCGCGCGAACACAGTGAGGCCGCGTGCGCCGACCGCAGCGATCAGCCGCCGGGTAGTCTCGGTGGGGCCGAAGTAGCTGTCGACCGTGACGACGCCGTCCATGCTCGTAAGCCTACCTCAGAGCGCGACGATCTTGCCGGGATTCATGATGTCGTGCGGATCGAGGGCGCGCTTGAGCATGCGCATGACATCCACCCCGGCGGCGCCGTGCTCGGCCTCGAGGTATTGTATCTTGCCGCTACCGATGCCGTGCTCGCCGGTGCTGGTGCCGCCCATCGCGATAGCACGCCTCACCAGGCGGTCGTTGAGCCGCTCGGCCTCGGCAATCTCCTCGGGCCGCGTGCGATCCACCAGAAAGATAAGGTGGAAGTTGCCGTCCCCGACATGGCCGACGAGCGGAGCCTTGAGGTAGGTAGCGGCGAGGTCGGCCTTGGTCTCGAGAATGCAGTCCGCGAGGCGCGAAATGGGTACACAGACGTCGGTGGTCCAGGCCTGCGCCCCCGGCCGCAGCGCCAGAGCGGCGAAGTAGGCATCGTGACGCGCCTTCCACAGCCGGTTGCGCTCCTCCTCCTGTGCCGCCCAGCGGAAATTGTGCCCGCCGGCATCAGCGGCAAGTGCCTGCACCATCTCGGCCTGCTCGCGCACTGCGGCCGCAGTGCCGTGGAACTCGAGCAGCAGTGTCGGCTGCTCGGGGTAGGAGAGCTGCGAATAGCGGTTGACCGCGCCCATCTGCACCTCATCGAGTAGCTCGATGCGCGCGACCGGAATGCCGGACTGGATGGTTGCAATGACTGTGTTGACCGCGGCGGCGATGCTCTCGAACGAGCAAACCGCCGAGACCATCGACTCGGGCAGCCCGTACAGGCGCACCGTTACCTCGGTGATCACCCCGAGCGTGCCCTCGGAGCCGACGAACAGCCGCGTCAGGTCGTAGCCGGCCGATGATTTGCGCGCGCGGCTGCCGGTACGCGCGATGCGCCCATCCGGCAGCACCACGGTGAGCGCCAGCACGTTGTCGCGCATGGTGCCGTAGCGCACGGCGTTGGTGCCGGAGGCGCGCGTCGCGGCCATCCCGCCGATCGAGGCATCGGCGCCGGGGTCGATGGGAAAGAACAACCCGGTGTCCCGCAGGTAGGCGTTGAGCTTGCTGCGCGTTACGCCCGGCTGCACGACCGCGTCCAGGTCCGCCGCGTTGACCCGCAGTATCTCATCCATGCGCGACAGATCGATGCATACCCCGCCGCGCAGCGCCATCACGTGCCCCTCGAGGCTGGTGCCGGTGCCGTACGGCACGACCGGTGTGCGGCACTCGGCGCAGGTGCGCACGATTGCCGCCACCTCGGCGGTCGACTGCGGGAACGCCACCGCGTCCGGCGCATGCGGCGCGTGCCAGGTGAGATCGCGGCCGTGCGCCTCGCGAACCGCAGCATTGAGCGTGAGGCGCTCGCCGAGCAGCCCCCGGAGCGCCTCGATAGCGGCCGCGTGATCTCGAGGCCGCGCAGCGGCGCTCACGAGGGGCCGCCGATGAGCCGCACCTCGCGCTGCGGCGGCGGCATGACGACGCCGCCGGCGCGCAGCGACTCGAGTACCGCGGCGCAGATCTCGCCGCTCGCGGCGACCTGGTCCTGCACCGCCACCCACGGCCGCACCGCCAGTCCCACCGAGGACTCGCCGAACTTGACCGCCTGGACCACGGCGGCCGGCTCCTTCAGCACCCGCGGGTTCGCCGCCAGCACCTGCCGGATGAGTGCCAACGGGGTGTTGAGGTCGGTGTCGTACGCCACGCCTACAGTGACCTCCAGCTGGCGGATGCGACCGTAGTTGTGCAGGATCTCACCGACGATCTTGCGGTTGGGAATCACCACCCGCGACTGATCGACGTGCGTGAGAGTGGTGCTGAAGAGCGTCACGCTCTGCACCGTGCCCTCCACGCCCGCGATGGCGATGTACTCGCCCACCCTGAAGGGCTTCGAAAAGATGATCGACAGCCCGGCGACCATGTTGCCGAGCACTCCCTGCGTGGCGAGCGCCACCCCCGCGCCCACTACGGACAGACCCGCGATCAGCGGCAGCAGCTCCACGCCCAGGTTCTGCAGCGCCATGATCGCAAACAGCGCCACGCACAGCGCCCAGACGACACGGCTCACCAGCAACCGCACCGGCGGCTCGAGCTCGCGCCGCGCGAGCACGCCCGCGAACCAGCGGCTCAGGTAGCGCCCGACAATGAAGCCGGCGATGAGAATCAGCACCGCCGTCAGCAGCCGCGGGCCGAAGCGGATCGCGAGGTTGATGAGCGTGTCGGTCGTGCGGCCGAGCGTCGCGACCTGATTGTTCATGGGCCGCCCTCCCTGCGGGGGTACCGCCGCATTCTACGGCTACCGCGGCCCTAGCGAGCGCGCTTGTGCCGCTTGAAGAAGGCAGCCACGCGCTGGTAGGCATCCGGCGCGAGCCCCTCGTTCTTGAAGAGCGCGAGATGGTGCGCATCTTCGAGGGTCAGGCCGTCGCTCTCGAGCAGGGCACGCTTGTTGACCTGGTTGGAGAACCAGGAATTGGCGAGGATGTCAGCAGCCAGCGCGGCGAGTCCGGCCTCGAACTCGGCGTCCGGGAAGCAGAAGTTCGCCAGGTGGATGTCGTGCGCCTCGGATCCGGAGTAGCTGCGACAGGTGTACATCATCTCGGCCGCCTTGGCGGTCCCGACCCGGTGCGGGAGCCGCAGGCTCAGCCCCCAGATCGGCGTGAGTCCCCAGCGCGCATAGGCATCGCAGAAGCTCGCGGACGCCGCCGCGACGATCAGGTCCGCGGCCAGCGCCAGCTCGAGCGCCCCGGTATGGCAATGCCCCTGCACGGCCGAGATGACCGGCTGCGGCAGATCCGCGACCTTGTCGATCACTTCGACGTAGTGATGCGGCTTGGCGTGCGCCTTGACCAGGCTCAGCACCTCGGTCATGTCGTGCCCGGAGGAGAAATTGCCGCCGGCGCCGCGCAGGATCACCAGCCCCACGGTCTTGCTCTCGCGGGCGATGGTATCGACGTGCCCCTCCAGCTCCTCGATCAGATCCTTCGACAGCGCATTGAGCTTCTCCGGGCGGTTGAGCGTCAGGATCGCCGCCCCGTCGCGGTTCTCCCGCAACACCAGCTTGTTCATTTGAAAGTCGCTCCAGGTAGATTCCACCAGCCACCACCGAGCGCCTGGAAGAGCGCGGCGGTGTCGGCGTAACGATTGGCCTCGGCCTGGACCAGCGCGATTTCCGCCTGCTGGTACGTTGCTTCCGCGTTGAGCAGCGCCACCACGCTCAGCGTGCCGATCTCGTGCTGCTTCACCGCGAGATCGAGCAATGCCTTGGCGGCGCGGTCGGCCGCCGCGCTTGCCTCGAGAGCCTGCGCATCCGCCTGCAGCGCCCGCAGCGTGTCGGCGACGTTCTGACAGCCGAGAATGACCGCCGCGCGGTACTGCGCGGCGGCCTGATCCAGCGCGTCGTCGGCGGCACGGTGCCGGTAGATCAGTGCCCCGGCATCGAACAGGGTCTGCGTGAGCGAGGCGCCCAGGTCCCAGAACCCGGTGTAGGGGGTAAACAGCTGACCGATCGCAAGCGCGGCGGAGCCGGTGTCAGCGTTGATCTGGAACTGCGGCAGCATGTTGGCGAGCGCTACACCGACTCCGGCCGAGGCGGCGTGCAGGTTCTCCTCGGCCTGGCGCACGTCAGGCCGCTGCTCGATGAGCTTCGAGGGGAGGCTCACCGGCAGCTCCTGGGGCAGCGTGAGGTCCTCGACCCTGAAGGTCTCCGCGGGCTCCCCGGACGGCAGTCGCCCGAGGAGCGCGGTGAGCGCATCGCGCGTCAGGCCGAGCTGCTTCTCGAGCGGCGGCAGCGTCGCTGCGGTCTCGGCCTCGGCCGCCTGCTGCGCCAGCAGGTCGAGGTCGCTCGCGGTGCCGATGCCGCGTTGGCCCTTGACGATGTCGGTGAGCTTGCGTTGCAGCTCGAGCAGCCGCTCGGTCGCGGTGATCTGGCCGCGCAGCGCGGCCTCCTGCACGGCGGTCGTCACCACGTTGCTGCTCAAGGTGACATAGGTCGCGATGAGCTCGTAGCGTGTCGCCTCGACCCCCGCGCGGCTCGCTTCCAGCGAGCGGCGCAGACCGCCGAAGACATCAGGGCTGTAGCTGAGGTTCAACTGCGCTGTATAGAGGTTGTAGTAAGGGTTGCTCTGCGGGAGGTTGGTCGGATTGGCGAGCGTGTCGACCGCGTTCTTCGCCCGTGTCGCATCGAAGCCGCCCTGTACGGTCGGCAAGAAGCTGGTGCGCTGCGCCTTGTATAGGTCCTGCGCCTGGCGCAGCGCCGCCTGCGCCGCCGTGATGTCCGGATTGGCCTTGAGGGCCTGCTCGACCAGGCCAGTCAACTTCGGCGACTTGAATAGCGTCCACCACTGACCCGGAATGTCCATTCCCGCGACGAAGCGCTGCTCGTCACCGCCGGTCACGGGGCTCGCGGCGGTAGCGCCCGCAGCCGGCGCGGTACCGTAATCGGCGGCGGTCGGAGCCGCCGGCCGCTTGAAATTCGGGCCGACCGCACAGGCGGACAGCGCCGCGAGCGACGCAGCGGCCCAGGACCGCAACCCCTTGCTCAGGACCATCGCGCCTCCCCGTGGCGCCGCTCGGCCCAGTGCTCGACCACATGGTACATCGAGGGCAGCACGAACAGCGTGAGCACGGTGGAGATCGCGAGTCCCCCGACGACCACCGTGGCGATGCCGCGTTGCACGTCGCTGCCGACGCCGGTGTGGATCGCGGCCGGCAGCATGCCGAGCGTTGCGACCGTGGCGGTCATCAGCACCGGACGCAGCCGCTCGGTCGCGCCCTTCATGATCGCTTCGTGCAGCTCGAGGCCCGCCTGACGCATGCGGTTGAGATTCGCGACCATGATGATGCCGTTCTGCACCGCGACGCCGAACAGCGCGATGAAGCCGACGCCGGTCGCGACGTTGAGGGTCTCGCCCGTCACGTGCACCGACACCAGCCCGCCGAGCGTCGCGAGCGGCACCACCCCGATGATGAGCAGCGCCTGGCGGAACGACTTGGTGCCGATGGTCAGGAAGATCAGCATCAGTCCCATGACGAGGCCCAGGATCAGCATCAGCCGCGCCAGCGCTCGCCGCTCGTTCTCGAACTGGCCGCCCCATTCGAGCCTGACTTTGTCCGGGTCGAAGTGCACATGGGAACCGATCTGGGCCTGGGCATCGGCCAGATAGCTGCTGATGTCGCGGTCGCGGTTGTCGATGCGGATGGTCAGGTTGCGTTTGCCGTTCTCGCGGGTGATGGTGCTCTCGCCCGACTGCACGCGGATATCCGCGACCTGTGACAGCGGCACCTGCATGCCGCTGGCGGTGTGCACCGGCAGGGTCTCGAGCGCCTCGGGCGAATCGCGGCTCGCGCCTGTGAAGCGCACGGTGAGGTTATAGACGCGCTCGCCGACGTACACGGTCGAGACCGGCGCCTGGCCGACCCCGGTCTGGATGACGTTCTGGATGTCGGCGATGTTGAGCCCAAAGCGCGCCGCCTTGTCGCGATCCACCGTGATATTGATCTGCGGAATCGGCGGCTCCTGGAAAATCGAGGCGCTGGAGGTGCCGCGCACCGTGTAGAGCACGTCGACCATCTGCTGGGAGATGCGGCGCAGCTCGCGCAGATCGTCGCCGTAGACCTTGATCACCAGCGGACTATGGGCGCCTCCGATCATATCGTTGACGCCGTCGATGATCGGCTGGCTGATGCCGACCGAGTAGCCGGGCAGATCGCGCTCGAGCGCCGCCGCCAGTTTGTCCACGAACTGCTGCTTCGATTCGCCGCCGGGCCAGCTATCGTAGGGCGTGAGTCCGACGGGCACCTCGATATGCGACATGGTCCAGGGATCGGTACCGTCGTCGTTGCGACCGGTCTGGGTGACGACGTAGGAGACCTCCGGGAACTTGAGGATCTCGCGCCGCAGGTCGCTCGCCATATCGCTCGCCTTGCTGAGCGAGAGCCCGGTCGGCATCTGCACCTGCAGCCATAGCGCCCCTTCGTCCAGGTCCGGGAGGAAGTCGCGACCAACGGTGGCACCGAGGCCGACCACCGCCAGCAGTGCGAAGATCACGATCCCGTAGATGATGCGGGGCTGCTCGATGCAGGCCGCCAGCACCCGCTCGTACCGCAGAGTCAGCCACTCCAGCCAGCGGTTGTGGTAGGCGCGTCCGGGCTTGCGGTAGGCGAAGTAGGCGAGCCCCGGCACCAGCGCCAGCGTCGTGAGCAGAGCGCCGAACAGCGCATACGCCATCGTGTAGGCCATGGGCGTGAACAGCTTCGCCTCGGCGCGCTCGAATGAGAACAGCGGCAGGTAGGTCGTGATGATGATGAGGCTGGCGAAGAAAATCGGCCGGCTGACCTGCACCGCCGCGGCCTTGACCTCGCTCTCAGTGAGCTCCTCTTCCGGCAGCGCCTCGCGCCGGCGCAGGATGGCCTCCGTGACCACGATGGCTCCGTCGACCAGAATGCCGAAGTCGATCGCGCCGAGGGACAGCAGGTTGGCCGACACGTGTGTCAGGTTCAGCAGCGAGAACAGCGTCACCAGCGCCAGCGGAATCGACACTCCGGCAACCAGCGCGCTGCGCGGGCTGCCGAGGAACAGAATGAGGATCAGGAACACCAGGCTGATGCCTTCGAGAATCGTGCGGCCGACCTTGTGGACGGTGGCGCGTACCAGGTTGTCGCGGTCGATATAGGGCACGATGCGCACGTCGTCCTTGGCGAGCTGTCGGTTGAGCTCGTCCACCTTGGCGTGGATGCCCTTGAGGGTCTCGGACGGATTCTGGTACTTCAGCATCAGCACGATGCCTTCGATCGTGTCCGGGTTGTGGTCCTTGCCGAGGATGCCCTCGCGCTCCTGGTGGCTTAAGGTCAGCTGGCCGAGATCGCGCATCAGCACCGGGGCGCCGTTGACCTGCGTGACCACCGTCGAGCCGATGTCGGTGAGGCTCCTGATGAGGCCGACGCCGCGAATGACGTAGCTCTGATCGCCGCGTGACACGCGGCCGCCCGCGGCGTTGGCATTGTTGTTGTTGATGGCGTTGATGACATCGGTGATGCCGAGTCCGAAGTGCACCAGCTGCTTTGGATCGAGATTCAGCTGATACTCGGTGGTGAAGCCCCCGAAGTTGGTGTCGTCGACGACGCCGGGCACCGACTTGAGGGCCGGAATCACCGTCCAGTGCTGGATCTCGGACAGTTCCTGCAGGTTCTTGCTGTCGCTCTCGAGCGTATAGCGATAGATCTCGCCGCCGGGGCCTGCGACCGGGTCGAGGGACGGCGCGGCACCCGCGGGCAGGGTCACCTGGTTGATGCGCTCGAGCAGCCGCTGGCGCACCCAGTAATCCTCGTAGCCGTCACGGAACAGCACCGTGATCAGTGACAGGCCGAAGGTGCTCTCCGAGCGCATCAGCAACAGCCCGGGCGTGCCGTTGATCTCGCGCTCGAGCGGTACGGTGATGAGCTGCTCGACCTCCTCCGCCGCCAGCCCGGGCATCTGCGTGGTTACCTGCGCGGAGACATCCCCGAGCTCGGGGTATGCCTCGACGTTGAGCGTCTCCCAGGCGTAGACGCCGAAGATGCTCAGCAGGATCGCGATGACGATGACCGCGATGCGCCGATGCAGGCAGAAGCCGACGAACTTATCAATCATTGAGGAGGATTCCGCCCCTGACCACCACCTGCTCGCCCGGCTGGACGCCGGAAGCGATCGTCACCGTGGAGCTCTCCTCGAGCAGCGGCTCGACGCTGCGGCGCTCGAAGGTCCAGGGGGCGGTGGCCACGAACACGGTGGTGCGGTCGTTGTTCATGAGCAGCGCCGAGCTCGGCAGCACCACGCGGCGCAGCTGCGGTCCGTGCAGCGTCACGGTCGCGAACATGTTCGGCTTGAGCAGCAGTTGCGGATTCTCGAAGGCGATGCGCGTCTTGTCGCGCCGCGAGTCCGGCTCGATCTGGTCCGAGACGCTGAGCACCTTGCCGTGCAACGTCCTGCCGGGATAGGCCGCGAGCGTGATCTGCGCGTCCTGGCCCGGAGCGACGTAAGCGACATCCTTCTCGGCGACCTGCGCCGTCACCCAGACGACCGACAGGTCCTGGAGCGTCATCACCGACTGCGTGTCGTCGTTGATGGTCGCGCCCGGAGCGATGCTGAGCTGCGTGATGCTGCCGGCCACCGGTGCGCGGATCGCAAGCAGCCGCGCCTCGCCGCGCGCATCCTCGGACCCACCCATGGCGCGCAGGTGCGCGCGCGAGCGCTGGTACTCGGCTGCCGCCTGCGCGTCGCCGTCCCGCGCCTGATCGAGGGCGCTCTGCGCCGCGGCACCGATCTTAAGCTGCGCCTCCTGGTATTTGAGATTCTTGCCCGCCAGCACTGCTGCGCTGCGCGCCTTGTCGTAGTCGGAGTAGGCCTGGGCGAGGTCCGGGGAGTCGATCAGCGCCAGCAGCTCGTCGCGCTGCACGCGGCTGCCGACGTTGACCTTGACCGCGCGCACCCGGCCGGCCCCCGGGGGCAGCACATTGATGGTGCGCGTCGGATCCGCTTCCACCATCCCCGGAGCGGTGACGACGGCGCTCTGCTCCTGCGCCGCGGCCGGCGCGACCGTCAGCCGCTCCCTGAGAGGCGAGCGCTCCGGAATGAAGATGCGGCTGCCCTGGTGCACCAGCGCCGGGGGCTCCTCGGCCGCCGGGCGCGGGCGCAACAGCCCGAAGCCGTGGGTGAGCAGCAGCACGACCACCACCACACCCGCGGCGATGCCGCCCCAGAAGAATGCGCGGCCGCGGCGATTCGGCTCATGGTCGTGCGGGTGCGGATGCCCGTTCGAGTCCGGCGGCTGGTCGTGCGTATCCATGGCGATCGCTCATTTCAGCTAGGTTGCAAGTCTAGCTTTGCGTTTGTGACAGGCCGTCGAGCGCTGCGGGCCGGCGCGTTGGTCCCCGCAAGCCCCCTACCGCGCGCTCCGGACGGCGGAGTCTAAACCCTTGTACGGCGCGCTGCCAAGGACCGATACCATACCCCCCACCCTATATGGGAGCCACGCGATGAGGACTGCTGCAATGAGCGGCTGGTCACAGACAGGGGCCGCGGCGGCCGGCTGAGCGCCGCCCACGGTGCGCGGGCCTGAAGGCCCGGTCAGCTGGAAGCGGCGCGCGCCTGCGCGAGCGTGCGCGCGAGCAGATGGGTGAGGCCGTAGACGCTATCGATATGCGGGGTGGCGGTGCGCGTCAGGCGCGCCAGTTCCACTACCGAGCCAACGAGTGCCTCGAGCTCCGGCACCCGCCCGGCCTCGACGTCCTGCAGCATGGAAGTCTTGTGCTTGCCGACCTTCTCGGCACCGGCGATGCGCCGTTCCAGGTCGACACGGAAAGTGATGCCGAGCTTGTGCGCGATCGCCTGCGCTTCGCCCATCATCGCCGCCGCCAGCGCGCGCGTGGCCGGGAACTGGCAGATATCCGCCAGTGTCGCGCGCGTCAGCGCGCTGATCGGGTTGAATGTCAGGTTGCCCCAGAGTTTGAGCCAGATCTCGGCGCGGATGTCGTCCAGCACCGGCGCGCGCAGCCCGGCGTGCGTGAAGCACTGCGATATCCGCTGTACGCGCTCGCTGCTGCTGCCGTCGAGCTCCCCGACCGGGAAGCGGTCGCCCTCGATGTGGTGCACGACGCCCGGCGCGGTCAGCTCGGCGGCCGGGTACACCACGCAGCCGATCACCCGCTCGCAGGGGATCAGCCGGCTGAGCACCCCGCCCGGATCGACGCTGCGCACCACGCTCCCGGCCAGCTCGCCGCCGTGGCGATGGAAGTACCAGTAGGGGATGCCGTTCTGCATGGTGACCACGGCGGTGTCGGGCCGAAGCAGCCGCCGAACCTGCTCGGCGACCGACTCGACCTGGTGGGCTTTGACTGACAGGACCACCAGGTCCTGCGGACCGGCGGCGGCGTAATCGTCGGTGGCCGCGACATCGCGCGCCACCTGCTCGCTGCCGTCCGCGCAACGGAGGCGGATGCCGCCGGCGCGCAGCGCCGCCAGGTTAGCGCCGCGCGCCATGCAGGTGACCGCTTCGCCCGCCAGCGCGAGCTTCGCGGCCACGTAGCCGCCAATGGCGCCGCAGCCGACAATGGCGATCTTCACGCGCGCGCACCTCCGCGGCCGGACGGCTGCCGCTTGAAGGATCGTATCGACTACGCCGCCCGCGCGCCGGCCGGACGGCCGCTCGCGGCGCGGCCTGTTGTGTGTGCTTCAGCCGGCCGCGTGCCAGGCTTCGCGCCGGTAGCGCTCCTTGACGGAGAGTACCAGATCGCGCAGGAACCCCTTCTCGTACACGCGCAGCAGGTGCGCCTGGTTGCGCTCGACGTAGACGCTGACGCAGTCGTCGGGTGAGGCGACTTTCAGCAGCTCGCGCAGCGTGCCCGCGTCCCAACGCCACGGCAATTCGAGGTCGCTGAATGCGTGATTGTAGGCCTCGAGCTCGGCCGTGAGGGGATCGCCGGCCGTCGCGGCGCGCTTGCTTGCACTGACAACGCTTCGCATGGCGCAACTCCATGATCGCTGCGCAACAGGCTAGCCGCGCGGCTCTCAAAGGAAAAATTAAAGGTTTCTATTTCGATCATATGATTTAATGAATACTTCGAGGACGCTCCCCCGCAGCGCGACTGCGCAGGCCCGGTGCCGCATGAAACACCTCACATTCCGCCAGCTGCGCGTGTTCGCCGCCGCCGCCCGCCATGGCAACTTCTCGCGCGCCGCCGAAGAGCTGCACCTGACGCAGCCGGCGGTCTCGACGCAGATCAAGGAGCTGGCGGCCGACGTCGGCCTGCCGCTGTTCGAGCGCGTCGGCCGCAGAACCTATCTCACGCCGGCCGGCGAGGAGATGCTGGCGTGCGCCAAGGCCATCACGCTGAGGATGAAGGAGGCCGAGGATGCGCTCGCCCATCTCAAAGGCGTCACCGGCGGGCAGCTCAACGTCGCGGTGATCAGCGCCGGGGACTACTTCTTCCCGCGGGTGCTGGCCGCATTCGGCGCCGATCACCCCGGCATCACTTTCAACCTCACGGTGCATAACCGCGAGGGGCTGCTGCGCCATCTCGCTGAGAACCTGACCGATCTGGCGGTGATGGTGCGCCCGCCGCGTGACATGGACATCGTGGCGCTGCCGTTCGCACCGCACCCGTATGTCATCGTCGCGCCGCCCGGCCATCCGCTCGTCGGAGTGCGCAACATCCCGCGCGCGGCCCTCAACCGCGAGCGCTTCGTGCAGCGCGAGCAGGGCTCGGACACCTGGAACTCGATGCGCGAGGTGTTCGGCCGGCAGTTTCACCGGCTGAACATCGCCATGCAGATCCGCAGCACCGAGACCATCAAGCAGGCGGTGGGCGCGGGCTTCGGGCTCGCGTTCCTGTCCGCGCACACCATCGGGCTCGACCTGCGGGCGGACAACCTGGCGGTGCTCGACGTGCAGGGCTTTCCGGCGATGCTCAACTGGTACCTGGTGCACAACCGCACCAAGCGGCTGCCGCCGGTGGCGGCCGCCTTCAAGGAGTTCCTGGTGAGCGAGGGCGCCGCGCTGATCGGACGACTGGTGCGCGCCGACCAGGTGGCGCTCAGTCGAGGAAGTCGCAGAAGCTCTCGACGTGTGCGGCGAGATCGAGCGTGTGCTGCCGGGTGAGCCGCTCGGCGAGCTCGGTGTCGCGGCGCTCGAGCGCCTCGATGATCTTCAGGTGATCGACGATCGAGCGGGCGGCGCGGTCGTTCTGCGAAATGGTCGCCTTGCGGATCGCGCGCACGTGGATGAACAGGTTCCTGGTGGCGTCAGCGATCACCTGCGAGCCCCCGAGGCGGATGATCATCTGGTGAAAGGCGATATTGGCGTCGGAGTACTCGCCGATGTGCTCCGACGGCGGGGAGCTCTGGAACTCGTCGAACAGGTGGCGGAGCTTGCCGATCTCGCGGTCCGAGGCGTGCAGCGTCGCGAGGCGCGCCGACATGCTCTCGAGCGCCGCCCACATCTGGATCATTTCGATGATCTCGCGCTTGGACTTGCGAATGATGAAGATACCGCGGCGCGGCACGGTGCGGACAAAGCCCTCCTGCTCGAGGATTGAGAGCGCTTCGCGCACCGGAGTGCGGCTCACCCCCAGCGCCTCCATGAGCTGCCGCTCGTCGAGGCGCAGCGGCTCGCGCCGGCTGTAGATGTCGGTGCCCGCGATGGCATCTTTGAGGAGCGCGTAAGCCTGGTCGCGCAAGCTGACCGAATTGAGCGGCGCGAGCGCGAGCCGGTCGGGAGCGATGCCGCGATGCCGTCGCCGGGCCGTAACGCCCTTGCCCGCCTTAGCGGTCGCACTCACTCGCAATCTCCCTCGCGTGCCACGAGCTCCAAGCGTAGCGCGGTCCAGCGCGCGGTGAGAGACCCCAGTTCGCGAGGCGAGCTCCCTGCCGCCGCGCTTCTAATGCACTGCAGTAAGCGGGGCAGGTCCAGATGTCCGGTCTACCCACCGCGGGAAGGCGCAGGCTGCCCTTGAATGGTGCGCAAATGCCCGCGCGGGGGTCTCTTTGATCGCTTGCTGTCCCGGTTAGGCCCCGGAATGGGTCGCTTGCGGCTGTTCTTCGCACCACTTCAGGGTTGACACGCGAAAGATATATCACATATGGTCGGCCTGGCTTTAGAACAAATTGCAATGAGTTTGCATCCGATTGTTTGGGGTCATCGTCGCCGGCCGCGGGGCCGACGAGGCGATTCATGGGCAGGCCAGCACCCGTCGATTAACCCCCCGGGGCTGCCCGCCGCGCGAGCTCGCGCACGCTTGGCGCGCCTGCTGGTCTTCACTCGCAGCGACCGATCCAAACCTGCCCGTCAACAAGAGGGGGCGCGCGATGGTTACCGACCCGAAGTCTGAGCTCCGTTCGCCCTTCGCCAATCCCTGGACACAGCTGGCCATCGGCCTCATCTGCATGATCGCCGTGGCGAACATGCAGTACGGCTGGACGAACTTCGTCAATCCCATGCATGTGAAGTACCACTGGTCGCTCCCGGCCATTCAGTGGGCCTTCACCTTCTTCGTGCTGGTGGAAACCTGGCTGGTGCCGGTGGAGGGCTACCTCGTTGACCGCCTCGGACCGCGTCCCGTCGTGATCGGCGGCGGGATCCTGGTGGCGCTCGCCTGGTCGCTGAATTCCGTGGCGAGCTCGCTGCCTGCTCTGTACGTCGGCGCCATCCTCGGCGGCATCGGCACGGGCGCGGTATACGGCACCTGCGTCGGGAACGCGCTCAAGTGGTTCCCCATGCGGCGCGGACTCGCCGCGGGTATCACCGCCGCGGGATTTGGTGGCGGTGCGGCGTTCACGGTGATACCCATCACGAAGATGATCGCGAGCTCGGGCTACGAGCATGCCTTCCGGTTCTTCGGTCTGTTGCAGGGGGCGGTCGTGGTGGTCGCCGCCCTCGCGCTGCTGGTGGCACCGCCGGCGCTGCTCGCGGCCGCTCCCAAGCGCAGCCAGTCCGGGCGCAGCTTCAGCCCGACCGAGGTGCTGCTGAGCCCCGCGTTCTGGGTGATGTATCTGATGTTCTTCCTGATCGCCGCCGGCGGCCTGGTGATGATCCCGAACGTGAAGCCGATCGCCAAGGACCTCGGCGTCAGCCAGTTTCCGGTCACGCTGTTAGGGATAACGCTGGTCGCAAGCAGCTTCGCGCTCACGCTGCAGCGCATTTTTGACGGTGTCGGTCGCCCGTTTTTCGGCTGGGTTTCCGACCACATCGGACGCGAGAACACCATGGCGATCGCCTTCCTGGTCGGCGCAGCGTGTTTCTTCGGCATGAGCCGCTACGGCACCAGCCCGGTAGCGTTCGTACTGGTCACGGCGCTTTACTTCGGCGTCTTCGGCGAGATCTACAGCCTCTTCCCGGCGACCCAGGGCGACACGTTCGGCGCGAAGTTCGCGACCGCTAATGCCGGCATGCTCTATACCGCAAAGGGTGCGGGCTCCCTGGTGGTGCCGTTCGCCACTGCGCTCGCCGTGACTCGCGGCTGGAGCACTGTGTTTGCAATCGGCATGATCTTCAATATTCTGGCGGCGCTCATCGGACTGTTCGTGCTCAAGCCGATGCGCATAAGGCATTTCGAGGCGGTGCGCACGGCGGCGGCCGTGTGAGCGCACGCTGATCCATCCAGCAAGGACGTGGCCATGGCAACCGCAAATCCCATTCCGACCCAAGCGAAGTCGACAGCCGAAGACACCCTGCAGAGAAAGAGCCGGGACGCCGGCGTCGTCTCCGGCGGCCACCTGGTCGCCAAGGCGCTGAAGAACGAGGGCGTCGATAGCATCTTCACCCTGTGCGGCGGCCACATCATCGACATATACGACGGCTGCATCGATGAGGGCATTCGCATCATCGACGTGCGCCACGAGCAGGTGGCCGCACACGCCGCCGACGGCTACGCACGCCAGACCGGCAAGCTCGGTTGCGTGGTGACGACCGCGGGCCCCGGCTGCACCAACGCGGTCACCGGCATCGCCACCGCGTTCCGCTCCGAGAGCCCGGTGCTGCACATCGGCGGCCAGGGCGCCCTCACCCAGCACAAGATGGGCTCGCTCCAGGATCTGCCGCACGTCGACATGATGTCGCCGATCACCAAGTTCGCCGCCACCGTGCCCAGCACCGAGCGGGTCGCCGACATGATCTCGATGGCGGCGCGCGAGGCGTTCAGCGGCGCCTCGGGTCCGGTGTACCTGGAGATCCCGCGCGACGTGCTCGACCGCGAGGTAGACCTCACCAAGGCGGTCGTGCCGAAGCCCGGTCACTACCGCGCCTCCACGCGCTCGCTCGGCGATCCGCGCGACATCGAGAAGCTGGCCGACATCCTGGTGAATTCCGAGCGCCCGGCGATCCTCTACGGTCAGCAGGTGTGGTCCGCGCGTGGCCACGAGGAGGCGATCGCGCTGCTGCGTGGGCTCGACATCCCGGGCTACTTCAACGGCGGCAGCCGCGGACTTCTCCCGCCCGGCGATCCGCACCACTTCGACCGCACCCGCGGCCAGGCGTTTACCGACGCCGACGTCATCGTGATCGTCGGCACACCGTTCGACTTCCGCATGGGCTACGGCCGGCGCATCAGCACCAAGCTGCAGCTGGTGCAGATCGACATGGACTACCGCACCGTCGGCAAGAACCGCGACATCGATCTCGGGCTGGTCGGCCACCCCGGCGCGATTCTCGGCGCGGTGCTGCAGGCGGCCACCGGCCGTCTCAAGCAGGACAAGCGCCAGGCGCGCCAGCAGTGGATGAAGAAGCTGAGCGCCGCGGAAAGCGCCGCCACGGAAAAGCTCATGCCGCTGTTCAAATCCAACAACACGCCGATCCACCCCTACCGTGTGGCCTGGGAGCTCAACGAGTTCCTTGCCGACAACACCATCTACATCGGCGACGGCGGCGACGTGGTAACGATCTCCGCGCAGGCCGTGCGGCCGCGCCGCCCGGGACAGTGGATGGATCCGGGCGCGCTCGGCTCGCTCGGCGTCGGCACCGGCTTTGCGATCGCCGCCGGGCTCGCCCATCCCGAAAAAGAGGTGCTGTGCTACTACGGCGACGGCTCGTTCGGCATGACGGCGTTCGACATGGAGACCGCCAACCGTTTTGGCGTGCCCTACATCGCAGTGATCGGCAACAACTCCGCCATGAACCAGATCCGCTACGGGCAGCTCGCCAAGTACGGCGAGGAGCGCGGCAACGTCGGCAACCTGCTCGGCGACGTGCCGTTCGGCAAGTTCGCCGAGATGCTCGGCGGCTACGGTGAGGAAGTGCGCGACCCGGCGCAGATCGCCCCGGCGCTCAGGCGGGCGCGCGAATCGGTGCATCGCCTCAAGCGCTCGGCGGTCATCAACATCTGGGTGGACCCGCGCGAGTACGCGCCGGGGACCAAGAACCAGACCATGTACAAGTAAGCCCGCGTAGCAGCAACGGCCGCCGGAGACTGACTATGGGCAAGGCATTGGACGGGGTCCGCATTCTCGACTTCACGCACGTGCAGTCCGGTCCGACCTGCACGCAGCTGCTGGCGTGGTTCGGCGCGGACGTCATCAAGGTCGAGAGGGCGGGCGCGGGCGATGTTACGCGCGGGCAGCTGCAGGACATCCCAAACGCAGACAGCCTGTATTTCACCATGCTGAACCACAACAAGCGCTCGATCACTCTCGACACCAAGAATCCGCGCGGCAAGGCGGTGCTCGAGCGGCTGATCCGGCATTGTGACGTGCTGGTCGAGAACTTCGCGCCGGGCGCGCTCGATCGCATGGGCTTCACCTGGGAGCGCATCCAGCAGCTGAACCCGAAGATGATCGTCGCCTCGATCAAGGGCTTCGGCCCGGGACCGTACGAAGAGTGCAAGGTGTATGAGAACGTCGCGCAGTGCGCCGGCGGCGCAGCCTCGACCACCGGCTTCGACGACGGGCCGCCGCTCGTCACCGGCGCGCAGATCGGCGACAGCGGCACTGGACTGCACCTGGCGCTCGGCATCGTCTGCGCGCTCTACCAGCGCAAGGCCACCGGTCGCGGCCAGAAGGTACTCGCGGCCATGCAGGACGGCGTGCTCAACCTGTGCCGCGTCAAGCTGCGCGATCAGCAGCGACTGGCCCGCACCCGCGTCATGAAGGAGTACCCGCAGTACCCGGACGGCCAGTTCGGCAGCGCGGTGCCGCGCGCCGGCAACGCCTCGGGCGGCGGCCAGCCCGGCTGGATCATCAAGTGCAAGGGGTGGGAGACCGATCCCAACGCCTATCTCTACTTCATCGCGCAGGCGCCGGTATGGAAGGACATCTGCCAGGTGATCGGCAAACCCGAATGGATCACCGATCCCGACTACGCCACGCCGGATGCGCGCCTGCCGCGGCTCATGAAGGTCTTCGGCGAGGTGGAGAAGTGGACCATGACCCGCACCAAGTTCGAGGCCATGGCGGAGTTCAACCGGCACGACATTCCGTGCGGCCCGATCCTGTCGATGGAGGAGCTCGCCGCGGAGCCGTCGCTGCGCGCCACCGGCACCGTCGTCGAGGTCGATCACCCCAAGCGCGGCAAGTACCTGAGCGTGGGCAACCCGATCAAGTTGTCGGACAGCCCGACCGACGTCAAGCGCTCGCCGCTGCTCGGCGAGCACACGCGCGAGGTGCTCGCCGAGCTGGGCCTGAGCGAGTCCGAGATCAGGACTCTGCAGGAAGAGAAAGTGATCTGAAGGTCAACGGTCCTTCGAGGAAGCCGCATGACGATTGACTGGGAGGTCCACGAAATGACAAGCAACGTCTCGAAAAGAAGCAACGGCCTGAATGTCTTGAGGTAACTGGTCTTAAGAGACCCCGGGTCTCGGTTCACTCACGCCTTTAAAAGGGGGATTCTATGTTCGGCACGAGAATGCTCAGAGCGCTGGCCGCGGTCGCTGCGGCCGTACTGGTCGTTTTCAGTTATCCCGGCGGCAGCCTGGCGCAGACCGCGCAGCCCGCGCAGCCATCCGACGCGGATACGCAGGCCAGGATGCGCATCATCCAGCAGCGGATCGATGACTTGAGCCGACAGTTGCATGAGCTGCAGGAGCAGCAGAACGAAACGGCGAAGACCGTCGGCACCTCGAGCAACAGGCTCAACACGTTCATGAAGGGCTTCTTCGGCACCCTCGACGTCTCTATCGACGAGACGACCAAGGGCATGAGCGGCATGGTGGCCGTCCCGTACTCGCTGGCGCCCGGCGTCACGAGCCCCACCGGTCCGTTCGTCCAGAGTGGCGGGGAGAAGGCAGGACCCTACGGGCGCGTCAGCTGGATGACCATGATGTCGAGCAACGGCTCGAACGTCGGTTACCGCGGCAGCCATCAGATCGGCACCACCGACGTGGATTTCATCTATCAGGTGGCCACTGCGATCGACATGGCGGCGGCCCCCGGCCTGCAGGATACCTGGACGAAGTCCTCGAACACCGTCATGGGAGCCATCGGCCTCGGCGACACCTACCTCGGCTTCCAGGGCCACGGCACGGCGAACTGGGGCAAGCTGATGCTCGGTGAGATGTACATGCCCTACAAAACGTCCACCGACCGGCTGAATCCCTTCTCCGGCCAGCTGGGCAACTACAACACCATCATGGGCAACACGGGCGGTGACAACCGCATCGAGTTCGGCACCCGCATGGATCACGTGATCCGCTACGAATCGCCGGACTTCTCGGGCTTGAGCTTCGATGTCGCTTACGCGCTCGGTCAGAACCCCGATCCGAACAGCAATCTGACCTCGCTCGGATCGGTGGACTGCTCGGGCGGCAACAATCCGGGCAGCGGCAACCTGTTCCTGAACTGCGACGACGGCGGCTTCAACAACGCCTTCAGCGGTGACCTGAAGTTCGAGATCGGAGGCTTGTACCTGGTCGGAGCGTACGAGGTTCACACCGACGTGAACCGCAGCAGCGACGGCGTCGGCGCCAACAATCCGTACTACGCTTACCTCTATGGGCTCGGCCCGAACAGCACGGTGAAGTGCGGGGGCGTCCT
>Ga0070761_10000337_pt1 | contig 31166 bp, 28 predicted proteins | sample HubBroMetageREF1_FD_66724 | JGI IMG/M metagenome (GOLD analysis project Ga0070761, IMG submission 66724) | Reference soil microbial communities from the Hubbard Brook experimental Forest, New Hampshire, USA - Hubbard Brook CCASE Soil... | ecosystem: Environmental > Terrestrial > Soil >... | reverse complement strand
TTCAGTGAGGATCATTTCAGTGGGGATCATTTTAGTGAAGATCATTTCCGTGAGGGTCATGTCCGTGAGGATCATTCCATGAGGATCGTTCCATGAAAAGCGCGACCCCGAGTGGACCGGAGACCCAGGTTGCCGGTGAACGCCACCCGCTTGCGCCAGGAACCGAAATCCCTCGCCTGGAGAGCGGCGCTTCGCGGCCAGCGAGTACGGTCAGCGGGGCCATCTCCGAGTACCGCGCCCTCGATTTGCTGCTGGTTCTCTCCCGCGGCAAACGGTCTATTCTGCGGGCGACTGTGGCCGCGGCGGTTATTGGCGCTATGGTTGCGTTCCTCGTACCCAATCGCTACACCGCCACCGCCAGCATACTGCCGCCGCAGCAAAGCCCATCGCTGGCCGCGTCGATGATCGGGCAACTGGGCGCCCTGGGGCCGATGGCGGCTCTGGCCCAGAAAGATCTTGGGCTCAAAAACCCCAACGACCTGTATTTAGGGATGCTGCGCAGCCGCACCACGGAAGACGCGCTGATCCGGCGCTTCGATCTGTTGCGCGTGTATCACGACAAGAGAATGTCGGGGGCCCGCAAGGACCTCGAAAAAGCCAGCAACATCGTGCTCGGCAAGGAGGGTTTCATCGCCATCTCGGTCGAGGACAAGAGCCGCAGCCGCGCCCCCCAAATCGCCAACGCTTATGTGGACCAGTTACGCCAGATGACGCAAAACCTCGCCGTAACCGAAGCGGGACAGCGGCGCATATTCTTCGAGCGGCAGCTGGAACTGGCCAAGAACAATCTCGCCGACGCGGAACAGGCATTGAAAGAGACCGAACAGAAGACCGGCCTGATCCAATTGGACGGTCAGGCCAAGGCCATCATCGAGTCGGTGGTCAAGGTGCGAGCGGCGATCGCCGCCAAAGGGGTGGAATTGCGCGCCATGCGGCTGTTTTCGACGGAACAGAATCCCGACGTGCAGCTCGGCGAAGAGCAGCTTTCCGGCATGCGCGCGCAACTGGCTTTAATGGAAAGGCAAAGCCGCGGGCCGGGTGATGTCGCCGGTAATGTCGAACTCCCGGCCGGCAATGTCCCGGCCGACAGTGTTCCGGCCGGCAGTGTTCCGGCCGGCAACGTCCCCGAAGCCGGCCTGCAGTATGTTCGCAAACTGCGCGATGTGAAGTACGCCGAAACCATCTTCGAACTGCTGGCGAAACAGTATGAAGCGGCCCGGCTCGATGAGGCAAAAAGCGCCGCTGTGATCCAGGTCGTCGATACCGCCATAGAACCGGACCGGAAATCCTGGCCGCCACGGGCTTGGATCGTGGGAATCATTACGCTGTTGGGATTTCTCGCTTCCTTTATGTATGCACTGACGGCTGATGCCCTGCGCCAGATGCGCCGGGAGCCCGAGTCGAACGCTCGTTTGGTGGCGCTCGGGACGGCCGTCCGGAATGGCGACTGGCTGTAGCATGGTAATCGGCGAGAGTCCAGTTTCTGTCTCTGCAGGCGAAGCCTGGGATCCGGGCGCGCCAGGTTTAGTGCCGCGTCCCCTTTGGCAAACCCGGCTCAAACATGTGGTTGGCATCGATCGGGCAATTACTTACACGGTGCTCGCCCGGGGCTGCCAAGCTGCCGGCAGCGCAGGAACCGTGCTGCTGATTATTCATTTCCTGACGCCTGCCGAGCAGGGGTATTACTACACGCTGTGGAGTCTGGTTTGGCTGCAGATCGTCTTCGAACTCGGTTTCTCCTTTGTCATTCTGCAACTGGCCACGCACGAAGGCTCGCGTCTAACCATTGACTGGAATGATCAGGTCGCGGGAGACCCGGTCGCCCATGCGCGCCTCGCCTCCGTGCTGCAAACCGCGGTGCGGTGGTATGCCGTGGCCGCGGTCGTCATGGCGATGATAGTTTTTCCGGCGGGCTGGTATTTTTTTTCCCACCATCCGCATATGGGAAATGAGCCCGCATGGCGGTGGCCATGGATCCTGGCGGTGCTGGGCTCCGTGATTACCTTCCAGCTCGATCCGGTTTTCTCCTTTCTTGAAGGTTGCGGCAGGGTTGCCCAGGTGGCTGGGCTGAGATTAAGCCAGGCTGTCGTAAGCTCCCTGCTGGTCTGGACGGCCATGATCACCCATCACGGACTTTTTTCGCCGGCGCTCGCCATTGTCGGACAAGCCGTTCTGGGGATGATATTCCTTTACGGCCGCCGCCGATTGTTGTTGCCTCTTATGCGGCGGCCAGTGGGGGCGCATCGCGTCGAATGGCGCTCGGAAGTGTGGCCCTTTCAGTGGCGAATTGCCGTGAGCTGGCTCTGCAGCTACTTCATTTCGCAGCTGTTCACGCCGGTGTTGTTCGTTTTTCGGGGACCGGTAGCAGCGGGACGAATGGGCCTCTCCATCAGCATCGTGACGCAACTCGGCGCGATGGTCCTGGCGTGGATGACCACCAAAGCGGCACCGTTCGGGAACCTGGTTGCCCGGGGAGAAATTCGTCAGCTCGATCGCCTCTTCTTCCGCACCCTTTGGCAATCTCTCGGTTTGCTCATGCTGGTTGCGATCTCATTGTTTACCGGTCTACTGGCCGCGGAGCGTTTTTTCCCGGCGCTGGCGCTGCGGATTCTGCCTCCGCCCGTCTTTGTCTTATTGCTGCTGACGGCGTTGGGCAGTCATGTCGTCCAGAGTGAAGCGCTCTATCTTCGGGCGCACAAGTGTGAGCCTTTCTTGCTGCAATCTGTTTTACTCGCCATCTTATCGACCGCCTCGACGATAGTCTGTGCCCGTCTTTGGGGAGCGCCGGCGGTAGCGGTCGGGTATTTCGTCTGCCTGGGCGTACTGGGCGCGACCTCGGGAACCTATATCTTTCAAAGCAAGCGAAGAGCGTGGCAGCGCGCTTCCGCACCGAGCAAGTACCCGAACGTCGTGGCTTGCCAGTGAGTATCTACTACACCATATTCCTGGTTCTGTTGTGCGCGGTCATCGCCGGGTTCCAAGCAAAACGGTCGCTGCTGAACAAGAGTTGGTACGTGCTGGGAGCGCTTCTGCTGATCGCCTGTGCCGGGTTGAGGGCGGAATCCGTGGGCGCGGATTATGACGTGTATAGAGAGTATTTCACAGCCAGTCCGGATGCTCTTGGCGCCGGCTTCTTCGGGCAATGGATAAGCACGATGCCAGCGGTGGACGTCGGCTACGTCTATTTAAATTCCCTGATTAAGACGGCCGGCCTTCCCTATGAAGCTCTGGTATTTCTCCTGGCTCTGACTGCGGTAGCGTCCTATGCCCTATTCTTCTGGAAGCACACCCGGTTCAGCGCCATCGCTTTAATGTTGTATTACTCCCATGATTTTTTTCACCACGAAATGATTGCGATACGAAGCGGCGGGGCTGCGATCCTTATCTTATGGGGCTTTCACTTCTGGGCCAGCCAGCGCAAACGCACGGCGGTCGCGCTCATGGTACTCGCCGTCCTGACCCACTTAGAAGCGGCTGTTGTCATTCTTCCTATTCTTATATCCTGTTTGAAGATCAAGACCACTCCTAAGTATGTGTTTGCGACCCTGCTTGGCGCCATAATCGTTGGTTACACCTTGGACTCCTCCTATTCTTTATTCGCGCTTATTGACAGGCTGGCGACTTATCAGGGCTCCGATCAAGCCGCAACTCTGGGTATATTTACCAACCCCGTAGCGATCAAGCAGTTGATGATTCTGGGCACGCTGTGCTGGCTCATGAACTCCAGGAAGAATAAGTTGTCCACACCTATCTTTCAACTTTGCGTCACTTCTTATTGGATGGCAACGCTGTGGATGATTTCCTTCAACCAGTTCGGCATTTTGAGTGCCCGGGGCTACTCTTTGCTCGGGGTCGGGGAAGGATTTATTGTGGCGCAGATGGTTGCCATGGTCTACGAAGATCAACAACTGCGGCGCTACCGCCGCCTGGTGTCCACCGCTGTTGTGTGCTATGCGCTGACGACTTTAATCGTCGACTTGCAGGTCAAGAACCTGGTCGATGAATACAGAACCACCTTCAGCTACGACTCTTTCTCTTTTCGGCAATCGGGAGGATGCGCTGCCGTCCGCTGCATTCACCGGATGCCGGTCCTAACAACATGACAATGTGCTAAGCGCCGGCTGTGCCAGTTACAGCTGTTACCACGTGCAAAGGACTTGTTGGTGCTACGACTCATGCACTTAGTCCCCACGGTTAGTAGCCACGGTTTTACGGCAAGATAGTCCAAGCAAGGTCGTTGTCGCTGCCAACATTTGTCGGAGATTAGAACCGTGAGAGTTGCTTATATTCTTCCCTCCCTTCAGAACCGGGGCCCGGTTATTTTTACCCGTATCCTGATCGCCGGGTTACTGCATCAGCCGGCATTGGAAATGGAAGTATTTTACGTAAGAAAACGCAAAGGAATCATAGACTTTCCCGTCAAATGCAGCCGATTGACGATATTCAACGTCTGGAAGCTTTTCCACTTCGATCTCGTCCATTCGACCGGGTTCCTCCCGGATTTCATTCTGGCTTTATTGCCCATTGCCAAAACTCGAAAGATCACCAGCCTGCATGGTTTTATTTCCGATGATATGACCTATACCTATCCCGGATGGAAGGCAACGATTATTATCCGGCTGTGGTTTTTGGCCTTGCGATTCATCCCGAGTTTAATATATTCAAGCAGTTTCATGGCGGCCCACTACCGTTCTCATATTGGTCGAAGGAACGATGTAATTATTCACTACGGCATCCCCCTTCCCACCGCCCCGTCCATCGAGCAGCTTGATCAACTCGTTTTCGATCAATACAAGGCGCGTGCCCTCAAGATCATAGGAGCGGTTTGTTTGGTGATCAAAAGGAAGGGTCTTGACCAGCTTGTCCGTGCCTTAGTGCAACTAACGGATTGCGCGGTGGTGATTGTCGGAGAAGGAGCGGAATCCATCCATCTTTTGGATTTGGCGAAAAGCCTTGGGGTTGCAGATCGATTTACAATTCTGGGATTTCGCGACAATTCTTCCCGTTACAATCGCCATTTTGATCTGTTTGCCATGGTTTCCCGCTCCGAAGGCTATTGCTTAGCCATGCTGGAGGCCATGGGTTGCGGATCGCCCGTGGTGTGCTCCCGGCTTCCGATCTATGCCGATTTGATATCCGAAAAGGATTTGGGCTTTTTCGAATTAGAAAATAGCGAGAGCCTGGTTGGAGCCATCAAGAAAATAACCTCCAATCCGGCACACTACAGAACCGCCTCGAAACGATTATATAAAGAAAGTTTCATGCTGGATGCAATGGCGAGTAAGCATAGCGCCTATTACTGTTCTTTGATGCCGGGTAGAACCGGCATGACGAAGGGGAGGTGCGAGTGAGTGACGACGCGGTAAGGTTTCAAGAATATTTTCAGTATCTCAACCGTATTAGCTTCCGGGGACGGTTCTATAAGAGGTTGTTTTCGTCTCCGATATTGTTCTTGTGCGCCCGTGCTTTCGGGCCGCGTCTGGTCGAAGTGGGATCGGGTACCGGCTCCGGCGTGCTGGGTGCTTTCCCGTCGCGCGTGGTCGGATTCGAGATCAACCCCTTCGCCGTGGATTACTCGAAGCGGCTTGGGCTGCGAGCTTCATTGATTGCGGAAGGCGGTCTATTTCCGGCGGCCGACGGATCGTTCGACGCCTGCGTCCTCGACAACGTGCTGGAACACATTGCAGATCCACAAAAGGTCCTCGATGAGTGCTGGCGGATCACGGGTCCGGGAGGCGGGCTGGTGATTGCCGTGCCCGGGTCCCGCGGCTATGCGGGAGATCCCGATCATAAGATTTTCTACGGCGAGGAACAATTGCGGGCACTGGACCGCCGGTGGACGTTGCGAAAGCTGTTCTCGATTCCGGCCCTGTTCAGAAACCGGAGACTATCGCAATCGATGAGGCAATATTGCCTGGTTGGAGTTTACAAAAAACGTGGCGGAGAGGAAGTTATCGCCAACTTACCAGGAGAAACAGATGGAGACTAGGCTGGACCTTACCGTTATCATTCCGAGCTATAACACCCGGCGCTTGCTCGGCGATTGTATTGCCTCGATTTACGAGCACACCCGCGGCATCGGCTTTGAAGTGATCTGCATCGACGATAACTCCGGGGATGGCAGCGCCGACATGGTAGCCGAGGCGTTTCCCGGGGTGATTCTGGTCCGAAACCCGGCTAACCAGGGCTACGTCAGAAACACCAATCTGGGGATGCGCATGGCGCGGGCGCGCTATGCCTGCCACCTGAATAGCGATACCCTGCTGATCGGCAATGCCTTCAGGGCGCTGGTCGAGTACATGGACCAGAATCCCGAGGTGGCCGCCTGCGGTCCGAAACTGCTGAACCCGGACCGCTCGGTGCAGCACTGCATCCGCCATTTTTCCGGACCCGGGACGCTGGCGCTGCAGGCCCTCAACTGGCACAAATTGTTTCCCCGGGGCCGGGTCGCGGATCGCTACTATGCCACCCGTTTCGACTACTCGAAGGCCCAGCCAGTCGATAGCATCGGGACGACCGCCTACGTCGTCCGGCGCTCGACCTGGGAGAACGCGGGCATGCTCGACGACCGCTTCCGGCTTTTTGTCTCCGACCTGGCCTACAACTTCATGCTCAAGAAAAAAGGCTACGCCGTGCACTACACGCCTTGCGCCGAGATCGTCCACTTCGGGAGTCAGAGCGTCAACCAGACTCCGCAAAGCTCGCTGCGCGAATTGCACGAGGCGCTGATCGCCTTCAACGAGGCCTATGACTATTTTGGCCGGAGCCGCACCAGCAAACTCCTGGTTCGTCTGGCGGTGAAGGCGCGCGATTACTTCAAGCGCGCGGAATACCGCCTGAGCTCCGATAAGCGCGTAATCAAGGGACCGGGCGCGCCTCCGAAGACACGGGCCGCGGCTTCCTGACTCCCGATTCTCCCACCTCATCCCTTTTTATAAACGCCGCTTTATACACACCGCCTTCCCGCCTTTCGAAGGGGCCTGTTTCTCATGGTCGCAACCATGGTCACGCATACCGTCACAACCACTCCCGCGCTCTCGCCCTACCGGCTGCCGACGTGGAAGCGCGGCATGGATCTTGTCCTGGGGGGCATGCTCACGATCCTGTCGGGTCCTCTGTTCTTGCTGTGCTGGGCCGCGGTCCGGTTGACGTCTCCCGGCCCGGCCCTGCATTGGTCCGAGCGCGTGGGCAAGGACAATCGTCTTTTTGGCATGCCCAAGTTCCGGACGATGCGCCTCGACACACCCCAGATGGCGACCCATTTGTTGCGGCAGCCGGAGCGCTATTTGACTCCGGCCGGAGCGCTGCTGCGTAAGACCAGCCTCGACGAATTGCCGCAACTGGTCAGCGTCTGGAAGGGCGATCTGAGCCTGGTCGGCCCGCGCCCCGCGCTTTTCAATCAGGACGATCTGGTCGCGCTTCGCACCCGGCGCGGCGTGCATCGCCTGGTCCCCGGCATTACCGGCTGGGCACAAGTCAACGGCAGGGACGAGTTGGAGATTCCAGTCAAGGTAGGTTACGACGCGGAATACATGGCCGCGCAATCGCCGCTCCTGGATTTGAAGATTCTAATGCTCACCCTGTGGCGAGTGGTCAAGGGGGAAGGCGTGCACCATTAGGCATCCATTGGTTGCCACCCGCTATAAGTCCGATGAATTCGGCTGGGGCCTCAAGTAGCTGCCCTCTTATGACGATCAACAACATAAGTGCCCACAAACCCGAGGGAGGGACCTGGTCGTGCTATGAGAAAAATCGATAGAACGTCCCCGGCGCTGTTACGTTGCCGGTCTGTGCTCGTGCTCGTATTGCAAGTGGGCCTTATCGTTGGCGCTCTGGTAAGCGCCTGGCTTCTGCGTTTCGAGTTCCGGCTTCCGGACCCAGGCTTGCTGTGGACCGCGGCTCCCATCCTGATTATTGTCCGCCTCATGCTCATGCCATTTTTCAATCTCATGCATGGCTGGTGGCGCTATACCGGAATCAGCGACGCTCTGGACATCTTGAAAGCCATCGTCGCCGGTTCGTTGGCGTTCTTTCTCATTGTGCGCTACGGGTTGGAGCTGAAAGGCTTTCCGCTGTCCATTTACGCTTTGGAGGCGTTGCTTACCTTTACGCTTTTGACCGGGGTACGCGTACTCTCCCGCATGCTGGCTGAAACCGTGCGGCGAGATTCGGCGTCGAAGCGTTTGCTCCTGGTGGGCGCGGGGCATGCCGCGCAGACGATCATCCGTGAAACCCAGGAACTCGAAAGCGGCTATCGGGTGATCGGTTGTGTCGATGACAATCCTCTCAAGGCGGGGCTAAAGGTTCTGGGGGTGCCGGTGCTGGGCCCGGTCGACGCGCTGGCGGAAGTCGTCGGCAAGCAGAGAATCGACGAAGTTCTGATTGCGATTCCATCGGCTGCGCCGGCCGAGATGCGGCGGCTGGTGGCCATCTGCAAGCAGGCAAGCGCCGCTTTTCGGACGGTTCCCGCCATGGCGGAATTGATCGCCGGCCGAGTCACCCTGCAACAGGTTCGCGAAGTTTCGCTTGCCGATCTGCTGGGGCGCATCCCCGTCGACCTCGATCTGGAATCGGTGCGCGAGCATGTTCGCGACCGGGTGGTCATGGTGACCGGCGCCGCGGGATCCATTGGTTCCGAACTATGCCGGCAAATCAGGACCTACAACCCGAAACTTCTGGTGTGTCTCGACCAGAATGAAACCGGGATCTTTCACTTGCAGCATCAACTGGCCGAGGGCGGCGGTCACGACAGCGACGACGACAGCAACAACGACGGACAGGTATTTTGCGTCGCCGACTTCTCGAACCCGGAGCGCATGCGCAAGATATTCACGACTTACGGGGTTGAGATCGTTTTCCACGCCGCCGCGTACAAGCACGTGCCGGTAATGGAATCCAATGCGGAAGAGGCGGTCAGCAACAATGTTTTCGGACTGCTGGCATTGCTGAACGTGGCCCAGAATTCGAATTGCTCAACCTTCGTGATGATTTCGTCCGACAAGGCCGTGAACCCGACCAACGTCATGGGCTGCACCAAGCGGGTGGGAGAATTGCTTCTCGCCGCCTGGCCCGGAGAACGGCTGCGCTGCGTATCGGTCCGGTTCGGCAATGTTCTTGGATCGAACGGCAGCGTGATTCCGCTCTTTCAGGAGCAGATCCGTCAAAATCAGCCGATCACCATCACCCACCCCGAGATCACCCGCTTTTTCATGACGATTTCCGAGGCGGTCAGCCTGGTATTGCAGGCCTTCGCCATCGGACGGAACGGCGACATCCTGGTGCTCGACATGGGGGAGCCAGTCCGGGTCGCGGAACTGGCGAAAACTTTGGCTCGGCTCTCCGGCAAAACCCGGCAGGAATTCAAGTTCGTTGGCCTACGTCCGGGCGAAAAGCTTTTCGAGGAGCTTTTCTATTCCGACGAGCGGGTTTTTCCGAGCGCCTGTGAAAAGATAGCCTGTACGGAAAGCGCAAAACTCGCCTGGCCGGCATTGAAGCGGTCGCTCGACGCACTCTATGCCGCCATGTCGCTCGGCGAACGCGACTCGATTCTGGCCTGCCTGCAGCAGATCGTGCCGCAATTCAGCTACGTGGGTTCGAATCAAGATCAGGCGGCGAGCATGAAGACCGTGCCCTTAAGCGCAAGCACGCCCGCTGCCGTGTCCCCCATCGCAACCCAGCCGCCAGAAGGTGCGGCGCTTGTGGATATGCCGCGGTCGCCTTATCGAACCTGGCAGGTGAACCCATCGCTCGGATCGGCGGGTGGGGTTCCTGGGGACTAAACTCATTCGCAAGTGCTGGCCACACGGTAATTCAATGATTGAATCACGCAATGATTCAATGACTCCATGATTCAGTGACTTCATGATTCCATGACTACATGATTCAATGATTCAATGATTTTGGGTATCCATCGGGATGGGTGCGATGCCACTGCCACGCGCTTTCGACAATCGTTTCCAAATCCGGGAACCTGGGCAGCCAGCCCAGCTCGCGCCGAATTTTGTCCGAGCTGGCGATTAATACCGCCGGATCACCCGGGCGGCGCGGCGATTCGATAGCCGGAACCGGATGTCCGGTGACCTTCCGCGCCACCTCGACCACCTGGCGCACACTGAAGCCTTGCCCGTTGCCCAGGTTGTAGATGAGCAGACGGGAATTCTCTGGCGCCTTCACCAGCGCATTGAGCGCCAATAGGTGTGCGCGCGCCAGATCGCTGACATGGATGTAATCGCGGACGCAAGTGCCGTCGGGCGTGGGATAGTCGGTGCCAAAAATGTTGATGTGTGGGGCGCGGCCGAGAGCGACTTCGAGAATCCGGGGGATGAGGTGCGTCTCCGGCTGGTGGGCTTCGCCTTGGTCCGGACGAAACGCTCCCGCCGCATTGAAATAGCGCAGGCTGGCATAGCGCAGGCCGTGAATCTGATGGAACCAGGCCAGCATTCGCTCCACCAGCAACTTCGATTCGCCGTAGGCGTTGGTCGGACGGAGGGGATCGTCCTCCTCGATCGGAGTGCGATCGGGATTGCCATAAAGCGCCGCCGTCGACGAGAAAACAAAACGCTTGACTCCGGCGGCGAGCATGGCTTCGAGCAGGTTCAGCGCATTGGCGGTGTTGTTGCGGAAGAAGGTCTCAGGAGCCTTCATCGACTCTCCCGCTTCGATCAGCGCCGCAAAATGCATAACGGCATCAAGCTCGTGTGAGCGGAGCAGATGGTCGAGGGCGGCGCGATCCGCCAAGTCGCCGACCACCAGCTCAGCATTTTTCGGCACGGCCTGGCGATGGCCGCGGCTCAGGTTGTCGAAGATTACAACCTGGTGTCCGGCCTGCAATAGTTCCTCGGCAACCACGCTGCCGATATAACCCGCTCCCCCTGTAACTAGAACCCTCATCGATTTCTTGGCTGTTTGTCTAACGTTTTCGCGGTCCTATTTAGTGGTACGGCCTTTGGCCGCACGCGCCGCCACTGTTCCACGGCGGGCGAGGAGCAGCATTCCCGCACCGAATATCAGCATGGCAATTCCCCACCATAAGTTGACATTGATGCCGAGCGAATGGCGCGCGTAGGTCTCGCTTCCCGCGGTCGCTGCTCCATATCCGCCCACGAGCACACCGAACACGCTGAACATCATGCCAATCGGCAGTCTAATATCGAATCCCATGCTCCGTCCTTTTGAGCTAAGCGCCCGTAGATGAGAGCAGTATAACCCAACCCATTCAAAGGAAAACTAGTTAGGCAGAACAACAGTGAGTAACTGCGTCTGCGCGTGTGACTCGGTTTTAGTGCAATTTGCCGCAATCGTGCAGCAGCTCGCCGCGGTTTGCCTCAAGGTCGCGGCTGACGAACACGCTGTGAACGTAATCGTACAAATCGAAAAGAATGGCGGCGCTGCAAGAGGCATTTAAGTTTCGCCGCCAGGAGCTCTTCCGGCTTGTGGCCGCTGAGAACCATGACTCTGGCTGCCAGTTGTTTGATGTCTTTTGAATCGGACAACTGCAGCGCCTGGCTCAGGGTTTTCCCGGCAGCGCAACCTTGACTGTAAAGAGCTTCGCCTCGTGCGAGATCGAGGAGCATGTGAGCCGCAGACTCCGAAAGGCCAGACCCGACCGATACGTTCACACCGTGTGCCCTTTCACGGGCGTTCTCCAGTCGCCCGTCGTAGAGGTCGATCCTCGTCAGGAGAGGGGTTACAGACGGGTCGTCCGCGTTCTGCTCCATCCACCTTCGCTCTTTTCCGAGTGTCACTTGATCGGACCGCAGAATTGCCAACTCGTAGCGCGCTGCGTGTTCATGGGTACCCACTGCCTGATCGTCCGGAATAACACCCAGGAATCGGATCGCTAATGCCCGGATGGTCGGGTACTCGGAAGTTGGCCCGAAACGGGCTTGGAGGCATCAATGGCAATCTCCCCGAAGCGGACTTCTGGCCCGGAATGCATAGGGTAGCAATGATTCCTAATTGCTTTGCCGGATCGGATCTTCGGACCGAATGCATCCTGAACAGCATCCATAGTCTCCATGAGAGCGCGTTGCGATGAAGCCGTACTCCAATCAGGCGGTAGTGAAGTCCCGTGCGGAGAAAGAGCCAGACCATGGATTCTGACTGCAGCGATTCTCGGTTCCAGCATGGCATTCATCGACAGCACGGTCGTCAACGTCGCTCTGCCTGCGATACAGGGTGGGTTTCGCGCGACAGTGGTGGATATGCAATGGGTGGTCGAGTCTTATGGTCTGTTTCTGGGTGCGCTGATTCTCATCGGGGGTTCCTTGGGCGACCTGTTTGGGCGTCGTAGGATCTACGTGGCGGGCGTGGCCATCTTCTCGGTTGCATCCGCTGGTTGTGGCTTTGCTTTTAACATTCATCAGTTGATCGCCGCCAGGAGTATTCAAGGAGTAGGAGCTGCACTCCTGGTACCCGGAAGTCTCGCGATTATCAGTACGTCCTTCGACGAAAAGAGTCGTGGGCAAGCGATCGGTACGTGGTCGGCCTCTACAGCGATCACCAGCGCGATCGGGCCCGTTCTTGGCGGTTGGCTGGTTGAGCATGCCTCCTGGCGGTGGGCGTTCTTCATCAATCTTCCGCTAGCGGCGTCCGTCATAGCGATTTCACTTTGGCGAATTCCGGAAAGCCGCCGCCCAACTGCTGGACGCATCGATTGGATTGGAGCGCTTCTTGCTACACTAGGGCTCGGCGGTTTGGTGTACGGCTTCGTCGAATCAGTGAACCTGGGCTGGACGAATCGCTTGGTCTTCGGAAGTTTGATTGTTGGATTCGGGGGTCTTATCACATTCATTTTCGTCGAAGCGCGCCTTCCTTTTCCGATGGTGCCGCCGACGCTGTTCCGTTCTCAGAGGTTTAGCGGTGCGAACCTGCTAACGTTCCTTTTGTACGCGGCGATTGGAATTTTCTTTTTCTTGTTCCCTTTGAATCTGATCCAAGTCCAAGGGTATTCCCCAGCCGCGGCCGGTATTGCGACCCTTCCCCTAATTCTGCTGATGTTCCTTCTTTCGCGCTGGGCGGGCGGACTCGTTGCCCGCTATGGCTCGAAAGGTCCGCTGATGGTTGGCCCTTTTATTGCCGCAATTGGTTTCGCTCTCTTCTCCGTGCCTAGCGCTGGGGAGAGCTATTGGAAGGCGTTTTTTCCGGCGATCATCGTCCTGGGATTTGGGATGGCGGTCACGGTCGCTCCTCTCACCACTGTGGTTATGAATTCAGTAAAGGAAGATCGAGCTGGCGCGGCTTCCGGGATCAACAATGCAGTGGCGCGAGTAGCAGGGGTACTCGCTATTGCGGTGGTTGGAATTGTAATGGTGAAGGCGTTTAGTTTGCGACTTGATCGGAGTTTGGCTGGCCTCTCCCTGCCATCTTACATTCGACAGGAGGTGCAAGCGAACGAGATCAAGCTCGCCGGCTTACAGCTGCCTGCCGGGCTTGATCCGACTGCGAACGCCGTCATCAAGGCGTCCGTGAGGGAAGCGTTCGTATATGGATTCCGAATCGTCATGTCGATCTGTGCAGGCCTGTCTCTGGCAAGTGCTGCCGTCGCATGGCTCATGATTCCGCCAGAACATGATCGTCCCAGGTTGACCGCGGACTCCTCATCTTAGGGCGGACGCCCGAGCCGACTTCTGGCCCGCAACAACGTTCGGTTGGCCCGTCACACATTTGGCGCAGAAGTGAAAATGTCGAGAGTGACAAGGGTGCTCTTGCGATGCAACAATTGCCCTCGGATGCTGTGGGCGACGAAAACCTCGGCGGTGCGGGCGCCGATTCCGCTCGTCCCGCCGGTTGTAACCGCAAATTTTCCTTCGAGTGGCAACATCGCGATAGTCCTTGTGCCAGGCAGCTAGTACTCTGATCCCGGGAAAATCCGGGCCCGATCTTCTAACTCCCTCACTTCACGCTCGCGGCTGCGCTGCGCACGACCACCCATTTGCCTGCGCGCTTCTCGAGGAGATCCATATAAACATTCTCACCACTCTCATCTTTTCCGTCCCGGATCCTCTTTTCGGTGACACCGGCATGGGCCACGGCAACATCGCCGAACACCTGCACGTCGATAGGTCCATTTTCAAATGATACGAGTTTGTCCTTGCCGGATTTGAAATCGTTTAAAACCTTCTCCTTAGTGATCATCTTGCCGGAGGTTATTCCGATGGTTGCCCAATCGTCGGCGAAGATCTGATTGAGCTTGTCGATATCGCCGGCCACCATTGCATCCCCCATATCCTTTTCGAGTTGCTTGATAGCCTCGACAGCGGCCGGATCGTTGGATGGCACAGGAGCGCTACTGCCCTTGCCCATTGCTGCCGCCCCTCGGATACCAACGCTCCCCCACCATGCTAAAGCTGAGAACAACAACAACCCCGCGCACCACTGGCTGAAAACGCTCTTTTTCATTTTGTTGCCTCCTTAGCAGTCATTACTACATCCGCAGTGTCCAAGAAGGGAAGAACGTTGTCCATGACCTCCGAGGTCATGGGAGGACGAGGACAAGGTACGAGCCAGATGGTTCCGCCGTTTCAAGCGACTCATAATGCAACTTACTGCTTTGCGATTATCGAGCTGCCGATAGCGCGGCGCGCGTGGCTTCATCGGCGGGGAAAAAGCTTTCGATGCGCATTTCCTGAAGGGCAACATCCTGCGCGGTTCCGAAAGTTGTAACCGTACCAAATAGCCGCAGCGTGGAGTTGTTCCATCTGTAGTTGATGGTTAAAAATGGCGGAGGCGAATCGTCAAGATCCAGAACGCGCCAGCGGCTCGGGACGGCCGGATAGCTGAGCAACTCCTCGAGGAAACACTTCATCGTCCCGTCCGACGGGTTGGCTTCGGCTTCGCGATGTACCCGCTGAATGATGCGTGCAGCCACACTCTCCCAGTTTTCGATAAAGGGACGCAGCCCCTGAGGATGGAATACAAGGCGGACTCCGTTGTGGGGCGTTCCAGAATCGCAGCCGGGGAAGCGACCGAGAAAGCGCTTTGCTCCGGCATTCATCCTCAGCGTGTTCCAATATCGGTCCACGACGAGCACGGGATAGGGCTCAAGTTGCGCCATGAGAAGCTCTACGGCGCGGAGCGCCGCCTCTAGCTCAGGTGTGTCCAGATTGGTGTGACGATAAAATGGTGCATAGCCCGCCGCCAGCAGCAGAGCATTGCGCTCGCGCAGCGGAATCCGAAGAGTCTCAGCGAGACGCAGGACCATCTCCCGGCTCGGCTGTGCACGGCCTGTCTCGACGCAACTCAGATGACGCGTTGAGATGTCGGCATCGAGCGCAAGGTCCAGTTGGCTGAGGTGGCGAACAGCGCGCCAGCGACGTAGCAGGACGCCAAAACTCATATCAGGCATTGTAGTGACGGATTGGGATGCAGGGATCACGGTCCGAATTATAAGAGGAATTGTTCTCCGGAGACCATAAGCACGCGGTCGGCGAACACGCTGGCGCCCGCCGGGGTGGGAAAACGGCCGAACCTTGAACTGTACTTACGAGTTCCGCGGGCAGTCCAAGCCAGATTTAAGATTCCCTGGCAGGAGACTCCCCCAAATGAATCACCTTATTCGCTTCGGAAGCGTAGCAGGCATTCTCGGCTTACTTGTGACCAACGGCCTGTCAGGATCTGGACCGACGATAGGGGTTGCCAGCAACAATCAGCCGGGGACGGGCGCCGTACTAAGCGTTGTTGCCGCAAGCTCCATCTTAAGCTCATCAGAGGTGACAGAGCCGCGCCCCGCTGGGCAGAAGAATGTGTCCGCCTCCACGCGGCCCAAGCCATCCGCCGGAAAACCCGTCACCATTACTATTGACGCTTTGACTAATCGGCACCCTATCAGCACTTATGTTTATGGCGGTGCCTATCCTCAGGATGCGGCGACCATCACCGACAGCGGATTGACGGAAGTGCGCTGGGGCGGCGATGCGACTTCGACTTACAACTGGCAGTTAGATACTTACAATGCCGCCAATGACTACTACTTCGAAGACTATGCTGCCGAAGGGTTCAGCAATGGCAGCGATGGGAACGCCGCGCAGTTCATCCAGGACGTGATAGCGGCTGGCAGCAACCCACTGATGACGATGGTGATGCTGCCCTGGGTCGCGCAGAGCCCCGAGACGTCGATACAGCAGGGAGATTCTTCGGACAATTATCACTGGAGCTTTTCAGTCACGCAGTATGGGGCGCAATGCAGCGTGGATCCGTATAACACGGACGCGGGCGATGGGATTGTTTCCGGGACGTGCGGCAACCCGACCTACATTACGACGAATCCGAACGATGCGTATTTCCCGCTGCTCGATCAGCCCGGCAACGGCGATCCATCGAATAGCGTCTATCGCAACCAGTGGGCGGCGACTTTGGCTGCTGCTTTCGGCAGCGCTCCGCATTTTTACGATATGGACAACGAGATTGAAATCTGGGGCAGCACGCACCGCGATGTCCATCCGCAGCCTTCAGCTTACGACGAGCTGCGCGATACATTTATTGCCGAGAGCCGCGCGCTGAAAGGATGGGATTCGGCGGCGATTCGCTTCGGACCGATTACCTGCTGCTGGTGGTTTTACTGGAACGGCGCCAACAACGCCGACAAACCCGCTCACGCCGGAAACGACTTTCTGCCTTGGTGGCTGAATGAAGTCTATTGGCAGGATCAGGTAGCAGGTACGCGCTCGCTCGACGTCTTCGATCTGCATGCCTATCCTGACACTCCCGACACGTCGAGCTATACGTTAGCGCAGAAGCGGGCATTGGCTCTGCGGATATTCCGCGACTACTGGGATCCAACCTACGTCAGCGTGGGAAGCGATATCGACCAGAAGTGGACGACATTCATTCAGCCGAAGAAGACAATTCCGTTCCGGATTCCACGCATGCGAGCGATTGCGAACATGATCTATCCGGGCACTCCTCTAAGCATAACGGAGTGGAATGCCGCCATCGCGGGTGAGTCGGATTACTCGACGGCGCTGTCCGATGCCGACGCTTATGGGATTCTAGGCCGCGAGCGTGCTTACCTGGCTTCGCGTTGGGTGGCGCCGGTTCCGGGGAATCCTAATTACCTTGGGCTTAAGCTTTATACCAATTACGACGGGCAGCATCACGGATTCGCGACGACTTCGGTTTCGGCGACGAACAACGGGAGTCCAAATCTGGTCAGTAGCTATGCCGCCATGAACGCTGCGGGCACAACCTTAACCGTGATGGTGCTGAACAAAGCTCCTGCAACCACGCTCACCGCTCAGTTTGCGATCAACGGATTTACGCCTTCGCAAGTTACTACTTACACGCTGGGACCGAAAAATCCTACGCAGATCGTGGCTTCGTCGCCGCAGGCCTGGCCATCGAGCATGACGCTTGCTCCTTACACAGCAGTGCTGTTGGTGATCACAGGTTCCTCCACGCTGCCGAGCGCGGAGTGGGATCTGAATCCGGATACGGTCATGGTGGCGGGAGGAGGGACGGTGACGCTTTCTCCGAAAATTGTCTCGGGGACAGGGACGGTTACGCTGGGAACTCCGCAGGCGGCTACGGGAATTACTCTTGCGATAACGCAAGGCACGGTAACTCCCGACCAAAACGGAGCGATCACGGTTAGAGCAGGCAAGACTCCCGGCTTCTATCACTACAGCGTTCCTTCCACGGACAACGCCGGCGTGGCCCAACAACAGGAGGGATACATTGTTGTGGGCAATCCGCCGGCATCGCTTAGCCAACAGGGAAACAATCAAAGCGGGGCGCCCGGAACGAATCTCAACCTTTCCGTTACTTTGGCTCCGGGGAAGTCGGGTGGCACCTCGGGCGCGGGAGCTGACATTCTGTTCACTGCCGACTCGGGAACGCTCTCCAGTCGATTGGTGACCACGGATACGTCGGGAAACGCAGCGGTGGTGCTGACGCTGCCTGCCAGTGCGGGAACCGTTCATGTAACCGCAGAAGGGCCTTACGGATTGGGGCATCCTGTGGCTACTTTTGCCGAAACGGTGCAATAGGGATTCAATTGATGAACACCGAAGGTTGTCTGGGTTGCGGACATTGGACACTGTTCCGCCGCGCAGCTTGCCCGACGCTGGGGGGTTCATTCCGCTTTCAGGCGATCCGTCGGTAGGCGAGCTTCCGGGGCAAACTCGTTTCCTTTCAAACACACCCACGTGACACTAAAATGCTTTAAGGAAGGGCGACAGGGCTCCTAGCGGGTCCGAGACCGGGTGATTGATTTGGGACACTTCGGTCGGCCGGCTCCTGAGTAGATCGTGGATTTCTACAGCGCAATTCAGCAACCGACCGCACTGGATCGTTTATGTCTTCCCGTGGAGCGACTCCTCTATCGCATTACCGCGGTTGATCCTGATATGGAAATGACCGGCAAGGAATATGCGACGTGTTTTGTACTCTTTGGCATCACCGGCACGCTCCTGTTATATGCCGTTCTCAGAATGCAGCAGTTTCTTCCCTGGTTCTTTCCGCAGTACCACACCACACCATTGTCCCCTGACTTGGCCATGAATACGGCCATCAGCTTCTCAACGACCACCACGTGGCAGGCCTACGCGGGCGAGAACACTATGAGCTATTTCAGCCAGATGGTCGGACTTTGCGCGCAGAACTTTTTGGCTCGGGCTGCCGGATTAGCCGCGGGTGTGGCCTTTATCCGTGGTCTTGCCCGGCAACTCTCTGACACGCTGGGCAACTCTTGGGTTGATCTGACGCGGTCTCTGCTGTGGATTCTGTTACCGGGAGCACTGCTTGGCGCTTTGTTGCTCGTCTGGCAGGGCGTTCCGATGAACTTCCACCACTATGCCGTCGTGACAACCGTCGAAGGAACGCAGCAAGTGATATCACAGGGTCCAGTGGCTGCGCTGGAGATCATCAAGAATCTCGGCACGAATGGTGGCGGTTTCTTTAACGCGAATGGATCTCATTCCTATGAGAACGCGGCCCCGATTCTCGATTGGTCAGTGACGCCAGACGGTAAAAGCGCGTCCGCTCTACGCGCTGGAGCGATCCCGAAACTTGCTTGCGGAAAGTGACGACTAGGGCATCTCTACGATCGCAAGCAACCGGAAGTTATCCAGAAACGGGCTCCTAGGAGATCGGAAACGCGATCGGTATAGGAGCGGAATCTCCCAAGAGGACTTCTGGGCAGGAATAGTTTCCGGTTAGCCCGTAACGTATCTTCTTCTCTTTGCCGAACGATCCTGATGTTTACTGCTGGGAAGATCAAGAAGCCTTGAAGCGGTGCCGGTTTATGCCCAGCTTCCTTATTTTGGATTCGAGTGTCTGTCGGGGAATGCCCAGCTTAACGGCGGCGCCGGTTGGACCCCCAACCACGCCTTCGGATTCCCGGAGAGCGGCTTCGAGGATCTCTCTTTCGTGGCCGACAAGGTCAGCAACCAGCGGAGAAGTCGTCGCAGCCAGTTTGGGCGTCATGTTCGCAAGCCAGGTCTCATCTACAAAGAAAGTCTCGCCTTCAGACAGAATCACCGCCCGCTCGACTACATTTTGCAACTCGCGGATGTTGCCCGGCCAATCGTATGCGTGGAAGAGTTCGATCGTCTTCTTGTCTATGGTTCGAATCTTCTTGCCCAATTTTTTCGCGTAGCGGTCGATCAAGTATCCGACCAACAAGGAAATATCACTAATGCGCTCGCGCAATGCCGGCAATCGAATCGGAAAAACGTTGAGGCGGTAAAACAAATCCTGACGAAACCTGCCCTCGGCCACGACTGAAGTCAAGTCTCGATTCGTGGCCGCAATCACCCGTACGTCAACCGAAACCGATTGAGCACCGCCCACTCGTTCGAATTCCCGTTCCTGAAGAACTCGCAGCAATGCAACTTGCGTCTCTGGCGGGAGGTCGCCTACCTCATCGAGGAATATCGTTCCACCGTCAGCCGATTCGAAACGGCCCAGCCGGCGCTGAGTGGCCCCTGTAAAGGAACCTTTTTCGTGGCCGAACAGTTCGGAAGCAATCAGCGACTGGGGAATCGCCGCGCAATTCACTCGAATGAAAGCACGGTTTGAGCGCTTGGACCGGTTATGAATTGCGCGAGCAATCAGTTCCTTTCCTGTTCCGGTCTCACCCAAGACCAAGACTGTGGAATCCGTCGGAGCTACCTTGGAAACTTGAACCAGCACACGACGCAATGGTTCGGAGGAACCGACGATTTCTTCGAACATGGATGAGCGTACGATGTCTTCGCGCAACGCAACGTTTTCGTTTCGTGTCCTGTCTTCGGCACGCTTGCGATCGTCGATGTCGGTTCCAGTCGCATACCAGCGCACCAGGAGTTCTTCTTCGTCGCGGAACGGGTTGAAACGAAGCAGAAGCCAGTGATACTGACCGTCCTTCCGAAGCGCTCGCAGCTCGGTTTCAAACGGCAGGCCGCGAGCGAAGCCTGCTTCGCGCTCCTCGCCGGCCCTCTCGAGATCTTCCGGATGGCACGTTCTGGCGCAAAAGTCCGATGCGAGTTCATCTTGCATGGTGAGGCCGGTATAGTCGAGCATTGCCTGGTTCGCGTAGAGTGCGTTGCCCTTCGTGTCCAGGATGACAATCATGTGGGGTATAGCATCGGTAATCCGGCGAAGCTCCCGCTCGTCCTTAAGGAGTTTCGTCTCCGCTCTTTTTCGATCTTCGATGTCGGTATCGCTTCCTAACCACCTGACGACGTTGCCTTCAGCGTCGAATTCTGGAAGGACACGTATAAGGAACCATCGGTATTCTCCGTCATATCGCCGGATGCGGGTTTCCAGTTCGCCTGGTTTGGGGTCATTCAGCAAGGCAAGCCATTCACGAATGAGTCGATCCAAGTCATCGGGGTGAACGACTACCTTCCACCCCCAACCTTTCCCCTGTTCAGGGGTCAGGCCGGTGTACTCGTACCAACGTCGGTTGAGAAATTCTTTGGATCCATCAGGGAAGCTCGTCCACAAGAAAGATGGAACCGTGTCGATGAGGGTCTGGAGCCGGGCTGCCTCCTGGCGGAGCCTTTCGGGAGCATTGCTTTGCTCGTGGCTTTCCGAATCTTGGGCCAACTCACTCATGTTCACTCAGTCCGCCGGAGTGTCAGAACCAATATCAATAATTCTAAATTAAGATTCAAAGCCCGGCCGGATGGCTTCATGCCGAATTTTCGGCGAAAGCTGAAATTACAGCCTTAGATCAAAAGTTAAACACCAACGACTCAATTGATTACGAGTGGCGCCGGGATTGCCAACTGTCAGGCGTGAATCGTTCGACAGTCGAGCATGACGTTGAAAATTGAGAAGTGCTCTGAAGAGTACAGCACGACTCTTAGACTGATAGGTCGGATGCGCGCGGAGGACTTGCCCGAGTTGGAGAAGCTGATTCGGGAGAGCGAATCGAAGATTGTGCTGGACCTGGAGGAATTGAACCTGGTCGATGTTGAGGCTGTTCGATTTTTCGGGAGCTGTGAAGTAGCAGGTGTCACGCTTGTCAACTGCTCGCCCTACATACGCGACTGGATCGGCAAAGAACGCGATTAGAGCGAAAGGTCAGGATCTGCGTCCATGACCGCCATGTCAACTAAAAGGAGCGTTTATGTCAGACCAAGTGGTTTTGATTACGGGAGCGCTGACGGGAATCGGTCGCGCCGCCGCAATTATCTTTGCGCAAGAAGGGGCACACATCGTTGTGTCTGGCCGTCGAGACAAGGAAGGACAAGCGTTGGTTGCCGAGCTACAAGGGCTCGGAGCAGAGGCCATTTTTGTCCGCACTGATGTCCGCAAGAATGAGGACGTGCGCAACCTTGTCGATCAAACGGTCAAGCGTTTCGGACGTCTGGATATTGCGGTCAACAATGCTGGAACCGAAGGCGCACCCGGCCCGGTGACGGAGCAGACTGCAGAAACTTATGCTGCAACGTTCGACACAAACGTCCTAGGAACACTGCTGAGCATGAAACACGAATTGAGGGTGATGCTGGCACAGGGGAGCGGGAGCATCGTCAACGTCTCGTCGGCCTATGGAAGCGTGGGGGCTGCCGGAGCGTCCGTTTATGTGGCCAGCAAACATGCGATCGAGGGACTGACAAAATCCGCTGCACTGGAAGTGGCCGGGACCGGAGTTCGGGTAAACGTAGTCGCTCCGGGCACTACGGACACGGGCATGCTCACGCGCTTCACCGGCACAGATGAAACTAAAGCGGCGCTGGTCTCGACGGTTCCGGTCAAGCGTATGGCAACGTCGGAGGAGATCGCTCACGTGATCGCCTTTGTCGCTTCGGAAAATGCGTCGTACATGACAGGTTCTTCCATTCCAGTCGATGGAGGCATGATCGCTGGCTAAATCTTCCTTGACTACGGCACCTCGCTGCTCAAGACAAAGCGTTTTCTGAACGGCGAGTCGTGAACAGGCCGGGACGCCGGTAGCAAACGTGTTCGTTTTTGGATTTTCAGGGTATATCGAATGACTGCACTTCAAGGCAAGACCGCCCTGGTGACAGGCGCATCACGCGGAATTGGGCGAGCCACTGCATCTGTGCTCGCTGACGCCGGTGCGCATGTCCTTGTGCACTACGGTCGGTCCGCGAAGGATGCGGAATCTCTCGTGGCAGGCATCCTTTCAAAAGGCGGACGCGCGAACGCAATCAGGGCCGACTTGGGAACTCCGGAAGGGGCAACGCTGCTGGCGAAGGACGTTCGTACGATCATTGGCGACCGATTGGATGTGCTTGTGCTCAACGCCGGAATCAGCAAGGCGGCACGCCTCACGGACTATACGGTAGAGGATTTTGACAACCTCTTTGCGACCAACGTCCGAAGTCCGTTCTTCCTGGTGCAGCAACTGCTGCCCATTCTAGGTGACGGCTCGAACATCATCGTGATCTCTTCGATCGGGGCGCACGCCGTAGTTGGCAAGCCCGGCGTGGACAATCCTTCTCTCCTGGCTTACGCCTCGACCAAAGGAGCACTCGATACTCTGGTCAAGAACTGGGCGGCCATTCTTGGGCCGCGAGGTATTCGCGTCAATGCAGTCGCGCCTGGCGTGATCGATACGGATATGTCGAATTTTGCGAAGACTGAAGAGGGTCGCGAGATCACGCTGGGGATGCAAGCACTCAAGCGAATCGGCAAGCCGGAGGACGTGGCAGATGTAGTCGCGTTCTTGGCTTCGGACAAGGCGCGCTGGATCACTGGTGCGAGCATCCCCGTCGATGGCGGGTCGAAGCTTTAAGGACCTGACGCCTTGGCGGCGTCAGCTCCAATCGCTTGAATGACTGAGGAGAGGTCCGCAGATGGCAAAAGCAAAAATGGCAAGTGAGACGGTTGAATCCAAGAATAAAGCGTTTGTTCTGGAAGCCTTCGACACACTGTTCAACAAGCGTGAGTACGCGGCGGCAGAGCGCTTCTGGTCGCCCAACTACATTCAGCACAGCGCACACATAGCACCAGGTCGCGAAGGGCTGTTCAATCTCGTCCGCTCGGTGCCGGAAACGTTGCACTATGAGAACCAGCTCATCGTTGCGGAAGGTGATTACGTCATAGCGCATGGCCGCTTCACGGGGATGGGAAGGCCCGCCGCCTGGATCGCAGCCGACGTTATCCGGTTCGAAGACGGTGTTCTTAAAGAGCATTGGGACGTTCTGCAGGACGAGGCGACCAAGGCCGAATCTGTCAGCGGCCTTCCCATGTTTGGCGACACATTCCCCAGGTGACAGCCGAAAACAATGCGATCGTCCTGAGGGCGTTCGACACCATTCTCAACAGATCAAGGAAGAACTAGCCATGATTTCACCCGATGCATTGAATGCCACGTATGTGATTTTGGGAGCGAGCGGGAACACCGGCTCGATCATCGCCGATTCCTTGCTATCGAAGGGCAAGAAGGTGCGCGTTGTGGGGCGCGATGCGGAGCGACTGCAGCGCTTTGTGCGCCAAGGCGCGGAAGCGTTCATGGGCGAAGTGAGTGACGCGGCTGCGCTCACCAAAGCCTTCAGCGGCGCGCGTGCAGCATACTTGATGTTGCCGCCGATTACCTCCCGGGAAGACCAAGAGCGAGAGAGCGATGCGATTGCGAAGGCCGTAACGGAGTCCGGCCTGCCGTACGCAGTGCACTTGAGCAGCTACGGCGCTCATGTCCCGGAAGGCACCGGGCCAGTCACGGGGCTGCATTCTTCGGAGCAAAAACTGAACGCGATCGGCGGTTTGAACGTCCTGCACCTGCGCGCCGCGTATTTCATGGAGAACAATCTGGCGGCGATCAGCATGATTCAGGAGATGGGGATCTTCGGACATGCACTGCTACCCGACCAGAAGATGCCCATGATCGTGACGCGCGATGTGGGCGACTACGGCGCGAAGCGCCTCCTGGACCTAAATTTTTCCGGCAAACAAACTTGCGAACTGCTTGGCGAGCGCGACCTGTCGATGGCGGAAGCCACCGCGATCATTGCGCGCGGCATTGGCAAACCAGATCTGCGTTACGTGCAGTTTCCTTACGACAAGGTGCAGGAGGTGTTAGAGCAAATGGGGATGCCGCCGAAGAAAGCCGCGGTGTATATCGAGATGTTCCAGGCGATCAACGGAGGTGTCCTCGCTGCGCAGGAGCCGCGTTCGCGGGAGAACACCACGCCGACTTCGTTTGAACAATTTGTGCAGGATGTCTTTGCGCCTGCATATCACGGGAAGGCTCGCGCCGCGTAGACCCAGTGTCCATGGGCGCAAGTTGCTCGTCGTTCTGACGATGGTCAGAGGGAAAAATTGGTTGGGGTTATCGAATCCCACGCTCTCTCCTCTTCCGTCATTACTGGTTACCAGAAGATCCAATTGAGCAGCAGCAGGACGGTCAGCACCACGACCGCCAGCACCACTGGCTTCTGGTACCACGCAAGGCCAACATCCTCCGGCTTGTCGGTGAGCGCATACACCAATCCTTTGAGTTCCGCATCCGGACGCGGCTTGGTTAGCAACGAGACGACGATGGTCACGGCAAAACAGGTTGTCCACGCGAAAATTGCCGTCCAGAAATTCTGCGCCATCTCGCTCGGATAGCGATGAACCACTATACCCAAGAACCCGCCTTTAACAGCGGGCACGGAGGCCGCAGCGAGCGTCAGACTCGGAATGGTCAAACCGTGATGAACCGCTGCGGCGGCGGTGCCTCCGAGGAGCCCGCAAAACGCACCGTGGCCCGTCGCGCGCTTCCAGAACATGCCGAGCAGGAAGGTCGCAAACAGAGGAGCGTTCACGAAGGCAAAGACCAACTGCAACACGTCCATGATGTTGTTGAACTCGCGGGCGATGTAGGCGGCGGCCACGGCGATGGCCAGGCCGAAGACCGTCGCCGCTCTCCCCATCCAGAGATAATGCTCGTCGGACGCTGTTTTGTTGATGTAGCCCTGGTAGATATCGTAAGTCCAAACCGAATTGAAGGCAGTCGTGTTGCCGGCCATCCCGGACATGAACGACGCCATGAGGGCGCACAAACCCAAGCCCAGCAATCCGGATGGAAAATAATGGACCAGCATCATCGGGGTTGCCAGATCGTAATCGAGCACGACTTTGCCTTCATTGATGAGAGGCCTGCCGCTTTCGTCGACTTTCGCTGGAATAATTCCCGTGGCGCCCTCCATGCTGATTCCGCCGGTCGGCGATGGTTGTTGGGAGACCGCTGGCGGTGCGTCCCCGCCGATGTTGGTTGCGGCCACCACGCCGGCAATCATTCCGGGCAGGATCACGAGGAAGGGAAACAACATTTTCGGAAAAGCTGCAATCAGAGGCGTGCGCCGCGCGGAAGTCATTGAGTCGGCCGCCATGGCGCGCTGCACCACCAGAAAATCGGTGCACCAGTAGCCGAACGACAACACGAAACCGAGACCCATCAACATGCTGAACCATTCAACCCCCATGGGGTTTGCGTTCGGGCTGCCCAGATACTTCCAGGAATGGACCATGGCGTCGTTGCCGATGCGGGCCTTGAGGCCGTCCCATCCTCCGACATCTTTCAAGCCAAGAAAAGTCAGCGGGATGAAACCGATCACGATCAGAAAGAACTGTAATACTTCGTTATAGATCGCCGAGGTGAGGCCGCCGAGAAAGGTGTAGGCCAGGACGATCAGGGCGGAGACGATGATGGCGGCGTTGAAATTCCATCCCAACAGCAACTGCAACAGCTTGCCCATGGCGTACATTGATACGCCGGACGAAAATACCGTCATCACCGCGAATGAGATCGCGTTCACGCCGCGCGTCTTTTCGTCGAAACGCAGTTTCAAATATTCGGGGACCGACCGCGCCCGGGAACCATAGTAGAACGGCATCATGAAGATGCCGACGAACACCATCGCCGGAATCGCTCCCACCCAGTAGAAATGCGAGGTCATGATGCCGTACTTGGCGCCACTGGCGCCCATGCCAATGACTTCCTGGGCGCCGAGGTTGGCGGAAAGAAAGGCTAATCCCGTGATCCAGGCAGGGATCGAGCGTCCCGACAGAAAGAAGTCGGTGCTGGTCTTCATGTACTTCTTCAGCACGACGCCGATGCCCAGAACAAAGACGAAGTAAATGCCGATGATCGAATAATCGATCCAATGCAGATGTGGGCGCATTAGCTGCGACTCCTGTCAGCACCGCACCGAGAGATGTGTGGCATTTCGCGTTTGTACCGTGCGATTCGAACGTTGTCAAGAAGGCTGCATCCACGATCGATTGGGCACAAAGGAAAAACGTCCCGGAACATCCGGGACGTTTTTCTTTTTCTAGGATTTAGTTTGGATTCGTGCGATGCGTCAATGCGACACAGCCGCGAACAGCGGTGCATGCATTAAGGTCTGAAATTTCTGATCGTCGCTCTTGAAGTGGAGTTGCAGGTTTGAGCTGTCGGAATCGACGGTGGTGGCGTCAATGGCAGTCTTTTCGATGGCGCTCGCGCTCATCTTCTTATAGAGCATGACGCCCTTGACGACCGTGGAAAGCGTCGCCGCCGTCACGGAATCGGCGGTTTGGACGCTCAGATCGAAATTCACGCCGCTGGCAAAGGTCATGGTGTAGCGCGAAGCCAGAATGCGCTTCTTGAGGCTGTCATAATCGGCAACCTTGGCGGCGTCGCCCATCACCGAGAGCATCATGGCCTGGGTTCCCTGCTGGTCGAGGATGCTCCACAGGGGCGAACCGTCGACGGCGGACATCTGGTCGCTCATTACAGGATTGGAATCGAGCGAGGGGCGCTTGCCGTCGCGGGTATCGAGCGCGCTGTGCAACGAGTCTTCAGGGCCGAAGGCCATGGTGTTGTCGTCGAGGAAGGTCATCACCATTCCACCCATTGGGTAGAGGGACGCGGTGCCGTACTTGGTGGCCGAGATCTTCTTGAGCTTCATTTTCTTGAGAACGGCTTTGGCGGAGAACGATCCGGCGGCGACGTAGATGGTTTGAATGCCCTTTTTCTCGGTACGGAAAGAGGCGACGTCGAGCTGGTCGAGATCGTGCTCGGCGTCAATGCCGATGGCTTTCATGTCGGTCTCGGCTTCCTTGATGTTGTCGGGCAGGACTTGCTGTTTGAGCGCCATCGCGGTGGGCGAGTCCTTGATCGCGCGGTAATCGACGCCGATCAGCTGTTGAATTTCAGAAGGCACCAAGGCACGCGCCGACGATGCGACCGGCATGGCGTAGCCCGCCGTGGCGCACAGTAGCAAAACCGCAAAACACAATTTCTTCATAGAATCCTCAAAAAGAACGCCTCAAAATTTGCGAAAGTGGGTCTGCCACGTTTAGATGCGCGCGGCAAACTGTACGTTAGTGAACTTGGACAGACTTTTAGTCTTCTCCGGTTATTTTAGTCCCTAATGTGGAGGGCGAACGTAACTAAAGTGTTTCCGCTGGCCTTGGTGTTGGAACGATTGAAGCTCGGGAGTTTGCGCGGTTACTTTTCTTGTTTCTCTTTTCTCTTCCTCTTCTCAATTCAATCCGACTTCGCATTGAGGGCACGGATAAGTTTGTACCCGCGTTCGTCTATATACTCATACGTTACTAACCAACTGGTATAGGGGTACCCCCCCTCCCCCCTCCCTATTGGAATCATGGTGTTAGGAAGAAATTCCCGCTAGATCTTTGGGTTTAAAGGACTTGCGGGTAAAGTCTTTCTCCATCAATGAGTTAGACTGTCAAAGAGCGCCGAAAACGACTTTGGGGCAGCTTCGAAGGGCGTCTTGGTTCACGGACGCTCCTTGAAACTGCCCCAATCCAACCTCTATGTTCTCGAGTGGCGGGGTTGGATGTCAATGATTTTTCCATCGCGGGTTGAGTACTCAAGGAAAGCCACCTTGAGAGACTAGCGACGCATGCACCCATGTCTTGGTTCAGCCTGAAATGGAGAAGCGACGTTCCCCGTTAGTGAGTATTCCGCCCTTCGGGCGGGGATTTTCAAGGCATAGGGTCTTTCGATCCGATGGGGGTTGGGCGGCGCAAGAACGATGCCTCACGCCCCCCGTTCATCGTCTCGATGAGCCCACCGGGATATCCCTCGGCATGGTTGCGTCCCCGCAGTGCCCGCTTCCGTTTCGCCCGGCAAAACCATTGTAGCTCCGCAACGACCTGCCGTTCCTCAACATCCGGTTGGCCAGTGATTCCGCCAAAACCCAGACCATGCCATACCCAAATCGTGAATGTCATCGCCGGTTAGCGACAGCCTGTCGCGCCAATTACGCGTAAAATAGTTCCCGTTCGTCGTGGAGGCAGGCCATGCCGTGTCGACCGATTATCTCAATTCTCTTCCTGGGCATTCTTGCCGTCGGCGTCAGTTCCGGCCAGCAGGGAACCGCTGAAGTGCCGATCCCTCGAAACGTTTATGGGGGAATCCTAGCTTGCGGAGGCGACGGCCAAGCCTATTTTCATTCGCTAGGCAGTGAGTATTTCGTTCTACGAGCGTCACTAGACGGATCGAATGTGATTTTCAGAATTCCAGATAAGGAGTACGTCGATGCAGTTGCTCCCTACGCAGATGGCGTGAACATCCTGTCTCCAAGGCTTCAGCCGGAGAAGAAGAGAATCATTTACCACTTCGATAATCTGGGCAATTTGCTGGCGCGGCATTTCGTGTCGACTGACCTCGACGACACGATGATGGCCACCACCTCCTCCGGAACGACGATTCTAGTGGGTCGTTCTAAGGCCTCCGAGAACGACGACTGGGAGTATGGCGGAATAGTCATAGACACCGACGACCGGGTCGTCAATCGCTTCAAACTTCCATCGCCTCCGGTGGGTGGAGGGTGGGACTTTGGTATCTCAGTTCGTCTGCTGATGACGGCGGATGACAAGGCGGCCTACGTGCTGCTGTACTCGGATGAGCCAGCGGCCACTGAGATCGCCTCAATCTCGGAAAGCGGCAAGATCAGCATCAGGAACGTTCCCGCGCCGATAGTGAACGATCAGCACAAACACATCATGTGGTTTGTCGGTCCGGGAGTGGTAGCCGAGCAGTACTATCAGGTCCAGGGTGGCCATCTGGTCGGAGGCCCCGTTTACCGTTTCGATGAGTACGACGTGAGAAGCGGCCAGCAAATCGGAAGTAAGACAGCCCATATGGGCTCGGCCACTCCTTTCACGGCCGCATGTTATTACAGAAACTCGGTCACCGGGCTGGGCACCGCCGGTCAGGTTGCGCCGGATAAGCCCTATCTTCGGCTTCGCATCGCCAAACTGCAATAACCGTATGAGAAGGCAGCTTCGGTAGCCGGGCGCAACATCCCGATATCACTCATCTACTGTGGGTCAAAATAGCTTTCCTTGGCTGTCCGACAGTGGCTGGCCGTTTTGCCCTTCAAGCGGCTTGCTGGCGGTGACTCTGGCGTTGCTGTCTGGCGGCTTCCAACTTGCGGTCTCGTTCCGCGTGCATCTCCTGCTGACGCCCCGCCAGCGCGTCCTTCGGCGTGATGTAGCCGATGGCGCTGTTCAGGCGGACGTTGTTGTAATGCTTCACGTAGCCCTCAACCAGACGCCGTGCATCTTCCAGCGACAGCGGCGTCCCCGGCCGAATGCATTCGCTTTTCAGCGACTTGTGCCAGCGCTCAATCTTGCCGTTCGACTGTGGATAGTAAGGGGAGGTTCGGACGTGCGTCATGCCCGAGATGCGAATGAACTCCTTGAAGTCGCGAGCAATGAACTGCGGGCCATTGTCGGAGATGATTCGCGGCTTCGCTTCCGGGTACTTCTCCTTGGCTCGCTGCAGGACCACTTCGACATCAGCTTCTCGCATGGACTCACGCAGATCCCAATGCACGAGGAAACGACTGAACCCATCCAGAATGCTGCGCAAGTAATAGAAGGTGCCACACAGGTTGATGTAAGAAACGTCGATATGCCAGTGCTGATGCGGCTGCAGCGGCTGCTCGAAACCGGTTCCCTTGCGCGAAGGTTTGCTCTTCCACCGGGATAATAATCCGGCTGGCTTCAACACTCGCCAAACGCTCGCCGGACTAACCGCCACAACGTCAGCGTCGAGCATCATGAACGTCAGCCGCCGATAACCTTCCAGCGGGTTCTTCAGATGGAACTCGATGATCGCTTCCTTCTCCCACGGCTCCAACCAGAAATCACGGGGAACCCAACCGTTATGCTCGTTGACGCACCCATAGCGCTGCCGCCAGTCGTAGAACTTGCTGGCAGTCACGCCCAGCCACGGGATGAAACGTCCGACGCCGATCTCGGCCTTCTCCGACCAGCGCCGGACGAAATCCACCACTTGGTCCCGCACATCATGCGGCACCCAGTTGCCGGTTAGAGTTCCCCAAGACTTTTTTTTAGCGCGATGTGCTCAGCCATCAGCTCAGCTAGGACCTCATCCTTGGTCTGCACCTTCTTCTCCAAGAACTCGATCCGTTTCTGCTTTTCCTCTACTTGGCGGCGGGGACGCTCTTGAGACTGAAAAGCCGCGGATCCGTTCTCGAACAGTTCCTTCTGCCAGCGGTAGAACACCGTTGGCCGCAAGCCCAGTTCTTCACATAGCTCCGAGACTGGCGCTTTGTCCACAAGATGCCGCCTCAGGATGGCTACTTTTTCTTCCGGGGTGAAATGCTTCCGTTCCTTCCTCATACGTTCGCTCCGTTAACTTAACGGAAGAACGCCTTCTCCATTTCCAACTGAGGCAGGACACCCACACATTCGCAAAGGGCGCGAATGTGTGGGGCACCCGCTATTTCGATGGATTGTGGGGAATA
>Ga0070761_10000336_pt1 | contig 31177 bp, 26 predicted proteins | sample HubBroMetageREF1_FD_66724 | JGI IMG/M metagenome (GOLD analysis project Ga0070761, IMG submission 66724) | Reference soil microbial communities from the Hubbard Brook experimental Forest, New Hampshire, USA - Hubbard Brook CCASE Soil... | ecosystem: Environmental > Terrestrial > Soil >... | reverse complement strand
ATTATTTGGCGGTGGAAGGCTACACGGATACGCCGGACTTCGGGCTGCGTACTGGCGGCAAACCCGTGGCGCTGCACACGGATTTTTCGGCGCTGGTGAATGGAACCAACGGCGATGTGGTGCTTAACAAGGTTACGGCGAGATTTCTGCACACCACGCTGGCGGTGAACGGCAAGATCGTGGACGTCAGCAAGGACATTAAGGGCCGGAGTATCTTTTTGAATGCTTCGTCGGATGGCGCGCGCATCGAGGACTTGCTGCGGCTGGTGGTAAATGCCGACGAGCCGTTGATGACCGGCAACGCGAACCTCAAGACCACGATTGATATTCCCGAGGGTGCGGACGATCTGCTCGAGCGCATGAAGCTCGCGGGGCAATTCGGAGTGGGCCATGCGCAGTTCACCAGCGCCAGCGTGCAGGGGAACGTGGATTCGCTGAGCCGCCGAGGACAGGGCAAGCCGAAGGACACCGATATCAGCGAAGTCGCCTCCGATCTCCGGGGAACTTTCAAATTCAGCGACGGGGTGGTGACATTCTACAATTTGAGCTTTGCTGTGCAGGGCGCGTCGCTGCATTTGGACGGGGCTTACAACCTGGATAGCACGGCGATGGATTTCCACGGGGATTTGCTGCTGCAGGCGAAGCTTTCGCAGACTACTACTGGGGCAAAATCTTTTTTCTTGAAGGCCGCGGACCCATTCTTCAAGGGTAAGAACGGCGGGTCGGATCTGCACATCAAGATTACTGGAACGAAAGACCATCCGACGTTCGGGCTGGATACAGGCGGCCGGAGTAAGAAGTAAGGCGGCGGTTGCTACGCTGCAATAGGTACTTCAGCGGCTAAAGCCGCTCTGGTCTCTTTGAGTTTATGTCGTGGCTGAAGCCACGACCTACAAAGATTATCCGGTTGTGATGCGGACGCTTCTGAGCTGAGAGAATCAAGCCGGGCGGTCGTTTTTCCACCACGCAGACTTCCCCGTTGTCATCGCGCACGATCAAAAAATGTGCTGGCGTGTTCGTTGCGATGGTATGAGAATGCAACGGCTCTGAAACGCCGCATGCTGGGTGTGCGTCGATAATCTTGCGCTCGAGGGTTTGTTCGCGCGCGTCCCGTTTGAGCCGGCCATTTCATCTCAGGAGAAACTTTTCATGTCTTCGCGCTCGATGTGCTGCTCGGTAATTACGATTGTTGCGTTGCTCTCGGCTCAGATCACGCCGGGTCAGGCTACGGAGGCGCAGCGTCCTCCGACGATCGTCGGCTACAGCAAGGCCTCCGCGGCGTTGGAAATTACTTTGGAGAAAAAGTTTCAAGACGGCATCGTGCCGGCAAACATTCGCGAGAACATGCGGCGCTTGAGCGCGCGGCCGCATCACGTGGGCTCGCCTTATGATAAGGACAATGCGGAATGGATTCTGGCGCGAATGAAAGAGTGGGGCTTCGACGCGCGTATCGAGACGTTCAGCGTCTTGTTTCCGACGCCGAAGGAGCGCGTCGTCGAGTTGCTGGAACCGACGCACTACCGCGCGAAGCTGCAAGAGCCCGTCCTTCCGATCGATCCGACGAGCAATCAGACGGCGGAACAATTGCCGACCTACAACGCTTATTCCGCGGACGGGGACGTAACCGCGCCGCTGGTGTATGTGAACTACGGGATTCGCGAAGATTACGAGCAGCTGGATCGCCTGGGAATTTCGGTGAAGGGCGCAATCGTGATCGCGCGCTACGGTTCCGGCTGGCGCGGCACCAAGCCCAAGGTTGCGGCCGAGCATGGCGCGATCGGTTGCATCATTTATTCCGACCCGCGAGGAGATGGATATTTTCAAGGCGACGATTATCCTGCGGGCGGGTGGAGGCCGCGCGAGGGAGTGCAGCGCGGCAGCGTGATGGATACGGATTATCCGGGCGATCCGTTGACGCCGGGCGTGGGCGCGACTGCGGATGCGAAACGTCTGGCGATCAAGGACGCCAAGACGATTACGAAAATTCCGGTGCTGCCGATTTCTTATGCTGACGCGCTGCCGCTGCTTTCCGCGCTGCAGGGTCCTGTCGCGCCGGAAAATTGGCGCGGCGGACTCGGGATCACTTATCACGTCGGTCCGGGGCCGGCGAAAGTGCATTTGAAAGTCGCGTCCAACTGGGACATGAAACCAATTTACGACGTGATTGGCACGCTGCATGGCGGCGACGATGGTGGGCAGTGGGTGATTCGCGGGAATCATTTTGATGCGTGGGTGAACGGCGCGGACGATCCAATTTCCGGCCAATCCGAAATGCTGGAAGAGGCGCGCATGCTTGGCGAACTGCACAAGCAGGGTTGGACACCGAAACGCACCATTACTTATTGCGCCTGGGATGGTGAAGAGCCAGGGCTGCTCGGTTCCGTTGAGTGGGTGGAAACACATTTGGCGGAACTGCAGAAGCATGCTGTCGCTTACATCAATTCCGACAGCAACGAACGCGGCCACTTTGAGGCGGGCGGCACGCAGGACTTGCAGGAAGTGCTTAGCGGCGTGGCGCGCGACGTTCAGGATCCGGAAACGCATTTGTCGGTCTTTCAGCGTGCCCATCTGGTGGGTATCGGCGAGGCGAAAGATGCCGAAGGGCGCGCGGAGGCTCGCAAGCGCGCGGATCTGGAGGTTTCGGCGCTGGGAGATGGATCGGACTACACAGCGTTCCAGGATTTCGGGGGCATCTCGACGTTGGATGTGAGATTTGGTGGTGAGCACGATGGCACCCAGTATCATTCCATTTACGACGATTTTTACTGGTACACACATTTCGTGGATATGGATTTTTCGTACGGGCGCGCGTTGGCGCAAACCGCCGGGACAACGATCCTGCGATTGGCTGGCGCGGATTTAATTCCGGTGGATTACGCGCCGCAAGCGGCAGCGATCGCAAAGTACGAGACGGAACTGGAGAAATTGCTGAAGGACAAGCAGGACGAGATTACCGAACGCAATCTGGAATTGCAGGAAGGAGTTTTCACGGCGTCGGCGGACCCGCGCAAGACGTACGTGCCGCCGCCGGCGGAAGCTGTGCCGCCGTTCATGAATTTTACGCCGATGAAAAACTCGATCGAGACGCTGAAGAAAAGCGCGGAGCGATATTCCAAGGCGCTGGCGGCGTGGCAGGCTGCGGGTTCACCGGCTTTGGCGCCGCAATCTTTGGAAACGCTGAATGCGGATTTGCTGCGGATTTCGCGATTATTTCTGAATGAGAAGGGATTGCCGGAACGTCCGTGGTTCAAGAACCAGATTTATGCGCCTGGCGCTTACACGGGGTATGGAGCGAAGACGGTGGCGGCGGTGCATGAATATATGGATGAGAAAAAATGGAAAGAAGCGGAGGGGCAGATTCCGCAAGTGGCGCGGATAATCGAGAACGTGGCTGCGGGGATCGACAAAGCGGCTGCGGATTTCGAGGCTGCGCTGGCGCAGAAACACTAAGGGTTGTGGCGAGCGCTCTGTACGCGATTGATGGCGTGTCACGGCATGATGCGTTTGTAATTATGAGAGTGCGATGCGATGAAGCTTTTGGGGATTGATATTGGGACTGGCGGCACGCGGGCTGTGCTGCTGGATGGCGACGGGCGTGTGGTGAGTTCGGCGATGGCTGCGCATCCTCCTTTTGCATCGCCTCACGCGGGTTGGGCTGAGCAGAATCCTGACGATTGGTGGAGCGCCGTTTGTAGTGCGGTGCCGGAATGCCTGGCGCGCGGCAATACTGCGCCTCGGGAAATCAGCGGGATTGCCCTTACCGGCCAGATGCATGGTTTGGTGCTGCTGGATCGGAACGGCAGCGTCCAGCGCCCATCCATTCTATGGTGCGACCAACGCACCGAAGTGGAATGCCGCGAGATCACCGAGAGAATTGGCGCGGCGCGGCTGATCGAGCTGACCGCCAATCCGGCGCTGACCAATTTCACACTTCCAAAAATTTGGTGGGTGCAGAAGAACGAGCCGGAAATTTGGGCGCGCGCCGGCGCGATTCTGCTGCCGAAAGATTACATACGTTTGCGGCTGAGCGGTTCGCGTGCGACGGATGTGGCGGAGGCTTCGGGGACGCTGCTTTTCGACGTGGCGAATCGGCAGTGGTCGCGGCCGATGATGGAAGCGTCGCGGCTGAATGTGGATCTGCTGCCGAAGGTTTCCGAGTCGTGCGAAATTTCAGGGCATGTGTCGGAGGAGGGCGCGCGCGCGGCGGGACTCCGCGCCGGAACTCCCGTGATTGCGGGAGCGGGAGATCAGGCAGCGGGAGCAGTGGGCATGGGAATTGTGCGCACTGGAGCAGTGAGCGCGACGATCGGAACTTCCGGCGTGGTGTTTGCCGCGACGGCCGGGCCGGTGCGCGATCCCGCGGGACGCATTCATACATTTTGCCACGCGGTGCCGCAACGCTGGCATGTGATGGGAGTGACGCAGGCCGCTGGATATTCGCTGCGTTGGTTTCGCGATCAATTTGGCGCGGTGGGTGATCCGGCGCAAGACGCTTACGCGCAATTGATGGCGGAAGCGAGCGCCGCTCCGGCCGGCGCGGATGGTTTGTTGTGGGCGCCGTACCTGATGGGCGAGAGGACGCCTCATCTGGACCCGAACGCGCGCGGCGCACTGGTGGGAATTTCCGCGACGCATACGCGCGCTCATGTGGTTCGCGCGATTCTGGAAGGTGTGGCGTTCAGTTTGCGTGACACTTTGACAATTTTTGCAGAGTTGAAAATTCCAGTTGAGTCCGTTCGACTGGGCGGAGGCGGCGCGCGAGGCTCGCTGTGGCGACAGATTCAGGCGGACGTTTATGGCATGCCGGTCGGATTGGTGGAAGCGGAGGAAGGCCCGGCTTATGGCGCAGCGTTGCTTGCGGGAGTGGGCGTCGGAAACTGGACGAGCGTCGAGAATGCGGCTGACGCGACGGTGCACATTGCGAAGCGAATTGAGCCCGAGCCGCAACGAGTGGCGCTGATGAACCGGCGGTACGACGCGTATCGCAAATTGTATCCCGCGCTGCGGGACATCTGGCGCGGCGGGCAGTGAACGAATTTCACGATCGGGATTGGATCGCGACGCATTCTGGAACCGCCGATGTGACGGGTGTCACGCGAGGATGTGACGGGCGTCACTGTGGCGCTTTGCGGTTCGTAGCAGCATGGCACGCGGGGAGAAATGATTCGGTACGTGGCGGCGCTTCGCGAAACGAGCTGGCGGGCGATGACGATCGAGAGCTTCAAAATTATTCCGAGCAGAATCGGGTGTACAATGCCGGCCAGTGCTGTTATGCGCGCACCCTACGGCCTGGAAATCATCGAAAATTGCCTTACCTGCCCGCATCGTGAGGACCGCTTGTTCTGCCACCTCTCGCCGCCGGCCGTGCGGCGGCTTGCGGCTATTACCGCGGCTTCGTCCTATCCGAAAGGGGCAAAGCTTTACGTGGAGGAGCAGGCGGCACGCGGCGTTTTCATTCTGTGCAACGGGCGCGTGAAACTTTCAACGTCGTCGGTGGATGGGCGGACGCTGATTGTGAGGATTGCGGAGCCGGGAGAAGTATTGGGTTTGCCGGCAACGGTTACGGGCAAGCCGTACGAGCTGACCGCCGAAGTGATCGAGCCGACGCAGGCGAATTTTGTCGCACGGGCGGATTTTCTGGATTTTCTGCGCGAACACGGAGAAGTATCGCTGCGCGTGGCGCAGCAATTGGGCGAAACTTACCATGCGGCCGTGGCAGAGATGCGGTCCATCAGCCTGTCACATTCGGCGGCGGAAAAACTGGCGCGTTTCCTGCTGGATTGGTGCGCTAGCCATGGCAACGGAACCGCGGAGATCCGCGCGAAATTGACGCTAACCCACGAAGAAATCGGGCAGATGATAGGGGCGTCTCGCGAGACCGTCTCCAGACTCTTCGCGGCCTTCAAGAAGAAGCAGCTGCTGCAAGTCAAAGGATCCACGCTGATCGTTTGCGATAAGGCAGGACTAGAAGATTTGGCTGGGGCTTGAGTCGGGCCGAGCAGCGTGAGCGCTATTTTGTTTGCATGGACTTGATGTAGTTGGTCAGGTTCACGATGCGGATGCTGACCAGCGCGGAATCCGTGCCGGGAATCGAGGCGAAGAGCGGCCCCCAGATGGGCATTTCCGTATCGCCATGCGCTGGTTTCTTCACACCGTTTCGCAGCACACCCTGAACGTATTCGTCTGGGAATTTTCCTTCGTGACGTTGCGCGAGTGTGGTGAGGTCCGACGGCGGATTCTTGAATTCAGGCGAAATAGGGCCGTTGCCCTTTAAATCGTTGCCATGGCAAACGGCGCAGTAGCGCTTGTAGAGTTGCAAGCCGGAGACCGGATTGGAATCCTCAAGGTGCGCGGATTTCTTGTCCTGGGCTTGGGCGGTTGCGGAAAAGCCTGCCAGTGAAAATAGCAGCGCGCACGATAAGAACGTGTTGCGAATATGCCGACAGACCATGAGATGCCTCCGGGCGAAAATTTGAGCGAACGGCTTCGCTGACGGGAACGCGTCCGTCTTAAGTCGACACCTTCGCCTTCACGTCAGCGCCTATGGCTATGCTCGTTAAGCCGTATTTGCGACACTTCGCCCGGTGGTCCGCCGGCGCATCCGCCCGGACGTGCGGTGCGGATTAGCTTGCTAGCCGGCCCATCACTACTTTGCTGAACGCTTCTTCCTTGAGGCCGAGCACGACCCGCCCATTCACTTGTCCCTTCTTGAGGCGGCTGAACACGTCGTTGATGGAGTCCAGCGGCAAGGTCTCGATAGTTGCTTTCACTTTGCCCTCCGCGGCAAACGCGAGCGACTGTTCGAGGTCCAAGCGGGTGCCCACGATGGAGCCGCGAATCGTATAGCCGTTCAGGACCACGTCGAAGATCGAAACCGGAAATTCCCCTGGCGGCAGACCGTTCAGCACGCACGTGCCGCCGCGACGCAGCATGCCGACCGCTTGTTTGAAGGCGATCGGCGAAACGGCTGTGACCAGCACGCCATGCGCGCCGCCGATTTGTTTCTGCATTTCCGTTGGCGGGTCCTGCGTTTTCGCATCAATGCTGATTTCGGCGCCGAGCTTGCGCGCGAGAGCCATTTTTTCCGGACCAAGATCCACCGCCGCGACGTGCAGTCCCATGGCTTTCGCGTACTGAATGGCGATGTGGCCCAGACCACCAACTCCCGAGATGACCACCCATTCGCCGGGGCGAGCCTCGGTCATTTTCAATCCTTTATAGGTGGTGACGCCCGCGCAGAGGATGGGTGCAACATCCACGAACGAAACATTCTTGGGGAGGCGCCCCAAGTAATCCGCCTGGCCCACGGCGTACTCCGCAAAACTTCCGTTCACGGAATATCCGGAGTTTTGCTGCTCGGGGCAGAGCGTTTCCCATCCCGAGAGACAGTAATCGCAATGCCCGCAGGCGCTGAACAACCAAGCGGTACCGACGCGATCGCCTTCTTTCAGGTGAGTGACGCCTGGCCCGAGAGCCACGACGACGCCTGCTCCTTCGTGGCCGGGGATAAAGGGCGGCGTGGGCTTGATGGGCCAATCGCCATCTGCGGCGTGTAAATCGGTGTGACAGACTCCGGTCGCGAAAATTTCTATCAGCGCTTGCCCTGGGCCGGGCGTGGGCACAGGAACTTCTTTGACGACTAATGGCTGGCCAAATTTTTCGACTACCGCGGCTTTCATGATTTTCTTGATTGCCATTTTGCATCTCCGTGTTGCGCGAGATGTCTTCACTGTAGCGTCGGTTTCACGGGCGGTATGTATCATTCGGCACAGTTGGGCGTGACACCCGTTACCGAACGGATCGGGAGTCGTGTGACGCGATTTCAAATCAGGCGCGCGAAGCGGCGGAGAACATCGAGAACGAAATCCACAAAATGCGCACGCCCGCAGTGCCGTTGATCTTCCAGGCTGTTTCAAAAGTGTGCACTATTGCACAGTCGAACAGCCGGCAGTCGTTTTACGATGATCGCCTTTTACGGGAAACTAATCATGATGGCCGCCGGATATGCGCTGGCACCCGCGGGTTGCGCAGATCCAAACGACGGTCCTGCCGTGAATACAAGTTTGATACTGTTCGAGGGGGGGCCCGATACCAATTTCGAGCGCTCGGGAATGGCCCTTAACTTGCGTTTTATCCAGCGCTGAAGGAGCCGTGAATGGTAGCAGTTTCGGCTGGGCAGCCGCGATAGCTAGCTGGTTGCGCTTTTCAGATGAACAAGATCCCGCGGATATGAGGGTCGAACGCGCCTCGTGCGCAACGTGTAGCGATTGAGAGGATCGAGGGAAGTTAGGTCCAAATTGGGAGTTTTCATTCAGGAGGAGTTTCATTTCGGAACCGTAGTAGGGCCATCAGGTGACGTTCGTCACCAATATGCGTGATGGCGGTCACTCACTGTTCAGTTCCTGTTCATTAAGATCCGGCTAAGTGGACGTGGCTAGTTCGTTCGTGGAAGCTCCTGAGGGAATGCGATGCCACAGAGCGGTGTTTTGAAAGCCTCCAAACTGCTGATGGTGTTGGGGTTATGGTCGCTTCCCGTTTTGGCACAGGCGCAGGCGAAACCTGCCGCATCGCCGTCCAGTGACACCCCCGCACCTGCGACACAAGAACAGAAAACACCGGCACCTACATCGGCCCTGGCTACCGCAGCGGCAGCTGCGCCGCCCGCGGCTCAGGCACCAGCATCGGCCATGGCGAATCCATCCGGATACGCTGGCGCGGAGGCCTGCCAGGCGTGCCATGCGGAGATTTACACGGGCTGGGAGAAAAGCGCGCACTGGAAGCAGACGTATAAGGAAGGCGGGATCGCCAAGCACGGCTGCGAGGATTGCCATGGCGCCGCGGCGAGCCACGTTGCGGACCCTACCGAGACATCGAGACTATTCCGCTTCGAGAAAGCCTCCGCGAAAGATATTGACGCGCGCTGCTTGGGCTGCCATGCAGGCGGAACGCAGCACATGAACGCGATCAATTCCGAGCACGCGCGGAACGAGGTCAGCTGCGTTTCGTGCCATTCACCGCACCACGGCAAAGACTCGGATTTCCTTCTGGTGAAGGCTCAGCCCGAGCTTTGCTATTCATGCCATCTGGCGAAGAGGGCGGAGTTCGACATGCCGTTCCACCATCGCGTGAACGAGGGCCTGGTGCAGTGCACGGACTGCCACAATCCGCACGGCACGGTAAGACCCAAGCAGGTGCGGACTTCCCCGACGCAGGATCAGATTTGTTTCCAATGCCACACGGATAAGCAGGGGCCGTTTGTGTATGAACACGCGCCGGTGAAGGTTGACGGCTGCGAGTCCTGCCATCTGGTGCATGGCGGACCAAATCCGCACATGTTGCGGCTGAGCAACGTGAACCTGCTGTGCCTGCAGTGCCACACGACGTCCAGCTTCAGCAGCGCGCCAGGCATGCCGTCGTTCCACAACCAGGCGAGCCTTTTTCAGTCTTGCGTGCTGTGCCATTCACAGATTCACGGTTCGAACTTTGATGCGACGTTCTTTAAGTGATGCGCACGGTCCATTGCGTTGAGCGAGCAGGCGGGTAGGCCAGAAATGACGGTAAGGGGGGAACGAGGTTTGCGCTGGGAGAGAAAAACCATGAGAGGCGGTCTGGGAGTTCGCTCAATACCGGTCGTCATGTTTATGGTGACACTCTTTCTTTCGCCGGCGGCGCGCGCGCAGGACGATTCCGGGGAATCCAAGGGAATAAATTCAGGTGGTTACAATATTCACCAGACGATCGAATTCGGTTATCGCGCCAGCGAAATCAGCGGAAATCAGAATACTTACGATACGTTCGAGAATTTAGGTTCGGGAGTACGGCTATTCGATTACTCACTCAGCATGCGGTCGCTGGATCACAATGGATTGTTGTTCGACAATTTGACATTCAGCAACTTCGGGTACGGCGGCGATCCCAACGACGTGACCCGCCTGCGCATTGAGAAAAATAAATGGTACGACTTCCGGCTGCTTTTTCGCCGCGACAAGAATTTTTGGGATTACAACCTGTACGCGAACCCGCTGAATCCCGCGGCCTTGAATCCGCCGGGGTCTTTGACAACCGGCTGCTTCGTTGGCCCGCCCACGGCCACTTTCCCACAAGGGGCGCCGGCATACTGCTCGAGTCCTGCCGTTGCGCAAAACAATTCACTTCATGGGCTGGATCTGGTGCGGCGCATGCAGGATTACGACCTCACTTTGCTGCCGCAGTCGAAGATTCAGATCCGCTTGGGCTATTCCCGCAACCGCGACGAAGGGCCCGGATCGTTCACCACGGATGGCGGGACCATATCGGACTTCAATGAGAACTACAGTTACACGACGAACGCGTATCGAGTTGGTGTGGACTTCAAAGTCCTCCCGCGGACGACCATTTCGTACGATCAATTCCTCAGCTATTTCAGGCAGGACAATGTCGTCAGCGATAATCCAGCCATCAATCCCGGAAATTTCGGCTTCGTCATCGCGAATCCTTCGGGGCTGGGCACATCTAACGGCACACCGGTGGACCTGGGAAATATCTGGAGCACGCAGACGCCCTCCGAGGTGCTTCCTTGCGCCACGCCGATCGTGACCGGCACGACGAATACTGCCACTCCGACGTGCAATGGATTTTTGTCGTACAGCCAGGTCGGGCGTCCGCGAGATTTCATGCCGACGGAACGGCTGCGCTTCCAATCGAATTATTTCAAGAACTTCGAAATGTCGGGCTCGGTGGGTTACAGCACCAGCAACAACGTGATTCCAGATTTTCTGGAGACAGTGAACGGATTTACGGCGCGGACGGCCGAGCGCGGCAGCACGACTGGCGGCCCAGCGGACGCAAAGCGGGTTTCGGTGAACGCGGATTGGTCAGGAGTCTACGCCGTAACCGACAAGTTCAGGATCCTGAATCTGTTTCGCTATGACAACTGGCGTATCCCGGGAGTGTGGGATCTCGAGGAAACGAATATTTTCCCCACAGGCTTTGCGGGCCTCCTGCCAGGTTTGCAGCAGAGTCAGGCTGTCTTTAACGCGGCTAATTGCCCAGTCGGTACCAATTTGGCGACTTGCCCGCAGCATTTGGGCCCGACCACAGTCTCGGCAGGGTCGGCTGCGGATGTGATCAACGGCCTGGCTACAACCTTTTTGGGCCAGAACGTGAAATCCAATACTTTTGAGCTCCAATACGACTTCAACAGGCGGTTCAGCGCCCACATCGGCTATCTCTACACGAACCGAACCATCGCCCAGTTGGACGCTGCTACGAACGGCGATACGGACACCACCGGGGCTGCTTGCGGCAACATTGGCTGCTCGCTTACCTATTATCCGGGTGGGGCAGGCGCTACGGCGGCGACTGATTTCTTCGCAGCGCGCGGTAGTTGCTCCCCGTTCACAAACTCCACTTTCGCGGGCTGCACGCTCAATCCAGATGGGTCGGTGACTTTTATCGGTCCCGCGGGCCCGAGCCCGGTTCGCGACGTGGTGACCATCAACGAGAATGCGCTGCTGCTGGGGGTGGTCGCGCGGCCCATTGATACGCTGCGCATCACTGGCGATTTTGTGTTCGGCTATAACGACGCATCGTTCACGCGGATTGATCCGCGACAGGTACAGTCTTACAAAATTCACGCGACTTACAAGCCGCGGCCGTGGGTGAATTTGGATGCGGCGGTGGACATCAACGAAAACCGCGACAACGTTTTCACGGTTGATAACCTGGAGCACGATCGCTCCTACAGCTTCTCGGCGCTGTTTATTGGTAATCAACGCTTGTCGGTGGATTTCGGCTACAACTATTGGAACGTTTACACGCAATCGTTGATCTGCTTCGCGTACTCCACTACTTCTGCGCCTCCACCCGCCACTGTCACGGTGTCCGCGTTTCCTCCCGGTGTGCCGCAGCTTCCCGGCGGCACGGCGTGCCCGATCGCAGGATCGCCTTCACCGCTCGGAGCGCTGGCGACTTACAACAGCAAGGATAATTTTGCGCATGCGACGGTGATCTGGAAACCGGCGAAGCGCGTAACCGTCAGCGTGGGTTATGGCGGCAGCTTTGTGCGCGGCAATACGATTTTTCTGAATCCGCTAACGCCTTCCGGCACTTTGGATTTCGATTATCAACGGCCGTACGCGTCACTGGCGATTAATGTGTATCGCGGGCTCACTTACAAGATGTCCTGGAATTATTACGGGTTCAATGAAACGGGAGCCACCAGTCCGTTCGGCCTCGCGCCGGTTCAGTTGCAGGATTTTAACGGCAGCAACGCTACGTTTTCGTTCCGGTATGCGTTTTGAGCGCTGCGCGGGCTAACGGCGGCGAAGTTTGGAATGATTCAGCAACCTATATAAGGAGGAAACAAATGATGCGTTTGTCTGTCCGTGTGATTCGTCTGACTGTCCTGGCTTTAGGTGTGCTTTTTCTGCTAGCTGCTCCGCTGCGCGCGCAAGATGCGGCGGGGCTTTACAAATCGAAATGCGCAGCGTGCCATGGTCCTGACGGCACCGGGAACATTCCGATGGGAAAGTCGTTGGGTGTGACGGATCTGACGTCCGCGGATGTGCAAAAGCAAACGGACGCGCAGTTGACCGACAGCATCGCGAACGGCAAGGGCAAGAAAATGCCGGCGTATAAGGGCAAGCTGACGGACGACCAGATCACGGGTTTGGTCGGCTTCATTCGCGAGCTGGCGAAAAAGAAGTAGTCGGCACCTGGCACACAGCGGGAAACTTTCGCCTGCAGTTATCGAAACGGCGGAAGGAGGCGTGGTGATTGCGGTATTAATTTGTCAAATTGTTCTGAGCATCGTATTGGCCGCCGTGTTCTTGATTCGCCCTTCGGTGACGCACGCTGTCGGCTGGAAGGTCCTGGCGTTCATCGGGTTGTGTGTTCTTCCAGCTCTGTGCATCGTGGGAGGGATGAACACGCACATCCAGCGCTCCGAGCAGACGCGATTCTGCATTTCCTGCCATGTGATGATTCCCTACGGGCAAAGCCTGTACGTAGATGACCCCAGCCACATTCCCGCGCAGCATTTTCAGAATCACCGCGTGCCAGTGAACATGGCGTGCTATTCGTGCCACGCGGATTACACGATCTACGGCCCTTTGAAAGACAAGCTGCAAGGACTGAAGCGGATTTATCTGCAATATGTGAGCAGTCCGCCGGATCCGGCGTCAATCCGCATTCCGGGCGGATTCAAGAATGCGCAGTGCCTGCACTGCCATCTGGGCGCCCGCAATTTCGAAGAGAACGCAGTGCATGCGGCGCTGCTGGGTTCGCTGAAATCGGAGCAGACCTCCTGCCTGACCAGCGGCTGCCACGACACGGCGCACGACATCGCGAATCTGAGCCACCTAAAAGTGTGGAGGCCGGAGCAATGAAAATCAGTGAAGTCGGAATGGGGCGGTTTCTGCAGGTTTCCAGCGGACTGGTGATTATGGGGCTGTTGCTGGAGATTGTGAGTTTGCTGTGGTTTCACCCGCTGTCGTTTGTGCTGTTTGCATTTTTGGCTGCTGCGTTGATTGGTTTGGGAATTGTGGTGTATTTGGCTTCGCTCCTGTTTGTTGCGCCACCGCCTGCTGTGAATCGTGAGTAGCTTCCCCGCTACTGTTTGACGCCGCTCGCGAGGAATCCGCCGTCATCCACCGGCAAGTGGCCGGTGACAAGACTGGCCGCAAAGGAAGCGAGAGATACCGCCGCGTCGCCAACATGTCTGGAACAAGCGCAAAGAGATTCGCGGAAAATCCCTGATGGCAGGCGGCGATGCCGATCCAAATGACGGAATAACGAATGCTAACCGATGGAGGCCGCCGGTCTTGCCGGGACGTGCCGAGGCTTAGCCATTTCAGTCAGCAGAAATAAATCGGTGAGCAGCGCGCGGAGATGAATGGAAGCGTTGAGATTGTCAATCAATTGAGAGCTGATGGCGGGTTGGGCGAGGACCAACTCGACCGCGGCGAGTGAGTCGTTCGCGTCGCGGACCAGCACCTGAAAAAACGCGTGATATCGTTCGGCGGGCTTGGGGCGTTCCTGTTGCAGCGCCTTCGCGCAACTTTCCTCCAGACCACGCAACGCGTGCGCGGCGCGTCGCAAATATTCGCGGATTTGTCCGCCGGACTGGCTGCCTGCATCGGTGGGGAGGCCTTGCGCCGCGTAGGCCAGCATGAACTCGTACGATTCTTCGATGGTATTGCAGCGCTCCGCGATATCAGCCAGCATCTGTTATTCCTTCCGGCTCTGCTCTCTGCGAACTCGGCGGCGGTGGAGTGGAATTGTCGATCGGCCAGCGCGCCGGATCGTGTTCCTTTAGATAAAAATCGCGACTCATCCAGCCGAAGATCATGGATTTGGTGATAGCGCGTTTTTCCGGCCGCAGCCCGAAATAAACATGCACCATGATTAATGCAATCAGCCCAACGCCTGCGAGGCCGTGCAACACGTACATCATGCCCCACGTCATATCGCCGAACAGATACGGATTGCGCGGGAAGAAAATCGTGCGCACGCGAAACATCATGAATACACCAGTAATAATCGCCGACAAGCCCGCGGCGATGATGGCGCCATGGTACAGCTTGTTTTCGAGTGGATATTTGGCGAAGCGGTCCGGCGGCGGAGCGGGCTTTCCCAGGAAGCGCCGAATTCTTCGCGCGGCATCGCGCAGGTCAACGCTGTCCGGCCAGATGGACCAAAAATCCATGAAGAAGGAAGCGTGAATTATGTGAAAAAGAATGGAGACGGTGAGGACGGAGCCCGCGATCCAATGATAGGTGACCCAATCGAATTGCACGCCAACTTTTGGAAGGAAAGCGGTGAACAGCAGCGTGAACATGGCAGCGGCCATGATCCAGTGGAAGAGGCGCGCGGTGAGCGAATGTCTGGGGACACGTTCTGGAATGCGCGCGACGATCGGTGGTGAAACGCTGCCGGCAAACTCCTTGTGTTTGGCGAAATAGCGGACGTAGGTGGCGTGAACCATAAAGAAAAGCAAACCGGCAATCGCCGCGACCCAGATCAAGAACCAGGCGATGTGAATTGGGATGCGCTGGCCCCACGGACTTGTGGCCCACTCTAGGAAGCCCATGTTGGCTCCTCCACGCCGCCAATGGCGCGCTTCACTAAATTTCGCATCAGCGGAATTTTGTACGCGTTGAATTGCAACGGGACAGCTCCTTGCACGGCCAATTTTCCGGCCATTTCTCCGGTGGCGGCGTTGGCTGGCTTGCCGCGCACTGCGTCTTCCACGGATTTCAGCCGCAGAGGACGAGCAGCCGCGCCATTTACCGCGATGCGCATGCGTTCGATCGTGCCATTCGATACGAACATTGCTGAAGCTACGTTGAGCAGCGGAAAATCCCAAACGTTGCGGTCGCGCACTTTCTCAAAATAAAATTGCGCGCCGGCCCAGGTGGAAGGAATGCGAATGGACGTAAGCAAATCGCCGGGTTGCAGGATGTGCAGGCGGGTGATGTCAATTTCAGGACCGATGAAATAATTTTCGGCATCCACGACGCGTTCACCTTTGGGCGTCTGCAGCACGAATTTCGCATCGAGCGTGATCAGCGCCGGGGCCGAATCCGAAGGGTTCACGGCGACGCAACGATTCGCGTGAAGAATCGCGTGCTCGCGGTTGCGTCCTTCGGGCGTATCGGCATAACAAATGTTGCCGCCGGCGCGATAACACGGCCAGCCCGCGCGGTAATACCAGCAACGCGCGTCCTGCGTGACGTTGCCGCCGATGGTGCCTTGATTGCGGATTTGCGGCGACGCGGCGAGTTCCGCGCCTTGCGCCAGCAGGCCGTAATGTTGTTTCACGAGCGGATTGTTGACGACTTCGGTGAGCGTGGTCATCGCGCCGATCTCGATGCCGTCGCTTGTGGCGCGCACACCTTTGAGTTCCCCGATGCCGCTGAGATCCACCAGAACTTTCGGCCGCTTGATGCGGTCCTTGAGCCAATCGAAGCTGTCGAGTCCTCCGGCCATGACCCATGCGTCGGCTCCGTGCTGCTGCAGAAGTTTCTGCGCATCGGCAATGGAACCGGGTTGAAGCAAATCGAAAGCCGGCATGACGTCCCGTATTACGGCCATGGCCCTCTCCCCTTAGATCTGCAACGAAATCAAATGTGCGCCACCAGCGGATGCTGCATGGGGCGGCCTGCTTCTAGCGACGTGAGAATCGTGTCCGCGTTTACGGGAGCGCGCTGAAAGATTTCGTCGCCAAGCGCATCGGACAGCGCATTCAGGATGGACGCGCAGCCGCCGCCAACCGGAGGTTCACCTATTCCGCGCGCGCCCGCAGGCGTTTCCGGATCAGGAATATCCAGCGCTTCCCATTGCATGTCCACCGGCACGTCCAGAATCGTCGGAGGCTTGGTGTAATAAAAACGCTTGGACATCATGACGCCGTAGTGAGGATCGAAGACCCACTTCTGGCCGATGGCGTGGCCGATGCCCAGCGTCGAACGGCCCAAAATCTGTCCGCCGAGCGCGGCTGGATGGATCACGCTGCCGACATCAGCGTACGCAAGAAAATCAACAATGTGGTAATGGCCGGTTTCAACATCCACCTCGACTTCGGCGAAACTTGCGACGTAAGAGTGCGTGACTCCGTCGCGCGGATAATTGTCACGTGCGGCCGCCACCAGTCCTTGGCCCGCCAGAGCAGCGACCGAAGCTTTGGTGAATTTGTTGACGTCCGCGGGCGCTTCGTGGCCATCGTAAATTCCGCCGAGCTTGATGGCGTGCTGAGCGGCCTGCGCGAAAGTCATTCCCGCGCCGCCGCCCTTGCGATAAACGCGCTCGCCGCCGACTTCGTAATTTTCCGGTTTGCCGCCGAGCGCTTGCGCGGCGATTTGCTGGAGCTTGCTCTTCGCATCCATTGCGACAGCGTACGAAGCGCGCGTCATGGCGTGCGTCGTCTGGCTGCCGCCGGAGACGCAGGTGTACGGAAAATTCAACGAGGTATTGCCCCAGACGACGTCACATTTCTCCCACGGCACGCCGAGAATTTCCGCACCGACGCGATGCACATCCATCACCGATTCCGTTCCCAGGTTGCCGATTCCCGATTGGAAGCGGACGCGGCCCTCGGGCGTGATGACTAGCAGCCCGTCAAACCCGATGGTGCCGCCCACGTAGCAGCTGAGCGATACGCCGACGCCGCGCACTTTCGAACCGATGCGCTTCGGTTGGCGCGCCACTCTTTCCTGCCAGCGGAATTGCTCCGCGCCACGATCGAGCGCGTCTTTCAGAAATGCGCTGGTCGCATGGGGGCGCTTGCCGTTCACCACCGGGCCGAATTCCGCTTTCCCTTCCGGACAATTGATGCGGCGTATGGCCACTTGATCGAGCCCCAGCTTGCGCGCGGCTTTGGCGATGATGGGTTCGATGATGACGATTCCCTGCAAGCCGCCGGGCGAGCTCTGTGCGCTGCGTGGCGGCGTGTTGGTCAGCACGGTGACCCCGCGCCAGCGCATCGCCTGCGGCTGATATAGCAACGAAACGATGCGGCCGGAAGAAAATGCATCGCCTACCGAGTCGTAAGGGCCGTTGTCGCAGATGACGAACATGTCGAGCGCCATAATTCGCCCGTCGCTGCCGAATCCGACTTTCATGCGGCCTTGAAAAGCGGGCCGCGCTCGCCCGATGAAAGTTTCTTCTTCGCGGCTGATGCGCATCATCACGGGCGCGTTGGTCTTCTTCGCCAGCAGCGCGGGAATAATCATCGTGACGCCGCCGGTTATCTTGCTGCCGAATCCACCGCCGGTGTATTCGCTGATGAAAACGATATTGCTCGCGTCCATGTTCAGCCAGCGCGCGATGGCCGGGAGCGTTTGCGCGGTGCTTTGCGTGCCGGTGTGCAGGAACAACCTGCCGTTCTGCCAGTAGGCCATCGCGCTGCGCGGTTCCAGAGTCTCGTGGCTGGTGTCTGGCGTGGCGAATGATTCATCGAGAACCAGCGCGGCGTTTTTAAAGCCGGTATCCAGATCGCCGTACGTCCATTCGTCCGGCGCCTTGCCCATGGGCAGGCGATTTTCTTTCACGCCGGCAAAGTCAGCGTCCGTCCACTTCAATTCCGTGACTTGCGGCTGGCCGGGAGTCGGCGGCGCGGGCCGGGTCCACACGTTGCCGTCGGTGCGAGGATTGGGACCACCGGGCCGAAGGGTGTCGAGCGGATCGACAACGAAAGGAAGCGGCTCGAAATCAATTTTGATTTTTTCGATGGCGTCCGCGGCCGTGAGTTCGTCCACAGCAGCGACGGCGAGAATCGGCTCGCCTTGATACACGGGCTCCATGGTGATGCCGCGTTCTCCCCACTTGCTGGCTTTGATCACCGTGCCGTTGTCGGTCAAGGTATCGGCGGGGGCGGGCAGGTCGTTCGCGGTGAGAATTGCGCGAACGCCGGGCATGGCCAGCGCTTCGCTGGCGTCAATGCGCTTCACGCGGGCATGCGGCATCGGGCTGAGGACAAGTTTGCAGAACAGCATGCCTTCCGCGCGAAAGTCCTCGGCATATTTCGCCGCGCCGGTGACTTTGGCATAGAGATCAGGCGTCGGATAATTTTTGCCGACCAGTTTGTGACCGACGCCGTACTGACGCTCGGCGCTCTTGGCGGGCTTTTTGGTATCAGGCATGGTTGGCCCTCCTGAGATTTTCCGCGCCGCGCATCATTGCATCGAGAATCTTGTTGTAATCCTGGCAGCGGCAAAGGTTTCCAGAAATGCCGTGCGCCAGCTGCTGCCGCGTGGGATTGGGATTGGTTTTCAGGAATCCGACGGTGGCCATCATGAAGCCGGACATGCAGAACGCGCACTGGAAGCCCTGCTCGTCAATCACACCTTGTTGCACGGGGTGCAGCGTGCCGTCGGCGTTGGCGAGACCTTCGATGGTGACGACTTTTCGGGCGCGCACCGTGTGCGTGAGCATGGAGCAGGAATAAACCGGCACGTCGTCAACCAGGACGGTGCAGGCGCCGCATTCGGCGCGGTCGCAGCCGAGTTTCGTGCCGGTGAGGCCGAGCTTGTAACGCAACGTCCATGCGACCGTTTCCTGTTTCAGCACGTCCACGCGCCGCTGCTGGCCGTTTACATTGATGGTGATGAGGCGTTCGGTTGCGCTTGCGCCGGGCGTCTGACCGAACAGCGTGGCGGCACGGAACAAATAATTCGCCGACGAAACCGCCGCGCCGCTGGCGATCACTCCTTTGATGAAGTTGCGCCGGGAGACTTCTCTCGAGATTTCCTCGACCGGCTTTATGTCAGTGATCTCTGACATGGATCGCTCTCCTCACCCGAATCTTAGCGCGGCAGATGCTCCGAAGTGTAAAAAACGTGTTCGGCCCAGGCCCTCTATTGGATAGACGCTTGGGAGCGCTCCCGGTTGCGGATAAGAGCGCTGCAAAAGGAGATTTATTACGGCGGGCAGCGCGCCCGGCACCGCGACGCGATCTTGGCCACGACGCGCGGGTGCTATTTGATGTAACGATGCAGGATTTCCACCAGACTTTCGGCCGCCTTGGTTTCGCGCGAGCCGGCTTTGGCATCCTTGCTGAGCACGTGAAATTTGATCTCGCCTTCCACGATCTCCACCAGCAAGCCATTCACAGCGCCGCGGCAGGCGGCAATCTGCTGCAGCACGTCACCGCACTCTTTCTCTTGCTCGATCGCCTCGCGAATGCTCTGCAGCTGGCCTTGAATGCGATTGACGCGAACCAGGAGCTTTTTTTTCTCATCGGCGGTGTGGGCCATGCGGGAGTCCTCCTTGACATACTATACCCAGTATAGTATCAACGCTAGGTTGTCACAAGCGGTTCATGTTGCTGCGCTCTAATTCGCCCGGCTTCCTTTTCCAGGAGCCGGACAGCTCGGAGCCTACCAGATTCCCGGACGATTCCGAGGGGCTACCGACTGAGGAAGGCCGAGTCACGGCCGGCGGCCGGTCTGCTACCGAGACGATTTCGTTCTCACACCAGCGAGGCGCCGCTTCCCTGCTGGATTTTCTGAACGCGCGGGCGGACTACCGCAGCGTGCAGTTGAACTATCTGAACCTGGTTGCTTCCTATTTGAGCGCGGCGGGCCAACTGAATCTTGCCGTAGGATGCGAGGTCATCCCATGATTTGCCGGAACTTTGCAGTGATCGCAATTTTATTGAGCCTGTTGGTCGCGGGGTGCAGCGATTCTAAACCTGACATTCAAGCGGAAGCGCCGCCACCGCTGAAACTGGAGAAGGTCGAGGACCGCAATCTATTTAAAGTGGATCATCCCGACCAGTTCGCGCTCACCGCAGCCGTGGCGCACGTCGCCACCTCGCAGCTGCGAGCGACGGGCACGGTGAGTCCGGACGTGGCGCGCACCGTGCCGGTGATTTCCATCGCCACGGGGCGCATCGTGCAAATTGGCGCGCGGTTGGGCGACACCGTCAAGAAAGGCCAGGTGCTGCTGCGGGTGCAAAGCGCAGACATTGCCGGCGCTTACTCCGATTATCAGAAGGCCGTGGCCGACGAGCAACTTACGCGCACGCAATTCGAACGCGCGCAGCTGCTCTACGATAAAGGCGCTATCTCGCTGAACGATCTGCAGGTCGCGCAGGACACCGACGCGAAAGCTAAAGTGGATGTGAAGACCGCGGCGGAAAAACTGCGCGTCCTCGGCAGCCCGAATCTGGATCAGCCCACGGGAATCGTGGATATTCTCGCGCCCGTCTCCGGCGTCATCACCGATCAGCAGGTCACGAACGCCGCAGGCGTGGCGGGCCTGGGTTCGCCGAACCCTTTCACGATTTCCGATCTCAGCACCGTCTGGATTCTCTGCGATGTGTATGAAAACGATCTGGCGAACGTGCACATCGGAGAAAAGGCCGACATCGTTCTGAAAGCATATCCGGACAAAATATTCAGCGGCGTGATCAGCAACATAGGCCCGGTGCTGGATCCCAATATTCGCACGGCGAAGGTGCGCATTGAGGTGAGTAATCCGGGGCTGATGCGTCCGGGCATGTTCGTCACCGCTACATTTCACGGGATGAAACAAGAAACGCGCGCGGCGCTTCCCGCCACCGCAATTCTGCATCTGCACGATCGCGATTGGGTATACGTGCCGGAAAAAGACAAACAGTTCCGGCGCGTGTCCGTGATCGCGGGAGATATGCTTCCCGACTCTATGCAGGAAATCGTTTCGGGCGTCGCGCCGGGCCAGCAAGTCGTGTTGAACGCCTTGGAATTTCAAAACACGGTGGAAGAATAATGATCCGCAGGCTGGTTGATTTCTCGCTCAACAATCGTTTCATCGTTTTGAGCCTGATGATGCTGCTTTTCATCTGGGGCGCTATCGCGTTCAAGACGCTGCCGGTCGAAGCGTATCCCGACGTTGCAAACACCTGGGTGCAGGTGATCACGCAGTGGCCGGGCCGCGCCGCGGAAGAAGTGGAACAACAGGTCACTGTCCCCATCGAAATTCAAATGAACGGCATGCCGCACTTGCAGCATGTGCGCTCGGCGTCGTTGTCTGGACTCTCCGTGGTGAATCTGATCTTCGATGACGATTCCGACAACGACAAGGATCGCCAAAAAGTGCTGGAGCATCTGGCGCAGGTGACGCTGCCGCCGAACGTCAGCGCCAGCATCGGCCCTGATTTCAGCCCCATCGGCTCGATCTATTGGTACACGGTGCAAAGCAGCAATCCGGCTTACGACGTGATGGAACTGAAGTCCATCCAGGATTGGGTGATCAGCAAGTACCTGAAATCGGTGCCGGATGTGGTGGATGATTCCTCGTTCGGCGGAATCACGCGCGAGTATCAGATTCGCGTGGATCCCGAAAAGCTGATCTCCTACGGTTTGAGTTTGGCGCAGGTGGAACAGCAACTCACGAACGCGAACGCCAACGCGGGCGGAAGTTTTATCGAGCAAGGATCGCAGCAGATTAATGTGCGCGCCGTGGGGCTGGTGCGCAACGTCGCGGATATCGAGAAGACCGTAATCAAAACGCAGAACGGGACGGCACTGCGGATCAAAGATATCGCCGTGGTTGCGCAGGGGCCCAAAATTCGTCTGGGCCAAATCGGCAAAGCCATTCATCGCGCAGACGGCGTGGTGGTGGACGATGACGACGTGGTGGAAGGAATCGTATTTCTGCGCAAAGGCGCGGACACTGCCACGACGCTGGACGCTATTCACAGCATGGTTCGCCGGTTGAACGAATACATTTTGCCGAAGGGCGTGAAAATCGTTCCCTACCTGGACCGCGATGATCTGGTGCATTACACCACGCATACGGTGCTGCACAATTTGGCGGAAGGGATGATCCTGGTCGTCATCATTCTATTTATTTTTCTCGGTAATGTTCGCGGGGCAATTATTGTCGCGTTGACCATTCCTTTCGCGCTGCTGTTTGCATCCATTTGCCTGGACTTGCGGCATATTTCGGCAAACCTGCTCTCGTTGGGCGCGCTGGACTTCGGCATGGTGGTGGATGGCTCGGTGGTGATGGTGGAAAACATCGTCCGGCACCTGCACAAGCGCGAGGAAGGGACGCGCACGCTGCTGGAGAAAATTCGCAGCGCGGCGCACGAAGTGCAGCGGCCGGTTTTTTACGCGATCGCCATCATTATTACGGCGTATCTGCCGATTTTCACGCTGCAAAGAGTGGAAGGGAAATTGTTCCAGCCGATGGCATGGACCGTGGCGTTCGCATTGCTCGGCGCGTTGCTCTTCTCGATGCTTTTTGCGCCGGCCCTTGCGAGCTTCCTGTTCCGCGGCGACGTGAAACAATGGGAAAACCCCGTGATGAGGTTCCTCGCGACCCGCTACCGAAAGAATGTTGCCTGGGCGGTGCGCAATCGCTGGGCGACGGTGGGCGTCGCCGTCGCTGCGTTTCTTTGCGCCATCTATCTGGCATTCAGCGGCGTAATCGGCTCGGAATTTCTGCCGCATCTGGACGAAGGCGCGATCTGGGTGCGCGGAACTCTTGCTCCCAGCACCGGCCCCACGGAAAGCGCGCGAGTGGCGGAGCGCGCGCGCCAGGTCCTCGCTTCGTTTCCCGAAGTTCCGCAAGTGGTGGACCAAATCGGGCGTCCCGATGATGGCACAGACACCACCGGCTTCTTCAACACGGAATATTTCGTCGACCTGCTGCCCAAGGAAAAATGGCGGCCTGTCTTTCATCAGGACAAGGAACGCCTGATCGCTGCAATGAATCGTGAGCTGGAAAAGATTCCAGGAGTCATCTGGAATTTCTCACAGCCCATTTCCGACAATCTGGAAGAAGCGGTGAGCGGCGTGAAAGGCGCGCTGGCGGTGAAAATCTATGGCGACGATCTGAAAACTCTGGAGGCCAGGGGAGACGAGATCGTCAACGTCATGAAAGATGTTCGCGGGGTCGAGGATCTGGGCCTGTTCCGCGTACTTGGCCAGCCCAACCTCGATTTTTCCGTGGACCGCGATGAGGCAGCGCGTTACGGGATCAATGTTTCAGACGTGCAGGACGCAATTCAGACGGCCGTCGGCGGCAATGCGCTTACGCAAGTGCTGGTGGGGGAACAACGCTACGACCTTGTCTTGCGCTACTTGCCGCAGTACCGCGACACGCGCGAAGCGATTGAAAACATTCGACTGCTCGCGCCAACTGGCGAGCGCGTTTCCCTGGCCCAACTAACCAACGTAAAAGTGTCCGACGGAGGTTCGGAAATATACCGCGAGGCGAATTCGCGTTACATCGCGGTGAAGTACAGCGTGCGCGGCAGAGACTTGGGTAGCACGGTGGAAGAAGCGATTAAAAAAGTGAACGCCGCCGTGAAATTACCGCCCGGGTACACGATTGACTGGGCCGGCGAATACGAAAGCCAGCAACGCTCGCAGCGCCGCCTGTTGCTGGTGCTGCCGATCACCGTTCTCCTGATTTTTATCATCCTCTACTCCATGTTCAGGTCAATGAAGTGGGCTTTGCTCATCCTCACAAACGTGGCCATGGCGAGAATCGGCGGGCTGCTCGCGCTGCTGATCACCCACACAAACTTCAGTGTTTCATCGGGCGTAGGATTTCTCGCGCTGTTTGGCGTTTCGGTGCAGACTGGCGTCATCATGGTGGAATACATCAATCAACTTCGCGCGAGGGGCTACGCTATCGAGGAGGCCGCGGTGGAAGGTGCAGTCCTGCGGCTGCGGCCGATTATGATGACGATGTTGGTGGCGACTCTGGGACTGCTGCCCGCGGCGCTATCGCACGGCATCGGCTCGGATTCACAGCGCCCGTTCGCAATTGTGATAGTCGGAGGATTGATTTCCGACTTGGTCATGAGCATCTTTCTTTTGCCCACGCTTTATGCGTGGTTTGCGCGCACGGGGGATCAGCTTCCGGTGGCCGAGGCTGAAGAAGCGTGATGAGATCGAGTACGCTTGCCGAATCGAGTTCTTTATGCGCGTCTCAAGATAGAATGGCAAGGCGCAGCATTTGGGACTTTCTGCGAACGAACCAAAGGAAACCTGCACATGGACAAAGCCGAGGTTTGCGCTCTCATAACGGAACTAGCCATCATCCCCGCGATTCGCGTTTCTTCCGCCGAAGACGCGCACTTCGCCGCTGAAGCGATCACCAAGGGCTGCCTTCCGATCGTGGAAATTACCATGACGGTGCCGGGAGCGATGGACTTGATTTCTCACCTAATTCGTTTCCATCCCAAGGTGATGGTCGGCGCCGGAACTGTGCTGGATATCGAAACCGCGCGGCGATGTATCGGCGCGGGCGCGCACTTCATCACTGCTCCGGGATTCGACCGCGAGATTGTGGAATTCACGGCGAAGCAAAATGTCGCCGTGCTGCCCGGCGCGCAAACGCCGACGGAAGTCTTAACAGCTTGGAGAGCAGGCGGCGATTTCGTGAAAGTCTTTCCCTGCGCCCTGGTCGGAGGAGAGAAGTACATCAAGGCGTTGAAGACGGCCATGCCGCAGATACCATTGATCGCGGCTGGAGGCGTCACTCAGCAGACGGCTTTGGGTTTGATGCTCGCAGGAGCCACGGCAATGGGCGTGGGGACGGACTTGATTCCGGTGGAGGCCATCGAGCGGCGGCAGGCCGCGCGCATTCGCGAGCTGGCGCTGCGTTTTGCAGGCTACGTGACAGAAGCGCGCGCGCGGATGCAACCAGTAAAGAATAAAAGCTCTGCGAGCGCGAAGTTCACCGGAACACAAAGCTGCGAGAAGCCATAAACGGATTGCGTTCGGCGAGAAGTTCGCGGCGCTCGCGCTTGGCCGATTGCGAAACTGATGTGTACCATCGTGTTACAGGAGGTTCACGCGCATGAGAGCGGACATCACAGCAGGCGCACCGTTTCCCGATTATGAGCTGAGCGATCACACCGGCGCGCGCCGCAAGCTTTCCGATTTGCAGGGGCTGGATCCCATGATCGTGGTGCTCAGCCGCGGAGGATTTTGCCCGAAGGATCGGCGGCAAGCCGAGGCGCTGGTGCAGCTGCACCACGAGATGGAAGTCGGTTACTGCCGGATGGTGACGATCAGCACCGACAACATCGTTCTGACGAATGAGTACCGCACGGGAGTTGGCGCGCATTGGACTTTTTTGTCCGATCCGGGGCGCAAAGTGCAAAAGGATCTGGACATCGCCGAGTACACGGACGCCGAACATGATCCGATGGTCCCGCATGTCGTCGTACTCGAACCGGGCCTGGTGGTGTTCAAGATTTACAATGGCTACTGGTTTTTTGGCCGGCCTACCAATGAAGAGCTGCGGCAAGACTTGCGCGCGGTGCTGAAGAAATGCCGTCCGGATTGGGACATCACTAAGCCCGACCTGAAAGCCGCGTGGGAACGGGGCGAACATCAGCGCTTTTATCCCTACGGCAAGACTTACGGGCAGGTGTTTCGCGAGCAAGAGTGAACGGAACGATCGAATGGTTGCGAGCATGACCACCCGGCACGAAAATCCGCATGAAAATATTGCAAAAGTACCGCACCCATTGGCAGGCTGATCGACGTGCCTGAGCTGCCAGATATTACCGCCTACATCAGCGCGCTGGAACCACGCATCGTGGGCCAGCCGCTTGTGCGCGCGCGGCTCGCGAGCGTTTTTCTGCTGCGCACGGTGCAGCCGCCGATTACGGATCTCGAAGGCCGCACCGTGCGCGAACTGCGGCGAATCGGCAAGCGCATCGCCATCGGTGTGGATGGCGATCTGTGGTTGGTGCTGCACCTGATGATTGCGGGCCGGTTGCACTGGCGTCCGGCGGGGGCAAAGCTTTCCGGCCGGCAGAATCTGGCGGCGTTCGATTTTCCCAACGGTTCGCTGGTGCTCACGGAAGCTGGCACAAAGCGCCGCGCGTCGCTGCATGTGTTGAGCGGCGAAGAAGCTCTGCGCGCGATTGATCCCGGAGGCATCGACGTCTTCGCGAGCGATTTCAGTTTGTTTCGCGCCACGCTTTCGGCTGAAAACCGCACGTTGAAGAGGGCTCTGACGGATCCGCGGCTGCTCAGCGGCATCGGCAACGCGTATTCAGATGAGATTCTGCACGCGGCACAACTTTCGCCGATTGCGCAGACGCACAAGTTGCAGCCGCAAGAGTGGGAGCGGCTGTTTGACGCGACGCGAAATACACTGCGGCTTTGGATGGACCGGCTGCGCGCCGAGGCGTCGGCCGGATTCCCGGAAAAAGTGACCGCGTTTCGAAAAGGCATGGCAGTTCACGGCCGCTATGGAGAACCTTGCCCCAGATGCGGTGAAACAATTCTGCGGATTCGTTACGCGGACAACGAGACAAACTACTGCGCGCGCTGCCAGACGCGCGGAAAAGTTCTCGCGGACCGCGGCCTGTCGCGACTTTTGGGATCGGACTGGCCGCGCACGCTCGAAGAACTCGAGGCCCTCACCCGCCGCTAGAGGCAGCGCGACCCTTTCCTAGAACATTATCTTGAGAACGCGACCGACGAGCTGATCGAGCGAATAGACTGTTAGCGTCAGGGGAAGAAGCGGAGCCAAGGTCAGAGCGGCGAGCGCTGTTGCTTCGTTTAGTCCAAATGGCACGAGGCGCATGCGGCGCACGGCGTCGTAGCTGTTTTCCATGTCCGCCAGTGATTGAATGTCGGAGCTGCCAAGTAACCCCTCACCGTGGGGCGGGGGACCAACGATCCATTTCGCATTGAACGCGGTGAGATATTGGTTCGCTAATAAACCATAGTCACTTCGGCCCGTATGTTTCGCGCGCCACAAATGCGGCGTGAACATGGCGAGTGGAGCGAGCAGGGCCAGCACCCAAGAAATCGCCAGACTTGCGGCAGTGACCTTGAAGCCAAGGAACGATTGCCTTTGGAGCACAACGCGATCCGCAAACATTCCAGCGAGGACCGCGCCCTGCGCGAACAGGATGGGTGCAAATGCATAGGAAGCCGTACCCAAGAAGTTCAGGCCGCCGGCGCGATCGGGATGCGCCGCCTGCAGGTGCAAGTTTAGTCTGGAGATGCGCCAGAGAAGCCAAAACCAGATGAAGAGCCGGAGGTACCGCCGCGCCATGATGAATTGAAAAATTGGGATGCTACAGAAGGCATACCAGTAACCCGCCGCAGTGAGCTGCAAACGCGTACCTTGGGGAGTGGCGTACCACGTCGCGTCCCCCAACGCGATGCGGCTCTGCCAGAGCCAGCGTCCCGCGGTGTACACGAAGATGATCGGAGCAATCTCTACGGCAAACGAGTGACGGATGCGCTGGGCTGAGTGGATCGCCGAACGGAATCTTGGCAAATCTTCTTCAGGAATGATACCGCGCGTCACGAACCGTTGCAGAGAGGGAGAAATACTAGAATGAACGATGGTTTCGGCAGCGATTAGTATGGGCAGCGCAATCAGGAAGCGAATGTTGGTATAAAAATCGTAAAGGAACGGCACCGTGAGAGCGGCGCCCAGAGGTGTGCCGGCGAACGCTGAAAATATCAGCAGGGGCAACCAAGTGATGCACAAGAAAATCAAGATCCGGCGCGGAAGAAGCGCCAGCGAATCGCTACACAAACGAGTCTTGCGAAAGAGCTGGCACAAAAGACCACCCCACACCAGCGAAAAATGAGGCAATTCAACGGGGTCGGTATGCTCAGTCATTGTTTGAACCGTACGCCCTCACGAAAACGAGCGTGCGAATTGTGGTTTTGCCTAAACGGCACCGTTCGCTGATCGGGAACATCAAAACTTCCAGCCCAAACCAGTGCTTAAGCCCGTTGCGTTCTTTTGCGCGCTTAGGGGCGGATGGCTGTCAAAGTTGTCCCAGAACGAAAAATTCCAATAGAAATTGTTGGAGAGCTTCACGCTGAGCGTGTCAGTGGTTGTGAATCGAATGCGGCCAGAATCAGACAATCCTGGGAACACCAACGTTTGTGAGTTCAGAGAGTAGCGATCGAACTCAAAGAGCTGATATTGCACGCCGAGCAGTAATTCAGCGTTGTTCTGGACTGGCTGCACGGATCCGTGTTGATAGCTGGCCTTTGAGTAGTCAAGGCCAATCAGCCAGCGAAGCGCGTTTTGGTTGGTGCGCTTCAAGTACCGGCCATATCCCCCGCCCAGCGTGGAGCGCAATTGGAGGTCTTGTTGTGAGCTGTGCAGAAAATCAGATAATCCAAGAACGAATGAATTGCGGTTGAGAAATCGTTCCCCAAATAACTGCGTTTCGAAGAGATTGGTAGTGGTGCCACCCGTTTGGCCGCTAAGAGACGCAGTGTAGGACGTACCAACCGCCCAGCGCTGAGCTTCGTACATCGCGTTTGCGTCCGTACTGAGGGAAGACTGATTGTTGCCGCTAGTGAAGCTATAACCGACATCAATGCTCCCCTTGAGTTGGCGCCAAAACGTTTGTTTCTGAGATGAGATCTCGACTACATCCGCGGATGACGTCGGCACATCGCCGCCCGGCGCATGCACCTTGAAATCGCCGTTGGGCGCCGCTTCGGCTTCCACTTTTGAAATCGTTCCAGTCAGCCTTTTTCCTCCGCTCAAGATGACCTGGTAGGTCGCAGTGCTTTCAATTTTTTCCACTTGCAGCCAGTCAACACCTACGGAGCCGGAGAAATAATCCGTCTCGATGTAGAGTATTCCCTGTTCCAGTTTCTTTACTTCGCCCGTGAATCGATCACCGTTCTTCATGATAATCGTGTCATGGCGACTCACCTTGCCAAAGCATGCCGTACCGCCAAGTATCTGCAGGAAGCCTAATAGCAAGGCTGCGAGTAGAAGTCGCCATCTGACGGACATTGGATCTCCCTCCTGGTTAGTGGCAACTCACGCATCACGGACGTGTGCCTTGTACTCGCTCCAGGTGCGAGCGAAGCTGACAGCCATTTGATCTAGGCAATGCACAAGCGAAATTAATTGCCGGGCTTGGACTGCAATTGCTGCAAAGTCTTAGTTCGTTCTTCTTCCTGCTACGCTACCAATTTGTACGCGATGTAGTATTTGTAGATATTCGCGACATACGTCACGGTCTCCATCCCCAGCCGAGCTGCGGCAATCACTTCTACGTTGTCGATCCACACATTGGGGTCGAATCCCTTTTGCGTCGCTTCCATGCGCAAAGCGTGAATGCGGCCGGGACCTGCGTTGTAAGCTGCGAACGCAAAAAGCAGTTTATTGGTGTCTGTCATCGGTTCGTTGGCGAAATACTTATCCACCATGAACCGAATGTACTTCACACCCGCATGAATGTTCGCCTCGGTTTGGCTGATGTCCCCTACTTTCATCGCCTCGCCGGTGGCGGGCATTAACTGCATGATGCCCACGGCGCCGACTTGGCTCTTGGCCTCCTGATTGAGAGACGACTCCTGGAATCCTTCGGCCATCATGAGGAGGTAATCGACGTCATACTGCGCGGCGTACTTGCGAAAGAGAGCGACGGTCTGTTCGAATTCTTGCAAGTCGGCGGGCGAGGTTGCGGTCTCGAGCATTTGCGTATTGATTTCATATCTTTGGATCACGGTATTTCCGAAAATGGTGCCGCGTTTGTGCTTGGCCACAAAATCATTTACAGCGGACATCAGTTGCGGGCTGTTTTTTCGCATGGCCCAGGCAATGGATTCGTTCTCGCTGATGACAACGTCATCGTGCGCCCGTATGTTTGGATAAATTTGCGCCCAAAGTTTGGGGAGATAGGCATGGGTGATGGCTACCTGGATCGGGCCGGAGTTCAACATCTCAAGAATGTCTTCGTCCTCGAGGTCCTCCGGAGCGGCGCGGAGGATCACCAGGGGTTTACGTTCGCCTTTAAACTTCGCATTTAGCGCCTGGATTTGTTCCGAGTAGCTGGAGCTGGGTCGCGCGAATACTTCCTTACCGGCGAGATCGTCCAGCGTATTCAGAACCGGTGAATGTGGCCCGGTGACCGCCATGGCCTTTACTCCGACCGCAAGTGGATCGGAAAAATCCACCAGCTTCAGGCGATCTGGCGTGACGGTGAGCGCGCCGACCGCGAGATCGCCCCTGCCTTCCGCGAGGCGCCAGAACATTTTGTCCCTGGGCACCGGAACAAAAACGACGTGTAAACGCATGTTCCGCTGTTTCTGCGGATACTTTTTGTTGATAGCGTCCTCGAAGGCTTTGAGGAATTCATAGGAGCTGCCCTGTCGCACGCTGTTGACCACGTAGTATTGAGTCTTGGAATAGGCGACGAGCGCGCGCATGTAACGGCGCTGCAACATGTCATCGAGATCTCCGGTCCGAGGAGGAGCTTGCACGGCGGGGACTGCCACGCTTTGACTGGGCTGGGTGGAAGCAGGCGGCTTGGTTTGAGCCAGGGCGAGCGATCCGGCCGGGCTGGGGGCGAAAAGCGGAACGATGATGACCGACGCAAGAATCGTCGCGCAGAGGAGAACGACAAAAAGACCAGATCCAAGACGTCTGCTGATCGAGCTGGTCACCATGTCTTCCTTACAGGGTCGATCGTGAGAATACTCGCGGACGGCGCTCTGCGACGCTGAGGACTGAGGGCGCAAATCGAGAATCGCGCCACCCAGCCGCCTTTCGTTGTGCAAACGTCGCCCGTTTTTTGCGCCAGATCGTGCGCTCAATCCTTTCCTGTTTGTGCGAGCTGCATCTTGAGCATCTTCAGAATCGCCTCCGGGTCAACGGTAAAGCTCGCAGGCGCTTGACTGGGTGGATATTCCTTGAAGGTCTCAATGAATTCTTCGGACGCCATGATCCCGAGGATCTCCAG
>Ga0070761_10000326_pt1 | contig 31431 bp, 27 predicted proteins | sample HubBroMetageREF1_FD_66724 | JGI IMG/M metagenome (GOLD analysis project Ga0070761, IMG submission 66724) | Reference soil microbial communities from the Hubbard Brook experimental Forest, New Hampshire, USA - Hubbard Brook CCASE Soil... | ecosystem: Environmental > Terrestrial > Soil >... | reverse complement strand
CCTGCGCCTGCACCTGCGCCCGAGGCGGCACCGCCTGCGGCTGCGCCCGTGGCGCCGGACGCGACGCCTCCGCCTCCGCCGACACCCTAGGGCCTTAGGCCGTGCTGCCGGTAGTCGCATTGATAGGTCGGCCGAATGTGGGTAAATCGACCTTGTTCAATGCCATGACCGGTACGCGCGACGCGTTGGTCGCCGATCTGCCGGGGCTCACCCGCGATCGGCAATACGGCTTCGCGCGGCGCACCGACGTCCCCTGCATCGTGGTGGACACCGGCGGGCTGGTCGAGAACGCGGACGTCATCGAAAGCCTGATGATCGCGCAGACCGAACGCGCGATCAGCGAGGCCGACCGGCTCATCGTACTGGTGGACGGCCGGGCAGGGGTCACACCGCAGGACCGGTTCGTGGCGCAACTCGCCCGGCGCAGCGGCAAGCCGCTGTTCCTGGCGGTGAACAAAACCGAGGGTTTCGACCTCGACATTGCCGTAGCCGATTTTCACGAGCTGGGATTGGGCGAGCCGCATCCGATCGCGGCGGCGCACGATCAAGGTGTCATTTCGCTGCTCGAGGCCGCTCTTGCCGGTTTGACCCCGGACCCCCAGGACGGCCCGGAAATGACCGGCATCAAAGTGGCCGTCATCGGCCGTCCCAATGTCGGCAAGAGCACGTTGATCAACCGCTTGCTCGGCGAGAATCGCATGGTGGCGTTCGATCAGCCCGGCACCACGCGCGATGCCGTGCTCGTGCCGTTCGAACGCGACGGCGAGCGCTACACGCTGATCGACACGGCCGGATTGCGGCGCCGCTCGCGCGTCGAGGAAGCAGTGGAGAAATTCAGCGTCATCAAGACGCTGCAGGCGATCGAGACCGCCCATGTGGTCGTCGTGGTGATGGACGCGCACGACAATGTCGGCGAACAGGATGCGAGCCTGCTGGGCACGGTCATCGAGCAAGGCCGGGCCCTGGTGCTCGCCGTCAATAAATGGGACAACATTCCGACCGAGCAGCGCGACTTGATCCGCCAGCAAATCGTGCAGCGCCTGCAATTCGCTGATTTTGCTCCGCTGCATTTCATCTCGGCACGGCACGGCAGCGGCGTCGGCGAACTGTTCGCCGAGGTACGCAAGGTCTATGCGGCCGCCACCCGCGACATGAGCACGCCGGAGCTGACGCGGGTGCTCGAGGCGGCCATCGAAAGTCACCAGCCGCCGCTGGTCAGCGGACGCCGCATCAAGCTGCGCTACGCTCATCAGGGCGGCCGTAACCCGCCCGTGGTCGTGATTCACGGCAATCAGACCGATCATGTGCCGGACGCGTACCGCCGCTACCTGGTCAACGTGTACCGCAAGGCGTTCGATCTGATGGGCACGCCGGTGCGCGTTGCGTTTCGCGGCGACGAGAACCCTTTCGCCGGCAAGCGAAATCCCCTCACGCCCCGGCAAGTGCGCAAACGCAAGCGGCTGATTCAACGCAACAAGCGCTAGGTGCTAGACTACCGCCCGGGGGTCGGCGGTCGGGAACGGCGGGTACCGGTGCTGCAATACACTAGAAAGAAAGCCTTCCGCATCTCCGCGGCCGTGGCGCTCGTGGCTGTGCTGTACGCCTTGGCGGGATTCTTGCTGGCTCCGCGGCTGCTGCGATCGGCGCTGATGGAGGACATCCCCAAGACCCTGGGCGCAACTCCTCAGGTGGGCGAGATCCACATCAATCCCTTCTTGTTCCGCGTGGAGATCAGGGATTTCTCGTTGACTGCCCCGGACGGCGAGAAATTGCTCGGCTTCGGGCGGCTGTTCGTGGATTTCGACTTATCCTCGATCTGGCACCGCGCCTATACGTTCGGCAACATCGACATCGACGCACCTTGGATCAACGCGACGGTGGCGAAGGACGGCGATCTCAATCTCCTGCAGTTGCGTCCGAAGACTTCCGACGCAAAGCCGGCGGCGACACCGGCGCCGAAGAACGAGCCGCTGCCGGCAATCCGCATCGGTTCGTTCAAAGTCAGCGCCGGAAGCGTCACCTATGATGACCGCAGCCGTCCGTCCGACTTCAGCGCGCGGCTCGCGCCCATCAACTTCGAGTTGCGGGACTTCACCACCGGCATTGAGGGCGGCCGATTCACGTTTACCGGGGTGTCAAAGCTCGGCGAGCGCATCGAATGGCGCGGACATCTGTCGGCACAACCGATCGAATCGGACGGCGAGTTGCACATCGGCGGGCTCCAGGCGCGCACCATTTGGGACTACGTCGAGGATCAGGTGAGCTTCGCGGTCAATTCCGGGTCCATCGATGTCGACGCCACCTATAAGTTCTCGCTGAAAGATGCGGTCGATTTGCATGTGGACGTCTCCAAGGTCGCGGTCTCGGATTTGTCCGTGAGGCCCAAGCAATCGGATGTCGATTGGATCACTGTTCCGCGGATGCTGGTGAGCGGAACCACAGTCGATCTGTCGAAGCGCCACGCTCACGTCGATTCGCTGTCCCTCACCGGCCTGAAATTGACGACGTGGCTGGAGCCTGACGGTTCGCTCAATCTACTGCGGCTCTTAGGCAAACCTGCGGCGGCTCCATCTTCGGCGGCTCCGCCTTCGGCGGCCACACCGGCGCCGAAGGCAGCCGGACCACCGGCGGCATCGGCCGCGCCCGGCGCTGCGGTGACGCCGGCGAGCGGCTCCGTACCGGCCGCCGCGCCGTGGAAATTCGATTTGGGCGAGTTCGTGCTGCAGGAAGCCAGCATCTCCGCCGAGGATCGCGGCACCTCGCCGGCGGCCAAGGTGTTGCTCGCGCCGCTGTCCGTGAAGGTCGATGGCGTGAGTCTGGATCTCGCGAAGCCCGTGACGGTGGCCCTCGAGACCCGGGTCAACGATACGGGCACGTTGAAACTCGACGGCACGGTGACTCCGCAGCCCCTGTCCGCCGACGTCGCCCTCAAGCTCGACGCAATCGAACTCAAAGCGGCGCAGCCTTACATCGCGCAGCGCACCTCGATGACGCTGCTCGAAGGACGCTTGAGCGCCGATGCCAAGATACGCTACGGGGCGGCGAAACCCGCTCTGCAGTTCACCGGCGATGTCAGCGTCGCGGCCCTCCGTACCGTCGACAATGCGTTGCACGACCCATTCATCGATTGGGATCGCTTGGATGTGACGGGACTGAATTTCCAGCACGGACCGGATCGTCTCGACATCGATCAAGTCATGGCGCGCAAGCTGTACGCGCGCGTCATTATTGAGCCGGACCGCAGCTTGAATGTGACCCGGGTGATGGCGGGTCCCGGAGCCACGGTCGTCGCGCCGGTGGTCTCCGGCGGCGAGCCCGTCGCGCAGACTGCGCCGTCGGCGCCGGTAGCGCCGACGCGCAAATCCGCGGCGAGCAAGTCGCGCGCGGGCAAGGTTGCCGCGAGCGCGCCTGCCCCCGCCGCCGCCCCGATGATGCCCATGGCCGTCAAGAAAATCGTGCTGCACGCGGGAACGGCCAACTTTTCCGATCTGTCCTTGCAGCCGAATTTTGCCACCGGCATTCAGAGCATCGAGGGAACGGTGACCGGCCTATCTTCAAAGCCGAACTCGCGCGCCAAGGTGGATATCCACGGCGCGGTCGATCAATTCTCGCCGGTCGCGATCACCGGTGAAGTCAACGTGCTGAGCGCCGCTCTGTACACCGACCTTTCCTTGAGCTTCCGCAACATGGAGCTGAGCACCTTCAACCCCTATTCGGGAAAATTCGCCGGCTACAACATCACCAAGGGCAAGCTGACCACCGAGCTGCACTACAAGGTGGATGGCCGCAAGCTCGATGCCCAACATCACATCATCGTCGATCAGCTCGAATTCGGCGCCAAGACGGAGAGCAAGGATGCAGTGTCGCTGCCGATCAAACTGGCGGTCGCGCTGCTCAAAGACCGCAACGGCGTCATCGATCTGAACATTCCCGTGAACGGCACGTTGGACGATCCGAAATTTCGCCTAGGGCCCCTCATCTGGAAGGTCTTCGTCAACATTCTCGAGAAAGCGGTCACCGCGCCCTTTGCCTTGCTCGGCTCCCTGTTCGGCGGGGGACCGGATTTGCAGTTCATCGATTTCTCGCCGGGAGTGTCGGGCTTGGACCCCGCCGCGCTGGATAAGACCCGGGCCATCGTCAAGGCGCTCAATGAGCGGCCGCAGCTCAAGATCGATGTGCCGATCGCCGAGGTTGATGAACTCGATCGGCCGGCGCTCATCGAGGTGCAATTCTCCGCCCAGCTGCGCGACGCCCAGTCGGGCAAGAGCGGCGCCAAGAACTCGGCCGCCGGCGCGCCTGAATTCGAGGCCATGGATCCGGCTGCAAAGGTTGCCCTATTGACGAAGCTGTACGTCAAGGCTCTGGGCGGCGAGCCGAAATACCCCGAGGAGGTCACGGGCATCAAGGCGAAACCCGACCTCGCCGCGGCCAAGGTGGATTTTCTCAGCAAGGCGCTGCACGAACACGTCGCCGTCGCCGCCGCCGATCTGACCGCCTTGGGTCAACAGCGGGCTGTCGCCATTCAGCAGGCACTGCTCACCGACAGCCAAGTCGCCGCCGACCGCGTGTTTCTGGTGGTCAGTGACAAGGCAAAGAACCAAGACGGCAAGGTGCGCTTGGAACTGTCCCTGAAGTGACCGCGGATGCGACCGGAGGACCGGCGCGCCGTTGCGCCTGCTTTCAATGCACGGATCCTGTCGGCGCGCCCTCATTCGGTGCAAAAGCTCGGCGGCCACCTTGGCCCGAAGGGATAACTCACTGATCGGGCTCGAATCTTCGCCCGTGGCACAAGCGGTGCTTAGCACCACAGCACTCACGTGGGGGCGGGGGGTCCATTCGATGAAGCTCATCACAGCGATAATCAAGCCGTTCAAGCTGGACGACGTGAGGCAAGCCGTCAGTGAGGTGGGGGTGCAAGGTGTGACCGTCACCGAGGTCCGCGGCTTCGGCAGACAGCGCGGGCACACCGAGATTTATCGCGGCGCCGAATATATGGTTGAGTTCGTGCCGAAGACCAAGATTGAGATCGCGGTCGACGATGTGCTGGTCGATCAGGTGATCGAGGCGATCGCCAAATCGGCGCAGACCGGCAAAGTGGGTGACGGGAAGATTTTTGTTTTCGATCTGGCGCAGGTGGTGCGCATCCGAACCGGAGAACGCGACTCCGGCGCGCTTTGAACTTAGGGGGATTCGCATTGATGAGTAGGCTGTCTCGATGGGTTCTTCTCTGCGTGTCGATACTTTCGATGCAGAGCGTATGGGCGGCGGATGCACCCACCGCGCCGAGTTTGGTGGGGGTGGACAAGATCAATTCCGGCGATACCGCGTGGATGCTGACCTCGACCGCGCTGGTACTGATGATGTCGATCCCGGGATTGGCCTTGTTCTACGGCGGCATGGTGCGCAAGAAGAACGTGCTGTCGACCCTGATGCAAACCTTTGCGATCACTTGCCTGGTGACGCTGCTGTGGTGGGTGATCGGTTACTCCTGGGCCTTCACCCCCGGCAGCCGGTACTTGGGCGGCGCGAGCCGCGCGTTTTTCAACGGCATGACCTTCATGCACGATCCGGATAAAAAGTTGTCGGTGTCGCACTTGGCGCTGACCATCCCTGAATCCGTCTATGCCATGTTCCAGATGACCTTTGCCATCATCACCCCGGCCTTGATCGCCGGCGCCTTCGCCGACCGCATGAAATTCTCCGCGCTGCTGGTGTTCATGGCGGCATGGTCGCTGCTCGTGTATGCGCCCATCGCGCACATGGTGTGGGAGTCCACCGGCTGGCTCAACCTGGCGGGCGTCCTGGACTACGCCGGCGGCACGGTGGTGCACATCAATGCCGGCGTCGCGGGCCTGGCGAGTTGCTTGGTGCTCGGCAAGCGTCTGGGTTACGGCAAGGAGAAGATGGCGCCCCACAACCTCACCCTGACACTGATCGGTGCCTCGCTGCTGTGGGTGGGCTGGTTCGGCTTCAATGCGGGCTCGGCGGGTGCTGCGGATGGGCGCGCCGGCATGGCGATGCTGGCGACACAGATGGCGACGGCGGCGGCCGCTCTGTCCTGGGCGTTCGCAGAATGGATCAGCCGGGGCAAGCCCAGCGTGCTGGGCATTGCCTCGGGCGCGGTGGCCGGCCTCGTCGCCATTACACCGGCCTCGGGCTTCGTCGGGCCGACCCCGGCAGTGATCATCGGGGTCGCCGCGGGAGTCTTGTGTTTCATTGCAGCAACTTCGCTCAAACACGTCATGGGTTATGACGATTCGCTGGACGCCTTCGGCGTGCACGGCATCGGCGGCATCGTCGGCGCGCTGCTCACCGGCGTGTTCGTGAGCAAGGAAATCAGCGGAGTGGACGGTTCGCTCAAGCAGGTGCTCATTCAGTTGATGGGTGTGGCGACGACGGTCATCTACGGATTTATCGCGAGTTCCGTGATCCTGATAATCATCGACAAGACCATCGGGCTGCGCGTCAGCGAGGAGCAGGAGCGCGAGGGCCTGGACATCTCACTCCATGGGGAGAGCATCGAGTAGATCGGATTTGAGTCGGGAACGGATTGCGTATCCGTCGGTCTACTCCAGAGCCCCATTTATTTCAGGGCGCGGAGGATCCGATGTATATGAACAACGATTTTTCCGAGCAGCCGAAAATTCATGCGGTCGGCGTGTTGCCGACGCGCCGCCCCGCGGAATATCACGAGTTGCTGAAGCCGAACGATTCGGCGCTGCGCGCGATGACCGACTTCACCAGCAAGTTCGCGATCACGGTGGAGCCGGAGCGGCAAATCGACGCGGCACTCGCGGACATGGCGCGCTTGAGCGTGCGCGCCATGTTGGTGGTGCGGCGCGAAAGCGTCGTCGGACTCATTACTTCCTACAATATCGAAGGCCGGCGTGCCGAACGGTTCGCCGAGCAATACCAGGTGGCCCGCGAGCACATCAGAGTGGGCGACATCATGACGGAGTGGGAGGACCTGCCCACCCTGGACTGGCATACCCTGCAAACCGCAAGAATCTCGGATCTTCTCGAGATATTCAAGGGGATCGGCGTCATGCATTTATTGGTGATCCAGAGCGATGAGCGCGGAGCCGAAGTGCTGCGCGGGTTGATTTCCCGTTCGAGAATCGAGCGGCAGCTGCGGGAAGTCGAAAACCCGGGATACGGCGTCATGCCCCCGTCGAGTCCCGTTATGTGAATAATTCATGACGGCGCCGGCAGGGCCCCTGATCGGAAAGGCCGTCGGTGTTTGGCGACATGCCCGCACCGCCTCTTCGCCGCTGCAAGCGAATCGTGATCAAGGTCTCACTTTGAATTCGATTATGCCAGGTAGTCTCGCGGAACTTGCAAAACGTCCGCTACGGGAGAATCTGAATGGGCAATCCTTACGACAGCGCCAACGAGCGCACATCCATCCTGGGACCGACGCTGTACTTCAAGGGCGACCTGACCGCCGAAGAGGACCTGTTGATCCAGGGCCGCGTCGAAGGATCCATCACACATACGCAGCGTCTCACCGTCGGCGCGCAAGGCACGGTCAAGGCGAACATCCGCGCGCAGCTCATCATCGTCGAAGGGACCGTCGACGGAGACTTGCACGCGGACAAATCCGTGTTCGTGAAGGAGACCGCGAAAGTGTGCGGCAATATATTCGCGCCCACAGTCAGCATAATCGAGGGCGCCAATTTCAGCGGCAGCATCGACATGGACGGCAAGAAGGCCGGCCAGCAGCCGGGTAAACACGAGTTCGCCGCCGCGCGGCCGGGCAAGACCGCCGGCGGTACCGTCTAGCAATGTCTTGGTTCAAGAAACCCCTCGATGGAGATGCGCCCATGATGAACAGCAATGCAGGCGGCCGTGTCGCCGCGCCCGAACCCTCGGTGACCCGCCCGGAACCGCGCGAGCCCCGAGTCGAACCGCGCTCCCCGCAGCCGCGCGCCGCTGAACCGCGGGCGCCCGAAGTCCGCGCACCCGAGGCGGCTCCGAAGGCCTCGATATTGGGTCCCACCCTGCGATTTCGCGGTGAATTGTCGGCCCAGGAAGATCTGATCATTCAGGGCAGCGTGGAAGGCTCGATCACGCACACTCAGAGTCTCACCGTGGGAACGGACGGCACGATGAAGGGCGACATCCGCGCCCGCGTCATCGTCATCGACGGCAAGGTCGAAGGCGATCTGTATGCCACCGAGTCCGTGAACATCCGCGCCACCGCGAAGGTGAAAGGCAATGTATTCGCGCCGCGGGTGGGAATCACCGAAGGCGCGTTTTTCCAGGGCCAGATCGAGATGCAGCCCTCCGGCGCTGCCGTGCAAGAGCACAGCGCGCGCCTGCGGCAGGCCGCCCTGGCGCAGCCCTTGGAGCCGACCGCCGTCGACCACATGCTGGGCGCAAGCTAGGGGCCGAGGCCCTCGCCCCGGAGCCGCATCAGGGCTCCTGGGTAAGAAAGAGTTCGGGATCGACCCAGGCGCGGTTGAGATTCAGGCCCCAATGCAGATGGGGACCGGTCGCGCGCCCCGTCATCCCGACGGCGCCGATGCGGGTACCCGCGTCGAGATGTTGGCCGGGCGCGACGTCGATGGCGCTGAGATGGCAGTACATGCTGATCAGCCCGCGGCCGTGGTCGACGAATACCGTATTGCCGTTGAAGAAGAACTCACCCGTGTCGATGACCGTGCCGGCGATGGGTGTTCGCACGGGAGTGCCGCTGGGCGCCGCGATGTCCATGCCGCTGTGCGGATTGCGGGATTCGCCGTTGAAGATGCGGCGCGAGCCGAATGAGCTGCTGCGGGGACCGGGCACGGGCTGGGGCAGGCGCAGGGATTCCGGCGCCGAATCCGACCAGCGCTCGAGCGCATGATCGATGCGTATCTTTTCCTGATTGACCCGCGCGAGGTCCGCAGCCGATAAATTCACCTGGCCCGGCGCGACCTTGAGGTACTGGCTGACGTAGTGCTTGTCGCGCACGGGAAATTCGATCTCCTGTCGGCCGTTTGTCCCGTGCACGATCACCTTGTGCATCCCGAGCGGCGCCGACAGCGGGATTCCGACGACCGCCACCCAGCTCGAACCGTCTTGGACGACCAGCGCGCGGTGTCCGTCCGTATCGACATAGGGCATCGAGGGGCCGGACGAATCGAGGCGAATGATCTTGACGCCGCCCGGCACCGGATTCTCCTGCGGCAGATCCGCAGCAAGGGCGGATGCCGGAGCCGCACACACGAGCGTCCAGCCGGCGGCTACGAGCGCCGCCGTCGATCCGCGGGTCACGATGCTCCCTCGACCTTGGCGCGCAGCCTGCCTTGCGCCAGCCGCGCCTCGATGAGGGTGCCCGGCTTGGCGTCGGCCGCATTGCGCAGGATCGCGCCTCCTTCGACGCTGACGATGGCGTAACCGCGATCCAGGGTCGCGAGCGGGCTGACCGCATTCAAGGTCCGGACCAGGGGCAGCAGTTTTTCGCGCCTCGAGCCGATCACCCGCAACATCGCCCGATTGAGCCGGTGATCCCAATTTTCCAGCCGCAAACCCTGTTGCTTCAGTCGAGCCGACGGACTCGCCAACGCGGCGCGGCCCGTCAGCCACCGCAAGCGTTTTCGATGTTCCTGCAGCCGCCGGCGCAGCGCCCGAACCAGCGATTGCTCAAGTTCGTCCAATCGTTGCGCACGCGCGCCCAATCGCGCGGCCGGGCTCGCCTGTCCCAACCGCCCCTCGAGCCACAGCAGGCGTTCGCCTTGCTCCTGCAAGCGGCGCCGCATGCCACGCTGCAGCCGTGCGCCGAATCGCACGAAGGCGCCGCGCCACTCGTCTGCGTCGGGCACGACGAGTTCCGCTGCCGCGGAGGGCGTGGGTGCACGCACGTCGGCGGCAAAGTCGGCAATGGTGAAATCGATTTCGTGGCCGATGCCGGTGATGACCGGGATGGGCGAGGCCACGATGGCTCGCGCCAAGCGCTCGTCGTTGAAGGCCCACAGATCCTCCAACGATCCGCCGCCTCTGCTAAGGATCAATACATCGCATTCGGCGCGCACACCGGCCGACTCGAGCGCCGCGACGATTTCCGCGGGCGCCTGTGCGCCCTGGACCGCCACCGGGTAGATCAGTACGGCCGCTGCCGGAAAGCGCCTCGCCAGCACATGCAGGATGTCGCGGATTGCGGCACCCGTGGGCGAAGTGATGACGCCGATCCGCCGCGGCAGGCTGGGTAGCGGACGCTTGCGCTCGGCGGCGAACAGGCCCTCCAGGTTGAGCCGGGCGGATAGCTCCTCGAACTGCCGCTTCAAGGCCCCAAGGCCCGCATCCTCCATGTGATCGACGATGAGCTGGTACTCGCCGCGCGGTTCGTACAGCCCGATGCGGGCCCGGACCAGGACTTTCTGGCCATCCCGCGGCGTGAAGGTGCCGAGCATGTTTCGCTGCCGGAACATCGCGCAGCGAACCTGCGCCGCCGAGTCCTTGAGCGAGAAATACCAGTGACCGGAGCTCGGTCTTGCGAAATTGGAGATTTCCGCCTCCAGCCACAATGCGCCGAAGCCGCGCTCCAGCAGCACCCTGACCTCGCGATTGAGCCGCGAAACGCTGTATATGTCGCGCTCCGGCCGCGCCGGGGAGGATGCGATTTCGGCTATTTCCATACGCAAATGATAGCGGTTTACCCCGCCTCAAGCGCAAGGTACAATGCGCCGCCTCTTAGATGAACCTGTGAACGCTACCCTATGCGTATTCTTGAAGAGGCACTCACTTTCGACGACGTTTTGCTCGTGCCGGCATATTCGGAAGTGTTGCCGCGCGACGTGTCGCTGGCCACCAAACTGACCCGCGAAATCCAAGTCAATCTCCCCGTGATATCCGCCGCGATGGATACCGTGACCGAGGCGCGCCTCGCCATCACGATCGCCCAGGAAGGCGGTATCGGCATCATTCACAAGAACATGTCGATCGACAACCAGGCGCGCCAAGTCGACCGCGTCAAGAAGTTCGAGAGCGGCGTGATCAGCGATCCGATCACCGTGAATCCGGACATGACGATTCGCCAGGTCATCGAACTGACCCGCGCAAAGAACATCTCCGGCGTGCCGGTGGTTCTGGGGACGAAGGTCGTCGGAATCGTCACCCATCGGGATCTGCGCTTCGAAACGAAACTCGACGCTCCGGTTTCCTCCGTCATGACGCCGAAGGAGCGCCTGATCACCGTGCGCGAAAATGCGCCGAAGGACCAAGTGCTCGCGCTGCTGCACAAGCACCGCATCGAAAAGGTGCTGGTGGTCGCCGGCGATCACGATCTCAAGGGCATGATCACGGTGAAGGATTTTCAGAAGGCCACCGAATTTCCGAATGCCTGCAAGGACAAGGTGGGCAGGCTGCGCGTCGGCGCGGCCGTCGGCACCTCGCCCGAGACCTTGGACAGGGTCGCGGCGCTCCGCGAAGCGGGGGTCGACGTCGTGGTGGTCGATACCTCGCACGGCCACTCGCGCGGCGTGCTGGAGATGGTGTCGAAGATCAAGGCCAAGTATGCCGACATGCAGGTTATCGGCGGCAACATCGTGACCGCCGAGGCGGCCCTCGATCTGGTCAAGCACGGCGCCGACGGGGTCAAGGTGGGCATCGGACCGGGGTCGATCTGCACCACGCGGGTCATCGCAGGAGTGGGCGTGCCGCAAATCAGCGCCATCGCGCGAGTTGCCAAGGCGCTGGAGGGCAGCGGGGTGCCGGTGATCGGCGACGGCGGAATCCGCTACTCCGGCGACATAGCCAAGGCGCTGGCGGCCGGAGCGCACTGCGTGATGATCGGCGGCATGTTCGCGGGCACCGAAGAATCTCCCGGGGACGTGGAGCTGTACCAGGGCGGATCGTACAAGGCCTATCGCGGCATGGGATCCTTGGGCGCGATGGCGCAGGCGCATGGCTCGAGCGACCGCTACTTCCAGGACACGACGACGGAGCTGGAAAAGCTCGTGCCGGAAGGCATCGAGGGCCGGGTCCCCTACAAAGGCAGTCTCGTCGCCATCCTTCACCAGCTCTCCGGAGGCCTGCGCGCCGCCATGGGCTACACGGGCAGCAGCAGCATCGAGGAGATGCGCACCCGCCCGCAATTCGTCCGAATCACCAATGCGGGCGTTCGCGAGAGTCATGTGCACGACGTGACCATCACCAAAGAAGCGCCCAACTACCGGATAGGTTGATGCCGGACATCCACGCGGACCGGGTCCTCATACTCGATTTCGGTGCACAGTACACACAGTTGATCGCGCGGCGCGTGCGCGAACTCGGCGTGTACTCGGAGATCTACGCCTGCGACGTCGACGGCGAGCAAATCAAACGCTTCGCCCCGAAGGCCATCATTCTTTCGGGCGGCCCCGAGTCGGTCTACGACGTCAAGGGTCACGAAGCTCCCCAAGAGGTGTTTTCAGCCGGCGTGCCGGTGCTCGGAATTTGCTACGGCATGCAGACCATGGCCGCGCAATTGGGCGGCGAGGTCGAATCCTCCAGTCATCGGGAGTTCGGTGCCGCGCAGGTCCGGCCGACGAATGGTTCGCCGCTGCTCGACGGTCTCGAGGACAATCGCGACGCGCAGGGCCGCCGGGTGCTCGACGTGTGGATGAGCCACGGCGATCGAGTGGTCGCGGTGCCGCCCGGGTTCAAGGTCATCGGCTCCAGCGACAACGCGCCGCTCGCGGCGATGGCCGACGAGTCCCGGCGATTCTACGGTGTGCAGTTCCATCCCGAAGTGACGCACAGTCTGCAGGGCGGTGAGATTCTGCGGCGCTTCGTGCGCGAGATTGCCGGGTGCGCGGCCGATTGGGCCACCGGCAACATCATCGAGGACAGCGTGGCGCGAATTCGCGCCCAGGTCGGCGGCGACAAGGTGTTGCTGGGACTCTCCGGCGGGGTCGACTCCTCGGTGTTGGCGGCCCTGCTGCATCGTGCCATCGGCACCCAGCTCACCTGCGTGTTCGTGGACCACGGACTTCTTCGCCTGGGCGAAGGCGATCAGGTGATGGCGACATTTGCGCAGCACATGGGAGTGCGGGTGATTCGCGTCGATGCGGAGCAGCGCTTCCTGGCGGCCCTTGCCGGGGAGGCGGACCCGGAGAAGAAGCGCAAGACCATCGGCCGCATGTTCGTCGAAGTCTTCGATGAGGAAGCGGCCAAGCTCAAGGACGTCAAGTGGCTGGCCCAGGGCACGATCTATCCGGACGTGATCGAATCGGCGGGGAGCAAAACCGGCAAGGCACACGTCATCAAGTCGCACCACAATGTCGGCGGCTTACCGCAGCACATGAAGCTCAAGCTCTTGGAGCCGCTGCGCGAGTTGTTCAAGGATGAGGTGCGCAAGCTGGGATTGGAGCTCGGGCTGCCCAAAGACATGGTGAACAGGCATCCTTTCCCCGGCCCCGGGTTGGGCGTGCGCATCCTGGGCGAAATCCACAAGGCGTATGCCGATCTGCTGCGCCGCGCCGATGCGATTTTCATCGAAGAGCTGCGCCGCCACGATCTCTACGACAAGGTAAGTCAGGCCTTCGCGGTCTTCCTGCCGGTCCGTTCCGTCGGGGTGATGGGCGACGGGCGGCGATACGATCATGTGATCGCGCTGCGCGCGGTCGAGACCATCGACTTCATGACCGCGCGGTGGGCGCGTCTGCCCTATGAATTCCTCGATCGCGTGGCGCACCGAGTGATCAACGAAGTGCCGGGGATCTCGCGGGTGGTTTACGACATTTCCGGGAAGCCGCCGGCGACGATCGAGTGGGAGTGACCGACCTTTCGCCATCTATCGATCCGCCAAGGCAGCGGTGCGGCGTCCCCACGGCCTGTCCTGGGGGCCATTCAAGAGCTGAACGCCCAACTCATAACTGCGTCCGGGCCCATAGCTTCTGAAATCGCGAGTCCGTGCTGAGCTCATCGAACGCATGCCACTGACCCAGTCCCTGAAGGCCCGCGCCGATTCTCAAATCCACCATCTGCGTCAGTAATTCCAGCGCCTGATCGTGTTGGCCGAGACCGATTTCAACCATTGCGGAGAAGACTTGAACAGTTGAGCCCTTGTGTTCCAGATCCTTCAGACGTGCGAGCAGTTCTTTGGCCTCCTGTGTTTCCCCGGCGGAGGCCAGCACGTAGCCCGCCTCACCTAGCGTGTTCGCAGTGCTCGGGTCCAGGACCAGGCCAGCGTGGGCTTCCTTCACCGCATCCGCGGGATGTCCCGATTCCAATTCGACCAGCGCCAGCGTCTCGTGCGGTTGGCCGAGTTCGGGCTCGAGTTCGATTGCCTGCTGGAGTCTGGCTCGCGCTTCGCTGAAATGGTGCACCGCATACAGGAAGTGTCCTTCGTCGGCATTGGTGACTGCGGAGAGCGGATCGAGTTGTCGTGCCAGCGCGATTTGCGCGAGAGCCTCGTCGTAACGGCCGGCGAAGAACAAATAGTACGCCAGCCAGTGATGTGCCAGGGCATTGTTGGGGTCAAGCTCGATTGCGCGCCGAAATTCAGGCTCGCTGTGCTTCCATTCCGGATTCAAAACGACCGCAACATAACCCAAGGTGGCATGCGCTTCCGCCAGGCCCTCATCCAGCTCCAACGCGCGGTGCGCCGCGGCCGCAGACTTTGCGAAGCTGTCCCGAAACGGAGCCGTTCCGTAAGTAGACAACAGCGCATAGACATTGGCCAGGCCCGCATAGGCCGGCGCATAGCTCGGGTCGCGGGCGATGGCTTGTTGATAGTAGTCCTCGGCCTTGGCGAAATCAGCCGCCGTCCGTTTGTTCCAGTGAAAGCGCCCCAGAAGACAGAGTTCGTACACCTGTGGGTCGACTGGACGGGAATTGGCCGGCCTGATCTGTTGCAGCCCGAGCGAGCCGCCGACCTGGCCTGCAATCGCCCGCGACACCTCCGCTTCAATCGCCAGAATGTCTTGCAGGCGGCGTTCGTACGTTTGAGCCCATAAATGGCGATCCTCGGCCGCGTCGATTAGCTGCACTGTGACCCTCACGCGATCTCCCGATCGTGCTACGGAACCTTCCACAACGTCGTCGACTCCGAGTTCCCGCGCAATTTCAGCGATCGATTTGTCGGTGTGCTTGAATCTCATCACCGAACTTCTCGAGATCACCCGCAGCGGCAGCGTCTGCGCGAGATTCGTGATGACCTCTTCCGTAATTCCGTCAGCGAAATATTCCTGACCGGAATCCGGAGACAGGTTTTGCAGCGGCAGCACCGCGAGTGAACGGATCTGGGAGGCGTGGCGCGGTTTGACCCGGGTCGTGTAGATCCAGAATCCCGCGGCGCACACAATTGCGGCGGCGATGACCGAAAGGAACAGGCCGCGGTGCGCGCGTCTCGCCGCGGCGGCGATAGACGGTACAGTTGAGTCATTAGCGACCGGCGGGATTGGGTCCATCGCCCGCGCGCCGAGCTCCGCGGAGACGACGTTGACGGGCACCATGAGGCGGTAGCCTTTTTTTGCGACGGTCTCGATAAATTTGGGATTCTCTGCGGAATCGCCAAGCGCATCCCTCACTTTCTTGATGGCGACGTTGATGCCTTGTTCGTAGTTCACGACGGTCCGGCTGTCCCACATCCGCTCCCTCAGTTGTTCCCGTGTAACCAATTGTTGCGGGTTGTCCAGCAAGGCGCCCAGCAAGATCAGAGGTTTTTCCTGTAACAATATGATTGAAGCGCCGGTGCGCAGTTGGCTTTCGGCGAGATTCAACTCGAACTGTGCGAATCGATAAACCCTGTTTTTCATACGCCGACCGGCCGCTCCCTGCTGGAAAGCGCTCTCAGAAGCGCGGTTAGAGCTAAATCCCTTGCCCGGGAACTAGCTGTCGACCCCTAATTTATCAGCTGTTCGCCGATTAACTCAGAATTTACACGGAATTTATTTCGGGTGAATTGACCGAGCTGGCGCGCATCAGCCATAAGCCCTGTGAATTCGGCGCGCGACTGCTCCTGTGCCGGCGACCTCTATCTATGTGTTTCGCAAAATAAAGAGGAAGCAACGTGACCATCATAAGAACGAGAGGGAATATGGCAAGAACGAGAAAGCATGCTGTCAGGTGGGTATTCCTGGGGTTAGTTGCAGCGGCGGTTACGGCGTGCCACGACGGATCCAGCGGTCCCGCCGCCCAAATCAATGTCCCGAATGTCGTGGGCGACACGCAGGCGGTTGCCACGACTGCGATCACAGGGGCCGGCCTGACCGTCGGGACGGTGACGCAGGGGTCCAGCGCCACGGTTGCTAGCGGAAACGTCATCAGTGAGACACCAGCCGCGGGCAGCAGCGCGGCGAGCGGTTCTTCCGTCGCCCTCGTCGTCTCCACTGGGCCGGCATCCGTGTCAGTTCCCAATGTCGTCGGCGATACGCAAGCGGCAGCGAGTACCGCGATCACCGGCGCGGGCCTTACCGTAGGCGCGGTGACTAAACAGTCTAGCGGCACAGTCGCTTCCGGCGATGTCATCAGCGAGAATCCTGCCGCCAAGACGAGCGTGGTGTCAGGCTCGACGGTCGCTCTCGTCATTTCCACCGGCCCCCTGACCTACACGATTGGCGGCACGGTCATCGGCCTCGGCGCCGGCGCGACCGTGCATGTCCTCAACGGTGCGGACAGCCTGCCGGTCTCGGCGAACGGTTCCTTTACCCTGCCGACCGGCGTAGTCAGCGCTGGAACTTACAGCGTCACGGTCGGGACTCCAACCAGCGCGCAGAGTTGCGGCGTGCAGAATGCCTCGGGGACCATCGCCTCGGCCAATGTCACGAGTGTCGTCGTCTACTGCACGTATAGCGTCGATGCGGCCAAACTGAAGGCGACTTTTACCAGCGTAGGAGCGATGTTCGACGACGTGTCAAGCGGTGTGAACTATCCCTTTGATTACGTGAGTGCGGACACCTTTGACGGCGTCAGCGCGATCAGCTCGATCTATACGATCAACGTCGCAGGGACGATTATGTCCGGTCAGACGGGGACCTCAATCTACGCCGTGACGAGTGCGAACGCGATCCCCTTGTATACCGACAACAGCCCAGGCCTGGGGGGCATTGAGGGCGCAAACGGCAATGCAATTATCGCGGCTGAGGGCATGGCGAGCGGAATCCAACCGGGAATCTATGTGGCCGTGCAGCCCAATACGAGTGCCACCACAGATTCGGTCAACGGGAATTACATGCTGGTTGATATCAGCTCCCAGCTGAGCAGTGGCAACCTGTATGGGTATTTAGCAACGATCACGTTGAACAATGGCACCCTTACCGGCACGGTCACCCAAAATACGGCCGGAACGATCAGTACCCATGCGGCCAGTGCGCAGTGGACCGTCACAAATGGACTGGTGACCTCGGTGGGTGCAGCCCAAGGCGCCGTCAGCGCCGACGGGGATCTGATCGTATTGGCCGACACCAATTCGGGCGACGATCCGTTCGTCAATGTCGCGGTGCGCCGGGGGACCGGAGTTACACAGGCTACCTTTGAGGGTGTCTATAGCGTGGCAGAATACGGCGGAGATTCGGTCTCCCAGACAGACGGCAAGGCCACCACGTTGTTTGCGTACGGCAATGGAACCTTTAGCGTCACCCTGACCGAAAACGCCAACGGAACTCTTAGCACTAACAATACGGGCTCTGGAACCTATACGGTGGCGAGCGACGGAACATTGACGATCACCGAGGCGTCTGGCGACGTATACAATGGTGCGATCAGTGCGGATGGCAACGCTCTGGTACTTGCCCAAATTACGAGCGGCAAGGCGCCGAAAATCGATGTCGGGGTGCGCCAATAGCAAGCGGTCGACTTCAGATGCCGCGGGTATCTCCCAGTCGGTCGAATAACGGACTGGGGGAGATATCAAGGTCGTTTTGTGAAGAGGCGCAGCGCCACCACTTAGCCGGACCGGCCGGGCAGCAACTGCCGACCTGCCGCATGCCCCGCCCTCATCAAAACTCGTAGGCCGCCTTGACGTAGTAGAATCCGCCGTTAATACCGAAGGGCGAAAAGGCCGGGTACTGCTCGACCGCAGAATTGTCCACTGCCGTGTTTTCGCGCGCCAGGACATTGCTGTTGAGCTTGTTGGGAAATTTATTAAACAGGTTCTGCGCACCGATGGACAATTTTAGCGCTTTAGTGAACTGATACCCCACATCGAGATTGGTAATCAATGTGACGCCGATCTTGTCTTGATAGTAAGAAAAATTACCATTGCACCTACCGTAGGAGCAAACGGTGTACGGGGTACCTGGACCGTTGTCGCCGTCGTCGGTCTGGTATTCCGAGGATGGACCGTAGACTTTCTCCACCAAATTGACGCTCAGACTGTTCAGGGTAAAAAGGCCGCCCAGGTTGATCACATACTTCGGATTCGTCGTTTGGAGTGCCGAGTAGGCCTCTGCGTCATAGAGTGTGGCTCCTGCGAGCAACGCAGGCGTTGCGGCATACTTGGTGATGACGGTGCTGTTGTAGGCAGCACTGACGGACCAGTCAATCTCTCCGAAGCTGTAGTCGTACGGGAAATTGAACACCAAGTCCGCTCCCCGCGTGCGCGTATCAATACCGTTCGCGAACACATTGATACCATAGGACCCACAAATTATGCGCGGCGACGGTCCCGGCGGGCAGGTACCCAATATGGCCGGATCGATGACATCCGAACCATGCGCGTAGCTAGCGATTGCTGCACCGACCCCCGCATAGGCGGCGGTCGGCACTCCGTTGATTTGTCCAGCTAGGTCGCCGCTGCCCACGATGCGATTCGTTATGGATATTTGGTACACATCCAGAGTAGTGCTCATGTGCTCCGTCGGGCGCCACACGAGGCCCGTGCTAAAATCAACCGACTTCTCGGGCTGTAGCCCGTTGCCGAGACCCAGTAGCTTGCCGGCCGGCGAGTCGGGAGGCAATTGCACGTAGGCCGCCGCTACTCCGACATTGGTCGAGGAGTAGTACTCTTCGGCCAGAGTCGGCGCCCGGAAGCCATTACTGACGTTGGCGCGCAACGCCAACTCCGGTGAGAAATCGTAGCGCGCCGTCAATTTGCCGACCGTCGCATTGCCGAAGTCGCTGTAATGCTCGAAGCGCGCCGCGGCGTCGATTCGCAATGCGCCGAGCGGTTTGGTAGAGAAATCAATGTATCCAGCATCGTTGGTCCGCGCATGAGATGAAGCATCCAGTGGTGTAAAACCTGGATACGATGACCCACCGCCATCAATATAAGAGATCGGCGGACCGGCACCTATGGAGTAGGTGTCGCGGCGATGTTCAACGCCGAATGCCACGTTTAGGGGTGAGGCGAACCCCAGGTCAAAATTGCGTCGAACGTCTGCCGTGGACGTCCATTGGGTGGCCTGCAAGAAGCCGTCATAAATGTTGCTCAGCATGCCGGCCGCCGCATTGCCGGTGAGGCCGTAGTAACCCGTATTTAACGTGTTCAGTGTGTACAGGCTGTCGTGATCTCCCCCGAAACCAGTGCCTAGGTCCCAGTCCCACCCGCCAAACACTCCCTTGATGCCTCCACTAAACTGATAATCATCTTCGTCGTCCGCCTCCTGGGGACTGAAACCATTGGGTTGGGAATACGTGGTCACTCCGGTTGCCCTATCCGTGTAGGCAGCCGTACTCGGCATGCGGTAATTCTCGTAGGACGCCGCATACTTGTGGCCATAGGTGGCAACGAAATACAGCTCCGTCCCGCTGTTAAAAACCCAGCCCGCGTTCAGCGACAATATCTTCTGTTGAACCGCCGCATCGCCGAATATTCTGTTGAGGTTGGGATATCCAGGTACGTTCGCCGCATTTGTGTCGGGATAACCTTCGGCCGCCAAATTGGCCGGAAGCAATCGCGGATCGATCGCGCCCGAATTGCTGTGGCCGTGATCGCGAAAGTCGCCCGTGATATTGAAATAGGAATCCGTGCCCGGCTCGAGACCCACGTTGCCGCTGACGTCTTCGGTCTTTCCGCCACCATCGTTGCCGTATTGTCCATAGGTGCCGGTTAGACTGCCGCCGGATGAGCTCTTTTTCAAAATGATGTTGATCACGCCTGCAATCGCGTCCGAGCCATATTGCGCGGCAGCGCCTTCGGTCAGCACCTCCACATGATCGATCGCATCCAAAGGAACGAAATTGAGGTCGACTCCGGCGCCGCCTTGAAAGGGCGAACCTAAATCGACGGCAAGGTCCGCGGTGGTGTGGCGTCGTTTGCCGTTGATCAGCACCAAAACATCGTTGGGGCTCACTCCGCGCAACCGCGCCTGCAGGGTTTGGGCAGCCATATCGTAACCGAATGCCAGCATCTGCAACGATGGAACCAGGGTCACAAGCGCCGACATTAGATCGGCCGCACCGGCGTTCTTCAATGCGGCTGCGCTGATGATTTGAATCGGGGCCGCGCTGTCGACTGCCCTAATTCCGGATTCGCGGGTACCGGTTACGATGACCTCATTCAGAGCGCTCTCGCCTGCCGCGGACGCCGTGTCGGCGCGGGTTTGTGCGGTCTGTAGTGCACCTGCGGCATACATCATCGCTATGGCGGTCCAACGAGTCGCCCGTGCCGGCTTCCTGGAATCAACGACAAATATATTTCCCTGCATTTTTTTTAGCCGCGTATTGCTGTGGTTTCTCGGAACGCTGTCCTTAACTGTCGTCAATGGTAACGCCTGGGTGTTCACCGGCAGCGGCCACGACGTAGCTATTGATGATGCGTTCGCCTAGCACGATATCCAGGATGCGGCTGTCGAAGGTGATGAGGGGGCCGCCCGGGCGCGCCTTGCTCCAGCTCCTGGCCTCCCACGCGGAAGTCGAGGCTGTGGGAAGGGTGGCTCCAGTCTTCGGTGGAACCGAACCAGCGCTTGCGGTACTCCGGCTCGGAGAAATGACGGTAGACCTTGGCCGGCGCGGACGGATAGCGGCGCTCCAGCGTGAAGGTGTCGTGGATCAGGGCATGCTTAGCTTTCATCGGCGCCTCTTCTTCTCTGCCGCCTCATCCTCTTTAAGCAGCTCGCCGAGGCGGTCCAGACGGCTCTCCAACAGGGTCTTGCGCGCCTCGATCCATTTTGTCACTTGGTCCATGGCCCCAAAACGCAGGTGGCAATGCCGCGTACGCCCCTGTTTATAAGAGTGCACCAAGCCGCTGGCCTCCATGATGCGCAGGTGCTGGGTCACGGCGGTCAACGTCATGTCCATGGCCTCCGCCAGCTCGCTGAGCGTGGCTGGACCCCTGGCCAAGCGGTCTACCATGGCCCGGCGACCCGGCGCGGCCAGGGCATGGAAAAGATCATCGATCGAATACTGAAGCATATACTTCGGTATCATGTCAGCCGCTTCCGCGTCAACATTTATTTAAAATACTCGCAGCGCATGTTCACCATGTGCGCCAAAGGGTGCGCTGCCAAAAGGTGCGCTCGGAGAAGCCGCTCGATATGTCATTCACCAGTGGCCAGAGCTTGCCAGGTACGGCAAGGCCTGTGATGGTCACATCGGAATCAACAACAGTCCCGTCGCGGTTCACCTGACGCCAATGAGCCCATGGTGCAGCGGCTACAGCGGCTTGTGGCTCAGTTGGATGCGGCGGTTACTCGGCAACAACCCAACGACCTTCAAAGAGTTCATTGAGGTTACGTAAATAATCCATTGGAGGATTGGTCGAGTACGCCTTTAACGACCTAGAATATGCAATTCAGATCGCGCGAGACTGGAATGTACGTGACAGCGGAGCAGGTTACGTGACACGCTTCGAAGTAGAAGAAGAATTTCTACAGCGTTATCCCGTCCAGAGTGTCGGCAGGCAGTCTGCACAGGGAGCTCTGGGTTCCGGCGGAAGAACTTGATGAGTTCAACCGGCACATTGTTGGAAAGATAGAAGTTGTGGCTGCGTTTCGACGGGAACTATCTTGAATTCAAGTATCGACGATGATCACTGCCGATTGGCTCGAGGATTTATTTGGATCTATCGCCCGGTATCGCCACTGAGCGAAGATTTTTGTCGTACACGCCGACGGACCTGTGGCTATTGCCGTCAGTAAAATCCTCATGCCCCAATGAGTTAAGACACCAGGAGATTATTGAGTGGGAGTGACGGGGATATCGGAATCTGTCGCGCACGTTCAAACCGAAGCTGGTTCTTGTAATCTGCGAAGCACCACGACGTGCGATGCGCCGTTAGCAAGTATTATTGCACCATGCTGTCCTCCCTGCCTTTTTTCAGATCGTTGAGCCCCTTGACGCGTGTACATCGCAGTGCCTCCTTGGGGCTGTCGTTGATGGTCGTCTTGATTTGCTCCGGATGCATCTCCTCCCAGGGTCGAATCGAGCCCGTGGACGACCCACCGGTGGTCGCGGATGCCGCTCCGCCACCGCTATTGCACGATGTTCCGATGGCGGCGAGCGAGGCCAAGAGCGAGGGTGACAGTGAGGTGCCGGTGGCCGTCGCCGAGTCGGAAAAGCAGGAAGCGCCGCCCAAGCCTGGAGACTTGCCTGAGTTGATCGTCAAGGGGCGCACGCGCGACCTCGTCATCCGCGACTTGGTTGCCGAGGGCCAGGCGCAGCTGCGCGATGTGGAACTTCAATACGTCTTTACCGGGAAGGCTGGGCATGAGGTGATGCGCGGCCGGCCGGTCGCCTTCGCGTTATGGAGCGAGACGCAGAAGAAATGGACCATTGCGCAGCTGGAGATTCCCCGCCCACCGGTGAAATGGAAGCCTGGCCGCGGGGAACTGCCCTTCACCGTGCTTACTCCCGGAATCGACGCGCGGCACGTGAAAGGAACGGGTGCCGAGCGGCTCATGTTCGCATTTTCGCGTGGCGGCGAGGAGCTGAAGGTATACGGCCGCAAGTTCCCGGTGTTCGACAACACCCTCATCAAAAGGAAACGCTGGCGCGAGGCGGCGGCGACGGCACGATCCATTGCCTATCTACCCTATACCGCCGATACCCTCGATCCGCGCTTCATTACCGGCGGCAGGGACTTTCTGCTCGCCACCGCACGGGGTGCGATGGACGAACTTCGCGACGCGGGCGTGCCGAGCGAGGCCTTTCCGGGCGAACTGCTCGCGGACGTGATACCCGCGGAGGTCATCACGACACTCGCGGTGATCGAACAGACCGACGATGAGGACTTCCTCGAGAAAGGCCCGGCTGCATTCGACGAAGTGCTCAGCCAGTATGGGCTGAAGCGCGAAGAGGCGTATCGCTATAGCGTCTCGAGTGCAAAGGCGTTGGGCCCGATGCAGTTCACGGATCGGCGCGGCCATGGCACCTACTCGTTCGTCGTGCGGCTCTGTCGCGGCGCGCAGCTGGACCCCAACTTCGAGCGCGGCTCGACCCGTTTGAAGAATGCCATGAAGGCAGCCATTTGCCTGCTTGACATTGATCTGTCCCAGATGAACAGCGAAATCCGCACCGCCTATCGCGCCAGACCCGATGTGCTCGGTATCTTCCCGGTTGCTGCCTACAATGGCGGTGGGCGCAATGTCGCGAAGCTGTATCGCGCGCTCAACCGGATGGGTGTCCAACTGGCCGCACTACGGCGAGCGGGCCAGCTGGCAGCGGGGTCCGCAGTCGTCTGCCCCTGTGTGTGGCGCGAGGAAGGCTCTGTGGTGCAAGCCGTCAGCATTCCACGTTACAACCGCGAAAATAGCGGCTACATCGAGAAATATCAGAGCATTCTCAGTCGGTTCGACCGAGCAGATGTGGGCCCCGGGGGGTAAAATTGGCACGCCCCGGCACGGAGTTGCCCGGTTTCCGCCGTTGGGATCTCAGAAAACGAATATAGGGCCCTGACTAGCGATCAGTCGTTCTGAGTTGCTCGCGCAGGAACGTACCGACCGCATCCAGGGACTGATCTGCCGCGGAAAGGCTGCCGACGCTGCCGACGAAGCCGTGCGGCATGCCGAGCCATACGTCGAGCTTTGCGTCGACACTTGCTTCGACCGCGCGCGCGATGTAGCGGCGAGAATCCTCGAGCAGGATCTCCTCGTCGCCGACGTGAATGCGGACCGGCGGCAACCCGCGCAGGTTGCCGAACAGCGGCGACGCCAGGGGGTCGTGCGGATCGGTGTCGCCGAGATACGCGCGCACCAGCCCCTCGACCTGCGATCGCGTGAAGTAGGGGTCGGCGGCGGCACGCGTTTCGATGCTCGACCCGCGGAGAGTCAGGTCCGTCACCGGTGAAAGCGCGACGGCCGCCGTGGGGACCATGCCGCCGGACGAGCTTGTCGACGCCAGCAGCGAGAGCAGCACGAGCGCGAGATTTCCGCCGGCCGAATCGCCGGAAAGCGCAATCGCGCGGAACCCGAGCGCGACCAGTCCGCGATAACACGCCTCGGCGTCGCGCATGCCCGCGGGAAACGGATTCTCGGGCGCAAGACGGTAATCCGGCACGAAAGCCGCAGTCTGAGCGCGCGCTGCGATGTGTCCAACGAGATTGCGATAGGCGGCGGCCGTGCCCCAGTTGAACCAGCCACCGTGTAGATGAAGGATCGCGGTGCCCTGTTCCGCGTCGGCGGGCAAGCACCACCAACCCGATAACCTATCGGCATGAGCGAGTCACCATCGACCCGGGCAAGGCCCGGCCGGCCGCGCAGTGAGGCGCCCGCTGCCCACGCAGCGATCATGGACGCGGTGCATGTCCTGCTGCAGGAGAAGTCCGTGCGTGACCTCACCATGGAGGCCATCGCGAAGCGCGCCAAGGTGGGCAAGCCCACGCTCTATAAGTGGTGGCCCTCGAAGGCCGCACTGGTGCTGGCGATGTTCAACGAGCGGCTCGCGGGCTCGGACCACTCTCCGCCGGCAAGGTCGGCCGAGGCCGCGCTGCGCGCCAAGGTGCGCAAGCTGATCGCCTCCTTGAAGGGTGACTTCGGCAAGGTGATGGCGGATCTGATCGCGGAAGGCCAGAGCGAGCCCACGGTGCTGCGCGACCTATTCGACCAGCACGTGAGCGTGCGTCGTGCCGCCGCGGTTGCCGACATCCGTAGAGGTCAGGCTGCGGGAGAGATCGCGGCGGACGTGGATCCGGAGCTCATGATCGACGGCATGATCGGACCCATCTATTTCCGATTGCTGATGCAGCACGCGCCGCTGACCCAGGAGTTCGGTCAGACCATCGTCTCGCAGGTCTTGCGCGGCGTGCGGCCCTGAGGACGGCTTCATGGTGCGCCGGCCTGCTCCTTACGTCCCGGAATGTACACTCCTTTCACAATGAGCCATAACATCAGCGAGGCTTCCGCAAGAAATCCAAGGATCTTGAGGTACGTGGACAGCTGGCTTGCGAGCGGAGACAGAAAGATCAACCAACCCACGCCGGCTAACGACATCAGCACGCCTAGAATTCGGGGCAGGAAGGCCGACCTGAATATGAGGTAGCCGATCAGGATGCAATAAGGCCCGAAGAATGCCAGGCTGCTGATGTCGTAGGGAGCGACGTCAAAGAGGTTAAGAACATCGTTGGCGCATCCCACAAGGCTGAGAAACGCCGCCAGCAAAGACAGACTCCTATTGACCGGCCTGAACAAGTAATAGAAGCGCAGCGTCACAGCGATGTAGAACGCGTACGCGATGAGACTGACGGCGTCAAATAACCAAACCCGGCCCCGGCCAACGAAGGCGTCGGCGGATACAGCCGTCAGAAAATACAGCAGATAGACGACACCGGTAATTCTTGCGTTTGCACGTGTCGGCGTTACGTCGGCACCAATGGACATATGCGCGTCTCCCTCACCGCCGGTGCGCGGCGCAATTCGAAAGCCACACCGCTGCCCAGCCTCCGTAGTCTACCGCCTCCACACCCGGAGGGGACACCCAGGTTTCGGCGCGGCGCTGGACTCTGCGCCGGCCCGGTTGTCGGGGATCAACGAAGACTTGCCCCACCTTGCCGTGTATCGATTTACACGGAGCACTCTTTGCGATAGAGTACTCTTTTATGGAGATTGACAAGAGTGAAGCCGCCCTCGCGCTGGCGGCGATCGACGCCGCGGGCGCACGCAGTATCCAATTGCAGCGTTACCGGCGCTTTGCGCCCTTTCTGATCCTGTGGGGCGCCATCTGGCTGCTGGCAAACAGCGTATCGGACCTCGCACCGGCCGAATCCGGCACCGCCTGGCTGGCGCTGACGCTGCTGGGCGCGGCCGCCAGCGGCTGGCTTGGCCGGCGTCAGCACGCAGCGGCTACCGACGGCAGTACCCCGCGCACGCGCACGTATCAAGGCTGGCGCTGGATGCTGTGCTTCCTGGTGATAATCGCGTTCCAGGTAGCAGCGATCGCCGTGCTGCCACCCGCGGACGGCCGTCAACAGGACACCTTTTTCTCGATGTTCTGGACGTTCCTCTATATGGCCATCGGCGCCTGGGCCGGCTGGCGCCTATTTACCATCGGGCTGGCAGCTACGCTCCTGATCTTGCTGGGCTACTACGGCGTGCACAGCCACTATTTTCTCTACATGGGCTGCGTCTCGGGTGGCGCGCTGATGGCCGGCGGATTGTGGCTGCGTCGCCTGTGAACGAGCTGATTCACCAGCCCACGCGTCTGAAGATCATGGCAACACTCAATGCGCTGCGCGGCGGGGCGAAGCTCGAGTTCACCGAGTTGCGCAAGCTGCTCGGTGTCACGGACGGCAACCTGGGCACGCACCTTACCACTCTCGAGAGTGCCGGCTATGTCGAGATCGAGAAAACCTTCGTTGGCAAGAAACCGCGTACGCGCGCATCGCTGACGCGCGCCGGGCGCCGGGCCTTCGAATCTCACGTCCAATACTTACGGGACATCATCCATGCTGCAGGTTGAGAGCCTCTCCAAGCGCTACGGCGAGCGAGTGGCGGTGAACGCCGTCAGTTTCAGCATCGCGCAGGGCGAGACCGTGGGGCTGCTGGGTCCGAACGGCGCCGGTAAGACCACTGCGATCGCCATGATCAGCGGCATATCGAGGCCGGACGGCGGTGAGGTGACCTTGGGCGGCGTGAGCCTCGCGCGGGACGCCAATGCATTGAAGCGCCGCGTGGGGCTGGTGCCGCAGGATCTGGCGCTGTACGAGGAGCTGTCCGCCTGGGCCAACTTGCAGCTCTTCGGCGGGCTCTACGGCCTCAGCGCCGCGGAACTGCAGCCCCGCGCCAAGGCAGCGCTCGCGCTGGTCGGTCTGGCCGACCGCAGCACCGATCGCGTCAATACCTTCAGCGGCGGCATGAAGCGGCGCCTCAACATCGCCGGAGCGCTGCTGCACGAGCCGGATCTGATCCTGCTGGACGAGCCCACGGTCGGCGTTGACCCTCAGTCGCGCAACGCGATCTTCGACAACCTCGAGGAACTCAAGCGCCGCGGCAAGACACTGCTCTACACCACCCATTACATGGAGGAAGCCGAACGCCTCTGCGATCGTGTGTTGATTCTCGACCACGGCCGGATATTGGCCAATGACACGGTCGCCCACTTCAAGCAGCAGTACACCAACCTGGAGGCCGCGTTCATGCAGCTCACGGGTCATGCGCTGCGCGACGGAGCCGAGGCATGAACACCACTGCGATACGGGCGCTGATTCGCAATGACATCCGCCTGTACTTCACCGATCGGCGCGCGGTGATCGTCGGCGTGCTGGTGCCGATTCTCATTGCCGGGTTCTTCGGCTACATCTTTGGCGGCACCGGCCGCAGCGAAGACCAGGGTAAAATACCCATCGCAGTCGTCGACGAGGACCAGAGCAGCGTCTCGCGCGCCATCACCGCCGATCTTGCCGCCGACGCGCTGCTGCAAGTCAGCGCGCTGGACCGCGCCACTGCTCGCGAGCAGGTAAAGAGCGGCAAGCAAAATGCCGCGGCCGTATTCCCACAGGGCTTTGGCGAGCAGACCACCAAGTCGCTGTTTAGCGGCAGGAACAAGCCGCAGGTGGAACTATTGGTGGACCCGAGCCAAAACACCGGCGCGCGTGTGATCGAGGGGCTGCTGGCGCAATACTCCATGCAGGAAATCTCGAAGGAGGCGTTCTCCGGGGCCTACGGGCGCAAGGCAATCGACAGCTACCTCGAGCAGCTCGACCAGTTGGAGCAGACCCCGCTTCGCGCGGACTTGAGGACGCTGCTCAACGCAGCGCGTAAGCTCAACAATCAGATCGACTCGGGCGCCGAGCCCGGTAGCGCCACCGGGTCCGGCGCGGGCAGCAGCGAGCAGCGCAATTTCGGCTTGAGCATCCCCTACACCGTGGCTTCCACGCAAGTCACTGCGCGTGACAACACTCCCTACAACAGCTACGCACATTCGTTCGCCGGCATGGCGGTGCAATTCGTCCTGTTCGCAGGCATCGACGCCGGCGTACTGCTGCTGCTCACCCGCCAGCGCGGCATCTGGCAACGGCTGCGCTCGGCCCCGCTAAGCAGCAGCGAGTTCATACTGGCGCGCGCGCTGGCCACCACGCTGATCAGCCTGTTCCAGATCACGGTCATCTACCTTGCTGCAATGTTGGTGTTCAAAGTACGGATCGAGGGCAGCTGGCCCGCCTTCATTGCCGTGGTTGTCTCCCTCTGCCTGCTCAACGCCACCTTCGGGCTGATGCTCGCCACACTCGGCCGCAGCGCATCGACCACCCGAGGTCTCGCGATGATGGCGACGCTGCTGTTGGTGATGATCGGCGGCGCATGGGTGCCCGCATTCGTGTTCCCGCGCTGGCTGCAGGACGCCTCGCGCTACGCGCCCACGCGCTGGGCTGTGGACGGGTTGGACGGCGCCACCTGGCGCGGTCTGCCGTTCGACGCCGCCGTGCTGCCCATCCTGGTGCTGCTCGGCAGCGCCGCGGTCTGCCTGCTGGTTGCAATCCGGCGCTTTCGCTGGGAGGAATAAGGGGCGTTAGACGGCCTGGCGACAGCCTTGAGGTTTGAACACTCGAGTCGTGGAGGGCGGAAATTTCGCAAGCATGGCGCGCGGCCGGATCGGCCGGGCCTGGAATTCGCCCCCGCAATTGGGGCAGCGGCCGCCGAGTTTGGTCTCTGCGCAGTCGCGGCAGAAGGTGCACTCAAAGGTGCAGATCATGGCGTCCGAGGCCTCCGGCGGCAGGTCCTTGTCACAGCATTCGCAACTGGGTCTGAGTTCGAGCATGGGCGCCTCCTCGGCGTGACTTGAAGGTTATGAAAGAGCCGCTGATGACTTGACGAAATCGATAAATGCGCGCAGCGGCGCGGGCACGAGGCGCCGACCGGAATAGTAGAGAAACGGACCCGGGAAGCGCTGCCACCAGGGCTCGAGGATTGGCTTGAGAGCTCCGCTGTTCAGGTGGGGGCGTAGCCAGTCCTCGAACAGATGAATGATGCCGCTACCCGCAAGCGCCGCATCCACGGCAAGATCGGTGGCCGCACCGGCTTGCACGAGCAGCGGGCCGGAGGGATCCACCTTCACCACCTCGCCGTCGCGCTCGAACTCCCACGACGTCATTGCGCCGCTCGAGAATCGCCCTCGTAGACAGGCATGCTTGAGCAGGTCACGTGGATGCCGCGGGCGGCCGCACCGATCGAGGTAGTCGGGGGAGGCGGCCGTGACGAAGCGCTGGACGCGCGGGCCGATCGGTACCGCGATCATGTCTTTCTCCAGCCGTTCGTCGTAACGGATACCCGCGTCGCATCCCGACGCCAGCACATCGACGAAGCTATCCTCCGCGAGTACCTCCAGCCGGATCTCGGGATACGCGGCGAGGAAACGTGGAACGATCGCGGGCAGCACCAGGCGTGCGGCGCTCACCGGGACATTGAGGCGCAGCGTGCCCGCCGGGCGCGTGCGAAAGCTATTCACCACGTCGAGGGCCGCCTGCACCTCGTTCAACGCAGGCTCAAGCCGCTCCAGCAAACGCTGCCCCGCCTCGGTGGGAACGACACTGCGTGTGGTGCGATGGAGCAGTCTGACACCGAGCTTCGCTTCGAGCCGACGAACGGCCTCGCTCAGCCCGGAGGCGCTGCCGCCGGTCGCCCGCGCCCCATCCCGAAAGCCCCGCGCCCGCGCCACCGCGAGGAAGGCGTTCAAATCACCGAGGTCCATGTCCATTGTTCGAATTACCGCACAGCCCATGCGGATTATAGTGGATTGTCGAACGAGGTGCCGGCCATTAATGTGGCATCACACAAACCCAAAGGAGTTCAGGCATGTCCAGCCACGATAAATCCGGGACCTTCCAACTCGGCGACCGCCACGTGAGTCGCCTCGGCTATGGCGCGATGCAACTCGCGGGGCCGGGAGTATTTGGGCCGCCGAAGGACCCCGGCGCAGCACTCGCCGTGCTGCGCGAGGCGGTTGCCTGTGGCGTGAATCACATCGACACTTCCGACTTCTATGGTCCGCACGTCACCAATCGGATCATCCGCGAGGCGCTTCATCCCTACCCGAAGGGCTTGGTCATCGTCACCAAGGTCGGCGCCCGGCGCGGTGCGGATGCATCATGGATTCCGGCCTTCTCGGCCGGAGAATTGACTCAGGCGGTGCACGACAATCTCCGCAATCTCGGCGTGGATGTGCTCGATGTCGTGAATCTGCGCGCCATGTTCGATGTGCATCACCCCGCGGAAGGGTCGCTCGAGGCATCGCTCACCGTGCTCGCCGACTTGCAGCGCAAGGGCTTGGTGCGTCATATCGGGCTGAGCAACGTCACGCCCAAGCAAATCGCGGACGGGCGAAGAATCTGCGAGATCGTCTGCGTGCAGAACTACTACAATCTGGCGCATCGGACCGACGATGCGCTGATCGAGACCCTGGCTGGGCAGGGTATCGCCTACGTACCGTTCTTCCCGCTCGGGGGATTCACACCGCTGCAGTCCTCCACACTGTCGGATGTCGCCGGACGATTGGAAGCCACACCGATGCAAGTCGCGCTCGCCTGGCTGCTGCAGCGCGCGCCGAACATTTTGCTCATCCCCGGAACCTCGAGCATTGCGCACCTGCGTGAAAATTTGGCCGCTCCGCAGCTTGCGCTTACGCCGCAAACCTTGGACGAGTTGAACCGGATCACCGGCCCGCACTAATCCACAGACCCAGTCCTCAGCAACGGGAGCATTGAATATGTCAACTTCATCCAAGAAGATCGCGCTCATCACGGGTGGTAGCCGTGGTTTGGGCCGCAACACGGTACTGAGCCTCGCCAAGCGCGGCATCGATTCGATCCTTACCTACCAATCCAATCGGGCAGAAGCCGAGAAGGTCGTCAGGCTGGTTGCGGAGGCGGGGGGACAGGCTGTCGCCTTACCGCTCGACACCGGCAAAGTCAGCACTTTCGATGCGTTCGTGCAGGCAGTGCGCAAGGCGCTGGCCGGCCTGGGCGCGGAGCACTTCGACTATCTGGTCAACAACGCCGGCACGTCGCACCACGCCGCCTTCGACAAGACCACCGAAGCGGAATTGGACGGCCTCTACAACGTCCACTTCAAGGGCGTGTTCTTCCTGACGCAGAAGCTCCTGCCGCTCATCAACGACGGCGGCCGGATCGTGATGATCTCCTCGGGTCTCACGCGCATCATT
>Ga0070761_10000325_pt1 | contig 31584 bp, 28 predicted proteins | sample HubBroMetageREF1_FD_66724 | JGI IMG/M metagenome (GOLD analysis project Ga0070761, IMG submission 66724) | Reference soil microbial communities from the Hubbard Brook experimental Forest, New Hampshire, USA - Hubbard Brook CCASE Soil... | ecosystem: Environmental > Terrestrial > Soil >... | reverse complement strand
GGCAGGTGCGTGATGCGCACCGCCGACTCGGTCTTGTTGACGTGCTGGCCGCCGGCGCCCGAGGAACGGTACACGTCCACCCTGAGGTCCGCGGGGTTGATCTCGATGGCGATGTCGTCATCGACCTCCGGCGAGACGAACACCGAGGCGAACGAGGTGTGACGGCGGTTACCCGAGTCGAACGGCGACTTGCGCACCAGGCGGTGCACGCCGGTCTCGGTCCGCAGCCACCCGTAGGCGTACTCGCCCATGACTTCCACGCTGGCACTTTTAATCCCGGCCACTTCACCCGGACTCGAATCGATGACTTCACACCTAAAGCCGCGCGCTGCGCCCCATCGCAGGTACATGCGCAGCAGCATTTGCGCCCAGTCCTGCGCCTCGGTACCGCCGGCGCCCGCCTGGATGTCGAGAAAGGCGCTGTGCGAGTCCATCTCGCCGCGGAACATGCGTTTGAACTCGAGGCGGCGCACCGCGGCTTCCAGGCGCTGTGCGTCACGCTCGATATCACGCGCCGCGCCCTCATCGCCCTCGGCCTCGGCCAGTTCCAGAAGTTCGGCGGCGTCGCTGATTCCTTTAGCGGTCGCGTCGAGCTCGCCGACGTCGCTCGTCAGGCGGGCGCGTTCGCGCCCGAGTTCCTGCGCGCGCGCGGGATTGGCCCACACGGTGGGGTCCTCCAGCTCGCGGGCGACTTCCTCGAGTCGTTCCTGCTTGCGGTCGTACTCAAAGAAACCCCCGAAGTGAAGCGCTACGTTCACCGAGGTCTTTGAGCTGGCGTTTGAGCAGATTGATTTCCATATCCGATGCTAACACGGCAGCAGGTGCTCGATGAGCAACTGCAGGCGTCGCTCCCCCTGGTACTCGTTGACTTCCAGCCGGTACACGAGGTGCTGCAGTCCCGCCGGCGGCTCGAAATCCGCGCCGGCCTCCAGGTGGTTGAAGGCGATGGCATCGAATGAGCGGCCGCTGCGCGGCACCTCGACCCACATCTTCACGTGCCGCTCGCCGATGACGCGGGCGCTGCGGATGCTGAAGACGCCATCGAACGTCGGCTCGGGAAATGCCTGTCCCCAGGGCCCGCCGGCGCGCAACGCCTGCGCCGTGTCGAGTGCAATCTCCCCGGGCGCGAGCTCGCCGTCGGTCTCGACCACGTCCGCCGGCGGTGCCTGCGCCATCCAGCGTGCGACCTCCTCGTCGAAGGCGCGCGCGAAGCGATCGAGCTTGTCGCGCTCGAGCGTGAGCCCGGCCGCCATGGCGTGGCCGCCGAAGCGGCTGAGCAGATCCGGATGCCGCGCCGCGATCGAATCGAACACATCACGGATGTGGATGCCCGCGACCGAGCGGGCCGAGCCGCGCAAGGTCGTCTCGTCGGCGCTCGCGAAGGCGATCACCGGGCGGCGCAGACGATCCTTCACGCGGCTCGCCACCAGTCCGACCACGCCCTGGTGCCAGCCCGGATCGAACAGGCACACACCGCTGCGCTGCGTCGTACCGGGAGTGGGATCCACGAGCCGGCGCACGGCGCCGAGGGCTTCGTGCTGCATCTTCGCTTCAATCGAGCGCCGCTCCTGGTTCAGCTCATCAAGGCGCGCCGCGAGCTGCGCCGCGGTAGCCGGATCGTCGGTCAGCAGACACTGGATACCGATGGACATATCGTCGATGCGGCCGGCGGCATTGAGCCGCGGGGCGACCCCAAAGGCGAGGTCCGAAGCGCTGAGGTCCGGCACGCTGCGGCCGGCGATGCCAAGCAGCGCGCGCATGCCCGCCACGCAACGCCCGGCGCGAATACGTTTCAGGCCCTGCGCTACCAGCACACGGTTGTTCGCATCCAGCGGCACGACGTCGGCGATGGTTCCCAGCGCCACCAGGTCCAGCAGCTCCGCAACCCCCGGCGCCGCGCGCGGCGTCGCCCCGGCCGCATCGAGCGAGCGCCGCAGGGCCGCCATCAGGTAGAAGGCGACGCCGACGCCGGCGAGCGCGCGGCTGCCGAAGGTGCTGTCCGCGAGATTGGGGTTGACGATGACACTTGCGTCCGGGAGCTGCGCCCCCGGCAGATGATGATCAGTGATCAGCACGTCGATGCCGCGTGCACGCGCCGCCGCCACGCCGGCGTTGCTGGAGATGCCGTTGTCGACCGTGACGATGAGCGTCGGCGCGCGGGCCGCGGCCAGCGCCACGATCTCCGGGGTGAGCCCATAACCGAACTGGAAGCGGTTCGGCACCAGAAAGTCCACCGCGGCGAACCCGGCCGCCACCAGTGCCCGCACCATGAGCGCGCTGCTGGTAGCGCCGTCGGCGTCGTAGTCCCCGATGATGAGCACCCGCCCGCGGCGGTGGCGCAGCAGCAGCTGCACTGCCTCGGGAATGCCCGCGAGCGTGCCAATGGGCAGCAGCCGCTCGAGCGAAGTATCCAGCTCCAGGGCCGAGCGCACGCCGCGCGCGGCATACACCCGCCCAAGCACCGGGTGCAGATCCCCTAGCGGTCCGCCTGGGTACACGGTCGTGCGCCGCACAATGCGCAGGTGCACCGCTGCCTTCACAGAAAACACCCGATACCGGGGCGTGCGCGCCGCCAGAACCTGCGTCCGCTGCGCCGGCCGAGCGTCACGCGCGTGTCGTTCGCGAGCAGCGTCACGAGCTGCGCGCCACCTGCCTTAAGCACCTCGAGTGCCGGTGAGATGAAGCGCGCATCGAGCTGGGCGAGTGCCTGGGCGAGCGCGGGCGGTCCACCGCCCGCAGCGAGTTCTGCGCGCACTTCCACCACCCACACCTCGAGGTCCTGGGTACGGTGATCCGCGGGCAGGCGCGGCGGCAACGCTTCGCACGCGCGCTTCTGGAGCCGCCACATTCCATCGAGCCAGGCGTCCGAACCGAATGCGCGCGGCGCGCTGCTGGCCGCAGTGACGGACTCGCCCGCGGCCCGCTGGGGCGCGCCCGGCGCACCTTGGGCTCCCGCACTGCCCCACAGCCAAAGCGATGTAACCGGCGCCTCACCGCGCTGCACGCGCGTCGCGTTCACGGACTCCCCGTGCAGCCACATTTCAATTTCCGCACCCAGGCGCCGCAGCGCTGCCGCCTGCGGACCGTGAGGCAGGCTCTGCGCAAGATCCGCGCCCGCGGCGCGCGCCGGCTCGAGCGTGGCAAGTGGTGGCATGCCGGCAGTGAACAGCAGGAACTCTCCGCAGGGCAAGGGATGCAAAGCGAGGCCCGAGCCGCCGAACGCCCCCTTGAAGCTGGCCGCGAGCTCGGCGAGCTGCGCCGCGGGCAGGCGCAGAATGCCCTGCGGCTGCAAATGGACACGCGTCAGATCCGCGACCAGCTGCACCGGGGTTGCGATCCACGCGGTGGCCTGCGTGCCGGGGCACGCCGCGGCGGCGATGCGCGCCGGAGCGACCGCGGCCAGATCCGCGCGCCCGATCCTGCCGGCGAGCCACGCGCGCCAGCCGTCGGCGAGCGCGGCGCGCTCACCAAAGCGCCCGGCATATTCGATCCCGGGAGCGGTACCGGCCGCCACGCCGGCGCGCGCGTGCGCAGCATCCTCCCCGCGCGGCAGGTAAAGGTCGGCGATCACGATGACGATCTCGCGCACGGGCGCTATCGTAGCGTTGATGAAGTTCACCCTCGAAGACGGATCGCGGTCGAACCTGATCCGCAGTTACTCAGCGCAAGGCATCCGTATCGGCGCACAGCTGGTGCGCACGAGCTGCATCATCACGCCCGACACGCTCATCACCGAATGGCCGCCGCAGAGCTTCGCGGAATTCACGGCGGCGCACGCCGAGGCGATCCTCGCACTGACACCGGAACTGGTGATCCTCGGCACCGGCGAGCAGCAGCACTTTGCGCCCGCGGCCGTGCGGGAGCTGTTTGTGCAGCGCGGGGTAGGACTGGAGGCGATGCAACTCGGTGCGGCATGCCGCACGTTCAATGTTCTGGTCCAGGAGGAGCGGCGGGTGGCCGCGGCGTTATTCGTGCGCTAACCGGTGAGCGCGTGCCCAAGGTGATCAGCAGAAGACACAGGGGGAGGTCAACCAACCAACAATCATTCGAAGCTGACAGACTCGAACAATTGCACTGTTCTTTTTCTTATGAACCTTATTGCTCTTATTCCGACTCCCCTCCTCCCTGTGTCTTCTGCTGATCACCCCCGCTTTGACTGTCGTCGTAAAGAGACAGGCGCGCATGTTAAACACGTAGCAGAAGCCCACGCAAGCTGTTTGAGCGGAAAGGGAATTTCTCCGAAGGCGTTGCCCGTGCTGCGACGCGATTGCGAGCGTCAGTGCTGAAATTGCGGCCATTTTCCGCTGCAAGCCCAATTGATCCGCGGAAATGTGGTCTCTAATATTATTTATAATCAATTGAGTACAAGATATTGGTAACGTGACACTTCATACCATCCCGCCCACCAGCGGCACGAAGGCCACCGACCCCAGCGAATCGCGCTCGACGCGCTGCTCGCGGCGCGTGAAACGCACCAGCTCCTGCTCGCCCTCGGGCCCCACCGGCACGATGAGGCGGCCGCCGACCCGCAGCTGGCGGATGAGGGCGTCGGGCACCGTGAGGGGCGCGGCGGCGACCAGAATGCCGTCGAACGGCGCATGCGCCTTCCAGCCCAAAGCGCCGTCGCCGTGACGGAAGCGCACGTTGCGGATGCCGAGTTCCTTGAGGCGCAGGCGGGCGCGCGCGAGCAGCGGCTCGATGCGCTCGATGGTGCTCACACGTGTAACCAGCGGCGCGAGGATGGCCGTCTGATAGCCGCAACCGGTACCGACTTCCAGCACGTTGTCCAGAGCGCCCGCCTCGAGGAGCGCCGCAGTCATGGTCGCGACGATATAGGGCTGCGAGATCGTCTGGCCAAATCCGATTGGCAGCGCCGTGTCCTCATAGGCGCGGCTGCCGAGCGCCTCGTCCACGAAAATATGCCGTGGCACATTGCGCACGCGATCCAGCACCGCGAGATTGGTGACGCCCTGCTCGCGCAGCCGTTGCACCAGCCGGTCGCGCGTGCGCGCGGAGGTCATGCCGATGCCGGCCAGTCGCGTGTCAGACACCGATGCCCTCCAGCCAGGTGCGCAGCGCCGGCAGCGCGGCGTGGCGCGTGAGGTCCACCTGCAGCGGCGTCACCGAAACATAGCCCTGCGCGACGGTGGCGAAATCGGTGCCGGGACCTGCGTCCTCCTCCGCTCCGGCCGGGCCGACCCAGTACACCGGGCGCCCGCGTGGATCGTGTGCGCGCACGACGGGCTCGGAACGATGGCGGTAGCCCAGGCGGCTGACGCGAAAGCCGCGCAGCTGGGCAAACGGCACATCGGGGACGTTCACGTTGAGTATCAGCGCGGGTTGCAGCGGCTTCTGCAGCAGCTGCGCCACCAGCAGTCGCGCCACTTCCGCACCGGTGTCGAAGTGCCCACCCCCCGCGCCAGCTCCCGTGCACAGCGAAACAGCGATGGTCGGCAGGCCGAGGAAGCGCCCCTCGACAGCCGCGGCCACCGTGCCGGAGTACAGGACGTCATCGCCCAGATTGGGGCCGTCGTTCACCCCGGAAACCACCATGTCGTGCTCGAAGTCAAACAGACCGGTGATCGCCAGGTGTACGCAGTCGGTGGGTGTGCCGGTCACGAAATGCACGCCCGGCTCGGCTTCGAACACGCGCAGTGGCACGTCCAGCGTCAGGGAGTTACTGGCGCCGCTCTTGTTGCGGTCGGGCGCGACCACGGTGACCTCGGCAAGCGTCATAAGGGCCTCGCGCAGGCGGCGGATGCCCTCGGCGCGAAAGCCGTCGTCGTTACTGACCAGGATCTTCACTATGCTTGCGATCAGGTGCGCAAAAGTGCGCGTGACTATACTTCAAGAAGGACTGACGGCGGAGCCAAGCGTGACTGCCCTACCCGGCGATAAGGACCCGGACAAGGAAACCGAGGAAGCGCGTCTGTTTCGCGAGGCCGTGCGCGGCGTCAGGCCGCTCGGGTCGCGCGAGCCGCCGCCGCGTCCACCCAGGCCGCGACCGCGCGCGCGCTTCACGCGTGCCGACCGCGCCGCGGTGCTGCGGGAAAGCCTGGAAGCGGCGGCTGCGGACCCGGCGGCGATGGGCGGCGAGGAGCTGGCGTTCCATCGCCCGCAGGTGCAGCCCGCAGTGGTGCGTAAGCTACGTCGTGGCGAATATCGTGTGGAGCGGGAGATCGATCTGCACGGTCTCACGGTCCTCGAAGCCAAGAAGGACCTGCGGATTTTCCTCATCCACGCACTCGAACAGAACGTGCAATGCGTGCGGGTCGTTCACGGCAAGGGGCTGCGCTCCGGTCCCCGCGGCCCGGTGCTCAAGGCCACTGTCAACGCGGTCCTGCGCCGCACCGGCGCCGTGCTGGCGTTCGTGTCCGCACGGCAGGCGGACGGCGGGAGCGGCGCGCTGTACGTACTGCTGTCACCTCCTTAGTCACTTCGGTAAGCGCGCAGGCGTGGTGTATCCCGCCACAGGAGCCGTGAAATTGCGGACCTCCAGACCCTCAGTCGCCGGCGTCACCCGTCACGCAGACATCCGCGATGAGTTCCCGCAGCACCGCGGTCGCAAACGAGCCCCGCGCCAGGCGGAAGCACACCACGCAAGCGTCCGGCTCCTGCCCGGATTGAAGCTCACGTACCGCGAGGCGCAGGCTGCGACGCTCCTGGGCCATGCCCGCTGCCGCGCACAACTGGCTCTCCTGCGCAAACTGCGCAGCAACCCGGGTCTCAAGTTCCAGCACACGCGCCAGGGTCGCCGGAGTCCCCGCGCCCCACATGGGTCCCGTGGGATGAATCTCCAGGCGCTCGCAGCGCTCGGCGAGCGTCAGGTCCTCAGCAACCGCGGCGAACACGCTGCCGCGGCCGTCGAGGTTGGCAAGATCCCCCTCCAGCAGGTGCTCCCAGCTGCCATCGGCGACGCGTTCAGCAAGTACGGCGTTGAATACCACGCTGCGCGCGGCTGAAAGCACGAAGCCGCGCTCCTCGCGCCGCAGGCTGCCCAGGCCCTCCTGGGCCCGGACAAGGTTCGCGCCTTCGCGGCCGAAGCGCTGCGGACCGAAGTAATTCGGCACACCGCGACGCGTGATGTCCGCCAGGCGCGGTGCAAGCAGGGCGCTCAGACGCGCGCCGTCGCCATCGGGCGCACGGATCCGCACCGTGAAGCGATTGCCCGCCAGCGCGCCGCGTGGGAGCTTGCGCGTGTGGGCGTGCGCCTCGAGCACCTGGAAGTCGGTGCCGCGCGCCCCGGGCCAGTTGACCGCGGCGCGCGGCTGCGGGACCGAGAACCATTGCACCGCGACGGCGTGGCGATCCTTGAGTCCGGCAAATCCCACCTCGAACGGCCGGCAGCCAGCGATCTTCGCCAGCTCGCGTGCCACCCACTGGGTGTTGGCATTGCGCTTGCGGACCTTCACCAGCAGGTGCTGGCCAACGCCTGCGGGCGCGAAGCCCAGATCCTCTTCAACCAGGAAGTCTTCGGGCTGCACGCGCAGCAACCCTGTCGCCATGGGCTCCCCGTACGCGCGCGGCGGTGCCAGCGCCGCCTGGCGCGCGCCCAGGTCGAGCTCACCCACGCCTAGTCCCCGGCGAGCAGCACTACCGCCTGTGCGGCAATGCCTTCCGCGCGGCCCAGGAAACCCAGACCCTCGGTGGTGGTCGCCTTGATGTTGACGCACGCCTCGGGGACCCCGAGCAGCTGCGCGATCCGCTGCCGCATCGCTGAACGCAACGGGGCGATGCGCGGCACCTGCGCAAGCACCGTGACATCGGCGTTCACCACGCTGAGGCGTCGGCTGCGCACCATGGCGAGCACCGCGGCCACGAAGCGGGCGCTATCGGCACCGCGCCACTGCGGATCGCCGTCCGGGAAATGCTCGCCGATGTCGCCAAGGCCCGCCGCTCCGAGCATTGCGTCGCACAGGGCGTGCAGCACCACGTCCCCATCCGAGTGCGCACGCACGCCGTGCGAGTGCGGCACGCGCACGCCCGCGAGCATGATGAAGTCTCCCGCACCAAAGGCGTGCACATCGAACCCGGAGCCGACTCTCATGACATTCCCCCCGCTCTGCCGCTCTCACGGCCACGCGCCTGCAACACGGTCGCGGCCAGCGCCAGGTCAGCGGCAGTCGTGATCTTGAAATTGGTCGTCGCGCCTTCGATGAGCAGCGGATGCTCCCCCGCCCATTCGAGCGCCTGGGCCTCGTCCGTCGGTGAGCGTCCGGCCGCGTGTGCCGCATCAAGCGCCGCGCACAGCCTTCCGAAGCGGAACATCTGCGGGGTCAGCGCCCGCCACAAGCCGCTGCGCTCCACGGTCTCAGCAACCAGCTGCCCGGAGCCGGTGCCGCCGCGGGCGCGCTTCAGGGTATCCGCCGCGGGCACCGCGAGCAGGCCGCCGACGGCGTGGGTTGCGGCGCCCGACAAGAGTCGCTCAAGGTCCTGTACCGAGAGGCAGGGCCGCGCGGCATCGTGTACCAGCACCCAGTCCTCCGCCGCGGCGCGCTTCGCAAGGCCCGCCAGCGCATTGCGCACCGATTGGCTGCGCTGTGCTCCGCCGGTCACGGATGAGATCCGCGCGGCGTGCGGCGCGCCCAGGCGCTGCGCTACACGTGCAAATTCGGCGTCGTCCGGCGCGATCGCTACCACGAGGTGTGCACAGCGCGCGTCGGCGAGAAACGGCGCCAGCGCCCACTCCAGCACGGTGCTTCCTGCAAGCGGTGCGTATTGCTTGGGTGCGTCGCCACCAAATCGGGCGCCTGAGCCCGCGGCCGGCATGACGAGCCAGTAACGCATCCGCTTGGAGCCGGTGGCTTAAGGTGAACGTCAGCGGGCCGCGGCGGTGCGCGTCGTCGGCGCCGTGCTGGTGTCGGCCGGGCGTGCCGGAACCACCTGGTAGAACGTCTCGCTGCGCGCAATCATCCCCAGATCGCTCCGCGCACGCTCTTCCAGCGCATCCATCCCGGTCTTCAGATCGCGCACTTCGGCGCCCAGTTGCTGGTTGCGTTCGGCGAGCTGGTCATTCTCGGCGCGCTGCGTCGCGACCGCGTGTTTCAGGCGCTCGACTTCGCGCACTCCGTCCTCGGAGATCCACATCCGGTACTGCAACAGGATGACGGCAACAGCGAGTGCGGCGGCGAGCCACTTCATGGGCGCGACAGCCTATCAGATGGCGAGTGCCGCTGCCGCGCGGCGCGCCACCGCCAGGCGCTCTGGCCACAGGCGATCAAAGCGGCCGCGCACCGCGGCTACGACCGGCGCACGCGCAAGTTCCGGGCGTCCCGCGTCGAACGGCGGCTCGGGTGCATATTCGATCGCGAGCTGCACCGCCTCAGCCACATCCTGGCCGGCGATCTCCGCCACGACGGTAAGCGCCATGTCGATTCCGGCCGTCACTCCCCCGCCGGTAATAATGTTGCCGTCGCGCACCACGCGCGCGCTGTCGGGGATGGCGCCGAACAGCGGCAGCAGCTCGCGAAACGCCCAGTGACAGGCGGCCCGCTTGCCGCGCAGCAGCCCCGCCGCACCCAGCAGCAGCGAGCCGGTGCACACCGAGGTGATGTAGCGCGCCTGTGACCCCAGGCGGCGCAGCGCCGCGAGGTATACCGGATCCTCCATGGCGGCGGTGCTGCCGAAGCCGCCCGGAACGCACAGCAGTGCGCAGGCTGCCACTTCATCCAGCGGCCGCACGTTCGCAAACACGACACCGCCGTCGGCGCTGAGCTCACCGCCCCGTGAAGCCGCGAGCACGGTGCTCGCCCCCGGCAGCCGCGCCAGCACTTCCAGGGGAGCGGTGAAGTCCAGCTGCGTGAGGCGCGGATACAGTGCAAACACGATGGGGAAGTCGCTGCTCATGATCACTGACTCCCTGAGTACCCCGACGGGGGTATCCCACGGTGATCATCCTTCGGATACGATGGTGGCTGAAATGACGTTTTTACCTCTTTTAAGGCCATCGAAGAATCGCCCATGACACGCCGCATTGGCTTTCTGATCTTCCCCGACTTTCAGCTGCTGGATGCCGCGGGCCCGATCTGCGCCTTTGAAACCGCCAACCGCATTCACCCCGGCGCGTACCAGCTGCGCGTCATCGCGGCCGTTGCGGGCGCGATCGCCAGTTCCTCGGGAGCGATGCTCGAGGCGGGCGGGTTTGGGCGTGCAGCGGCGCTGGACACACTCATCGTGGCGGGCGGTGATGGCACGCGCGCCGCCCTGGCCTCCCCCGGCACCCTGCGCTTCATTCAGGCGTGCGCCGCGGGCTCACGGCGTGTCACCAGCGTGTGCTCAGGCTCCTTTCTGCTGGCTGCGGCGGGGCTCCTGGATGGACGTACCGCGACCACGCACTGGAGCTGCAGCGAGGAGTTCCGGCTGCTCTTTCCGCGCGTGCTGCTCGACCCGGACCGGATCTTCGTGCAGCAAGGGCAGCTGTGGACCTCGGCCGGTGTCACCGCCGGAATTGATCTGTCACTCGCTTTGATCGGCGAGGATCTGGGCGAGGCAGTCGCGCATCGCACCGCGCAGCACATGGTCGTCTATCACCGCCGCCCCGGGGGACAATCGCAGTTCTCCGCGCTGCTTGAGATGGAACGACCGCGGGGGCGCTTCGCCGCGCTGCTGGAGTTCATGCGCGCACAACTGCCGGCACCCCTGAAGGTCGAACATCTCGCGGCGCGCGCCTGTATGAGCCCGCGGCATTTTGCGCGTGCTTTTCGCGCGCAGCTCGGCATCACCCCCGCCAAGGCGGTGGAGCGCATGCGGGCGGATGCCGCGCGGGCGATGCTGGAAAGCGGCGCGCGTTCGGTGCAGGAGGTGGCACAAGCCTGCGGCTTCAATGACCCGGAGCGCATGCGCCGCGCGTTCCTGCGCCTGTTCGGCGCCCCGCCGTCGTCATTGAAGCGCGCGGGTCAGACCGTGACCGGAAACGCCTCGCGTCCGGCGTAGCGCACGTCACCGAGTTCCGCCTCGATGCGCAGCAGCTGGTTGTACTTGGCGACCCGGTCCGAGCGCGACAGGGAACCGGTCTTGATCTGGGTGGCGGCGCTCGCCACCGCGATGTCCGCGATGGTGGTGTCCTCGGTCTCACCGGAGCGGTGCGACACCACCGCGGCGTAGTGGGCCCGCTCGGCCATGGCGATGCAGGCCAGCGTTTCGGTGAGCGTGCCGATCTGGTTGGGCTTGATGAGAATGGCGTTGGCGATGCGCTTGTCGATGGCCTCCTGCAGAATCCTTGTGTTGGTCACGAACACGTCATCCCCAATGAGCTGCAGCTTCTTCCCCAGCGCGCGCGTGTGCACTGCCCAGCCGTCCCAGTCGGCCTCGCTCATGCCATCCTCGATACTAATGATCGGGTAACGCTGCGCCAGATCCGCAAGATAGGCGGTGAACTCCGCGGCGGAGAAACTGCGCTTCTCGGACTCAAGCTCGTAGCGGCCGTTGCGGAAGAATTCCGAACTCGCCACGTCCAGGCCGAGGTACACATCGACCCCCGCCCGGTAACCGGCCTTCTCGATCGCCTGCAGGATGAGGCTCAGCGCCGCCTCGTTGGTTGCGAGGCTCGGCGCAAAGCCGCCCTCGTCGCCCACCGCGGTCGCAAGCCCGCGTTCGGCCAGGAGCTTCTTCAGCGTGTGGAAGATCTCGGCTCCGTAGCGCAGCGCCTCGCGGAAGCTGGGCGCGCCAACCGGCAGAATCAGGAATTCCTGGATGTCGAGGCTGTTGTCCGCGTGCGCTCCGCCGTTGATGATGTTCATCATCGGCACCGGCATCACCGGCTTGGCGATCGCGCCAATCAGCTCCCCGAGCCAGCGATACAGCGGCGCGCGCGCATCGTTGGCGGCCGCGTGGGCGTTGGCGAGCGACACACCCAGAATGGCATTCGCGCCCAGGCGTGCCTTGTTGTCGGTCCCATCGAGCTCGATCAGGCGCTGATCAAGCCCGGCCTGATCGCGCGGATCGCGGCCCAGCAGCGCCGGCCTGAGCACCGTGTTGATGTGCTCGACGGCCTTCAGTACTCCCTTGCCGCCGTAGCGCCTGGCGTCCCCGTCGCGCAGCTCGACCGCCTCGCGCGTGCCGGTGGAGGCGCCCGAGGGCACCGCCGCACGTCCACGAACGCCCGAGTCCAGGATCACGTCGGCTTCGACGGTGGGGTTGCCGCGCGAATCGATGATCTCGCGTCCACGCACCTCGGCAATACGGCTCATCGCGTTGGTTTCCCTTACAGCAGTGACTCTTCGAACGGTGTCTTCTTCACCGCGCGGTCGAGTTCGACCAGCGTGCTGAGCAGCGGTTCCATGCGCGCCAGCGGCCAGGCGTTCGGGCCGTCCGAGAGCGCCTCCGCGGGCCGCGGATGGGTTTCCATGAAGATGCCCGCGACACCCGCCGCCACCGCGGCGCGCGCCAGCACCGGGATGAACTCGCGCTGGCCGCCGGAAGAGGTGCCCTGGCCGCCCGGGAGCTGCACCGAGTGCGTGGCATCGAACACCACCGGAGCGCCGGTCTCGCGCAGCACCGACAGCGAGCGCATGTCGGAGACCAGGTTGTTGTAGCCGAAGCAGAAGCCGCGCTCGCACACCAGGATATGCTGGTTGCCGGTCGAGCGCGCCTTGTCGACGACGTTCTGCATCTCCCACGGCGAAAGAAACTGGCCCTTCTTGATATTGACGGGCTTGCCCTGGGAGGCGGCGTTGATGATGAAGTTGGTCTGCCGGCACAGGAACGCCGGCGTCTGCAGCACGTCGACAACCGCGGCAACTTCCGCGAGCGGGGTGTCCTCGTGCACGTCGGTCAGCACCGCGACACCGATGGCGCGGCGCACATCATCAAGGACCTTAAGTCCGGCCTCGATGCCGGGCCCGCGGAAGCTCGCGCGCGAGGAGCGGTTGGCCTTGTCGTAGGAAGCCTTGAAGATGTAAGGCACCCCCAGGCGGGTGGTGATTTCCTTCAGCCGCCCGGCAATCTCCTGGGTGAGCGCCGGGCTCTCGATGACGCACGGCCCTGCGATCAGGAACAGTGGTTCCCGCGCACCGACTTCATGTCCGGCCAGCTTCACGGTGAGCTTCGTTCGCCTCGGGCGCGCGCGCAGCCTGCGCTCAGGCCCCGGCTGCCTGCGGCAACTGCGATGCGCGGTGGGCGCGTGCGGCGCGGATAAAGCCTGTGAACAACGGATGCCCGTCGCGCGGAGTGGAAGTGAACTCCGGGTGGAACTGGGTCGCCACGAACCACGGGTGGTTCGGCAATTCGATCACTTCCACCAGTCCGTCGCGCGAGAAACCCGAGAAGCGCATACCCGACTGCCGGTAGCGGTCCAGATAGTTGTTGTTGAACTCGTAGCGGTGCCGATGACGCTCGGTGATGACATCGCGGCCGAAAATCTCGCGGGCCCGGGTACCGGCCCCGAGGAGCACTTCCTGCGCTCCCAGGCGCATGGTGGCACCCTTGGCGGACGCCTCGTCGCGCATCTGTACGCCGTGCACCTGGTCGCGCCATTCGGAGATCAGCGCGATCACGGGGTGCGCCGTCGCGCGGTTGAATTCCGTGCTGTTGGCGTCGCTCAGGGACTGCACGTGGCGGCCAAACTCGACGATCGCCACCTGCATGCCAAGGCAGATCCCGAGGTACGGCACGCCGTTCTCGCGCGCATAACGCACCGCCTGGATCTTGCCTTCGATGCCGCGCTCGCCGAAGCCGCCGGGTACCAGGATCGCATCCACGTCCGCAAGTGCGTCGGTGCCGTGCTGCTCGATGTCGGTGGATTCGATGTAGCGGATGTTGACGCGCGTGCGGCTCTTGAGCCCCGCGTGCATGAGCGCCTCGTGCAGCGACAGGTACGAATCGCGGATCTGCACGTACTTGCCGACCATCGCGATGTCGACGTGGCCGTCGGGGTTGCCTCTGGCACTGACCACCTGGCGCCACTCGGCCAGATCGGTGGCCGGCACTTCCAGGCGCAGCTTGTCGACCACGATGTCGTCGAGCGCCTGCTCATGCAGCAGCAGCGGAATCTTGTAGATGTCGTCGCTGTCCACCGCCGAGATCACCGCCCGTTCCTCGACATTGGTGAACAGCGCGATCTTGCGCCGCTGCTCTTCGGGGAGCGGGTGCTTGCAACGGCACAGGAGCACGTCCGGCTGGATGCCGATGCCGCGTAGCTCCTTCACCGAGTGCTGCGTGGGCTTGGTCTTGATCTCGCCCGAACCGCCAACGATGGGCACGAGCGTCAGGTGTATATACACGCAGTTATTGCGGCCCAGCTCCACGCCGAGCTGGCGGATCGCCTCCAGGAACGGCAGCGATTCAATATCGCCGACGGTACCGCCGATCTCGACCATGCACACATCGGCCCCGTCAGCGCCATGCTTGATGCTGCGCTTGATCTCATCGGTGATGTGCGGAATGACCTGCACCGTGGCGCCGAGGTAATCACCGCGGCGCTCCTTGGCGATGACGCGCTCGTAGATGCGCCCCGTCGTGAAATTGCTGTTGCGCCCCGTAGTGGTGCGCACGAAACGCTCGTAGTGGCCCAGATCCAGGTCGCTCTCGGTACCGTCCTGGGTGACGAATACCTCGCCGTGCTGAAACGGGCTCATGGTGCCCGGATCCACGTTGATGTACGGGTCAAGCTTGACCAGGGCGACCTTCAGCCCGCGGGCTTCAAGGATCGCACCAAGCGAGGCGGACGCGATGCCCTTGCCCAATGAGGACACGACGCCGCCGGTGACGAATACAAAACGCGTCATATTTTTTAAATCGAGGATTCCCGTCGCTGCAGATTCAAACGCCATGAAGGGCGAAAGAGGACGGGCCAAAAGGTTAGCACACCTCAGGTCGCAGTGTGCGGACTCCACACGAGCCGCGCGCGGTGCGCGCTGGCGGGGCCCGCCTGCACGGACTCGTCGAGCCAGCGATCCGCCACGGCGACGAGTCGCGAGCCGGCGTAAACCAGTGGCAGGCGCGCGCGCTCTGCGAGCGGCACGCGGGCCTCCTGCAGGAGACTCTTGAGTGCGCGGTGGGCGCCCCCCCGCACCGGCCGCAGCCGCTCCCCGCCCCGGCGCGCACGCACCGCCAGCGTCGCCGCCAGTGCATCCAGGTCCAGGGGTCCGCGGGCGTCCTCTTCGAGGGACAGCGTCCCGGAGTCTGTGCCAAGCACGCGGCGCCGCTGCAGGCGCCAGCGCCATTGCAGTGCGCGCTTCGCCCTGGTCTGCGCCCCCGGGGCACGCCGTGCGGGCGCTCCGGGGTTCGCGCGGATGCTGATCAGATCCCCCTGACGCTGCACGATCGCGCCCGGCCAGGCGACCTGCGGATGCGCGTCCGCCCGCGCGCCCAGCAAGGGACCTGTGATCTCCAGCAGGCGGCGCGCGCTCGGAACGAGATGTCCCGAACGCGTGATCCAGGATCGCAGGGCGTTGCGCCGGCGCTCCGGGCAGAGCGAGCGCAGCACCGCCGCCGAGAGCATCGCGCCATGGCGCGCGCGTGCGCCGTCGGCCGCCCCCACGGCGTCGAGGATGCGTTGCGCCTCGGCGGCATGGCGCGCGCCGCGCACCACGGTAGCCGCGGCCGCCGGCCAGCGCCTGAGGATCGGCGGCAGTACGCGCGCGCGCAGGTAGTTGCGATCCGGCCGCTCGTCAGCGTTGCTCGTGTCCTCGATCCACTGCAGACCACGCGCGTGCGCCCACGCGCGCAGCTGCGCGCGCGGCACATCGATGAGCGGCCGCACGAGCACCCCGCGCGCGAAGGGTGCGCAGAGCGGCATGGCGGCCAGCCCCGCGACGCCAGCACCGCGCAGCAGCTGCAGCAGCACCGTCTCGAGCTGATCGTCCTGGTGGTGCGCCGTGAGCAGCGCCTCGCCCGTCTGCACGGCAGCGCCGAGCGCGCCATAGCGCGCCGCGCGCGCCGCCGCCTCGAGTGACTGCCCGCGCCCGCGCGCCACCCGCACGCGCCGCACCTGCAGCGGCACGCCGAGCGCGGCGGCCACCTTGCGGCAGTGCCTGCCCCACAGCGCCGAGTCCGGCTGCAGCTGATGGTCGACGTAGATGGCGCGCAGGCGCGCGGGTCGCATCCTCAGCGCAGCCACAGCTGCGAGCAGCGCGGTGGAATCCGCGCCACCGCTGAAAGCCACGCACACCGCCAGGCGGGGAAAGTCCGGCAGCAGCTGGGTCAGGCGCCGGCCGAGCCACCCAGGGCTGAACTTCGTGGCGCTGCCTGCGCGTTCGACCACACCCTAGTCCATTGGCCGACTAAGCCGGCGTTTCGGAGTACACACCGAAGCCGGCGATCTTGGCAGCGCGCTCGGCGCGCAGCTGATCGCGCGGGATCGCGTCCAGCTCATCCAGGTGCCGCACCAGCGCCACTTTCACGCTGGCGGCAACCGCCGTCGCATCGCGGTGCGCGCCGCCTAAGGGCTCCTCGATGACCTCATCGACCAGCCCGAGCTTCAGCAGCCGATCGGCCGTGAGATTCAAGGCCTCGGCGGCCAACTCCTTCTTGTCCTGGCTCTTCCACAGGATCGAGGCGCAGCCTTCGGGCGAAATCACCGAGTAGGTGCTGAACTGCAGCATCAGCAGGCGGTCGCACACGCCGATCCCGAGCGCGCCTCCCGAGCCGCCCTCGCCCGTGACAATGGTTACGATCGGGATGCGCAGCACCGACATCTCGAAAAGGTTGCGCGCGATCGCCTCACTCTGGCCGCGCTCCTCGGCGCCCACGCCCGGGTAAGCGCCCTGGGTGTCGATCAGGGTCACCAGCGGCAAAGAGAAGCGCTCGGCGAGGCGCATCAGACGCAGCGCCTTGCGGTAGCCTTCGGGCTTGGGCATGCCGTAGTTGCGGCGCACCCTTTCCTTGGTGTCACGGCCCTTTTGATGGCCGATGATCATCACCGGGCGCTCATCGATGCGGGCCAGCCCGCCGACGATCGCACCGTCATCCGCGTACATGCGGTCCCCGTGCAGCTCGCTGAAATCGGTGCAGATGGCGCTCACGTAGTCGAGCGTGTAGGGCCGGTGCGGATGACGCGCGAGCTGGGTGATCTGCCAGGGCGTGAGGTTGGCGAAAATGCTGGTGGTCAGCTGGCGGCTCTTGGTCTGCAGCCGCGCGATCTCGTCCTGCAGGTTGACTTCGGACTCCGAAGTCACGTGCCGCAGCTCCTCGATCTTGGCTTCGAGCTCAGCGATGGGTTGTTCGAAATCGAGGAACGCAACTGCCATGACGCGAGGGTACCTTACCTGCCGTCGGCAGAGAATGAGGCGCCGGGAATGGCGGGCGGCGCGCCGTAGATAACCTGCACCGAGCCCGCACCAAACAACCCCTCCAGCTCCTCGAGCAACTCACGGCTCGCGCGCACCGACCATTCGGCGCCGAGCGTCAGCGCACCGCTCGCGTCCGAGCCGCGGTACTCGATGGTGATCGGACAGGGGCCACCCCGCCAGGGCGTGAGGATGGCGGCGAGGCGTGCCGACAGCGCCGTCGCGTCGGCGTGCGAGGCGCTGATGACCAGGCGTCGCGCCTCCTGCTCACGCGCCTTTTCAAGTTCACTCACGCGCCGCACTGCCAGGCGCCAGGCGTCGCTGAAATCGTCAAAACGCAGCTGCCCTTCGATGAGCAGCAGCGCGTCCTTGGTGATCAGATCGCGGTGCTTCTGCCAGCCGTCCTCGAACAGCACGGCTTCGATCCGCCCGGTCCGGTCATCGAGCGTCACGAACACCCGCGGCCCGCGCTTCTTCACCTCATCGACAAGGCCGGCGACGGTGACCGGTTTGCCGCCGCCGAAGCGCCCGGAGTCCAGTCCCGCGACTGGCCGCTCGCTGACGAGATCAGCGATGCGGTGCGACACGAGCCGCGGGAGCGCCGCTTCGAAACGGCTGAGCGGATGACCGGTGAGATACAGGCCGAGGGTCTCGCGCTCGCCGGCAAGCCGCACCGCCTGGCTCCATTCGGGCAGCGCGGCTCCCCGGCGCAGCGGCGCCGCGTCCGCGTGGCTCTCGCTCGCGAGCCCGAACAGATCGTTCTGCCCCGCCTCGTGGGCCCGCGTGTTCTGGTCGCCAAGTTGCATGGCGGCGCTCAGGCGCTCCATGAGCGTCGCGCGGTTCTCGCCCAGGCCGTCGAGGCTCCCGGATCGCAGCAAGGCTTCCAGCACGCGCCGGTTGACCTTCTGCAGGTCCAGGCGCCGGCACAGATCCTCGAGGCTGCGATAAGGGCCGCGGGCCTCGCGCTCCGCGATCAGCGCCTCGACGGCCCCCGCGCCTACGCCGCGTACCGCCCCGAGCCCGTAGCGCACGCGGCGTGCGTCGCTGGCGACAAACTCGTAGTGGGAACTGTTGACATCCGGTGGGTGCACCTCGAGATCCAGGTCCCGGCACTCCTTGATGAGCGTCACCACCTTGTCGGTGTGGTCCATGTCCGCCGACAGCACGGCGGCCATGAAGGCCGCCGGATGATGGGCCTTGAGGTATGCGGTCTGGTAGGACAGCAGCGCGTAGGCTGCCGAGTGCGACTTGTTGAAACCGTAGCCGGCGAACTTCTCCATCAGGTCGAAGATGTGGGCGGCGAGCTGCTCACGGACGCCGCGCTCGGTGGCGCCCCGCACGAACACCGAACGCTGCAGCGCCATCTCTTCGGCCTTCTTCTTGCCCATGGCGCGCCGCAGCAGATCGGCGCCGCCGAGCGTATAGCCGGCGAGCACCTGCGCGATCTGCATCACCTGTTCCTGGTAAAGGATCACCCCGTAGGTTGGCTTCAGGATCGGCTCGAGTCGCGGATGCAGGTAATCGATCGACCCGTCCCCCCTGCCGTGCTTGCGGTTGATGAAGTCATCCACCATGCCCGACTGCAGCGGCCCCGGACGGAACAGCGCCACCAGCGCGACGATCTCCTCGAAGCGGTCCGGCTGCAGCCGCCTCACCAGATCCTTCATGCCGCGCGACTCGAGCTGGAACACCGCGGTGGTGCGACAGGACTTCAGCAGCGCGTAGGTGCGCGCGTCATCCATCGGCAGCGCGCTCACCTTGAGCGGCTCGCTGCCGGCAGCGCGGTCGCGATTGATGAGCGCGACCGCGCGCTCGATGATGGTCAGCGTGCGCAGGCCGAGGAAATCGAACTTCACCAGGCCCGCGGCCTCGACATCGTCCTTGTCGAACTGCGTGAGGACCGCGCCGCCGGAGGCATCGCGGTACAGCGGCGTGAAGTCGGTGAGCACCGAAGGCGCGATCACCACGCCGCCGGCATGCATGCCGGCATTGCGCGTCAGGCCCTCGAGCGAGCGCGCCAGGTCGATGAGGTTCCTGACCTCCTCCTCGGTCTGGTAGAGGCGCTGCAGTTCCGGCTCCTTCTGCAGCGCCGCCTCGAGCGTGATTCCCAGCTCGAAGGGCACGAGCTTGGCGATGCGATCCACGTAGCCGTAGCTCATGCCCAGCACGCGACCGACGTCGCGCACCACCGCCTTGGCGGCCATGGTGCCGTAGGTGATGATCTGCGAGACGCGCTCGGGGCCGTATTTCTGCGCCACGTAGTCGATGACGCGGTCACGCCCCTCCATGCAGAAGTCAATGTCGAAATCGGGCATCGAGACGCGTTCCGGATTCAGGAAGCGCTCGAACAGCAGCTCGTGTTCGAGCGGGTCAAGATCCGTGATCTTCAGGCTGTAGGCGACCAGGGAACCCGCGCCCGAACCACGACCCGGCCCCACGGGCACGCCGTGCTCGCGCGCCCAGCGGATGAAATCCGCGACGATCAGGAAGTAACCGGCGAAACCCATCTGGCAGATGACGTCAAGCTCGGTGCCGAGGCGCTCCTGGTAGCCGGTGCGTGCGCGCGCGCTGACGGCCAGGCGCTCCTCGAGGCCGCGCCCGGCCTCCTCACGCAGATACTGCTCGGTGCCCACGCCCGCGGGCAGCGGATACTGCGGCAGGCGCGCTTCGCCGAGGTTCAGTGTCAGACTGCAGCGCCGTGCGATCTGCACCGTGTTGGCAAGGGCCTCGGGCAGATCGGCGAACAGCGCCGTCATCTCCTGGGCACTGCGCAGATACTGCTGACGCGAGTAGCGCCGCACGCGCGTCGTATCCGCCAGCAGCGTGCCGTCGTGAATGCACACGCGCGCCTCGTGCGATTCGAACTCCCCCGGTTTAAGGAAGCGCACGTCGTTGGTGGCCACGAGCGGCACGGCGCGCTGCGCGCCGAGCGCCACGGCGGCAGCGATGTAGGGTTCCTCGAACGCCCGGCCGAGGCGCTGCACCTCGAAGTAGAAGCGCCCCGGAAAAAGCTCCAGCCACGCGTCGAGGCTGCGCGCCGCTTCCTCCGCACGGGCGTTGATCAGCGCGCGGCCCACCTCCCCCTCGGTGCCCCCAGAGAGTGCGATCAGCCCGCCGAGCGCGTCGCGGGTGAGCCAGCTGCGCTCCAGGCGCGGCGCTCCGTGCGCCTGCCCTTCAAGGTAGGCGCGGCTCACGAGGCGCGCGAGATTGCGATAGCCGTCCTGCGACTGGCACAGCAGCGTCAGCCGCGTGGGCGCCTGGCGCTCGGCTTCCTCGCCGACCAGCAGGTCCACGCCAATGATGGGTTTGACGCCCGCCTTGAGCGCCTCGCGATAGAACTTCACCATCGCGAAAAGATTGCCGTCATCGGTCACCGCGACCGCCGGCATCCCGCCCGCTGCCACCGCCGCAACGAGCTCGGGCACCCGCACGACACTGTCCGTGAGGGAGTACTCCGTATGCAGACGCAGATGGACGAAGGCCGGTGACATCGGCGCCGAATTAAGGCTTTAGCCTCGTGCCTGTCAAGGGTCGCGGTTCGCCGCCCACGGGACTGAAGGAACGGCGGTGCAACGGCGAAGGCGCCCGTGCGCGCAGCGCCTCCAGATGCCCGGGCGTGCCGTAGCCTTTGTGTACGCCCAGCGCGAATCCAGGATAGCAGCCATCCAGCGAGCGCATCATCGCGTCGCGACAGGTCTTGGCGAGAATTGACGCGGCGCTGATCGCGGCGACGCGTGCATCGCCGGCGACGATTGCCTCCAGGGTGCAATCGCCGCCCAGATCCGCAATGCACGGGCAGCGATCGCCGTCGACCTGGACGTGCGTCGGCCATACCGGCAGCGCCAGCAGCGCCCGGCGCATCGCCAGCAGCGTCGCCTGCAGAATGTTGAGCGCATCGATTTCCTCGCGATCAGCCCAGGCGATACCGAAGGCGAGCGCGCGCGTGCGGATCAGCGGCGCCAGGCGCTCCCGCTCGGCGGGACTGAGTACCTTCGAGTCGCGCAAGCCGCGGATGCGCCGCCCGGGATGCAGGATCACGGCCGCCGCGACCACCGGCCCGGCAAGCGGACCGCGCCCCGCTTCGTCGACACCCGCCACGCGCTGCAGGTCCGGCACCGTTCTCATAACAAATCCAGGATCGCCTGTGCGGCCTGCCCGGCGCCGCCGCGGCGCAGCAGCTGGTGAATCTGCGTGAACTCCCCGAGCAGCTCGCGCAGGTGCTGTGGATCCTCGAGTTCCCCCAGCAGCGCATCCCCAAGCGCCGCACCCTGCACGGCCTCCTGGAAGAATTCCGGCACGACGCGCCGCCCGGCAAGCAGGTTTGGTTGCGAGAAGTACGGCACCTTGACGAGTCCCACGGTGCGCAACAGAAACGCGGTGGCGGCGCTCACCCGGTACGCCACCACCATCGGCCGCCCCGTCAGGAGCGTCTCCAGCGTGGCGGTGCCCGAAGCCACCAACGCCCCGTTTGCCGCAGCGAGCGCCTGTTGCGCCTGCCCGTCAAGGAGGCGGATCTCAGGAGCTCCCGCAAACTGCCCAAGCTGCTGTGTGAAGACCTCGCGCGCGCGGGCCGAGGCCATGGGCGCAAGAAAGCGGTAAGCAGGACGCGCCGCGGCAATGTGCGCGGCCGCGGCGACAAACGGCGCCGCGAGTCGCGACACCTCGCCCAGGCGGCTGCCGGGCAGGAGCGCAACATACGGAGCCTCGGTATCCAGCCCGAGTTCGCGGCGCGCAGCGGCGCGATCCGTCACCAGGGGAATCTGGTCGGCGAGCGGATGGCCGACGAACTGCGCAGGCACGCCGTGGCGTGCGTAGAAATCGGTCTCGAACGGCAGCAGGCACAGCACCAGGTCACAGCAGCGGCCGATGGTGTGCACCCGTCCCTGCCGCCAGGCCCACACCTGCGGGCTGACGTATTGCACCGTGCGGATGCCGGCATTCCTGATACGCCGCGCGAGCCGCAGGTTGAACTCCGGCGAGTCGATGCCGACGAATACGTCGGGACGCGCGCCGATGAAGCGCCGCGCCAGCATCGTGCGCAGCCGCAGCAGGCGTGGCAAATGCGTGAGGACCTCGGTGAGACCCATAACGCTAAGTTCCTCGGCCCCCGCCCAGGCCTCGCACCCGGCCGCGATCATTTTCGGCCCGGCCACCCCGAAGCAGCGCACCTGCGGCACGCGCGCCCGCAGCGCCGCGATCAGCGCCGCCCCCAGGGTGTCCCCGGAATGCTCGCCCGCCACCAGCCCGACGGATAACCCTTGCGCGGGCGCGGGCCGCGCGCCGGCGGCGCTCATCGCACGATGCTGCGCGTCGAGGCGTGAATGAAGTCGACGAACGCGCGAACTTCAGGATGCTCGACGGCTTGCGGCTCCAGACGCGCCAGCGCCTCGGCGAGCTTCAGATCCGAGCGGTACAGCACGCGGTAGGCAGCGCGGATATTACGGATCTGTCCGTCGCTGAAGCCGCGGCGCTTCAGGCCTTCCGAGTTGACCGCGTGCGGGGCGGCCGGGTTGCCGGCGACCATGACGTAGGGCGGCACGTCGCGCGTCACGATCGCCCCGCCGGCAAGAAACGCGTGCGCGCCGATCTTGGTGTACTGGTGCACCGCCGTGAGTCCGCCGAGGATCACCCAGTCGCCCACGTCGACGTGTCCGCCGAGAGCTGCGCAGTTGGCGAATACAGTATTGCTGCCCACGTTGCAATCATGGGCAACGTGCGAATAGGCCATGAAAAGATTATCACTGCCGATGCGCGTGACGCCCTGGTCATGGGTCGTGCCGCGGTTGGCGGTGCAGTTCTCGCGGAAGATGTTGCGGTCACCGATCTGCAGTCGCGTCGGCTCGCCCTGATACTTCTTGTCCTGCGGCGCGTCCCCGAGGGAGGCGAATTGCAGGATACGATTATCAGCGCCAATGGTGGTCGGGCCATTGATCACGACGTGCGGCGCGACCACGGTGCGCGCCCCGATCACCACCCCCGCACCGATGACGCTGAAGGGACCCACGCTCACATCGGGGGCGAGTTGCGCCTCGCTCGACACGATCGCGCGTGCGTCGATCACCGCGTGGCCTCCGGGGCCACCATCATTTCAGCGTGCGCGACTTCCTGCTCGCCCACCAGCGCTGCGGTCGAAAACTTCCAGATGCCTCGCAGCGAGCGTTGCAGCTGCGCCGTCAGTATCAGCTGATCCCCCGGCACCACCGGCTTCCTGAAGCGCGCCTTGTCGATGCCGACAAAATAAAAGCGTGTCTGCTCATCGGGAACCACATTGGCGGTGATGAAGCACAGAATGCCAGCCGCCTGCGCCAGCGCCTCGATGATGATGACGCCGGGCATGACCGGACGGCCGGGAAAGTGGCCGGGAAAGTACGGCTCGTTGTAGGTGACGTTCTTCAGCGCGCGAATGCTCTCGCCGGGGCGGCACTCGAGTACGCGGTCGATGAGCAGGAATGGGTAGCGGTGGGGTATTTGTTTTAGGATCGCCTGGATGTCGAGTTGTACCGGCTCAGTCATGATCTTCTTCCTGGCCGCTCTTCAGCCCCGCGGCGCGCTCCAGTCGCTTGACACGTGATTCGAGCCGGCCGCTGCGCTTGAAGCGCGCCACCAGTCGACGCCAGGCACCTGCCTCCTCCAACGGAATGCCGCCGGAGTATATGCCGGACCGGGTGATCGAGTGGCTCACCATCGTGTAACCCGTGATGACGACGTCGTCGGCGATGCTGATGTGGCCGTTAAATCCCACCGCACCGCCGATCATGCAGCGTTTGCCGATGGTGGTGCTGCCGGATATGCCGACGCAGGCCGCGAGCGCGCTGTGGGCGCCGATGCGCACGTTGTGGCCGACCTGGATGAGGTTGTCGAGCTTCACGCCCTCCTCGATCACGGTGTCCTCGATGGCACCGCGGTCGATGGTGGTGTTGGCGCCGATTTCCACGTCCGCGCCGACGCGCACGCCGCCGAGCTGCGGCACCTTGAGCCACGTGCCGCGCTCGCTCGCAAAGCCGAAGCCATCACTGCCGATGATCACCCCGGGATGCACTACCACCCGCGCCGCGAGCTGCACGCCGCGGCACAAGGTCACACGCGCGACCAGGCGTACGTCCTCGGCGAGCGTGACGCCCTCATCGAGGTGGCAGTGCGGGCCGATGTAGCTGCGCGCGCCCACGACGGCACCGGCGCCGATGCTCACGAACGCGCCCACCTGGGCTGACGGATCAAGGCGTGCGCCCGCCGCCAGCAGCGCGCTCGGGTGCACGCCGGCGACCGCCGCGGGCCCCGGATGCAGGACCGTAGCGATGCGCGCGTAGGTCGCGTAGGGGTTATCGCAAATGAGGCAGCTCGTCGGGCAGGCGTCCGCGCTGTGCGCGTCCAGCACCACAGCAGCCGCGTGCGTGTCGTGCAGTTGCGCCCGGTAGTGCGGGTTGGCGAGAAACGCCAGCGAACGCTCGTCAGCGTTCGCCAGCGTCGCCACGCGCTCCACGCGCGCCTGTGGGTCGCCGCGCAGCTCGCAGCCGAAGCGCACCGCGAGTTCCCCCAACGATACCGCCATGGCCCTTTGCGACCCGCCGGGAGATGCGGCCTGTGGTTATTGCGAGTGCTTAGTGCGCCGTGGGCTTCGCCGGCGCCGCCGCGGGCGCGGGCGCAGCACCGCCGGCGTGCGCCTGCAGCGCCGCCAGGATCGCCGGTGTCACATCGATTGCCTGGGCGAAGGAAATCGCAGCGTCGGCGCTCAGGATCAGATCAAATCCCTGCGCGCGCGCGTAACTGCGTACCTCATCGCCCAGTGTGCGCTGCAAGCGGGACAACTCCTCGTTGCGGCGCGCGGTGAAATCGTCCTGGAATTCGCCCCGCGCGCGCTCGAAGTCGCGCGCGCTGTCGCGCAGATCCTTCTCCGCGCGGCTGCGCTGATCCTCGGTCATGGTGGCGCTGTCCTTCTGCAGCTTGTCCTGCTTGGCCTTCACGGCCTGGCCTTGCGCCTGCAGCGTGCGCTCGCGCGGCGAGAACTCCGCGCGCAGGGACTCCTGGATCGCTTTGCCCTGCGAGGACTCCTGCAGGAGCCGCGCCGGGTCGACGACACCAATCTTGGTTTCCGCCCACGCCGGCCCGAGAGCCAGCGCTCCACCTGCTGCAAGCAAACAAACCGCCAATTTGCTGATGATCGGACGCTTCACGGAACTACCTACCTCGTGTGTAAATGAGGACCCATAGGGTCCCGGCTAAACGCCTAGTATCGCGTAGAACGGTTCCCGTGGCTGCTTTAACTTCTAAAAAGCCTGGCCGACCGAGAACTGGAAGGTCTCCGTTTCGTCGCCCCAGGTGGTGATCCCGTTGCTGGGTTTGGCATTCAGCGGCAGTCCGAAACTGAACCGGAACAGGCCCAGCGGGGCCAGCCACTGCACCGCCACGCCTACGGAGCGCTTGAGGTCGCCGGTGCTGAAGTGGTAGTCCTCGGGGGTAACGCCGTCGGGTCCGAAGAACTGGATCTTGTTGCCGGTCTGGAACACGTTGCCCACGTCGAAGAAGCCGCTGACGCGCACGGTCTGCGCCCATTTGGCCGGCATCGGGAATATCAGCTCGTTCTGGTTTATGACCCGCAGATTCCCGCCGTAGGGGTTGCCGAACTGGTCCTTCGGCCCTAAGCGGCTCTCGCGATAACCGCGCACCGAGTCCGGTCCGCCGCCAAAGAACTCCCGGTACGGCGGGATGGCGGTGGTGTCCCCGAGAGCCGAGCCGTAGTCCACTCCGGCGCGTATCGACAGGTTCCACCGGCCCCACAGCGGTATGTACTTCAGGAACGCGTAGTTCGCGATGTAGTACTGCACGTTACTGCCGGGCACGGTCGCGGACAGGGAAATCGTCTGACGCATGCCGCGATCCGCGAACAGCGTGCGGTTGCGCGTGTCCCAGTCCCATCCCAGGACGGCCTCGGTAGTCGTGAAAGTAGTGCCGTAGAAGACGTACTCGTTGTTGCTGGAATCGTCGTGCGCCAGACGGCTGTAGGGGTGGCCGTTTTCCTGCACCCACTGCTGCGCCTGCTCGGCGCTGGACAGCGAGTTGGTGAGGAGCGAGGAGCTGTCGAAGGCCATGCCGAAGCGCAGATACATGAACTCCGTGATCGGATACGCCCAGGTCGGACCGAAGCTCAAGGTGCGCGAGGAGAAGTTCGACGAGGACGAGACGAACTGCGTGGCGTCGCTGTAGCTCACCGAGACTGAGCGCTGCAGGTTGTCGATGCTGGTGTACGGGTTGGTCTGCGTGATGCTGTAGACCTTGCTGAAGGCGCCGCCGTTCAGGTTCAGCGCGATGCGCTGGCCGGTGCCCAGGAAGTCGGCGTCGGCGAAGCTGCCATTGAGCATGAACTTGTAGGTCTCCGAGTAGCCGATGCCACCGGAGAGCTGCGACGCCGGGCCCTCCTCGATCTTGTAGTTGACGTCCACCAGGTCCGGCGAACCGGCCACCGGGGTGGTCTCGAATTCCACCGACTTCACGTACGGCAGGCGCTGCAGGCGCTGCTTGGAGCGCTCCAGCGAGGTGTTGGACAGCCAGCCGCCCTCGAGCTGGCGCATCTCGCGCCGCAGTACCTCGTCATTGATGCGGTTGACGCCCGAGAAAGTGATGTTGCGGACGTAGACGCGGCTGCCCGGGTCGATAAAGAAGGTCAGCGACACGGTGTGGTTGGCGTTGTCGGCCGTCGGCACCGGCTCAACCTTGGCGAAGGCATAGCCGTCGCGCCCCATGCGGTTCTGCATCAGATCCTGCGAGGAGGTGATGAGCTTGCGGTCGAAGATATCCCCGGGGTGCACCAGCAGCAGCGCCTCGAGCTGCGCCTGCGGCACGACGAAAGTTCCCGCCAGCTTGATCTGCGAGAGCTTGTAGACCTGGCCTTCATCGATGTTGACGGTGATGAAGATGTCTTCCTTCTCGGGGGCGATCGCTACCTGGGTGGAATCGATCTGGAAATTCGCGTAGCCGCGATCCATGTAGTAATTGCGCACCTTTTCCAGGTCGCCCTGCAGCGACTCGCGCGAGTAACGGTCGTCCTGCTTGTACCAGGACAGCCAGTTAGGCGTCTGCAGCTCGAGGGTCTGCAGGATGTCCTTCTGCGGAAAGCGCGTGTCGCCGACGATGTTGATCTGGCGGATCTTGGCGCGCGCGCCCTCCTTGATATCGATCTTGATCTTGACGCGGTTGCTGGCTTCCTCCTCAACCTTGGTGTCGATCTTCACGCCGTATTTGCCGCGGCTGTAGTACTGGTCGGTAAGGTACTGCGTGACATCATCGAGTACGCTGCGGTCGAAGGTCTTGCCGGTCGCAAGCCCCACCCCGCGCAGCGACTTCTGCAGATCCTCGGTCTTGATGTCCTTGTTACCGGTGATTTCGAAGCTCTCGATCGAGGGACGCTCGAGTACCACCACCACCAGCGTATTGCCCTCGCGGCGCAGCTGCACGTCGCGGAAGAAGCCGGTGGCGTACAGGGCGCGGATCGCCTCGCGTACGCGCGCCGCTGTGAGGTGATCGCCGATGTTGACCGGCAGGTAGTTGTAGACCGTGCCCTCGGAAACCCGCTGCAGACCCTCGAGGCGGATGTCGCTGACGGTGAACTCCGCGGTGGCCGGCGCGGCCACGGGCGGCGGCGCCGTGATCTGCGGCAGCGGCTCCTGCGCCCACGACCACAGGCCATGGACCGCGAGCGCCACGCCCACCAGCACCAGCCGCGCCTTCATTCCTGCACCAGCATTCTCTTTGTCATCATCGCGCACCCGGCGCCTCAACTCTCACATTGCAACTATTCGAGGACTGAAGACTTGCGGCTTCAGGAAAATCGACGCACGCCGCCGCCCGCGTTCGCGAGCTCAGCCAAACTGGCGCGCAATATCGTTGTAGAGCGCGACGCCCATCAGGAGGATGAGCAGGCCGATGCCGAGCTGCTGTCCGAAAGCCTGCGTGCGTTCGGACAGCGGACTGCCCTTGAGCCATTCCACCAGCTGAAAGACGATCTGCCCGCCGTCCAGAATCGGAATCGGCAGCAGGTTCAGGAAACCCAACGATAGCGAAATCAGCACCAGGAAGCCGAGGAACGGCGCAACCCCCGCCTCGGCCGACTCACCCGCGAACTCGGCGATGGACAGCGGGCCGCTCAAGTTTTTCAGCGAGACGCGCCCCTCGACCATACGGGCGAACAGGCGTGCCTGCAGCAGCGTCATGTTCCAGGCTTCATCGGTGGCGCGCAGCAGCGCCGCCCCCGCGCTCAGATCCGTGTGCAGCAGCAGGCTGTCGGGAAACTTCCCGGCGGGCGGCGGCTCGACGTGGATGCGGCCGAGGCGCTTGCCGCCCACCACATCGCTCGCAACCTGCAGCTGCACGCTGTGCGCAACGCCCGCGCGCGTGTAGTCAAGGCTCAGGTGCGCACCGGGACGGGCGCTGATGTATGCGACCAGGTCGCGAAAATCGTTCATCGCCACGCCATCGATGGCGACGATGCGGTCCCCGGAAGTCAGCCCGGCGCGCGCGGCCGGCCCGCCGGGCACAACCTTACCCAGCAGCGGCGGCACCGGCGGCATCCAGAACTGGAAGCCAAGTCCGCGAAACAGTTCCGACGGCTCGGTGAGACGGCGCCGCTCGGCCGGATCCGGCACGCTCAGCACGGCGGCGCGCGTGTCGCCGTTGGCGCCGCGCAGGCTCAAGGTTACCTGGCCGCGCGAGCTCATCGCGTCGAGCAGCCCAAATACCACCTCGCGCTCACCGGCAACCGCCGCGCCGTTGATGGCGCGGATTTCATCACCGGAACGCAGGCCAGCGGCGCTGGCGACGGACCCCGCCGTCACGTCCCCGACCACCGGCTTCACCTCGGTCACGCCGCTCACCCACAGCATGCCCCACAGCACCAGCACGGCGAACAGGATGTTGAAAGCGGGTCCGGCAAGCAGCACGACGATGCGCTGCCAGTGTGGGCGACGGGTAAAGGAGCGTGGCAGATCGGCCGGTGCCACCGGGCCTTCGCGCTCATCCAGCAGTTTCACGTAACCGCCGAGGGGCAGAGCGGCGAGCACGTATTCGATGCGATCGGGTCCGCCGATGTGCGTCAGCAGCGGCCGGCCAAAGCCCACGGAAAAGCGCAGCACCTTGAACCCGAGGCGGCGCGCAACCCAGTAGTGCCCGAACTCGTGCACCGTGACCAGAAGGCCCACGGCGATCAGGAACCACAGTGCGTACCAGAGCAGATTCATGCGTGAGCGTCCCCTGACCGTTCGCTTCTTGTAGTGCCGAAAATGCGCTCACGCGCGCTTCGTCTGCCTTCCGCGTCGGCGGCCAGCACCTCCGCCAGATCCCCAGGCGCTCCGCCGGTGAAGCGCTCCATCACGGCTTCAATGACCGCCGCGATGCCCGGAAAGTTCAATCGCCGCTCCAGGAATGCCTGCACCGCGACCTCGTTGGCCGCGTTGAGCACGACCGGGTGCAGGCCGCCGGCACGCGCCGCCGCCTGCGCCAGCGCGAGGCAGCGGAACTTCTCCAGGTCGGGCGCGGAAAAATCCAGCCGTCCGACCTTCAGCAGATCAAGGAAGTCTACACCGGAGTCGATCCTCTCGGGCCACGCGAGCGCGTGCGCGATGGGCGTGCGCATGTCCGGAGCCGAGAGCTGCGCCAGCATCGAGCCGTCGACGTATTCGACCAGGGAGTGCACGACGCTCTGCGGGTGCACCAGAATCTCGATCTGCGCCATGCTCAGACCAAAAAGCACGCGCGCCTCGATCAGCTCCAGCCCCTTGTTCATCAGCGTGGCGCAGTCCACCGAGATCTTGCGGCCCATGACCCAGTTCGGGTGGGCGCACGCGGCCTCCGGGGTAACCGCGGCGAGCGCGGCGAGCGGCAATTCACGAAACGGGCCGCCGGAGGCCGTCAGCAGCACGCGCTTCAGACCCGCGGGCGGCACCCCGGGGACGGTGCCGGCCGGCAGGCATTGGAAGATGGCGTTGTGTTCGCTGTCTATGGGCAGCAGTGTCGCGCCCGAGCGCTTCACCGCCGCCATCAGCAGCGGGCCTGCCATGACGAGCGATTCCTTGTTGGCGAGCAGCAGGCGCTTGCCGGCGCCGGCCGCGGCGAGCGTCGAGGCAAGACCCGCCGCCCCTACGATCGCCGCCATAACGCATTGCACCTCGGGCGCCCGCGCGATCTCCTCCAGCGCCTCGGGGCCGCCGAGCAGGCGCGTCGCGCTCGCCGCATCGCCCAGCAGTTCCCGCAGCTGCGGCAGCGCGCGCGCGTCCGCGAGCGCCGCGTAAGCCGGACGGAAAGCGAGAATCTGCCGCGCCAGCTTGGTCGCATTGGTGTTGGCCGCGATCGCCACCAGGCGAAAGCGCCCGGGGTGACGCGCCACTACATCGAGCGTGTTCTCGCCGACCGAGCCGGTCGAGCCGAGTACCGCCACCCCGATTGGCGCCGCGCTTCCCGGGTTCAAGCAACGACTCCCATGAGCGTCAGCCCCAGCAACAGCACCGGAGCCGCCCCGGTCAGGCTGTCGATACGATCCATTACACCGCCGTGTCCGGGAAATACACTGCCGCTGTCCTTGATACCGGCGAAGCGCTTCAGGAGGCTCTCGGTGAGATCCCCGACGACCGAGAAGCCGACCGCCGCCAGGCACAACGGCAGGAACACCAGCAGCGGCACGTGGAACCAGGCACTGCCGGCGATGGCCACCAGCGCGCTCACCGCGATGCCTCCAAGCACGCCCTCCCAGGTCTTGCCGGGCGACACCTCCGGCGCCAGGCGGATGCGGCCGAAGCGCCGCCCACTGAAAAACGCGCCGATATCCGCAACCCACACCAGCAGCAGCACGAACAGCGTCCACTGCGCGCCATCCGGGACCGCCAGCCGCAGCCGCACCAACGCCAGCCACGACGGCACCAGGGCCAGCAGCCCCGCGGCCGCCGCCGCCCACGGCGTGACCCGCTGTGGCGCGAGCGCGATCCACAGCAGCGCGACGAGCCACCACAGCACCGCAACCCCCAGCAGCAGGTCGCGTCCTTGCGCGGTTGCCGAAAATTGCCAGGACGCGTACAGCAGCACCCCGACCAGCAGTACGTAGCCGGCGCGCAGTGCGGGCTGCGCGCCGCGCAGCAGGAACGCTGACCACTCCCAGGCACCGGCCAGCGCCAGCAGCGTCAGCACCACCACGGTCGCCGCCGCGGGCAGCCACAGCAGTACCGCCAGCAGCGCCACCACCAGCACCGCCGCGGTCAGGATTCGCTTGCGCAGCCCCTCGGTCACGGCGCGCGCGCTCCCGCCGCCGGCAGTTGCGCCGAGGTCTGGCCGAAGCGCCGCTCGCGGTTGCTGAAAAACGTAAGCGCGTCCTCGAAGTCGG
>Ga0070761_10000323_pt1 | contig 31770 bp, 27 predicted proteins | sample HubBroMetageREF1_FD_66724 | JGI IMG/M metagenome (GOLD analysis project Ga0070761, IMG submission 66724) | Reference soil microbial communities from the Hubbard Brook experimental Forest, New Hampshire, USA - Hubbard Brook CCASE Soil... | ecosystem: Environmental > Terrestrial > Soil >... | reverse complement strand
CCGCGCCGAGGTAGGACAGTACCCGCTGATCGGACTCGATCCCGGCGACGTGAAGGAAGCCTTCAACTCCATTCATAGTCGCGACAAAGACGAGTGGGCGGCGGCGTTCATGGGAGTGGCGGATCGCTACATGAACGAAGCCAAGTCGCTGGAGGAAACCGATCCCACAAAAGCGAACGCCGATTACATCCGCGCCTGGCGTCTATATTCCTTCGGACGTTGGCCCATCCCCGCATCTCCCGGCAAACAGCGTTCGTATGAAAAAGCGATTGAGGCTTTCCGGGCCCACGCGCGCTTTTGGGATCCGCCTCTTGAAATCGTGAGAATTCCCTTCGAAGGCAAAGAAATCGTCGGCTACCTGCGCCTGCCAAAAAATGCGAAGGGCCCCGTGCCGGTCGTGCTGGCCGTGAATGGACTGGACAGCCGCAAGGAAGATTTGTCCGAGAGTTTCAGCGCAATCCTGCCGTTCGGCATTGGCTTTCTGGCTGTGGATGGTCCGGGCACCGGGCAGTCTCCCATCAAAGTCAGTGAGAATGCGGAGCGCATGCTCTCGCGCGTGCTGGATTACATTGCCACCCGGCCCGAGATCGACAAAGACCGGGTCGCCATGCACGGCGTGAGTTGGGGTGCGTATTGGGCCACGAAGATGGCCATCGTAGAGCGCTCCCGTCTGCGCGGAGCAAGCGCCCAGTCTCCGCCCACCGATAAGTTCTTTCAAAAAGATTTTCTGATGAATGACCTGATCGGCAATCGCGAATATCTTTTCGACCAGGTCCCGGCGCTGATGGCGATTTTCGACAACGTGAATACGGTGGAAGACATGGCGGAAGTGCTGCCGAAAATGTCCCTGGTCAAACAAGGACTGCTTGGCAAGCCGATGGCGCCCATGCTCATTCTCGCCGGCGTGAAGGATACGCAGGTCCCAATCGACGACATCTACCTGCTGCTCAGCAAAGGCGATGTGCCGAAGACGGCGTGGATCAATCCGGCGGGCGGTCATCTAGGGAGACAAGTTGGAGTATGGCCCGATCCGCGCATTTTCAAAGAGGTGATTATTCCGTGGCTGGTGAGCACGGTCGCACCTGAACCCGCGAGATAGAACGATCCCAGAGAACGATTTAAAGAAAGAACGATCTAAGAAAGAACGATCAGAAAGAACGATCGAAGCAAGCCGCCCCCGCTCCGCCACCCTGCGCCGTTACTGCAGCGGCGTGATGCTCCCATCGCAGTTGGCGATGGTGGATACCGAGGAGCGCACCACGGCGTCGGCGAAGGAACAGAAGAAGCGGACGCCAGTTTGATTGGGAACCGTGGGGGAGCCAATGACCTCGTAGGTTGCGGCCGGAGTGCCGGACACCGCCGATAATGCGAAGGTATAGCCGTTCTTCACACCGGTAGCGAGCTGGGTATCGATCAAGCAGGCGCTGGTCGAGTTTGGCGGCGCACACGTTGTCCCACCCAAGGCGCCAAGCGTGGCGGCATAGCCCACTTCGGGATAGGCGGAGTTATATGAAATCTGAGCTGTGTTCAGGGTTCGCACTGACCCGACCGCAGAAGCTTCATTAGCCGACATACGGGCGCGCAGCAGGTTCGGGATCGCCATCGAAGCGATGATGAGAATAATCGCCACCACGATCAGCAACTCAATCAGTGAGAACCCTTTTTGTTTCCTCAATACCTGTTTCCCCATGGGTAAACTCCATTCGAACCGCGCCGTAAAGGCGGCCCGGCCTGCGTTCTATAGTCTACGCTCCGGGAGATGGGTGGAGATAGCGGTCCGAACCGCTGGTGGCGGAAGTGAGACTCCGTTCTTCAACTCGCAATTTTATTAAAGGTGCTGACGGTGCGCCGCTCCGGACCCGACTTTCACCGAGGATTTGATATAGACTTGCTCGGGCGATGCTGTTTGATCGCCAATCGACCCAGGCGCGACCTCAGTATGCTGCACAGCGCCATGACTACGGAGCAGAAGAGATGAGCCGGATTCGCCCATTTTTTGCCATGATTTTCGCCACACTTTTCGCCACACTATTCTCCGCGCTTTGCCCGCTCGCGGCCAGCGCTCAGGTTTCGCATCCTTTGCTGCAGCGGCCAACATTCAACGGCACTCTGATTGTTTTTTCTTACGCTGGCGATTTGTGGACCGTAGACCGCAATGGCGGCCACGCCTCTCGCCTGACCACAGGTACCGGTATTGAGACCGACCCGGTCTTCTCGCCCGATGGCAGCATGATCGCCTTCACGGGCGAGTACGACGGCAATACGGATGTCTTTGTCATCCCGGCAACCGGCGGAGTGCCGAAGCGCCTCACCTACCATCCGGCTGCGGATTTTGCCGTAGGATGGACGGCGGACGGAAAGTATGTGATCTTCCGGTCGAACCGCGAAAGCGGAAGCCCACGTTATACGAAGCTGTTCAAGGTTTCGCTGAATGGCGGGCTGGCAACCGCGCTGCCGCTGCCGATGGCTTTCTCTGGCAAGTTTTCCGGGGACGGAAAATATTTTGCCTATTCGCCGGTGGGCGGCGCGTCGCCCTTCAATTATTCCGCCTATGTGGCATGGAGAAACTATCGCGGCGGATTGGCAAGCTCGGTGTGGATTGCCGACATGGCGACGCTGGATGTGGTGAAAGTTCCGCGCGAACGGTCGAATGACTTCAATCCTGTCTGGGTCGACAAGCAGGTCTATTTTCTTTCCGACCGCAACGGGCCAATCTCATTGTTTCGCTTCGACCCGGCGACGAAATCTGTAACTGAAGTCGTAAAAAATGACGGCGCGGATATTCGTTCGGCGAGCGCGGGGCCAGGTGGCATCGTTTACGACCGCTTCGGCGAGCTTTTTCTGTACGACACCTCGAGCGGCCAGACCCACGCGATCAGTGTGGACGTGAGCGCGGACCTGCCCGATGTGCGCCCGCGTATTTCGCCGGCAGATCGCGAGATTCAGAACTATGGCATCTCGCCCACCGGGCTGCGCGCGGTCTTTGAAGCGCATGGCGACATCTTCACCGTCCCCGCCAAAGAAAGCACGACACGGGATATCACCAACACTCCGGGGGTCATGGAGCGCGAGCCAACGTGGTCACCAGATGGACAGAGCATCGCGTATTTCTCCGATGAGTCGGGCCAGTATGCTCTGCACATCAGCAGCCAGACGGGCGCGGGCGAAGTGAAGAAGTTTCCGCTGGCGAACGTCGCAACCTATTATTTCCAGCCGGTGTGGTCGCCGGATTCCAAGCTGATCGCTTTCCACGACAACAAGATGGAGACCTGGCTGCTGGACACGGTGACCGGCAAAGCCTCGGTCATCGACACGGCCGTGAACGACGACGGAGACTACGACGGAGCCTGGTCGCCGGACTCAAAGTGGCTGGCCTACACGCGAACCATCTCGAACCGGTTCCATGCGCTGTTCCTGCACTCGGTCGCGACGGGAAAGAGTGCGCAGATCACCGATGGCATGAGCGATGTGCGCGACCCCGCCTTTGACCGTGGCGGGAAGTATCTCTACTTCCTGGAGAGCACGAACTACGGAACGTCCACGAGCGGGCTCGACATGAGCAGCGACGAGTTTGACGTCACGCGCAGCGTATACGGGCTGGCGCTGGCGGCGGATACGGCTTCTCCGGTTGCGCCACAAAGTGAAGACGAAAAGACGCCGGAAGCAAGGGAGAAGGATAAGGATAAGGACAAGGACAAAGACAAGGACGCGAAAGACAAGAAGGACTCCAGCGACGAGCGCGCCGATAAGGAAAAATCCGATGACGCAAAGAAAAGCGATGCCAAGAAATCGGATGAGGGAGGAAAGCCGGAGAAAGCGGAGAAACCTGAGAAACCGAAGCAGGTGAAGATCGATCTCGAACATCTGGAGGATCGCGCCGTGGCGCTTCCACTGCCTCCGGGCGGTTATGCAGGGCTGGCGACGGGAAAGGAAGGCACGCTTTATCTGCTGGAACGTGCTGGCGGAAGGTTCGCGGCCGACCGCGGCCTGACGCTGACCCGTTTCGTGTTGAAGACGAAGAAATCCGAGAAGCTGGCCGATCACATCGCCGGATTTGATCTTTCGGCCGACGGGGAAAAGATGCTGCTGGAGATTGCGCACGAGGAGCCCGACGGCGCGCCCGCCGGCGCCGGTCCAGCGCCAATGTTTGTTATCGCTCCCGCCGATGCGCCCGTCAAACCGGGCGAGGGAAAGCTCGACTTGTCGAAGATGGAAGTTCGCGTGGATCCGCGCGCGGAATGGAAACAGATGTTTCACGAGATATGGCAGATCGAGCGCAGCTTTTTCTACGATCCGCACTATCACGGTGTGGACACACTTGCGGCAGAATCAAAGTACAAGCCCTATCTGGAGGAGGTGGGCTCGCGCAGCGATCTGAATTATCTTTTCCAGGAGATGCTCGGCGACTTCTCGATCGGCCATCTGCGCGGTTTTGGAGGAACGATCCCCCACCCGAATCGCGTGCCAGGCGGTCTGCTCGGCGCCAACTACGAGATCGTCAACGGGCGTTACCGTATAGAAAAAATCTATACGGGCGAGCACTGGAATCCGCGGGCGCATGCGCCGCTGGCGGAGCCGGGAGTGAAAGTCAAAGAAGGAGATTTCATCCTGGCCATCGGTGGAAAGGACCTGAGCGGCTCCGATGATATTCAGCGTTTGCTCGAAGGCACGGCGGGAACGCAGGTGGTGCTGAAGATCGCCGCCGATGCGAGCGGCAAGGATAAAGATGCGCATGAGATTACGGTGACCCCGGTCGGCGAGGATCTCGGTCTGCGCAACCTCGCGTGGATCGAGGCGAACCGGCGCAAGGTGCAGGAGCTGAGCGGCGGAAAGCTGGCCTATGTCTATCTGCCGGACACGGCTCAGGGCGGTCTGACCAACTTCAACCGCTATTATTTTGCGCAGCTCGACAAGCAGGGGGCGGTTATTGACGAGCGCTTCAACGGCGGTGGGCAGGCGGCGGACTACATCATCCACGCGATGCAGCGCACCCTGATGAGCTGGTGGGCGCCGCGCTACGGAGCGATCTACCGCACTCCGCAGGCCTCGATCCTGGGACCAAAGGTGATGATCACCAATGAATTCTCCGGCTCAGGCGGCGACGCGATGCCGTGGTACTTCCGTGAAGCGCAATTGGGGCCGCTGGTCGGCAAGCGCACCTGGGGTGGACTGGTCGGAATCGGCGGCATTCCGGAACTGATGGACGGCGGCCAGGTCACCTCACCGAGTTTTGGATTCTTCAATCCGCAAGGGCAATGGGATGTAGAGAACCATGGCGTGCAGCCGGATTACGAAGTGGACATGGAACCGAAGCCGGTCAGCGAGGGTCATGATCCGCAGCTTGAAAAAGCAGTGAGTCTGGCGCTGGAGGAACTAGCGAAGCATCCGGTGCCGGAACCGCATCGGCCCGAGTATCCAAACTACAACCGGCACGCGGCGCAGTAACCGATTGCCGGACGGTTATATCGTCACCAATGTCGCCAGGGGCAACATTAAATCAGCCAATCTGTCTCCGGACGGAGCGCTTCATATAACGACATTCGGCCAGGGCAACTACGATTTTTATGGCGATCGCTCGGCGCTGGCGCGCGCCCGGGACACAATTCTCTCCGCCGCGCGGTAAATGTGCCGGTGGCATGGGGAAAGTTTCTCGCGCGAAGTTTATCGCGCTCGCGAGGTTTGCTTCAGAAGCTTGTCGCCGCGGCCACAATTGTGGGATGCAGCACGACAATCTGATCGACGTTCGTCATCTTTAAAACTTCTTCGACGTGCGCCGCGGCGCCTGCCACTCGCAATTCTCCTCCCGCCTTTTTCAGTTTGCCGGAAGACATCACGATGATCCCAATCCCGGTGCTGTCAATGTTGGTGACGCCGGCCAGGTCAAAGATAATTTTTTTCCGTCCCTCATCCACCAGGCTTTCGACGGCCCACTCCAGTTGTTTGCTCTCCCTGCCGAGCGTAATCCTTCCCGCAATTTCCAGGACAACGATGTCAGGTTGCACGTGCTTGGTCTGAATCTCCAGCATAAGCGAGGCTCCTTTCCATAAATGGTGCAGATGTTGGGGTGATTCAATGCGGATGCGGCCTGCGCTTCGCGCTGAAAACGGGCGAGCGTCTGCGGATCTCGGGCCACGTTTCGGGCAGAAATTTAAGCGCTACGAAACGATGCAGCCGCGTGTCCTCAGCCTTGTAACCCACGCCCATGCCCCCGCCGCCCAATTTCTCGACGATGCGGTAGTGCGAGACGGTTTCTCCGATCATATTTCGACGATCGTGTTTGACCGATCACGACGATTGACGTGCCATCTTATGAGGGTGGGCGGGGCAAGTCAAATTAGCCTTGTACGTACGATGTGGCCAGGACGGCAACATTTCCAGGCAAACTGCTGCGTGAAACCCGGACACGTCGCGCCGTTGACCATGAACAGCTAGAATCTGGTGATGGGCTCCGGGAAAAACGCCAGACCTGAGGAGATGGAGACTTGTCAATGAAGAGACAATTCCTGCTGGGAACAGCGTTGGTTGCGATGTTGGCGTTTTCGCAGTCGCTCGCCGCGGGTGCAGACAGTAAAAATTCTGACGATCAAGGTTCATGGCAGCGCGATCTGCTCGCTTGGCGCGCTCAGCGGGCCACCAACCTCCAGGCTCCGGAAGGCTGGCTTTCATTGATTGCCCTGGGCTGGCTGAAGGAAGGCGACAACAGTTTTGGATCCGCCGAAGACAGCCGCGTTCAGATCGCAGGCAAGGCGCCGGCGCACATCGCGGTTGTGCGCTGGGACAAAGAAAAAGGGACGCTGCGTTTGTTGCCTCCGGCCGAGGGTTTCCCCAAGGATCTTCTGGTGGATGGTCAGCCCGCGAAGGACCAGGCTCTGCTTGCCGACGATGCCGAAAAGCCATCGAAGCTCACGATCGGCGCGCTCACGGTGATCGTGATCCATCGCGACGACCAATTCGCGCTGCGCGTCAAAGATCTCGAAGCCCCCACGCGTCTCGGCTTTCACGGATTGCGCTGGTATGAGCCGAATGCAAGCTATCGCATGCACGCGCGCTGGATTCCGTACAACCCGCCCAAGGTGCTCGACATCCCTACCGTTTTAGGGACCACAACCCATATGCCCGCGCCCGGCGCCGCTGAATTTACTCTCGATGGAAAAGTTGTGCGGCTCGAGCCTGTGCTGGAAGATCCGAAATCGACCGATCTTTTCTTTATTATGCGTGACGCCACCAGCAAAACCACGACTTACGGCGCGGGACGCTTTCTGTATACCGAACTTCCCGACCATGGTGTAACTCAGCCCGGCGAAGTCTGGCTCGATTTCAATCGACTGGTGAATCCGCCATGCGCGTTTACCGCCTATGCGACGTGTCCTTTGCCTCCGCCGCAAAATCGGCTTGGCGTGCCGATTCCGGCTGGTGAGCGTCGCTACCACGATTGATGGCGCAGCGCGTATTCACAAGAACTTTGGAAGCGTCGTGATCCGCCAGAATTTAATTGTTTCGGTCGTAGGTATTGTTTAGTTCAGGAATGCGCTTCGCATAGATTGCTGCGGGAGTCTTGCATGAGATGGGTGCTGGTTGTTCTCGCCGTTCTCGGTATCGTCGTTTCTTCACTCGCCTTGCGCGAGCATTACCGCACGGACGCTTCGCCGTGCAGCATCAATGCGCGCTGGGATTGCGGCGTGGTTAATAAAAGTCCGTTCGCCATGCTCTTCGGAATTCCCGTGGCTGTGATTGGCATCGCCGGGTATCTGCTGCTGGGCGTGCTCGCCGCGCGGAGAGCGTATGCGTGGATGCTGCCGTTTGTGGTCGGAGCTTTTGCCTTTGCTGTCCACCTGGCGGACGTCGAATCTATGATGCTCGGAGTCTGGTGTATCTACTGCGTGATCTCGCTGGGAATCATTTCACTCTTGACGCTGCTGGTGGTCGGCACAGTGATCGTCGATTCGAGATCGTTGCTTCGAGGTCATTGATTCGATGAAGCGGTGGCGGCAAGCCTATTCGTAGCGCAAGCTCTCGATCGGGTCCAGCCGCGCGGCGCGAATTGCCGGCACCATTCCGCTGAGGATGCCGACTACGCTGAGAATTACGGTCGCCACGGCCAGGCTGCCGAGATTGATTTGCAGATGGATGTCGCCAGCCTGCAGATTATCGCCAAATGCGCTCATCAGGGGCAGTGCACCCACGCACCACGAGATCAGATATGCGATCACGATGCCAGCCACTCCTCCCGCAAAGGTGATGGCCAGCGCCTCTGCCAGAAACTGAAACAGGATGTGGCTCTTTTGCGCGCCCAGCGCCTTCTCCACGCCGATTTCCCGCGTGCGCTGCTGCACGGAAACCAGCATGATGTTCATCAGCCCTATGCCGCCGATTCCCAGGGTCAGCGCGCCGATGAAGGCGAGCAGTATTTTGAGCGCTGTAGTAACGATGGTGAACTCGTCAAAGTCCTGCTTGAAGTCGGCGATGAACACGGCTCGGCGATCGTCCGGGCGGAAGTTGTGGTGCCCGGCAAGTACGCTTCGCACCACGCGCGCCAGTTGCTGATGATCCTGCCCCTCGTAGTCCATGAAAATACCGGTGATGTACTGGGTGTCGTAAAGATCGCCGATGGCGCTGAACGGGATCACCACCATGGTGTTGTCGTTATTGTCGCCGCCCTGCACTTTATGCTTGTAAACTCCGATGACCTGAAAGCTCACGCCGTTGATCCGTATACTCTGGCCGAGCGCCTGTTCGCCCGAGAACAGTCTCCGCTTCGCCTCGTCGCCGATCACCGCCACGCGGGCGTGTTCCAACTGATCTTCCTCGCTCATGCCGCGGCCGGACGCAACCTCAAAGCCACGAATGCGATCGTAAACCGGATAGACGCCGGTCATAAAAAGATTGGTGAAGGTGCGGGTGTCGTGCTGAATGGTCGCGTTCTGCTTATCGAAAATCGGAGTGACCCCTTTGATCATGGGCACTTCGTTCCGGACGTAGTCCACATCGGCGAGCTTCAGCCGCACTTCGCTTCCTGCTTTCGCACCGCCCGCCTGCAGCGAGGTTCGTCCCGGGAACGCTCCGATCACGTCGGTGCCCCACGAGCTAAAGATCAAGTCGATGGCGCGCTCGAACCCCGAACCGAAGGCCAGCAGAATAACTACCGTCGCAATCCCCCACGCCATGCCCAGCATGGTCAGGGTCGTGCGGCGTCGATTGTGCTGCATGGCGCCGTAAGCTTCTTTCAGCAGATCGTGAGTCATAAGTTGCTCCAGTGTTGCTCCCATGAGAGGTCTGTCATCCTGAGCGAAGCGAAGGATCTATGCATTTGCATTCGCCCAGACGCAAAGGTTGCTTCACTCTCGATTACGGAATGGGCTCTGCTACTCCTGGCGCAAGGCTTCTACCGGCTCCAGCATCGCCGCTTTGCGCGCCGGGTAGAGCCCGGCGGTTATGCCCGCCAGCGCCAGCGACAGCACCGCGCCAATCGCCGATACGGGCACGATGCGCGGCGTATCGAAGCCCTGCGGCAGTTGCACTCCCGAGAGCAGGCGAATGACGAGCATCGCGCCGCCAACTCCAATCGCGCCGCTTAGCAGGGTCAGGAACGCGCCCTCGAGAAAAAATTGAAACAGGATGCTGCGGTTGGTTGCGCCCAGAGCTTTGCGCAGGCCGATCTCGCGCGTGCGTTCGGTCACCGCGACCAGCATGATGTTCACGATGCCAATCGCGCCCAGCGCGAGCGTCACCAGTCCCACCCCGCCGAGGAACCAATCCATGGAGGTAAATATCTTGCCCATGGTCTTCTGATTCTTGACCGTATCCCATTCTTCCCAAATGTCGGTGCCCTTGGGATCGAAGCCGCCGTGGTTGCGAGCGACGATGCGGTGCAGTTCATCCTTGGCGGTTTCGTTTTCGTCGAAACTGCGCGGCTGATAGTTGATGAACGAAACCGCGTTGCCCTCTTTCGAGTTGTCGCCGGTCAGCGGAAACAACTCGCGCATGGTGTTGAATGGAACAAAAATGCGAACGTTGGTCGCATTCTGTTCCTCGTGGCCGATCATATTGAGGACGCCGATCACCTGAAAACGGACGCCGTTGAGCAGGATGGTGCTGCCCACAGCGGGACGGCCCGGAAACATGTTGCGCGTCATTTCCCGCCCCAGCAGGCACACGCGGCGGCGTTGGTCGTTATCGTCGTCATTGATCCAGCGCCCAACCGCCAGCGGGATCGTCCGCACCTGGCTGTAGATTGGCGGCACGCCCGAGACTTGGCCGTTGGTGCTGGTGTAGTCGCTGACCGCGCGGATGTCGTCGCGCGCAATCACCGGCGAAATGTGGATCGCGAGATTCGATTCGTTCTGGATGGCGAGGTAGTCGTCATAGGTTAAGTTGAACCATCTCGCCGAACTGAAGCTGCCCTCGACCGCCGGCGCGCGTCCGCCATAAAAGAAGATGATGTTCTTGCCGAAGGTTTCCAGGCTCTTGCGATTGCCGTTGCGAAAGCCTTCGCCTACCCCGGCCAGCAGCAGCAGCGAGCCTACGCCCCAGGCGATCCCAAACATGGTGAGGAAGGACCGCAACTTGTGCGCCCATAGAGTTTGTATGGTTTGCGCGAAGGTGTCCAAGAGCATGCGCATAGCGTCACCCGAAGATCAGGAGTTGGGTCTCAGGTGTTAGGTCTCAGCGACCGAGACCTTCCTGAGACCTAAGACCTAACAACTAAGACCAGATCGTTTGCTTCCAACAATTACTTCGACTCTCGGGAGGAGCAAGCGTTAGCGTGTTATTCGTTGGATTGGAGAGGAGGCCACCGGGTTGTACGCAGCATAATCATGGTGCGGGGCAGTAGACACTCCACAACTAAATGTTCAGCTATTCGGCGTTCTTTCCTCTTTTTCCGGGCGCATTTTTTTCGGTTCCATCGTCGAGACCCAGCTTCCATGCCATCTGCCGCAGCATTCCGAGCCAAACCGCCGCGTCATTGGCGTTCAGCTCCATGCGCCGGACCAGACGGCGCAATCTTTCTTCAGCTACCACGGCGCGCGGCTTCACGTATCCGCTGGCGCGCAGAACCTCAAGCAGCGTCTGCGTCAGCCGCTCCACATCTCCCGACGTAGAAGTTTCTTCTTTTTTCCCAGGCGCAGTCTTTGCCGACGTCGTCTTCTGTCCCCGCACCAGTTCGTACAGGCAGACTGCTACTGCCTGCCCGAGGTTCATCGAACCGTGTTCCTCGCGCGTAGGAATCCGTGTGACCCAATGGCAGTGGCTCAGCTCCTGATTCGACAGGCCCACTCTCTCGGAGCCGAACAGCAAGGCGACCGGTCCCGTCTTCAGCTGCCGCTTGATCAGCCGCGCGCCATCGTCCAACCGGAGCAATCGATGTTGCAACTCTCGCCGCCCCGCGGCCGTTGTTCCCACCACCAGTCTGCAGTCCGCAACCGCCTCGGCCACGCTTGTGTACTCTTCGGCCTTCGCCAGCACGGCCGCCGCCCCCACCGCCGACCGCGCTTCGCGAAAGGCCACTTCGTAGGGATTCACCACTCGCAATCGCCGGACGCCAAAATTGCTCATGGCCCGCGCGGCCGCCCCAATGTTCAGCGGATTCCGCGTGGCCACGAGCACCACGCGGAGATTGTCGAGATCGCTAGTCATGACTTGAGAGATTCAACGCCCAAATTCCAAAACGGCAGTTCCCAAATAGGCATTCTACGGCGCTCTAACCCCGCATTCCCACTACCGGGACTGCTGCGACTTCCGGCCTTGTGGAGCATCCAATAGAGAGTGTTAGGATAGACGTTCCGCCTAAGGGGATCATACGGTTCACTTGGGCGGCGCGCTGTTAACCCTGGGAGGATGAATGGCAAGCAACGCCACCGTCGAAGTCACCGACGCTAACTTTGATTCCGATGTATTGAAGTCCGACAAACCCGTGCTGGTAGATTTCTGGGCCGCCTGGTGCGGTCCCTGCCGCGCGATCGCTCCGATCGTCGAAGAACTGGCCGGCGAATATCACGGTAAAGTCACATTCGGCAAAATGGACGTCGATCGCAACGGTGCTACGCCCATGCGCTACAAAGTCACCGGTATTCCGACCCTGCTGGTTTTTAAGAACGGACAGGTCGTGGAACAACTCGTCGGCTACCGCTCGAAAGACGACATTCAGAAAGCGCTGGATCGCCACATCGGATAGGCAAAAGATTGACTGGAAGGACGGGCGCCTCGCCCGTCCTTTTCTGCGTTGTCAGTACTTTCGTAAAACGCCAATCACCCGCCCCTGAATCTCGACCGACGCCGCGGGCACAATGATCGGTTTCATCGCCGCGTTCGAAGGCTGCAGACGAATGTTTTCTCCCTCGCGAAAGAAGCGCTTCAGGGTCGCGTCCGACGAATCGAGCAGCGCCACTACAATATCTCCGTTGTGCGCGGTTTTCGTTTTCTCGACCAGCACGTAGTCGCCATCGAGAATCGCTTCATCCTGCATCGACTCGCCGCGCACTTCGAGCACGAACACTTCTTTGGAGCGGACAAAATCCGCCAGCGAAATGGTCTCGTTGTGCTCAACTGCCTCAATCGGACGCCCCGCCGCAATTCGCCCCACCAGCGGCAGCACCACGGCTGTATTCACCGCCATCGACTGCTTCAACTTTCCCCGCGGCGGCAGCAGGTCAATCGAGCGGCTGCGGTTATAGTCCCGCGTCAGCAGTCCTTTTTTCTCCAGGTTGGTGACGTGTTTGTGGACAGTGGCCAGAGAATTCAGCCCCATGGCTTCCTTGATCTCTTCAAACGAAGGGGAATATTGCTTCTCCGCCACGAAGCGCGAAATGAAGTCGTAGAGCTCTCGTTGACGCCGAGTGATCGCCATGCCCGGAGCATAGGCGAATGGTTGGCGAATGTCAATATCCGTGTGGGAGCTGATCCATCGACTACCATCAACGCTCCAGGCAGAGCAGCAATTTTCGGCTGCGAGCCTTCATCGCGGGCGTGCCGTTGCGAGTGGCCTCGCGCAGAATCTCTATCACTCCGGGTCGAATGCTTGAGTCATCCTGCGCCAAGTCAGCCAATCCCTGAAGAGCGAAGGTCTTAACAATGGAACTCCGGTCTTCCAAATAACTGTTCAACGAGGATATCGCGACTTGCCGTTGCTGGGCATTTAGCCGTAGACGCGGGACCATGGCGGCCAGATGCCAGCGCAATTCTTGTTGCCTGGTTTCGGTCATCAAACCCAGGAGTTCCTTCTTGTAGGGCAGGAGGAGTTCATCGTGTTTCCGCGTGACCTTCTCGGCCGCGTCCGCCGCCCGCATACGCACCAGTGGATCATCCGACCACAGACCCGCGATTAATTCAGGAAAGAGTTCTGGTGCCTTGCACACCATTGCCGCCACTTGGTCAGAGCGGCCGATCATCCGCCGATCGCCGCCTTGCAAGAGAGCAAGGATGTGTTTTCGAGGCATTGCGTCTTACTCCGCCGTAACTCCCTTCAGAAACAAGTAATAGAAATCCACGCCCCGGGCAAATGCCTCAACCCCGATCCGTTCATCTTTTCCGTGCGCGCGGACGTCGTCGCGGTCATATAGTTCGCCTGACACGCAATAAGTCGGCATCCCGACTCCATTCGTATACACGCCGTCGGACGCGCCCGTGCTCATATCCGGAACCACCGGAATCCCGGGCCACATTTTCGCCACGATTTTTTCCAGCGGATCGAACACTTCTTTCCGCGGAGGCGGCGGCACAAAGCTGTGGCGGTCGGAGCCATGATCCATCAGGACGCCGGTGTTTTCGCGGTACTGTACTTTAATCTTGGGATCAGCTACGACTGACTCCAGTTGTAGCCGGATTTCTTCCAGAGAATGTCCGGGCTCAATGCGGCAGTTCACGTTGGCCTGCGCCATCTGCGGCAGGGCGTTGTTGGCATGGCCTGCATTCAAGCGCGTGGCCACGCAGGTGGTATGCATCGTCGAGTTATCGATGGGATCTTTCGACAGCCGCGCCACGGCGTCCAGGTCCGGCGGATTCTTCAGCATCGCCTTCAGATCGGCCGCTCGCTCTGGCGTCGCCATCGCCACTTGGCGCTCGTAATAGGCGCGAGTAATCGGGTTGAGTTCGAAGGGGAACTTATAGTGCTCGACGCGGGTCAGCGCGTTGACCAGTTCGTAGATCGCGTTGTCGGGGCGCGGCAGGGAACTGTGACCACCCGGATTGCTCGCGGTCAGTACGAAATCGCCATACAGTTTCTCGCTGGCGTCCACTTCCATCATCACAGGCTTTCCGTGATCGGCGAGCACGCCGCCGCCGTCGTGGTTGAGCACGAACTCGGCATCGATCAGTTCGCGATGATTCTTGACCAGCCAGTCGACTCCATTCGATCCGCCGCCTTCTTCATCGGCGGTCATCGCCAGAATGATGTCGCGGCTGGGCAAGTATCCTTCTTTCTTCATGCGGATCAGCGTGGCCGACATGATCGCGTCGCCATCCTTCATATCGCTCGAGCCGCGGCCGTAGTAATAACCGTCCTTCTCGATGAACTGAAACGGATCCGTCGTCCAGTCTTCGCGCCGCGCTTCCACCACGTCGAGATGGCCGATCAGCAGCACGGGCTTGTGCTTGCCCGATCCATGCAGCCGCACCACCACGTTCTTCTTCCGGTCATTGGAACTCGGGCCCAGCACATGAATGTCGCTCTCGGGAAATCCGGCGTCGCGAAAGCGTTGCGCCATGGCGTCCGCGGCCGCAGTGACGCTGCCCACCGAGTCCGTCGTATTGATTTCGATCAATTGTTTGAACATGTCGAGCGCCAGCCGTCGCGTTGCCTGGTCCTCCGGCGACGGCTGTTGCGCCGGCATCGCTACCGCAAATAACAGAGAGAAAAACAGACCCAAGCAGCAATTCTTATGAGATCCCACGCGCATCCTCCGCAGAGTTTCGTTCAAAGTTTCGACCAGACGCTGAGGCTGAACGCTAACAGATTCGTTCCCCAAAAGCCAAATTGACTCCGACAACCCCTTCGAAACCCTTGTCCAGCAGCCTGTTCCATGCACCCTCCACAATTGTGCAAATAATTGCCATTATTGCCCGCCAAGTGCCGCAAGCCGCCATTTCCCACCCCCAAAGTTTGGTACCGGGCTTGCTCTTATACAGTCAGGAGGAGCTTTCATCCGCCGCTTGATCAACGGATGACCCCCCGCTTTCTCCGCAATTGGGAGGACCCTGCGATGAAGAAAATCCTGTTCGTACTCTGCCTGCTTTCCACCGCCGCGGCATTCGCGCAAAACGGCTTGAACAGCGTCAACAATCAAGTCCAGTCTTACTCGTTTCAGACTCATCCCGCGCACGCAGGTTACACGCCCATGTCGCAGGAACAGAGCGTCCTCGCGGGGACGAGTTACACCTCCGCCCAGGGAGACAGGCCGGCTTCGGATTTCGCCCAACCAGAGGCTGCTCCTCTCGGCACTATCGCCCGCGAACTCAAGAAACAGCACTCCGCGGTGAGAAAATCTCACGTCGTCTGGGTCAACCAGTAGCTGGGTAGACTCGCCTGGGTAGACTCGCATAGTGTGGCGCGGACACTCTTGTCCGCGCGCGCCTTGACGCAAATTACCAGCCGCTCCGATTTTCCTTCCCGCTACTTTTCCCGCAATGCTGAGGCGTGAGCACGCCGGATCGATCCTGCGTGTCCGCCGTGTTATTCCGCCGCTCGCGCTCGCGCCTGTCAGAAAAGCAAAGCCACAAATGTTAACCTTGAAGATTAAATTCCAATGACCATCCTCACGTTCACCGTTGTGGTTGCGCTGGTCTCCTTCGTCGCGGGACTTCTCGGATCGCTTACCGGTCTCGGCGGCGGTGTCGTCCTCGTGCCTTTGCTCACCATCCTGTTTCACGTGGATATCCGCTACGCCATAGGAGCCTCGCTCGTCTCCGTGATCGCGACTTCCTCTGGCGCCGCCGCGGCGTATGTGAAAGAAGGATTCACCAACATTCGCATCGGCATGTTTTTGGAAATCGCCACCACCATCGGCGCGTTGATGGGAGCCTTTCTCGCAACCCGCATCCCGACCAGCGCGCTGGCGATCATCTTCGGAGCTGTCCTGCTCTACTCGGCGTATCTTTCCCGCAAGCCGCGGCCGTTGGATCAGCGCAACCTGCCACCAGATGCGCTCGCTACAAAGCTGCGGCTGAACGGCAGTTTCCCCGATCTCGAAGGCCCGCGCAGTTACAACGTCCAGCATGTACCGACTGGCTTCAGCCTCATGTTTGGCGCCGGCGCGCTTTCCGGATTGCTCGGCATCGGCTCCGGCGCCGTCAAAGTGCTGGCCATGGATCAGGCCATGCGGATTCCCTTCAAGGTTTCCACCACCACCAGCAATTTCATGATCGGCGTGACCGCTGCCGCCAGCGCCGGTGTTTATCTCAGCCGCGGATACGTCGATCCCGGCCTCTCGATGCCAGTGATGTTAGGAGTGCTGGCGGGTTCGTTGCTCGGCAGCCGCATTCTGGTCAAGGCCGAAACCAAATCGCTGCGCCTCGTCTTCAGCGTCGTGATTCTGGTCCTGGGCTTGCAAATGCTTTACAAAGGATTGTGGGGGAAAATCTGATGCCCGCCGCCCAAGCGTCCGCGCGCCCGCCGCGTCCGTTCCAACCCCAGCCGTGGAGAGATCGCCGCATGGCAGTCATCCTCGGCAACCTGCTGCGCTCCGGAGTCCTGCTTTCGGCGGTCGTCGTTCTCTCGGGAGCGTGTGTCTATCTCTCCCGCCACGCGCACGAGCACGCCGATTACCGCGTCTTTCGCAGCGAGCCGTCCGAGTTTCGCACTATCCCTGGCGTCATCCGAAGCATCGTCGCCGGACGGGGCCAGGGTTTAATCCAACTCGGATTGCTGCTGCTCATCGCCACTCCCATTGCCCGGGTAGCCTTCTCCATCGTGGGATTCGCCATTGAACGCGATCGCCTGTACGTGGTTTTCACGGTGATCGTGCTGGCTATCTTGCTCTACAGCCTGCTTGGTTCCGGCATCGGAGTGTGAGCCCGCTCGACGACTTTACCGCGGCCAGAGCCAGCCGAAGGTGCCGGCGGTGAGCAAGCCGAAGATGAGGCCGTCGAAGGCTTCTTTGATGGTCATGCCCCAGGGCTGGCACTTCCAAATACCGCCGCTCAAGTTTCCCAGACCGTAGGCCATGAACGCAGCGGTGCCGGCGACGCGAAAGACAGCGAGATAGCTTGCGCCGGAAACAATGGTGTGGCCGGCGAGATAGGCGACGAAGCATCCGATCAAAAAGCAATAGACAAACCACTGGATCAGGAACTTCGCCATAGCGGGCGGTCCGCTGGGAGCAATGGTCATGAACCCGACCGGCCCCAGTTTTTGTTTTTCGGCTAGCGCAGGCGATTTCATGTCCTTGTGGGTGCAGTAGGGAAAGACATAGAGGCCGCGCTTGACGGCGGCGGCACGAAGCGCGGCGAGGACCTTCTCTTCGTCGGGGAGTTGGCCGTAATCGTTGCGATGATAAGGGAGCAGCATGTGCATGATAGAGCTGGCGACGAAAACGAAGACTGCCGAAACCACGATCGGGACCGCCAGAGCAGTGACAGGAACCATGTGCAGCCTCCTTAGGGGCAACGACGGGTGCTGGGATTTTCACGCGAGGCTACGATAGCGAGGAGGGTGCGGTCAAGAGGGAATTGCACTGGCAACTACGGATGCAGTATCTTCTGCAAGGACCTCAGGCAAGGATGGAGTCGTCGAGCCGTTTGCGGTGGAAATCGGCGACGTGCTGAACGAATGCCATGATCAGCGGATGCGGATTGTCCTCGCGGGACGAGAGTTGCGGCTGGAATAACGTCGCGACGAAAAACAGGTGCGCGGGAGATTCGATGGCGCGGCATTCTTCCTTGGAGCCGCGGGCCACGACCGGGAAACCCGCCTCCATGGCCATCCATTCGAACTCGGGGTTCATCTCGTAGTTGCAGAAGAATTCTTCTTCGATCAGTTCCTTTCCGTAATAAGCCGCGAGGTAGGAGCCGGGACGGAGGCGGATTTTATTGATTTTTCCCGAGAGCTTGGGCGCCTTCGGATCGCGGTTCGGAACCGCACAGGCGACGGGATAGATCACAATGTTCTTGGCGTGCGGATCTTCTTCGGCGGTGGTAGCGTCGTGGACTCCGAGAACGTTGCGGGCGCACTCGATGAGCGCGTACTGAAAGCCGGCGCAGGTTCCGATGAACGGCCGGTCGTGGACGCGGGCGAACTCGATGCCTTTGAGCATGCCGTCGAAACTCTTGAAAGGGCTGCCCGCCGAAGCCCACAGACCGTCGAAGGAATCGAGCACGGCGGCGGCTCCTGGCTCGAGCAGCGAAGGGGTTGGAAGCCACGCCGATTCCACCGTTATCTGGAGCTTCCGAGCCGCGTGCTGCAGCGCATCGTTGGTGGCGTGATGAGAACGGAATTCGGGATTGAAGTCGCCAAGAATTCCGATCCGGACGGGTTCGGTCACAGAGAACATTCTAAATTAGCAATCCACATCTGGCGTTGAGAAGTTAGCTGCTGGCTTCGCCTGGATTCGTCGTCTTTCGTAAGATTGTCATCCCGAGCGAAGCGAGAGATCTGCAGTTCGCTGCAAAATGCAGATCCCTCGCTTCGCTCGGGATGACAATTGATAGGTGCTACAGCAACGCCATCTGTGCCAGCAGAACGCAGACGCCGAGCAGGGCGATGGCAGCACCTCCCCAGACCATGGCGGCAGATTTCCAGGCGAGCGCACTGACCAGTGCCTTTTGGCTGCGGAACGAGATCACGAACGTAGAATCATTCGCGCCTTTCATCATCACGACCGTCGGAGTGAGATTGAAGCGGGATGACTCCGTGCTGTCTTCCTGCAGGCGCATTTCATGTACGCGTATTCCGGAGTGGTCGCCGGCGGTTGCTGGCGGCGTGTTCTCTTCGACGGCCACGGTTTGGCGCTGGACTCCGGCGGCAGACCATGCTTCCGGTTTAGTGATGCCGGCGCGAGTGAGCGCGGCCGCGATTTTCCCCTGCTGGCTCATATCGTAACTGGTGGAAGGAGTCGCGCCACTCTGAAGCCGCACGATCTGCGGGACCGGAATCCGCTCCGACAAAGGGTTGGGCGCGAGGTCGCGCTGAGAATGGCTGCGCGAATTGTCGTCGTGCACATCGGTGTGCGCGTCGTTGGAGCGCATTTCCGTATGCGGCGAGAACGGATGCAGCTGAACGCCCGGATTTTCTGTGAGCGTTCCGGTGACGAACAGCCTGTCTTCAGGCCTGATCGATCGTTCTTCGATGCGCAGACGGCGAGCCGGAACGATGCCGTGTCGCGCAAGAAAAACGCTGATGCGCGGCGGAACGCTGCCATCTTTATGTCTATCTTGATTTTGCGAAAAGAGGTTCGAGGAGAAAAACGACGGGTCGTACTCTTCGCGAAAGTCAGGCTGCAGGTCGAGATCGGCTCCCAGAGGCTCGATCAGCAACTGGCCGGTCGCGTCGTCGATGAAGAACGGAAGGTGCAGAGTTTCCTCTGCAATATTTTCCCACTCCTGTTTCTTGCCGTGGCGCTGTTGCCAGACAGTGGTTCGATAGAGAAAGCTAGGTTTGCCAGTAATGGGCGCTGGAATGGTGTATGGGCCAACCGCTGCGCCGTTGACCTCGGCCGGTCCCAGAGCCGCGCTGTGAATCTTGCAGGTGGGTGTGGACAGCAATGAGCGCTTGCGGGCGTGCAAGTGGAATCCGAGAAAGAAGAAGTACAAACCGCCGGCGATCGCGATCGACGAAAGAATAGTGAGGTAGGCGTTCGGGACGAAGAAGGCCAGGCAGGAGGTCACAGTGCTTTCCTGAATTGCATTGGAGGATCTGCTATCAGGATAAGGAAGGGATTTCAAAAATGGCCGGAGAAAGGGGCGCAGCGGCCTTACGGAAGTAACATTACGCGTCGCCGTTGCAGCAGCGAACGACGCGAGCGAGACGCGGCAAGCCTCGTCTCTACATCAATTACGCGGTTACCGCGCGAGCTTTCAGAATTTCTACTACGGCCGCCAGGGCTGCATCCACCTCGGCATCGGTGTTGTAGAAGTGAGGCGAGAAGCGGACTCCGGCTTTGGGGCGCCAATCTACCATGATGTCGCGGGCTAGTAACTCGCGGCTTACCTGCTGGGAATCGGGCATGTCGATGGAGACGGTGCCGCCGCGTTGGTCGGGATCGCGGGGAGTGTTCACGCGCCATCCGTGACGGTCGGCCAGTTCGATGAGGCGCGCGGTTTGACGTTTCGATTTCTCACGGATTTTTTCTACTCCAACTTCCTGAATAATTTTCAGGCCGGGACGCGCGGCTTCGATCGCGGGAATGTGCGTGGTTCCGTTCATGAAGCGGAATGGAGGATCGGCGTAGCGGATGGGGCCGGTCGAGAATTCGAAAGAATTTTCGTGCGCGAACCATCCGGTGACCTTCGGCTCCAGTTTCTTGCCGAGGTCGGGGCGAACGTAGAGATAGGCTACTCCAGGACCTCCGCAGAGCCACTTCAGAACGCCTCCGCAGGCGAAGTCTACGTTGAGAGACTGGACGTCGACGGGGACGGTACCGAGAGACTGGAAGGTGTCGAGGACCACGTGGGCTCCTACCCGGTGCGCTTTGTCGATGATGGCTTTCGCGTCGTTGATGTAGGAACTGCGAAAAATCACATGTGAGATGGGCACGAGCAAAGTGCGCTCGTCGATGGCGTCGAGGAGGCGAGCGGTGGGGACGGTTACGCCGTCGTCGGTCTTAACCATGTGCACGTGCGCGCCGTAGTGGCGCTGCGCCTCCCAGAAATACATTACAGAGGGGAAATTCATATCGCTGTAAACGACTTTGTTGCGCTGGGCTTGTTGCTTTCCTCCGAAATCGAAACAGGAGGCGACTACGGCCTGGCAGGTGGTGACGTTCTGATGCAGAGAAACAGAATCTTTCGGCGCGTTCATCAGGGCGCCCAGTTCATTGCCTACTTCGAGGGCGAGCATCCACCAGCGTTCTTCCCAGGCGCGAACTCCGCGCGTGGCCCAGATATCGGCGTAGGCGTGGAGCGCATCATAAACGGCGCGCGGCATGGCTCCGAGGGAGTTGGAGATCAGGTAGTTGGTGCGCTCGAGGATGGGGAATTCGGGGCGGTAGCGCAGAAGATCGTCTGGCATGAAGGACATTGTAATGGGAGCGGGACGGTGTCGGGGTTCTGGCAGGCCACTTCTCGAAAAGCGCGAGAAGTGGCGCACCCCAGTTATTTCCATCCACGTTTCAATGCCTCCCGATTGTCCTTCCCGTGTAGTGTGGGCCGCCCGCCGTCGACAGCGGTCTCGATACAATTGGAAGCCATGAGCAAGGTGAGTTGGTCGCGGGTGGTCGGCTGCGGACTGGTGGCTGGTATTGTCTGGATCGTGCTCGGCTCGGTGGTCACGGCGCTACTGGGACGAGATTTCGCTCATCTGCCCAACAACCATCTTGCACGGCCGACGCTCGGCTTCATATTGTTGAACGTCGTAATTGATTTGATTGAGGGCATCTCTATTATCTGGCTCTATGCTGTCTTACGGCCGGTCTACGGCTTCGGCGTGAGGACGGCGTTGATCGCGGCGTTCGCGTGGTGGATTATTGTCAGTTTGGGGGATGCGACCTGGTGTTCGTTTGGGTTATTCCCGGCGCGCACGGTCATTCCGCTGATGATCGGAACTTTGCCGGCGCTTGTTGTCGCCACGCTTGTGGGGACGAAGTTTTATAGGGAGTAAACATTACGCCTGCGCTTGGCAAGAGACAGGGCCCAGGCCACGCCGGAGTGTTGGGAGCGTAGGGGTCCTTCGACTACGCAGCTGCTTCGCTTTGCGAAGTGGCTGCTCCGCCCAGGATGACAGTGTTGGGGTGACCTGCTCACTTGTGGTTCCGCGTGGGCGCGGTCAGGGAAGGTCAACCTCGAAGGCAGCGGGCGAGGGCGCCCGCTCCACACGATGTCTTGGAAGATTGGGGGCGAGCGCGGCTCGCCCCCGGGGTTGGTTTTTAGGCTGCGGATTCTTTGTCTTTGGACTTGCGCTGCTTCACGGATGCGGCTGCGTGGATGGCAGACGATCCGGCGGGGGTTCCGGTAAGTGCCGACTCTAACGGGACGCCGTTGGGACTGCCTAGTCCGGTGCAGGCATCCCATCCGGGGCCCGCGCTGAAGGCGCCGTTGTTGCCTTGGGTTATGTCGTGGAAGCCGGCGGCTTCTACGGCTTGGGCGTAGATCAATGGATTAAGGTATCCGATCGACTTGCCTAGCTGTTGATTGATCAGCGCCACCAGGCCTGCCCATAAAGGCGCAACCGCACTGGTGCCACCGATCACGGCATTCTCGCCATCGACGAGAATGTTATAGCCGGTATTGGGATCGGCATCGCCGGAAACGTCGGGCACGCCTCGTCCGCCACCCTGAACTGTCGGCGCCGGAACATCGAAGCCGCTTTGCCACGCTGGAAGCGGGAAGACGTCGCTTACGCCGCCGCCAGTCGCTCCGCCGTTTGGGAGGTCGTCCCAGACGGTTTCACTGACAATTTGTCCGTTGGACGCCTGCAGTGAGGTGCCACCACAGCCGAGAACGTACGGATCGGAGGCCGGATAATCAACGTGGTTGTTGCCATCGTTGACTCCGTCGGTAGAGCCGTTGTCACCGGCGGCGGCGCAGACGGTTACGCCCATGGCTGCGGCCGCTTGGAAGGCTTCATCCAGGTTGGTTAGAGCCTGACTCGTCCACTCGGATTCGGGGCCTCCCCAGCTGGTGGAAATTACGGAGGGTTGATTGGTGCTGTCGTGTACGGCGGTGGTGACGGCGTCGAGGTATCCCTGATCGGTGTTCGGGGCAAAATAAACGACGATCTTGGCGCCGGGAGCGACCGCGCCAGACACTTCTATGTCGAGCATCACTTCGCCGTCGGGGCCGTTGGGATCGCCGGGGCTGTTGGTGTCTCCATCGATGGATACGGAGATGACTTGCGGCTCGGGCGTGATGTTGAGCGAGCTGAAATAGTTGCTCAGGTCGTCGAGCTGAAAGCCGCCGCCGAATTCCAGGATGCCGATGCACTGGCCGGCTCCGTTGACTGCCGGGTAGTCATAGAGCTGGGCAACTTCATTGGGATCAAACGAGGCGGTCGCGGAGTGCGCCTTGATTCCGGGAGTTTCGGGCAGGCGGCGGAAGTGCGGTTCCACCTGGGGGCGGTTGTCGAGACCAAACACTCCGGTAATGATATCCGCGTATTCGGTCGGCACGCTGATGGCGCCGACGCGGCCGCGGAAATTTCCCTTGGGGTGGCTGTACTCTTTGAGTTCCACGTTGAAGGCTTTTTGAAGATTGGCGACGGTCCCTGAAAGCATAACGGTGCGGCGCGCGAGTTCGGTGCCGGTTTCGTGCACTTTCAGGCCGAATTCCTGGGCAAACTTCTTGATCTGGTTGAGATCGGCTGGATCGGCGCCATGGGTATTTTCGAAATCGGCGCGCGACATGTGCTTGAAACCGGGTTTGGCGAGAGCGTTCTTCAACTCTTCCCGTTTGGCCTCTGCTTTGGAGCGAATGCGTACGGAAACTTCAATGGTTTGGTCCGGATGCGAATTGTGAATCAGGCGGGCACCACGGACGGGATTGCGTTCACTGCCTGAAAGGACGGTAAATTTTCGAGCGGAATTCACGACGGCTCCTTCGCTTCGGGGGAACAGAGCGGCTGGGAACTATCGCGACTGGGAGTCGCACAGGCGGGGAAGTATGGGGTTCGTCCCGCCGTTCAGATGGGTCCCGAAACGAGTTGAGCATATCAAAAAGGAGAGAATTATCAATGTGGAATTAGGCCAATAACTAAGGAGTAGTGCAGTAACCTTTCCCGATTTGGGACGATTGAGTATCTAAGGCTGAGCGTCTAAGGAGCGGTCGTTTGGACGGCAACAACTGTGTTTTGTGCGGCTAAGAGATTTTCCACTGGGCCGCCAGCACGTGGGGATCGCTTACGAGATCTCGCAGAAAAGGCGGCGCTTCTGAATTCTGAGGCACGCCCCGCCACTGCAACCTAATCTCCAGCTGACGCTGACTTTGGTTGGTGTAGGCAACCGATGAGACACTGGTCTTGTAACCGGCCTTTTGGGCAATGGCTCGGATAGTCTCCTGCCTGGGCTCATCGCGTTCGGTAGTCAAACACAGGGTTCCGTGTTGCTCCTGTTTCATGCGGTAGTCGAACCAACGGAGACCCTCGAGCACCAGCATGCCCAGCGCAAACGACGCAGTCCCGAGAATAATCTGACCACCGCCGAAGCAAAGGCCAATCACCGTAACAAACCACAAGGTGGCCGCGGTGGTAACGCCGAGGACGAAGCCATCGCGCCGGAGGATGGCGCCTCCGCCGATAAATCCCATTCCTGTCAGAATGCCGAGCGGCAAACGCATCACGTCGAGGGTCACGAAAGAATCCCCGGTTTTTCCGGTGGTGGCTAACAGCAAGTTCGCCTGAATCATGGAGACGGCTGCGGCCAGACAAACCAGCAGCGTAGTGCGGAGCCCAGCTGGACGGCCATGCTCGCCGCGATCCAGGCCAATCAGGCCTCCAGCGATCAGCGAGAGGACTAGCCTCAGCGCGATATCGTGCCATGTCAGTGTTAAGGGCATTTTTCCTCCTTCAATTCACGACCCACATTTTCGCCTTGGTCAGTGTTCCCCGAAGATTATCGCTCCGTTCATGTTTCCATGGTCAGAGTCTTTTGAAATCTGAGGCCCGCTTGGAGTGTGTGTGAGAGGTTCAGCCGTCCCTCCGGGACTGGCTCGGGCTTTCCACTTTCCCGGCGCTGAAGCGCCGGGCTATTTTCGAACGTCCCTACGGGACTGGCTCGGAGCTTTCCACTTTCCCGGCGCTGAAGCGCCAGGCTATTTTCAGTCGCCGCTTCGCGGCTGTGCATTCTGCGTTGCTTTGGGGCGGAGGAGGAAGTAAAGAACAGTCAGCGCGATCAGGAAAGTCACGCCGACGATCAGGTTGATGCGGGAGTCCCACCAGGTTTTGGCGGTCGATGCCAGGACCACTGCTAAGCCGATGATCGATCCCCATTTGCCTAGAGGCGAGCGGGCGGGAATTTCGGCGGCCTCGGCGGCGGTGAGACGGCGGCGGAAGTTGATGTGGGCCGCGAGCGAGACGATCCAGGAGAGCATCATGCCGAAGAAGGCGCCGCGGAGAATGTCCTCGAAGGCTTTGGCGGGAGCCCAGCGTTCCAGCACGAGGGCGACGACGATTCCGTAGGATGAGGCGAGCAGGGCCAACGTTGGAGTACCTTTTGCGCTGAGGCGGCCAAGCGCGCTGGGAGCCCATCCGGTACGGGCCAGCGAGAACAACATGCGGGACGAGATGTAGAGGGCGGCATTGGCTCCAGAGAGAGCGGCGGTGAGAACCACAAAGTTCATAAAATGACCTGCGCCGGGGAGATTGACCGAGCGGAAGACGGTGACAAAGGGACTTTCGCTGACTCCGGCGCGGTTCCAGGGCATGACGCCGACGAGGATGATGATCGCTCCCAGATAAAGGATGGTGAGTGTAAGAAAGGTCATGCGAACGGCGCTTGCTACGGCCTGGGCAGAAGTGGATTCGCCGGAGGTCACAGCTACAAACTCCACGCCGCCGAAGGTGTAGATGGCGAAGGTGATGGCGAGGAGCGGGGCGGCGGGTCCGAGCGGGAAGAATCCACCGTGGGTGGTGTATTGAGGAGCGGCGCGTCCGGTGAGGAGCAGAGCGGCGCCGAGCGCGATGAAGATAGCGATGACCGCGACCTTGATCATCGCGAACCAGAATTCGAAGCGTCCGTAGGTGTGGACGGCGAGGAAGTTGATAGATAGAAGAAAGGCAGAAAAGATGAGGACCCAGAGGATGGCGGGCACGCGCGGAAACCAGAGCTGCATATAGGTGGCGGAGGCGACCATCTCGGCGCCGATGGAGACAGCGATGGCGAGCCAGTAGCCGGCGCGGGAAATGAATCCGGCCCAGTGGTTGAGGTAGAGGTCTCCGTAAACGCCGAAAGAACCAGCGGCGGGATGGGTGCTGGCGAGCTCGCCCAGGGCGAGGGCGACGGTCCAACTGATGAAGGCGGCTAGGATGAAAGTGAGGATTACGGCGGGCCCGGCTAGTTCGATGGCGGCGGCGGTGCCGAGGAGAAGTCCGGCGCCGATGGAGCCGCCGACGGCGACCATGGTCATTTGTCCGGCGGTGAGCTGGCGGCGGAGGCCGGACTCGGGGTTGGTCGGGGCTGAGTTCGAAGCGGGCATGAGGGCTCGTACTCGTATATCAGAAATCAGGTCTTAGGTCTCAGGTGTTAGGTCTTAGGAAAGCAATTAGCGGCTGGGGCGAAGTGGCGGGGAAAAGGCTGAGAACGGCCAGGACCAAACTTTGATTGTCATCCTGAGCGAAGCGAAGGACCTCTGCGTTCCTGCGCTGCAGACAAGTGCATAGGTTCTTCCCCCTTCGGCTGCGCTCAGGGTCAGAATGACAAAGTGAAGATTTGTGCCCCCCACTAGACGGTGGGGACGGTTCCGGTGAGATCCAATTCCGGCAGAGCGGCGGTGGGGCTGGCTACTACGACGCGGTCGCGACCGGCGCGCTTGGCCTCGTAAAGAGCGTCGTCGGTGAACTTGAGGAGAAGATCGACGCGATCGGTGGTTTCATCGAAGGCGGCGATGCCGATGGAGAATGTGAGATCTGGGCCCGGGCAGCTTGGCTGGGCGCGGCTTTGCTTGAAGCGCTTGCGGATTTCCTCCGCGCGCACGACGGCCTGGGCCAGGGAGCACTCGGGGAGGATGAGAGTGAATTCCTCGCCACCGTAGCGGCAGGCAATATCTTCGGCGCGCACCGAGCGCAGAAGCACCTCGCCCACAGCGGCTAAGGCCTGGTCGCCGGCAGAATGCCCGAAGTTGTCGTTATAACGTTTGAAGTGGTCGAGATCGAGCATCATGATGGCGACGGAGCGGCGTTTGCGGCGAGCGGAGTGGAGTTCGCGTTCGAGGAACTCCTGCATGTAGCGGCGGTTGTAAAGGCCAGTGAGCGGGTCGCGGACGGCCTGCAGGCGGAGAGATTCGCGGAGGCCAAGGTTGGCAACCGAAACCGCGATGTGTTCAGCGATGGTGGCGGCAAACTGGCGGCGGCGAGTAAAGGCGTCGGCGTCAGCTTCCGGATCGGAAATGGCAGGCAGGAGATCGTCATTCTGCAGGGACAGGGTTCCGATCGTTTCACCATTGGCGATGAGGGGAATGCAGACCGAAGGACCTTCCCCGAGCAGGTGCGAGCAGCGCGGGCCGGAGCGTCCGCCGGGGTGGACATGGGTACATCCGCGTCGCAGCGCCCAACATTGTTCAGGCGAAAAGATCTGGTCGGCGGGACAGATGCCCCATTCGGCGGCGGACTCGACGCGGTTCCGGGATGCGCTGAGCAATGCGATGCAGCCGGAGGCGCCGGGAAACAGACGGCGCAAGCGCTCCGGGATGAGGCGAAACATCTCCTCCCGCACGGTGCAGGCTTGGAGGAGGCTCCCGAGTTCGCTGACTTGGGTGATTTCGGCAGTTTGGCGGCGAGCGTCGTCGAGCAGGCGGCCGACTTTTTCGTGAGAAGCAGTCAACTGAGTTTGCGCGGTCTTGCGGTGAACGATTTCCTGCTGCTGGTGAAACTGGGTGAGGGCCAATCGCAAGGTGAAAGCGAGAAGCGATGCGGCGATGGCCACGCTGGTGAGGATTTCTCCTTGCGCCTGTTTCCACCGGTCCATCAGCAAGGCGGTGCAGGAAAGCAGGGCGACCAGAACCAGGTTGGAGCCGAGGAAGCTGAGGAAATTCGGGGGTTCCAGATTCGACTCGGGTTGGGGAGAAGGATTCCAAGTAACGGCGATAAGCCCGGCTGCAACCTGAGGAATGGTCCAGCCCAGCGTGAACCACGCGGAGGCGGTGAAATAGCGGTGCAGGTCGATCCAGTCACCAATGAAAGTGGCGACGGCGCAGACCAGAAGGAAGAGAGCCAAGCGGAGCAAGAGACGGCGAGTGCTGGGGACACGAGCGAATTGCAAGCGCAGCAGGGCAGCGAGCAGGAGAAGTAAGCTTTGCGCGTTGCTGATGCTGATATTGTGCAGGAGCGCCTGATCCGGCATCATCCGTTGCGCCGGAAGAAAGAAGAAAGTGGAGTAGATGAGGCCAACCACAATCGTGACCTGAAAGAGATCGAGAAAGATCTCGGACATCACGCGGGAGCTCCGATACGTCTCCGGAAGGAAGAGCATCATCAGGACGGGGGCGCCATAGAGACAGTAGAGCAGGCGCCAGGTCGAATCCGACAGAGTAGTTTGGTCGAACAGGGCGTCGTAGGTCTGAAAGGCTGTGGGAACAAGCAAAACCACCAGGACGGCGGCGAACAGAAACCAGAACAGGGCGGTGATGCCTTGGGCGCGACGGAATGTATCCCAGGCGCAAGCGAGGGCGAGAAAACTACCGAGAATGAGGATAGACAACGCCAGGCCGAGACCCCACCGGCCGGTCCCGAGCACAAAGAAGCCGATTGCCTGAGAGGCGATGAAGGCGCTGAAGAGCAAACCCACGAACCAAGGCTGACGGAGGTTCGCGAACGCGTGCACGCGGGAGTTGCGGCGCAGGTCGAAAGTGGCTGTGGTAACCATGGGGTTGTGGAGAGACAGTCGAGCCTTAATTAAGGAAATCGGCTTGAGGGTGGAAAACTCCAGTCTTCTGCGGTTCCGAGGAAAACTCGCTGGTTTGAGTCTATTGCATTAGAGCGAACCGGATCGCATGACTTTCGTAATCGAAGGGCAGGGGAACCGCGTTGCTGGTGCCCGCTGCGAATCCTAGAATCAAAGCGGACCCTCTCTGTCCGAAGTCCGAGTCCAAATCCAAGTCCAAAGACCGCCCATGCCGGAAACCCCTAATCGTGCCGAGATCGCCCGCCGCGTCGAAAAGGCGGAGAAGCTTTTGCAGAAGGGGAAGACGGCCGACGCGCTGGCGGAATACCTGCTAATCCTGGAAAGCGATGCGCAAAACGACAATGTACGGCAGATGGCGGCGGATCTGTGTCTCTCGTTAAACAAGGGGCCGCAAGCGGTGCGGCTGATGGGAGATTTGTTCGAGCGGCAGGTGGCGGCGGCGGATGCGACGCGAGCCAGCCTGACCTATAAGAAGCTGGCGCGGTACACCAACCCGACCTGGGAACAGAAAGTGCACTTTGGGCAACTGCTGGAGCACTCGAACAAGAAACTGGCGATCGGGACGTATGAGAATGCGCTGGAGGATTTGCGGAAGCAGGGCAAGCAAGAAGAGGGATTGCTGGTTTTGCGCCGGATTGTGAGTCTGGAACCATCGCAGTCCAATCATTTACGGGCGGCGGAATTGGCGGCGGAACTGGGCGAGCACGTGATGGCGTCGCAGTCGTTCCTGCAATTGGCGCAGCTGGCAGAAAGCACGGGGGAAAACGCGAGCCCGTGGTTCGAGCGCGCGTACACGGAAAATCCGGCGGATGCGAGGACCGCGCTGGCCTATGGCAAGAGCCTGTTGTCGCGGGGCGAGGCGGGGGCGGCGATTTTTATTTTCGAGCCGCTGGTCCATGCTGGGGAAGCCAATGCCGTGGACGGGCCTGCCGCAGAGGCAGCGGTTGAAGTCTGCAGCATGTATGCGCAGGCGCTGCTGCAGGCGAACCGGTGCCTGGAAGCGGAGCCGCTGATCTGGCGGATGTTCGAGCAGAACCCGGCACGCGTGCACCAGGTAGTGAGCCTGATCGGAACCATGATCGACTCCGAACTGGATGTGGAGGCGGTGGCGCTGGCGCGGAAGCTGGAGGCGTTCCAGCGGCGGCGAGGGGAACGACGTTCGTTCACCGCCACCATGCAGGAACTATTGGCATCGCACCGTCCGTCGGCGGAAATGCTGGAATTTCTGGCGGAGTTGTTCAATGCGTCGAACCGCGAGACCGACTACGCCCAGGCATTGGTCAAACTCTTCGATCTGTATTGCACCAAGCACGATTACCAGAAAGCGGGGGAGTGTCTGGACCGCGCGGCGGAGGTGGATCCGTACGAACCTGGACACCAGAAACGGCTGGACGCGCTACGCGGCAAGATCGACGATCAGCGTTTCAACGTAATCGCATCGCGCTTCACAACGGTAAAGCAAGAGGAGCAGCAAGTTAAGGTGCAGGAACCGACTTTGGGAGCGGCCGCGCTACAGGATCTGATGCTGCAAGCCGAGATCCTGGTGCAATACGGGATGCGCGCCAAGGCGATTGAGCGTTTGCAGCGCATTCAGGAACTGTTTCCGCGGGAGGAAGAGCATAACCAGGAATTGCAGAAGTTATACATTGCGGCCGGCATCGAACCGCCGCATGGCAAGTCGGCGGCAGCGGCGCCGGCGGCGCCAGCAACAGCGACAACAGCTACAGCAACGCCCGTCGATCAGGCTGCGGCGGCAGCGGCGGCGAGCGAGGCGGCCGACGTCAGCAGTCTGGCAAGGGTGGCTGAAATCACGCGCAAGCTCTACCACCAGGGGAACGCGGAAGGAGTTTTGAAAACGACGGCAAACGAAATCGGCGCGAACTGGCGAACAGCGCGCTGCATTGTGGCCCTGCGCAAACCGGGGCTGCCGCCGTCCAGCGTGCAGGAGTATCACAAGGAGGGGCTGATTCCGGCGAGTTCGGCCGCGCTCATCAGCCTGGTGGAAACGCTGCAGGATCTGGCCGTGGCGCGCGGCACGGTGACCATCGGCGATGCCAAGAACGCTCCCGAGCTGATCAACATGCGGAGTGCGATCGAGGAGTTGCAGATCGAATCGCTGCTGGCTCTGCCGTTGACCGAGGGCAATAGCAATGACAATAACAAAGACCAGATCGGCGTGCTGATCCTGACCCAGAACGCGGGCCGGGTGTGGCAGGCGTCGGAGGTGCTGGTGATCCGGACGTTGAGCGACCAGGTGCTGATCGCGCTCAACAACGCCGGGCTGCGGCGGCTGGTGAAAAATCTTTCCGTAACCGACGAGAAATCGGGGCTGCTGAAACGGGCTTCGTATCTGGATCTTCTGCAGGCGGAGACGCGGCGCGGGTTGCAGCAGGGGACGGCGGTGACGGTGTTGTTGATGCAGTTTGGACGGCGCGGCGCGCTGATCAAAGAACATGGCGAGCAGGCGGTGTCGGCGGTGATGGAGCAGATCGGCCAGCTGTTTTCGGCGAACATACGGACCAACGATCTGGCGTTCCGCTATGAAGCGACGACGGTCGCGCTGGTGCTCGGCGACACGGGCGAAAAAGAAGCGCTGCTGGCGATGGAGAAGCTGCGGCGGCTGCTCAAGGAAGTGCGCTTTCCGGAAAAGAGCCAGGGAGTGGAGTTCAGCGCCGGACTGGCGCAGGCGGTGATGCGGCAGCATTTCGATCCGGTGGACATTGTGACCGAAGTGGCCAACCGCGCCGATCACGCGCTGGAGCAGGCGATGGCGCAGGGCGCGGGAAAAATTGTGAGTCAGACGCCGCAGTTCGGGGCGGCGGCAGCGGTGGCGTAGAGTCCGCTCGTGTGGAGCGGACACTCTTGTCCGCTGCCGTTGCTCTTGCCGTTGCCTTTGTTCGAGGGTGTGACCCTGGGATTGCGATCCGCAACTGTCTGATTGCTGCCAACTTTCTTCGCGGACATGAGTGTCCGCGCCACACTTTGAAACCTTGCCCTTCCTGTTAAACTCACAAGTTGGCTTCTGGCCAGCCATCTCTTCTATATAAGTTGGACTCATGCTGAAACCTGGAGACATTGC
>Ga0070761_10000321_pt1 | contig 31926 bp, 26 predicted proteins | sample HubBroMetageREF1_FD_66724 | JGI IMG/M metagenome (GOLD analysis project Ga0070761, IMG submission 66724) | Reference soil microbial communities from the Hubbard Brook experimental Forest, New Hampshire, USA - Hubbard Brook CCASE Soil... | ecosystem: Environmental > Terrestrial > Soil >... | reverse complement strand
CGGGCAAGTCCATCGTGCTGCCGGCGTCGGCGTGCCCGAAATGCGGCGAGCCGATTCGCGCGTACGACAATATTCCGGTGCTCAGTTACTTGCTGCTGGGCGGAAAATGCCGCGGCTGCAAGACGAAAATTTCGCCGATGTACCCGCTGGTCGAGCTGCTCACGGGCCTCCTATTTCTCGGCTGCTTTTACGCGTTTGGACTCAGCGTGGACGCGGCGAAGTGGGCAGCGTTTTCGGCGATTATGGTCGTACTGGTGTTCACGGATCTGCGCGAACGCATTTTGCCCGATGTGGTGAACTTTACGGGCTTCGCGATCGGCCTGATTTTCAGCTTGTTCACCAAGCCGATGGACGGCACAGCACTGTGGATCGCGAATCATTTGTTCGAGTACCCTCCTCCGGCGCCGGTACTTTCGCTGGTGGACGCGCTGCTGGGCGCAGCAGTCGGGAGCGGTTTGCTGTGGCTCGTGTCCGAAGCGTATTTCAGATTGCGCGGGCGTGAGGGCATGGGCCTGGGCGACGTGAAAATGATGCTGATGGCCGGGGCATTTCTCGGCGCGAAACGCACGCTGCTGACGATTCTGGCGGGGTCGCTGCTCGGCAGCGTGCTGGGTGTCGCGATTATTCTGGCGCGCCGCAAAGACGCGGATTACGAATTGCCGTTCGGCACTTTTCTGGGAGCCGGAGCTTTGCTGGTAGTTTTTTTCGGCACGCCGCTGGTGAATTGGTATCAATCGCTGCTGATGGTGCATTGATGAAATCGTTGAATTTGACGCAGTCGTCGAATATGACGAAGTCGAGCCGAGAGAATCTCCGATGACCGCGCCTGTTCACGTGCATACCGTCTCTGCCCTGCCCTTCAACATGGGGTTCGCCGTCGCGCTCGTGGTGATACTCTTCGCGGGCTTGGTGGTCGTGGCGTTTCTGCTGCGCAAATTCATGCGCGACCAGGCGCGCGCCAATCAAGAAGATTGGACCACGTCGAAGACCGACGTCGAGAATCCCTCGGCGTTCATGGCTGCTTCCATGCAGGGAGTGATCGAAAAACTGCGTACGCAGGAAAAGGAACTGGCGCGGCTCCATTTGCTGGCACAAGAACGCGCACAGGAATCCGAGCGGCTCACCGAAGAAGTGACGCGCAATATGCCCACCGGCCTGCTGCTGGTGAACGCCACCGGCGCAATCAGCTCGACGAATCCCGCCGCCGAAGAGGCGCTGGGCATCCGCACGTTGCGCTACCGTTCGTACAAGGAAATCCTGGGCCCGGAATCGGAACTGACGCAGATGCTGACAGCGTGCATTCGCGACGGCAAGACGTTCCAGCGCGGCGAAATCGAGCACCTGACGTCCGAAGGCTCCGTGCGCAATCTGGGCGTGACCATTTCGCCGATTTATCGCGCCGCGCGCGCTTCCGGCAAATCCGGCGTGGCCGACAACCTGGCCCACGCCAAGGACCCACACGCGCAGGACATGAAAATCAGCGGCGCTCTGTGCTTGATGAGCGACCTGACGGAATTGACCGCGCTGCAAAAGCAGATTCGTTGGAAGGAAAACCTCGCGGCGCTGGGCGAAATGTCCGCGGGCATCGCGCACGAATTCAAAAATTCCCTCGCCACGATTTCCGGCTATGCGCAGATGATTCGCAGCGAAACGACTCCCGGCGACGTGCGCGAGTCCTCCGAACGCATTCTGGAGCAGACGCGCGCGCTGACGCACGTGGTCACCGAATTCCTGCGCTTCGCGAAACCGCTGGAAATTTGCTACGAGACGGTGCCGATGCAAACCGTCGTCGAAAAAGTGGCCGAGGAACTGCACGAAACCATTCCGCGATGCGCCGTGGGGTTCGAAGGCACGTTCCAGGACTTGCCGGGTGACGAAGCCCTGCTGCGCCAAGCCCTGCTGAACCTGGCGCGAAACGGCGCCGAGTCCGCTCTGACCGCCAGCACGGCTCCGCGCGTCACAATTTCCGGGACGATCGAGGAATTAGGCGGCCGAACATGGCAGCGCATTTGCGTCGCGGACGACGGCCCGGGAATCGCCGAGACGGACCTGCCCAAAATCTTCCTACCCTTCTACACCACCAAGTCCGAAGGCACCGGCCTGGGCCTCGCGGTGGTCCAGAAAGTGGCCTTGCAGCACGGCGGCAGCATCGAAGGACGCAACCGCCAGGGCGGCGGAGCCGAGTTCCTGCTGTGGTTACCTTTGCGGCAGGACCCCCTACCATCCACGGTTGCCACCCGCGCTGCCCGCATCTAAACTCAGAGCAGGCGTTCTACCGACCTCCGAGGAGGCGTCAACCCATGCGTAGAGACTTATTGTCCGCCGCTGTGGCGGCTTTTCTGCTGTTATCGGGGGACGCATTTGCGCGCCAGAACGCCCAGGGGCAGCCCAGCCAGAATCAGGCGCAACAATCACAGCAGTCACAACCGTCAGCGGCGCCCTCTGACTCGCAATCCGCCTCACCAGCATCGGCGCCGGCGGCTCAGGCACCTTCTTCGCGATCGACTGTTGTGAGTCCTCCGCCGCAGGAAGATTCGCTGGCGGCAGCTGCACGCAAGGCGCGCGAGCAGAAGAAAGATCAGGCCGGCGCGAAGCCACCACGAGTTTTCAACAACGACAATATTCCCACGACTGGCGGCGTCTCCGCGGTCGGTCAGAATCCGCCAGCGGCCGACGGCACGGATGCAGCGGCGGGCGCCGCGGCCACGCCGGCGCCTGCCGCAGGAACTTCCGCGGGGTCGGACGAGAAAACCTGGCGGAAACGCTTCGCGGATCTCCACAAAAAATTGGAACAGGATCAGACCGACCTGGACCTGATGCAGCGCGAACTGGGTGTGCTGGACGTGCAGTATTACAACGATCCCGTGAAGGGCATGCAGCAGGGCTACTCGCGCAGCGACATCAACGAGAAAACCGACAAAATCGAAGCTAAGAAAAAAGCCATCGAGGCAGACGAGCAGGCCCTTGCCGACGCCGAAGATGAGTTGAAGAAGGCTGGTGGCGATCCCGGCTGGGCGCGCTAGAAATTTCGCTTCATGGAACCGATCCTCCTTGTCGAAGACAAAGCCGAATTGCGGGCGATGCTCCGCAAGGCGCTGGAGCGCGCGGGCTACTCCGTCGAAGAAGCCCCCGACGGAAATTCAGCCATCGAGAAGGTGCGCGGACGGCGCTACCTGCTGGTTCTCTCCGATTTAAAACTTCCCGGCAGTTCCGGTCTGGAGGTTCTGCGCGAATCGCGGAAAGTGGAAGCCACCTTGCCCGTGATTTTGATGACAGCGTACGGCTCGGTGGAAGAAGCTGTCACCGCGATGAAGGAAGGCGCGTTCGACTTCATTCAGAAGCCGGTGGACCTGGACCATCTGAAATTGCTTTTGCAGCGCGCGGCGCAGCAGCAGGAATTGCTGCGCGAGAATTTATTGCTGCGCGAGGAATACGCGGTGCGCTACGGATTTCCCCGCATCGTGGGCGAGCATCCGGCGATGAAAGACGCGAGTTCCATGACCCAGCGCGTGGCGGCGACCGATTCCACTGTGCTGCTGCTCGGCGAAAGCGGCACCGGCAAGGAAGTTTTTGCGCGCGCAATTCATCATCTGAGCCCGCGCGCGGATCATCCCTTTGTGGCGTTGAATTGCGCGGCCATTCCCGAAGGGCTCGTAGAGAACGAGCTGTTCGGCCACGAGCGCGGCGCCTATACCGGCGCGGGCGCCAGGAAAATCGGCAAGCTGGAGCTGGCGCATCGCGGCACTTTATTCTTGGATGAAATCGGCGAACTGCCCATGGCCATTCAGAGCAAATTGCTGCGCGTGCTGGAGGAAAAACGGTTCGAGCGCGTCGGTGGCACGCAGGAAATCGAAGTGAACGTGCGCATCTTGACCGCGACGAACAAGGATTTGCGCGCGGCCGTGGCGGACAAAACTTTCCGCGAAGACCTTTTCTTCCGCATTTCCGCCGTGCCCATCACTATTCCGCCACTGCGCGATCGCGGCGACGACGTCCTGCTGCTGGCCGAACATTTTCTGGAAAAATTCCGCCGCGAATTCCGCAAGCCTGATTTGCAATTGGGCAAGCAGACCCGCGCGCGCCTGCTCACCTATTCCTGGCCCGGCAACGTTCGCGAATTGCAGAATGCCATCGAGCGCGCCGCGATTCTGGCGAACGGCCCGGAAATTAATGAGAGCGCGCTGCAATTGCCCGCGTCCAAACCGACGGTCGAGGAATTACCCAGCGGAATGTTAGCCGAACAATTTTTGTGGGAAGGCCCGCTAGACGAAGTCTCGCAACGCGCCGTGCAGCACGTCGAACGCTTCAAAATCCAAGACGCGCTGCGCGACGCCAAATGGAACAAAACCCGCGCCGCCGAAAAACTCGGCGTCTCCTACAAAACCCTGCTGAATAAAATCCGCGTCCTCGGCCTGGAGAACTAAGGCTCCCGCACCATCGATTAGATTCTGACGGTATGATTTCTTAGAGCTTGACCCTTGCTCGCTTCACCGAATGAGGCAAGAAGCGTCAGGTTGATCCGTGGGACTCGCTATGAGCTTGATATCAAGTTCGCAGCTCGGTCCATCGTGACACTGAAGCATTGACGGCTGTCTGAAGCTTCGGTCAGGTGAAGCCAACAATCGGTATTTTCCAGGCTCAACCCTTCCAAAATCAAAGTGACCGTTCGCGTCCGTGGACACCACTCGCACGGTGGCCTGCTTTCGCGACGATACATATTTCCGCAAATCCATCCGCGAATTCTGAAAAGGAGCGCCCGATTGGTCTTTAACGGTCCCGAGGGTACGAACTTTTTTCTGCAGTATGAGATTGGGATCTATCTTCTCGATTTTGTAACAAGAATCCGGATCCGGCGGGCCGGTTTGAACGACCTGCGCGTACGCCGAACCCGCCAGCAGCGCGGCTATGAAACGCGCTGACCGCATGCGGGAATCATGCATCGTTAGCAAGTAACTCGACGCCTCTTCGTTCGTCGAACTTGCGCCGTCGCGCGAACGCCACCGCAGCTAGTTCGCGTACTTCACCGAACATCCATACGGGCGAGTGGCTGGCGTTTGCACCGGTTTTCCGGCCATGGCTTGTTGGAGCGCGAGAGTTACGTAGTTTGTCGCGCGTTGCACGTCTTGCAGGTCGGTCGTCGGTTTGTCGTCGATCGCGCCGCTGTAGATCACTACGCCTTGCGGATTAATTACCACCATTTGCGGCGAAGTCTTCGCGTCATAGAGATGGCCGATCTCGCCAGTGGGATCGAGCAGCGCGGCGGTGGGCGCGGCATGCTCTTTCGTCAGGTAATCGTTCTCCTCGCTGGCGGTAACGTAGCCCTGCTTACCCGGCGCGGACGAAAGTATGGTGAACCAGACTACGCCCTGACTGGTCCATTGTTTTTGCAGGCGCTGCATGTTGCCGCTGTTGTAATGCTTGCCGACGTAGGGACAGCCGTTGTTATGCCACTCGAGGACCACATATTTGCCGCGATAGTCCGCGAGGCGAACCGTCTTGCCGGTGCTGGCCGTTGCGGTGAATTCGGGCGCGGCGTCGCCCACTTTCGCGACGGCGACCAGCAGCGGCGCCGCGCACAACGTTAGAACGACGATCGTGCGATATAGCGTTGAGCGATTCATTTCAGTGGTACCTCCTTCAAAAGTTTGCGTAGCAAATCGAGAATCTTTGTAGGTCGTGGTTTCAGCCACGACATCACATTTATGAGTTCGGCGCGGCTTTAGCTGTTGAAGTACTAATTGCCCTTGCTCACCGGCACATCCATTATGTAACCGCAATCGCCTGCGAGCACCAGCACACCTTTCAGCCGCGCGATCGGCTTTAGAAGCTGATCGGATTTTTGCAGCGTCAGGCGGAAGCCGCCGGGAACGGCTGCGAATTGCTGTGGAGCTGCGTCTTTGATTTGCGACTCCTCCAGCGGAAAGAAACTTGCCTGCGGAACGCCTTGGCCGAGTTTCGCGGCGAGCGCGAATGAATCACGCGCATCGGCCACGCTGATTCGCCAGTTGGCTGGCGCTGGGCGCGGCAACGCTTTGCGCGCGGCGGCGAATAATTCGGCGGTCTGCGCATCGGGCGCGGGCGGCTGCGATTTCACCGGCAGCGTCAGCGAAACTTGCGCCTTGCCGGGAATGCACATTGCGCGGCAGACCAGCACCTTCACTTCGGCGCCGATTTGAGCCGGTCCCTGCGCCGCGACGCCGGCCCCCGCACGCAGCGGCACAAGCAGCATCACATCGTCCTCGTAGCCGAAATCCACGATGCTGGTCGTCCCCAGACGCTGCGGCGTGGGCCACTCCATTTCACCCGCCGTTACGCCCGCAGGAAGTTGCCACTTCACTCGCGGCGGCTCGCCCGAATCGCCGGGATTCACCCAATACACGTGCCAGCCCTTCTCAAGCTGGAAATGCAAACCGAGATGAATCGTGTGCCCTGGCGCAATCCACTGATTTTCGGCGACAAGTTCGAGCGTGCCGTGCGGGATCGGCTTGCCTTCCGCCCGCACGCAGGCCACGCAGAGCAGCGCAGCGGCCCCAAATGCGAGGGCGCGGCAAATACTCAACAATGGATGGCGCAGTCCCATCTTTAGGTTTTGACGTACGAAAGATCCAACTCGCTTCATCCCATGTGATGGTGCGCGTGAACCATTGGTTTCCTAACTGATGCAGCTTGGGGGCGGATCTGAGTTATTAAGCGGCGCCCCGCGGCGCTTTATTCTTGCGGCAACTTCGCGGTATGCAGCACCACGCTGCGGAAATTCCAGGAAGTAGTGTGCACGGAAGTGAATCCCACTTTGTGCAGCAGTGCGGTGATTTCCGTCGGCGCGGGAAATTTCGCGACGGAGCCGGGCAGATACTCGTAAGCTTCCTTGTTCCCGGAAATCGCCTCGCCAACGTGCGGCAACACCTTGCGAAAATAAAACCGGAACAATCCCGCCATGGGCCCAGCGCCGGGCTCCGAAAATTCCAGGATGCCCACTTCCCCCTCGGGCTTCAGCACGCGCGCGATTTCGCGCAACCCGCCTTCGTAATTCACCAGGTTGCGAAAGCCGAAAGCGCTGGTAATCAGATCGAACGAGGCGTCCGCAAATGGCAGATGCAAAGCGTCGGCGGCGGTAAACACCGTCGAACGCGCATGCGCGGCGGCCTTACGGCGCGCTCGATCCAGCATGGGCTGCGCGAAATCGCTGCCAATCAGAGGAAAGCGGTGCGCGCCACGGTCGCGAATCTCGTGCACGCGCACTCGTTCCATCGCAAAGGTCAGATCGCCCGTGCCGCAGCACAAATCCAGCACGCGCGCGTCGGTACGGCGCAGAATGCGGCGAAATTTTCGCGCCGTGCGCCGGCGCCACACTTTATCCAGCGAGAAAGAAAGTGCGTGATTCAGAAAATCGTAGCGCGGCGCGATGCGGCTGAACATTTCGCGCACCCGCGCGGCAGCTTCGCGCTCCGTGTGCGTCCCGGCAGGCCGCGTGCCGGGCAATTTTGGCGATTTTCCAGTTTTAACAGTCATCCAACCAGCGCTTGCATCAGGTTTTGGCCGTCGCGGAGAGGGCGGGCAATTGCGCGACAGTGCGGGACACCAGCGTCCAGGGGAGGTCAACGCCCCATTCGACTTTGCCGACGCGGCGCGGCAGCACCCAAAGCACGCGTCCGCCACGAGCTTTCTTATCACTTGCAAGGATGGGGCGCAATTGCGCCGCGCGAATTCCCGCGAGCGATGGTACCGGGCCCACGCTTGCGATCAGCCGCATCATGCGCGCGGCTTCGGGTTCGCGCAGGCGCTCGGTGGCGAGGCCCAATAAAGTGGCCGCGAGCATGCCCCAGGCAATCGCTTCGCCGTGCAGGAAACGGCGGAAGCGCGTGGCGGCTTCCAGCGCGTGGCCCAGCGTGTGTCCGAAATTCAAAATGTGGCGCAGGCCGCCTTCGCGTTCGTCGTGCGTGACGACGTGCGCTTTGATGCGAATGCAGCGCGTGATCACCCATGCCAGCGCTTTGGCATCGCGCCGCAGCAACGCGAGCATGTGGCACTTCAGGTACGCGAACAGCTCCGGATCGGCGATGATGCCGTACTTCACCACCTCGTAGAGCCCGGAACGATATTCGCGATGCGGCAACGTGAGCAGAACTTTCGGATCTGCGATCACCAGCCTCGGCGGATAAAACGCGCCGACCAGATTTTTTCCCTCCGGCAGATTTACGCCGGTCTTGCCGCCGATGGAGCTGTCCACCTGCGCTACCAGCGTCGTCGGGATGTGCACCAGGCGGACGCCGCGCAGGTAACTGGCCGCGGCGAAACCGGCCACGTCGCCGACGACTCCGCCGCCCATCGCTACAATCGTGGCATGGCGATCGGCGCCGGCCAGTACCAGTTGCCGCGCGATTTGCTCGATCGTCGCGAGGTCTTTCGCCGATTCGCTGTCGTCGAAGAGCATTGCGCGCACCGGAACGCGTTGTCGTTTGCCGAGCGCGCGAATCAGCGGCCGTCCCCAATGCTCCCAGACCCGAGGCGAGGAGAGTACGTAGATGCCAGTGGTTTCTCCCAAGCGCGATATCCATGCGCCGGTGTGTGAGAAAATCCCCGGCGCACATTGCACCTGGTAAGCGCCGGCGGATGAAGCGGTGCGAACTGTCGGCATGATCGGGTCAGAGAAATGTAGCACAGCTAAGCGGCGAAACCCGCCGACCAGGAGACTGGCGTTCCCAGGAGTTGCGCAGCGTAGGGGCACGGCATGCCGTGCCCGCTCTCAATGTTTCTCAACGTCAAACGTCAGTGGAATTTCTTCTGCAGCTCGTCCACCGATTCCAGAATTACGTACCCCACAATGGCCACGCTCCGCGGGCTGACTTTATCGAGCGTGTCCTGCGGCGTGTGCCAGTAGCCGGCGGTGATGTAATCGTTCAGGTCAATGATGTCCAGCGCCGGGACGCCGCGCGCAAGAAACGGGTCGTGGTCGTCGCTGGTCGTGGTTTCTTCCGATACAAAAACATCTTTGTAGCCCAGCTGCGCTGCTTTTTTCCACACCAGATCGTTCAGCCACTTCGGCGAATCCGATTGGCGCAGAATCTTCAGGTTGTACTGGCCGATCATGTCAGCGAGCAGCAAGGCTCTTATGCGCTTCAGATCGCCGGAGACCGCCATGCGCGCGGCCAGTTCGCGGCTGCCGTAGGTGTGGTCGTCGTCCTGATCCCAATTCACAAAGGCTTCTTCGCCGTCGAGAAACGCCATCCACACGGAATTCGGCCCCTTCTTGCCGCACAGCTGGCGCGCCATCTCGATCATCATTCCGGTGGAAGAAGCGCTATCTTCCGCGCCGAGAAAATGTTCTACGCTGCCCAGCGTGTCGTAGTGCGTGAGCAGTAGGATAATTCCTTGCCCGGTGCCGGGCGCTTTGGCGATGATGTTCTTCATCGCAATGTCGCCCTTCGGCGTGGACGCGTGAAAATCGTCCTGATCCACTTCGCAGCCGGCGGCCTTCAGTTGCGCGATGATGTATTCCTGCGAACGATGCAACCCATCGGAAGCGGGCGGCCGCGGCCCGAAGCTGACCAGTTTCGACACGTGCTCGTAAGCTTTTGCGCCATCAAACCCGCCGGTCTGGTCGGCAGGCGGCGCCACCTCCGCCAATCGCGGAGCCGCGGGTTGCGCGGCCGCGCCGGCACCCGGCGCGCCGGGACTCGATGATCCGGAAGACGTAGGCGATGGCGCATTCGACGCCCCGCAAGCCACCACGCCGGAAAGCACCGCAACCGCCGACGCGAGCCACACTTTACTCCACAATTTGCCCACGCTATTGCGCCTCCCCACTCGTCACAGTCTGCGACTCTTTTCTCCGCAGCACAACGTAAGAAACCAGCACACCCACAAAATACAGCACGATCATCGGCGCCATAAACACCAGCATGGTCGTAGCGTCCGGCGTGGGCGTCACAATCGCGGCCACGATGGTGATGATCAGCATCGCATAACGAAAATTCTTCAGCAGAAATTTCGGCGTCACGATCCCGAACAGCGACAAAATGAAAATCAGCACCGGCAGCTCGAAAATCACTCCCAGCCCCACCAGAATAATCAGGATCAACTCGAAATATTCGCTGTAATTGATCAGCGGCTTCACCGGCGAGTCCGTGGCGAAGCCCATCAGAAATCCCAAAGTGCGCGGCAGCATGATGAAGTAGCCAAACGCAATGCCGCAGAGAAACAGAACCATCGACGACACGATGAACCCGGAAACCGCGCGCCGCTCGTGCTTGTACAATCCCGGCGCGACAAACAACCACACCTGGTACAACACAAACGGCATCGCCAGCACCACGCCCACGTACAAGCCGATGTTGATCACCAGCGTCAAATACCCGGCGGGTGAAGTGAAGTACAGCTTGTCGTCAAAATGCGCTGATCGCAGCGCATCCTGCATCGGCTTCACCAAAATCACGATGAAATGTTTGGAAACCAGCAGCCCGATCCCCGCGCCCACCGCAATCGCCGCGGCGGAATAAATCAGGCGTTTGCGCAGATCCAGCAGGTGCTCGAAAAACGACATGCGCCCGCCGGCGTCTTCTTCGGCGGGCGGCGCAATGGTGGGATCAGGCTGGGCGGGTGCGGCCATCGCTCACTTTCTCGGGATTGGGATCCGGCTCGGCTGCTGCGGGAGTATCAGCATCAGGAGCATGATCGGCCTGCGCACCCATGGGTAATTCGCGAGTTTCAAATTGCAGATGATTCGGTTCCGGCAAATCGCGCAGCGCAGTCGCGTTCGGCGGCTCGGTGGAAACTGTTCCAGGCGCGGGAGGCAGCGGATCTTCCGACGCCCCCCCCTCAGACGATGCCGCGGGCGTTGATTCAGGTAACGCCGGAGCGGGTGAACCCCCTCCAATAGTCTGTGTAGGCGGCTGCGCTTCGCGCACGCGGCGCAATTCGGCTTCGCGCTCCAGTTCGCGCATGTGCCCTTCGAACGCGGAGCGCAGATCGCCCGTGGCGCGGCGGAATTCGCCCATCACCCTGCCCAGAGTGCGCGCAAGCTCTGGCAATTTCTCCGGTCCGAAGACCATCAGAGCGACGGCGAAAATGATGATCAGGTGCGGGACGCTGAACATGTGGTTTCGTGGCGCGCCAAACGGCAGGGATGCCAATTTCGCCTGCATCTCCAGCGCCGTTTTTGAATCATAGAAGAGGGCCACAGGCCTGTCAAACCGCCCAAAACGAGTGTGCTATACTTGGTTGCTGGGGCTTAAGAGAGGACGCATGGAATCGACGGGTTCATCAAGGCGCGGTGTCGTTGTCCTTATAGTGGTGCTGGCTGTTTCCGCGGTGCTGGGCGGCTTGTATGGGCCGTCGGTGCGCGCCACAGCCGCCGGACAGAACGACATGCAGGACTCGGTGAAGAGCTTCACGCACGTGCTCTCCGTGGTGGAGCGCAATTACGCCGAACCGGTGGATACCGACAAGGTGATCTATGACGGTGCGATCCCCGGCATGTTGCGTGTGCTGGATCCCCACTCGAATTTCTTCGACCCCAAGCAATACGCTCTCTTCAAAGAAGAACAGCAAGGCAAGTATTACGGCGTGGGCATGACCGTGCAGCAACGCGAGAACCAGACCGTGGTTTTGGCTCCGTTCGTCGGCTCACCTGCCTATAAAGCTGGGATTCGTCCCGGCGACATCATCCTGAAAGTGGACGGAAAACCTTGCGACGGCCTGACCACCACCGAAGTTGCCGATATGCTGAAGGGCGCGAAGGGCACCGTGGTGCACATCTCCCTCGGCCGCGAAGGCTGGGAAAAGCCCATCGAAGTAACCGTAACCCGCGACGAAATTCCCCGCCCCGGCGTGGAATATTTCACGATGGTGAAGCCCGGAATCGGTTACGTGCGCGTTTCTACGTTTAACGAGACCACCGATAGCGATCTGGCCGAAGCTCTGCGGCAGCTGGATGTTTCCAAGCTCGACGGCCTGATTATTGACCTGCGCAACAATGGCGGCGGCCTGCTGAATCAAGCCGTGGGCATGGCGGACATGTTCCTCGATAAGAACGAGATTGTCGTGTCGCATCGCGGCCGCGCTTCGCAAAACCACCCCTATTACGCTATTCGCGGGAATCAGGGCATCGAAGTTCCGGTGATCGTTCTCATCAACGGCCAGAGCGCTTCCGCTTCGGAAATTGTTTCCGGCGCGATTCAGGACCACGACCGCGGCTTGATCGTCGGTGAGACCAGCTTCGGCAAGGGCCTGGTGCAGACGCAATTCCCGCTCAGCGAAGATACCGCGCTGCTGCTCACCACCGCGCGCTACTACACTCCCAGCGGACGCCTGATCCAGCGCGATTACAAAAATGTCTCGCTCTACGATTATCACTATAACCCGCAGCCGCCCACCAAGCCCGAAGTGAAGCTCACCGATAGCGGCCGCCAGGTGTTTGGCGGCGGCGGCATTACTCCGGACGATGTCGTGCCCGCTCCCAAGCCGGATGATTTCCAGCAGATGCTCTACCGTCGCGGCGTATTTTATTCGCAGCAGCAGGGCGTGGGCGATTTCACCCGCTTCTACTTGGGCGAGAAGCCGGATATCACTAAGGACTTTGTGGTGAACGATGCGGTGGTCGCGCAATTTCGCAAGTATCTTGACCAGCAGAAAATCAAGTACAGCGACGCCGACATTCAAGCCAACGTCAACTGGCTGAAGTGGCAGATCAAGCGCGAAGTCTTCACTTCCTACTTCGGATTGAACGACGGCTACAAAGTGGAATTGCAGGACGACGTGCAGCTCGAAAAAGCGATTGACCTGATTCCGCAAGCCAAGGCGCTCTACCAGAACGCGCGCAAAATCCTGGCCGAGCGCGAAGCCGGCCAGATCAGCCAACCGCAGTAGACATTCGCGGCGACGGTTGCCGCTCCGCGTGCCTTTGAGTTCCTAACCTCTGGTCTCGGTGTGTGCACGACGCGGCGCACTTTGGAGTGCGGCGGCTTGTGAATAGTGCTGCAGCGCGATTCATCCTGAGAACCCGCAGTGCGGGATCGAAGGGCCGACGCTTTGCTTGGTGCGAGGCCTGCCTCGCCTGCTCTTTGTGTCGCTTGTTGGTGGGCGACGACCACCTGCTTTTTCCTCAACATTCGCCACGAAAAGCAGATCCCTCCCGCGCCGGCGCGGGTTCGGGGTGACACGCACTGCGCCTTTTCCGGACCCCAGATAGCGTTTCCCCGTTCGCAAACCGTAACTATTGCCCGCAACGGCACGCCGCGTCAAAACCGGTTCGACCGGCCCCCCTCTAGACCGTATCCTTAACCCAGGCTGCACCAGTCCGCCAGAGCCCATGGGCGCCACGATACCGCTGCACAAAACGGTGGAGAGAGGTTTGCGACAAATGTCGCCGACAGGCTGGGCGCTCACCCTGGCGTGGGTGCTACTGGTCGGTAGCTATACCATCGCCGCCCTTACGGTCCACAACGGCCGCGGCTTGACCGCGTTCGGCGATGTCGTGCAATGCCTCGCCGCCATGTTCGCCTGCGGCGGCCTGGTCCTTAACTGGCGCACCACGGAAAAACGCACCCGCGTCTTCTGGGTGCTCCTTACCCTCGGCTGCTTCGCCTGGCTGGTGGGCCAAACTCTCTGGACCTACTTTGAAGTGGACTTGCGCCAAAGCGTTCCCAATCCTTTCGTCGGGGACGTGATCCTGTTCCTGCATCCCGTCCCCATGATTGGCGCGCTCGCGCTGAAGCCGCACGACAAGCGCGACGACTTGAACGTGCACATCGGCTATCTGGACTTCTCGCTGCTGCTGGTCTGGTGGGTTTATCTCTACCTGTTCGTGGTGATCCCCTGGCAATACATCGCGCCAAATGTGCTGGCATACGGCTGGAGCTACGATCATCTGGCGGCGATTGAAAATTTGTCGCTGGCCGTCGGCTTTGCGGTACTGATTACCAGGGCTCGTGGCGCGTGGAAGGAAGTGTACGCGCACCTCTTCAGCGCTTCCCTGCTCTATGCCGCCGGCTCCTACATCACCAACCGCGCCATTGACCGCATGGATTACTACACCGGCAGCCCTTTCGATCTTCCGCTGGTGGCTTCCTTCGTGTGGTTCGGCACCGCAGGAATTATGGCCCATCGCCTGAAACCACCGCGCGAGGTTTCCGCGGCGCGCGGCGACCATTCGAAGATATGGGCCGCGCGCCTGGCCATGACTGCGGTGTTTTCCATTCCGCTGATGGCGCTCTGGAGCCTGTGGAGCACCCGCAATCCGCCGGACGTTCGCATGTTCCGCATTGGCGTCACGCAGGTCACGCTGATGCTGGCGGCACTGCTGATCGCCATGCGCCAACGGCTGGTGGACCACGATCGCCTCCGTTTGCTGGAGGAATCACACGAATCGTTCGAGAACCTGAAGCATTTTCAAGCGCAGATGGTGCAAACCGAAAAGCTGGTTTCGCTGGGGCAGCTGGCGGCGGGCGCGGCGCATGAAATCAATAATCCGCTCACCGGAATTTTGGGCTATTCCGATCTGCTGGTGGAGGATCCTACGCTCGGCGAACGCCAGCGCGTAGTCGCCGAAAAAATCCGTACGCTTTCGCGCCGCATCAAGACGCTAGTCACCAGCCTGCTCAGCTTTGCGCGCCGCGTGCCCACCGAAAAACTGGCCCTCGATTTGAATCAAGTGATCGCTTCCGCGCTGCACCTGAGCAACCTCGATCTGCGCGGCAAGCACATCCAGGTGCAGACCGATGCCGATCCCGAGCTGCCGCACATTTTCGGCGACGCCAATCAGATCCTGCAGGTTTTTTTCAATTTGATCAGCAATGCGGTGGATGCGCTGGAAGAAGTCGGCGGCGGCAAACTGGTGATTCGTACCGCGCACGACCAGGAAAAGCTTTTCATCGAATTCTCGGACACCGGCCCGGGCATCAAATCGCCGCGGCAGGTGTTCGATCCTTTCTTCACCACCAAGCCCGTCGGCAAAGGCACCGGCCTGGGCCTCAGCATCTGCTACGGCATCGTGCAGGAACACGGCGGCCGCATCGAGTGCTTCAATCGCCCTGAAGGCGGCGCTACATTCGTGGTGGAGTTCCCAGTCACCGCGCTCAACCAATATCTCTCCGACGCTCCCCTGGCCACCACTTCGCAACCCAATTGACGTCCCGGGTAATCGCCAATCTACGTACACGAAAGCGGCGATGCGGGCGCCCGCCAGGACGCTCCCCACGCTGCTCCGTGGACAAATCGTTTACGGTTTCGCGGCCTTCTTGCGCGCAGGTGGCGTGGCCGCCTTCGCGGTGTCTCTGCCTGCCACGCTCAGCAACGCGAGTGAATCCTTCGCATTGGACGGACATTGACGCACGGACGGTTCTGCGCCCGCGCGCAGCGCAACGCTCGCGCTTTACGGCGCGGGCACGTTGATGACAGTGTTTACCATCGTCACCGACGCGTTCAGTGACAGTGCTCGGCCGTTCAGTGTGCACACCGCGGCATTTCCAGGAGTGGAGAACGTGACGCCTTGAGCAGCGATGATGGTGCCAACCATGGTGCCGCCTGCGGGATTAATCGTGGCCGCACTGCCGATCTGCCAGAACACGTTCTTGGCCTGCGCGCCATTGATCAGCAACACATTGCGAGGAACGCCCGCGTCGCCGACGGTGAGCGAGCTGGCGGTCTGAAACACCCAAACAGCGTTGGTGTCGCCCTGCGCGTCGAGCGTCAAATCGCCGCCGGTAATGATGAACGTGCCCCCCGCGGCCTTGTAAATGCCAGGAGCAAGCGTGAGCGTGGCAAGTTGCCCTGCGCCAGGATCGATGCCGCCGGGGCGTGATGCAGGGTTGAGATCGAGGAACGCGCTGTTGGCATCAGACGCGGCCTGCGTGGCGATGTCGAACGTGGTGGTGGTTCCCTCCTCCAGGCAAGTTCCATTCGGCGGCGGCGGAGGTGATCGTCTCGGGATTCATGGCCTGATTAAAGGTCACGGCGATTTTCTGGTTCAACGGTACGACGCCCGCGCCGCTCGCGGGATTGGTGGATGCGACTCTCGGTACGGTTCCGGTCGTGAAGGCCCAGGTAACATTGGCGAGCAGCGCATTGCCGGAGGTGTCCTGCACCCCCGTGGTGACCATCGCGGTATAGACCGTGCCGAGCGCGAGTGGCAACGTGGGCGTGAACGATGACGTGGTTCCGACGCTTGCGATCGCGCCAGGGACCGCGATTCCGCCCGGGGCCGTCAGCGTATACGTGGTGGTAGTGATGGTCGCATGGTTCATCGCCTTGTTGAACGTCACGCTGACGACCTGCGCGAGTGGCACGTTCATCGCCCCGCGCGCCGGCGTGGTGGAGACCACGGTGGGATTGGGCGGCAGTGATGTTTGTCCCGAGCATCCGGCGATCACGCCGCTAGCGAAAAGTGCCAGAATCCAGAACGTGCGAAGCATCTGCTTACTCATGGAATTCTCCTCTTCATTTTCATTGCCGCGAAGTTGCAAAGTCACACGCTGGCGCTGGCGCTGGTGCTGGTGCGAAAACCTAAACTTGAATTTGGGATTGCAAAATGACGCACGCGGAACGGAATCTGTGCACAATCCGTGCCAAAGCAGAGTGAAGGTGTTCAGTGTTGCGCAGAGAGGATTCGCCTCAAGCTAAACCGTTTACTGCATCGCGAAGGCTAATTGTGGCGGCTTCCGTAATGGCACACCGCGCTGTTGCGGAACCTCGCGTCAAATGGGGAATGAAATCGTGCCATTCTTGAATGCGGCTTGTACGGCTCAGATTCCTCGATCGTTGGATACAGCCGCCCGCACTTCCTCTCGACGTGTCGCGGCGGCGGATGGTACCACTACGGCAGTTAACCTAGCAGTGTATGACAGTGCAAGGTGTTTCAGTATCGCAGGCTTGGGAGGCCGCAGATGCGCATCATCCTGATCACTCTGGCTCTGGCTTGCATCCTCTTGCCCGTTTGCGCGCTAACGACTGACGTCAAGCCTACCGACGTCAAACCCACTGATGAAAAAGCCTGAAGACTTACAACAACGCCGTGCAACCAATGAGCCAACACATGCAGGCCGCGGCGCTAAGCGAATTCAAGAAAGCGGACAAACAGGATGGCGGGCATTGTTACGCCTGCCAGAAACAGATGATCAGGCTCGGCAGCGAGTTCGACGACTGGAAAACCGTCGAGCTAGCCGCGCAGGAAATGGCCGCCGAAACGCAAGGCGACCGCGCCACTGCGATCGCGCACTATGAGTATGGGGTGATCCTCGTCCGCGAGGCGACGCTGAAACACAAAGAGGAATTCTACACGCGCGCGCACGATGAATTCGGCAGGGCGCTCGTAGCCTACCCGGGATTTCCCAATACGCTGTTTCAGGATGGCAAGGTGCTCGCGCAATTACACCAGGACGCCGCCTCGAAAGCCCGCTTCGAGCAGTATGTGAAGATGCAAAAGCCGGACGATCCCAATCACCAGCGCGCGCTGCGTTACATCAGTGACCCCGACCTGGCGCGCGCCGGCATGGCGCCGACCTTCGCCGTGGACACCCGCGACGGACAGCACATTTCCATGGACGACTTGCAGGGCAAAGTCGTTCTACTGGATTTCTGGGCCACCTGGTGCGGGCCTTGCCGTGAGGCCCTACCGCATCTGCGCGACATTGCCAAGAAATTTCAAGGGCAGCCGCTGGTGGTGTTGAGCGTGAGCTTGGATGCGAACGACCAGCAGTGGAAGGAATCCGTCGCCAAGAACGGCATGACCTGGCCGCAGTATCGCGACGGCGGCTTCGCCTCACCCATTTCCACGATGTTCGGCGTTACCGCCATTCCGCACACCCTCACGATTGGCGCCGAAGGCGTGCTCCAGGACGAGCACATCGGTGACGCCTCCATCGAAGGCAAGCTGAAAAAACTGCTGGCGCAAGCGCGCGAGTTGCAGGCAACGCCACAGCCAGAGACGGCAGAAACCACCGCGAAGTAGGGCAAATGCAAATGCAACGCCAACGCGAATCCCAATTAACTTCTGCGCCAACTATTCCAGTACTATCATCGTCTGTCGCGATGCGTCAGTCGTCTTTACGGGAGACAATAGGAATGATGTCGCCCGAAAGGGTTCGTCGTCCATCCCGGGACATCTGCCGAGCGGCTGACAACACCGCAAGCCTGATTGGAATCGCTGGTGGGGTGGGCAAATCGAGGCGCCCATATCGAAACGAGTGAACAGCGAGATTTGACGCGGTACCCAACGCCAGGGCAGAAATTCGTGGTCTACACAGCCGCGGTTGCGCCGTATCTGATCTGGGCGATGACGAATCTAATCCGGAACACCTTGCCGTCCCCGGGAAAGGTGTGCATTATTCTGTGGGTGTACCTCTTCCTCTCCTATTACTTGGTCTACAGACCGGTGTTCAATAGATTAGTTGAACGTAACCGACGGCAAGCTGAGTCGAGGGAACCTTGCCCCCGCCTGATCACAGGTAAATAGCGCGCGCAACGAATCCTCTCAGGTCATCGCGTCGTGCGTCTCGCGCCCAGCCTGCCGTCAACATGCGCTTTGTAGGGTCTGTTCTCCACCTTTTCAGGGATGCTTTTCCAGCCAGCGACCCAGCACCGCGGCGGTATGCTCGCATAGCGCGCGGTCTTCCGGGCTAAACGCGGCAAGGAAGTGGCTGTCAATATCCAGCTCGCCGACGACTTTCTTCTCTACGAACACCGGGACCACGATTTCGGACTTCGTTTCGAGCGAACAGGCCAAGTACCGAGGATCGGCGCTCACATCGTCCACAATAATCGTCTTGCCGGTGGAAACCGCGGCGCCGCAGATTCCCTGATTCAGCTGAATGCGGGTGTGCGGGGTCATGGTGCCGCGAAAGGGGCCGAGCACCAAAACATCCTGCGGCCCGTCCTTTTCCAGCATATAAAATCCCACCCAGTTGTAACGCAGCATTTTCTGGTGCAGAAGTTTCGTGATGCCCTCCATCAACTGCTGCGCTGACGTCGCACCCGCAGCCAGGGCGTTGAGCTGGCTGGTCAGCTCGGCGATATCTGAATTTGCGGTGGCCATAGGCAAAAATACTAACTTGAATTCTCGGGTTAGGCCACTGGGTCGTGCGAGGTATGTTTCCGCTATGTTAAGTGCCTGGCGCGCGCGACAGCGTCTCTGAAAGCGCACCGCGAGTTATTTCTTTTTGCCGAAGAACGACGTGATCGGTCGTGTAGTCTTCTGGAATACTCCGCCGACGTCGGCGGTGATGTAAGGCTCGTCAGGCGTGCCGGTGATGCGCAGGGGCACTCCCGATTTCTTTCCTGAACCGCCGTTTAGTGCGGAAAACAGGCTCACCCCGACTTTGCCGAAGCCCGACGCGGAGGTGACTTTCGCAATGAGGTTGAAGTCCAACTGATTCGCGGCTGAAACCGTGCCGCTGCCGCTGAGCTCGCCCATCGCGGGGATTACGGCGTAAATCCCGTCGGCCACGATGCCTCGATTCGTGACGCGCACATTCACCCGCAGCTTCTCAATCTCCGTTGTGTCACCCGTTTTCACGCCGCTCAGCGCGGCAATGCCGTGAATTTTTGAGCTGACATCGAAACCCACCAGGCGCGTGTTGTCCATCGCAATCGGCCCGGTGATGATCAACGACTTTGCGGGGCCAGTCACGGCCAAGTTCATCGAGAGCATGCCGCCTTTCAGCTTTGAGCCGTTGGGCAAACGAACCGCGGCCGCGGTCATCAGCGACTGCAGCTCATCAATCGGCAGATTTTGGCCGGAGAGTTTCAGGTTGAGCAGCGGCGCTTCTAAGTTCACCGCTCCGGGCGCGCCCTTTGTAGTCGTCGCACCCGACACGCTCGGTGCCATCGCTCGATACGCCCCGCTCACGTGAATCTCGGCGTCGCCGACTTTTGCTATGGCGTCGTCTATCTGGCCGCTGTTTTCCCTCACGCGGTGCGTCCCGCTGTACGCGAGGTCCAGCGGCTTCGGCGCGGCCGCGGCATCCTTGCGAAGCTTGAGGTTCTCGATGTGAACGGTGCCGCTGGTGGTGAAGGTTTGCCCGTCAAAAGCACTGTGTACGTTCAGGTCCGCGAGGAACGACACACCGTCTTCTGGATCGAGAAACCCAGCGCCCACCGGGTCAAAGCTCTTCACCGTGATTTGCGCTTCAACCGCCGTGGCGGCCGCATCGGCGCCGTTGATGGGCCCAAGGTGACCGCTGGCGCTGATGGTGCCGCCGGCGGGCAGGTCCGCGCTGAACTCGAACGGAAACTGCAAAGCGAACGCAAAATCGCGTGCCGTAACATTCACGTGGTCGTACACGGTGGCCTGGCCTTGCCCCGGAGCAGTCGAGAACACGACGCGACCATCTGCGACGACGATGCGGTCAACTATGAGGTCGGGGAGCGGCGCTCCGAGGCCTTGGGAGGATCCGGAAGCGCCACTTGCTGCAACGCCGCCGCTGCCGGGTGCGCCCCTAGCCGCGCGGTGCCCGACGCTGGAAAAGTTCCATGCGCCGTTGGAAGCGCGAATCACCGTGATTTGCGGGGCCTCAATCTCCAAGTCGCGCAACTCCACCTCGTGCGAAAAAATCAGCCGCCGTAGCGACACGCCGATGCGCAGTTCCTTCGCCGTCAAGAACGGTGCGGCACTGAAGTTGGGGTCATCGGCTACGCTGAGGTCTTCGGCGACCAGGCTGCGGGAGAACACAGACAGGCGCAGGGCCCCAAGCTTCATGCCGCGGCCAAGCGCCCTGCTGAGTTGCTTTTCGATGACGGGGCGAAAAGTGTTGGCATCCACGAAAAGAGGAATCGCCGCAGCAACCGCGACGACGAGCACGGCGATTGCCAGCAGAATTTTCGTCCAATGCTTCACTGTGACGCCGGACGCGGAGAATTTCGAAGTGCCAAAGAGCTTCGAGGCGAGAATTATACGAGAGGGCGGGAGTGATTAGTAGCAGGTTAGACTTGCTTGCGGCAACGAGGAACGATCCGCACGATCCGGGCTCGGGCACCGATGGTCGGGCGTCGCGCAGTCTGAATAGCTCGAGGCTCGCGGTCTCGCTGCCCCTAACGCTCGATCATCTCTTCCATCACGCTCGCGGCAGTTTGCTGTGCGGAGCTGGGGGAGCCGGAAGGAATACGATTCTGCTGGCCTTCGGCCAAATCCGCCAGCAGCAGCCGCAAATTTCCTTCGTTGGTGGCGTAGGCCAGGCCAGTGTCGATATCCAGCACTTTCGAGCGGATCAGCTTTTCAATTTCGATGTCGAAGCACTGCATGCCGTCCCCGGAGCCGTCGCGCATCGCATCGAGCAGCGACTTCCCCTCCGTCTCGCCCTTTTGCACATATTCGCGCGTGCGCAGCGTGGATTTCAAAATCTCGAACACCGCTACGCGCCCGGTGCCATCCGGCTTTGGAATCAAGCGCTGCGAAATAATGTAGCGGAACGATTTCGCCAGGCGTCCGCGAATGGCCGGTTGGTCGGACGATGGAAATACGCCCACGATGCGCTCGATGGTTTTCGACGCGTCAATGGTGTGCAGCGTGGAATACACCATGTGCCCGGTCTCCGCCGCTTCCAGCGCCACTTCGATGGTTTCTTTATCGCGCATTTCGCCCACCAGGATCAATTTTGGCGCCTGGCGCAAGGCAGCGCGCAAGGCCAACGCGAAACTCGGCGTGTCGCTATACAGCTCGCGCTGATGAATGGTGCCGCGCTTGTGCGCGTGCAGAAATTCGATGGGGTCTTCGATGGTGATCACATGGCAGGCTTTCTCTTCGTTGATCTTGTTGACGAACGCCGCCAGCGTCGAGGATTTCCCGCTCCCCGTCGGCCCCGTCACCAGCACGATTCCAGGACGCACCTGCGCCGCGTCACCCAATTGCTCCGGGAGGTTCAGCGACTTGAAGTCTGGCACGCTGCTGGGAATCACGCGCATCACGATCGCGCAGCTGCCGCGCTGGGTGAAAATATTCACGCGAAATCGCGAAAGCCGCGCCACGCTGTAGGAAATGTCGCAGGAGCCTTCCTCTTTCAGTTTTTCCACCGCGAACGTGTTTCGGCCGATCAGGTCCGCGGCGATCCGCGCGGTGTCTTCCGCGCTGAGCACACCGACGCCCTTGATTTTCAATTGCATCAGTTGCCCTTGGAGTTCCACCTGCGGAGCGCGCCCTGGCGAAAATATCAGGTCGCTCGTTTTCGGAGCGGCCTGCAACATGGACGCGATGATATTAGCGGTGGGTGCCGGCCCAGTCTGCTCGGCCGCCGCTGCTGGCGCAGCGGTAGGCAAAATCACTGAATTAACCATGCCAACTCCTTCCCCAGCCGTCCGGGAAAGGGCCGGTACGTTCTCTGGTCTTCTACGGTATGAGCCAACCCGCGCACGCAGGCGCAGCGGCTTCGGCGGCTGTGGTCAAACCATTAGCTGTACTTCTTTGGCATTGCGGCGCGGCGGCGTCCGTGCCCCGAACTGCTCCGCACAATCCGCCCGCTTAAGTCGTAGTTTCGTGCGCCAGCCTCTCCCAGCGGCACCCGATACTCTTACCTTACACCTGCCCTTCGTCGCCCACCGCACAGCGCGCTTCTCTCTTACTCTATACGGTACGGATATGACTGACCCAATCACTCCGAAACCTGGTACTCCGGGAGCGGGACGCAGAAGTTCCGCCACGGATGCACCGGCGCGCCAACCTGGTCAATCCCCCAACCATTCTTCGGGCCATCGCGACACTGTGCTGCTGAGCGACGTGCCGGATGCCGCCACGGTAATTGCCGGGGAGGCTTTGTCGTCGGCCGCTGCAAACCCATCGCTCAGCCCCACGGCAATTGCGGCTCTGGGAGCACGCTACGAAATTCTCGGCGAGGCCGGCCACGGCAGCATGGGCAACGTGTACAAAGCGCGCGATCGCGAAACCGGCGAGACTGTCGCGCTGAAACTTTTGAAACCTGAGATCGCCTCCGATCAGGCCATGATGGATCGCTTCAAGAACGAGCTGCTCTTCGCGCGAAAAATCACCCACAAGAATGTTTGCCGGGTTTACGAATTCAACCGCGTCGGCGGCGTTGCCTACACCTCCATGGAATTTGTGGAAGGCGAAAGTTTGCGCTCGGTGCTGAATCGTTTCGGCGGATTGCCGCAGCGCAAAGCCACGGACCTGGCGCTGCAAATCTGCTCGGGCTTGAAAGAAGCGCACGCGCAAGGCATCGTCCATCGCGACCTGAAGCCGGAAAACGTGATGATTGACGGGCAAGGCAACGTGAAGATCATGGATTTCGGCATCGCGCGCTCCATGGAAGCGGGCACGCGCCTCACCGGCTCGATGGTCGGCACGCCCGCGTATATGGCGCCTGAACAAGTGGCTGGAAAGCCGGTGGATTACCGCACCGATATTTATTCGCTGGGCCTGATACTGTACGAAATGTTCACAGGCGTTCCGGCATTCAGCGCCGAGAATTCCATCGCCGTCGCGCTGAAACAAATGCGCGAGGATCCTCCGCTGCCGCAAGAAATCGAGCCAAATATTCCGGTGGCCACTGAGCGTGTCATTCTGAAGTGTCTGGAAAAGGATCCTACCAGGCGTTTTCAATCCATCGCGGATCTGGAATCCAATCTGCGCTCCGGCGCGCCTGTGATGCCGGCGCCGCGCATGCTCGGCACCACCACAACAAATTTGACGCACACCTCGACCGGCGTGCCGCGCGTTGCCGCTGCGACTGCCGCCGCATCAGCTGGCATTGCGCAACCCGCGCCGCACCGCACTTCCCCGTTTCTGTGGATTTTGCTCGGGGCGTTGCTGGTAATCGGTGCGCTCAGCGCGCTGCATTGGCTGGGAGTGGCACAGGCAGCGAACAAACTTTCTCCACCAGTGGCAGCGCCGCCACCGAAGCCGCCGGATTTTGCATATGAACATCCCGCGCCACCTCCCGTTGCGCCAGTCGTGGAGGAAATCAAACCGCCGGTCCCGAAAATCGTTGCCCATGCGAAGGCTCCTGCGCCGGAACCAACGAAGCCCGCCGCACCAGACGTCTTCCCGCGCATGGAAACCGGGCCGGTGCACAAGAACTCTCGTCCTGGCGCATCGAGCTCCGCGAAATCGCCGGGCTCCAATTCCGTAATCACCAATTCCATGTATGTGTGGGTGGGGCGATTCGAGCGCGAGGACAAAGCACAAGCCGCGGCGAAGAAAGTTGAAGATCTGCAGCTGCCCGCGTCCATCGTGCCGAAATCACTTGGATCGGTAAAATACTACGCCGTGTTTTGCGGCCCGATTGACTCCAAGCGCGTGGGCGCGGTGTCCGAAAGGCTCGAGGCTAAAGGTTTCTTGAATGTGCGGCCGGTAAGCAACCCCTTTGCCGGCTCAAAGCAAAGAGAGTAGACCCACGCAAGAGTATGATTGCCCGCGGCGAGATGAGACGCAGTCGGGACAGGGACAAAATCTCGGGGCAGCGCTCCAGCTGGAATCGAGCGCTGAGGAAGTGCGATGGAAGTAGGCGCACGCAGCGATACAGGGCGTGTTCGCGAGAACAATGAAGACAGCTTCCGACTCGCGCCGGACCTGAATTTGTTCGTCCTCTCGGACGGCATGGGCGGCCTGGAATCCGGCGAACGCGCCAGCCGCCTGGCCACCGAAACCGTGCTGACGCATTGCCGCGACGCGCAAGCCGATCCGGCTCTAGCAGTTTTCGGAAAACAGATCGAAGGCGTTAGCAACGCATCGAATCGTCTGGCGAGCGCCGTGCGCTTGGCCAACCAGGAAATTTTCCAGGCCGCGCAGGACTTGGGTGGCAGAGGCGGCATGGGCGCTACCGTCGTCGCCGTGCGCTTTCTCGAAGATCGCGCCTGCATCGCGCACGTGGGCGACAGCCGCGCGTATCTGTTCCGCGACGAGCAGTTGAACCAGCTCACCGAAGATCATTCCTTCGTCGCCGAGCAAGTGCGCCGCGGAATCATTACGCTGGAACAAGCGGGCCGCAGCCGCATGCAAAATGTGCTGACGCGTGCGCTCGGCGTAGAGCAAAACGTGGACGTGGAAGTCACCGAAGAATTGCTTCGCCAGGGCGATACTTACCTGCTCTGCTCCGACGGATTGTTTCGTGAACTTTCCGAACCGCAGATCGCCGGAATTTTGCAGGAAGCCACCAGCGCGCAGCAGGCCGCCGATTCGCTGGTCCAGCAGGCCAATCACGCGGGAGGCGGCGACAACATTACTGCAATTGTCTTGCGCCATGGCCCAAAAGCAGCGGGCGCCATGAGTAAGATCGGCCGGTGGTTCAAACCATCCGAGGATCCAACTTGATAGGGAGGGCGTTCCCATGTCCAAGCTGGTTTTAAAATTCGAGAGTTCCATATTGAAGGAAGTCGCCGTCGGGCAGCAGGAGGTCAGCATCGGGCGCTCGCCGGACAACGGCATCGTCATTGATAATCCGGCGATCTCCAGCTATCACGCGCGCGTGTTTCACGAAGACGGCCGCCTGATGCTGCAGGATTTCGGCAGCCTGAATGGCACGTTCGTCAATGGCCAGCGCGTGAAGATGGTGATGCTGAAGCCCGGCGATTCAGTGGGCATCGGCAAGCACACCATCGTCGTGACGGATTCTGTGGAAGTGCGTGCGCATTCGCTGGACAACGTTGAAGTGAAACCGGCCGTGCCCAAACTTAACGAGACGGTGATGCTTGACACCAAAGACCGTCGCGAATTTCTGCGCCAGGTCGCCGCAGTAGGCGAGAGCGCGCAACCCGCGCCCGGCCGCCTGAAGCTGCCCACGCTCGTGGTGCTCAAAGGCAGCACCGACCGCCGCGAATACACGCTTTCGGACAAGCTCACCGTCGTCGGAAAATCCGCGATGGCCACCGTAAAGCTGAAAGGCTGGTTCAAACCCAAAGCCGCCGCCCAAATCAATCGCCGCGAAGACAATTCCTATTACATCGGCTCTGCCGATAAGGTGCCAAGCGTGAACGGCACCCCCATCACGCATCCCACCAAGCTGGCGTCAGGCGACGTGATCGAAGTCGCAGGCGTAGAGCTGGAGTTTGTCGTGCGTGATTGAGCTTCATTGGGAGCGCATGGCGCGGCGAACGGTTTGGTGATGCGGTGATCTCCGAAACTATCACGTGGCAGATGGATCCGCGATGAATCATCCAACCCTAGTAGCGATCGTGACCCTACTTTGCTGCGGATGTAGTGACCGGGACATTCGCGGAGGAACTTCCGCCTTAAAAGACGGGAAGACCTATCTCGTGGTCGTCGAGAGCAACGGACCGGAGTGCGGCGAACTAAAAGTTGATGGAAAAGTTTGGCCCTTTGCTTTCGGCGAGCCTGGCCCGGTCGCTCCGGGGCGCCACTCGAACCAGTGTGGTTTTCCCGAAATTGAATTCGACATTCCGCCAGGCAAAATTTTCAAGTTCGACTAGTGGGGACCACAACGCCGACGGAGAATGCACCCAACTCGGCAAGAGCTACCGCAATTCGCGCGTACCAAGACCCCGCAGGTCAGCGAATAATCTCGATCAGCAGTACCCACGCGCTCGTCGTCGAGCTGAGGAACGCGAAGACGCAGCCAGGTATCAGCCAATTCATTCCGCCGGGATAACCAAGCATCAGCAGAAATCCCGCGAGACAGAAAGAAAGTGTTGTCAGCTGGCATAACATGGCGCGTGACCCCAGCCACCACCACGGCCGCTTGGCCCGGCGCAATTGACGCACGTGCAGGGTCACGGTGAAGATCCACAGCACGATCCCCAGCGTCAGGAATTCCACGCCGAGAATTGTTTGCAATTGATTCGGCGCAAGGCCCAGCGTGGCGATGATCAGCACGCCGATCAATAGAGCAAGCGCTTCCGCGGCGCGCCCAGCAACGCCCGGATATTCGATAATCTTCGAGATATTAATAGACACCGCGACGAAAATCAGCCCAGCCAGCGCCGCCGAAGCGCTTGCCTCCGCGACCAGAAAGTTCGACCAATCCGCAGCAATCGGCGCCGCCATCATCGCGCGGAATTGTAGCGCATTTCGCCTGCGCAATTCGCGACTCCTGACGAACGCAGAGCCGGACATTTCATCGGCAGCGAAATGCTCGACGGACGCAAACCCCAGCACTCGAATTGCTCACTAAACTCACACGATTTCATGCCGATGGTATTGGGGGGACAACACCGACGGTGCGACGCGTTGGCCCGAGCTCCGCTCGGCGTTTTTTCCCGGCGACGTGGCAGCATTTGCAAGCAGCGCATTGGCCCAGAACAAGTAGCTGCCCTGTTTCGGCACAGCCCTTCCGGCGAAATCGCAATGGATAGAAAAATTCAAGCATTCGTCACGGCTTTCTGGAACGCAGCCTGCAGCTAATTCCACTGGCCAAGCTTGCCCGGAAGCCGCGAGCCGCAAACGGACGCCGCCGGTCCGCCAGCTACGCGAAGCCGAATGGCCCGGCGAAGTCGCAAGAACGAATGAAACAACGCGGGGGCGGCCACCAAGCGCTGCCTGCACCGGCATCACCAAGATCCAAGCAATCGCCACAAAAGGGACCGCGGCAGCACGTGGAGGATCGCAATTTATGATTCCGCAAAAGAACTCTGCACGCCGCAAACAGACCCAAGAAAGCGCAGCCGCAATTGGGCGCGCCAGCCTTCGCTCGCTGCGCGCACCAGCACTCACGCTGGCAGCGCTAGCAGACCTCGCCCTGCTGGCCGCGTCGAGCGCACAAGCCCAAGTCGCAGTGCAATTCAGCGCCGCGCAAATCTCGATAGCCGCCGACGGCCTGAATTACCCGTACCGCGTCGCACTGGATCCGGCCGGCAACGTGTACATCACCGACACGCAAAACAACCGCGTCCTGAAAGAAACGCTCGCGCCAATTGGCGGCTACACCGAAACCGTCGTAGCCTCCACCGGCCTCGCCACGCCCTACGGCTTCGCTGTAGATTGCACCGGCAACGTTTATATCGCGGACAACGGCCACAACCGCGTCCTGCGCGAAGCCTCATCGGGCGCCACCTACGTCGAAACTGTGGTGGGCTCTAGCGCATTGAGCTACCCAACGGGCGTAGCCGTGGACTCGTCCAACAATTTACATATCGCCGATACCGGCCGTGCACGCATCCTGTAGGAAATCCCTATGGGCGGCAGTTATGTCGAGGCCGTGGTTGCCTCCGGCGGCTTCAGCCAGATCGCGGGAATCGCCGTGGATTCCAGCAAGAATGTTTATGTCAGCGATATTGATGTCAACCAGGTGTACAAGGAAACGCTTTCCGGCGGCACCTACACGCAGAGCACGGTTCCAACCAACGGTCTTGGCTATCCATACGATGTCGCTGTGGACTCGAGCGGCGATCTCTACATCGCGGACTTTTCCAACCAGCGCATCGTGAAAGAAAAGTTTCTTGCCGGCTCTTACGCGCAGAGCGTCTATCCCACCAGCGCCCTGCCCGGCAGTCTGGGCGTCGCCGTGGATGCGAGCGGCGTGGTCTATATCGCGAATACGTTCGGGCAGGCAATTTGGAAATCGTCGCCCGCTGGCGGCAACTTCGGGCCAATCAACGTCGGAACCGCATGCAACATCGGATATCTGGTGTTCCGCTTCGTGGGCAGCGGAACGCTCGCAATCGCCGGCGACACGGTGTTGACCCAAGGCGCATCGGGCTTGGATTATTCCGACATCGGATCCGGAAGCTGCGCGGCCGCAACCTATAACCCCGGCGACTCCTGCGCCGTCAGCGTGCAGTTCATGCCTCAAGCTCCAGGACCAAGACTCGGCGCCGGCCAACTCTTAGACTCCAGCAACAACATTCTCGCGACCGGATACATCTCCGGCAGCGGCGTCGGCCCGCAAGTAAACTTCTTGCCGGGAACCGAGAGCGTCGTTGCGGTCTCCTGCGATCTGAATCCGCAGGGCATGGCGGTGGACGCCAGCGGCAACGTTTTTTTCGCCGATTTCTTCAATGATGAAGTGTTTATGGTTTCCCCGCTGGGAGTACGGACGACCGTAGCAACATCGGACAACGGCATGAGCGCGCCGGAATCCGTGGCCGTGGATGGCGCCGGCAATCTGTACATCGCAGACTCCCAAGGCGACCAGATCCTGAAGGGCGCGCCATCATCCGGCGGTTACGTTTTCGATGCTATCGCCAACTCCTGCGAGAATGACCTCACCAGCCCGGGAGGAGTCGCGCTAGATGGCCACGGCAACGTCTTTGTCGCCGACGCTCAAAACAGCCGGATCCTGATGGAAACGCCGGGAGCGAGCAATTATACGCAGAGCATAGTTCCCACTTCCGGCTTGTCTCAGCCGTTTGCTGTCGCTGTGGATTTCGCCGGCAGCCTCTACATCCCTGACCTCGGCAATAATCAGGTCGTGAAGTTGACGCTGACCGCGGGCGTCTATCACCAGGGCGTCGTCGCCGCCGGCTGCAGCGAACCCACCTCGGTTTTCGTGGACGTGAACGGCAACGTCTTTGTCGGCGACTACGGCAACAATCGCGTGGGGCAGGAAACTCTGTCGGCGGGCAGTTACACGCAGAGCGTTGTCGCCACCAGCGCCCTGTCGAGCCCGTATGGCGTCGCATTGGATGGCAGCGGCAACATCTACGTCACCGATGTCGCCGACAACCGCGTCATCAATGGAGATGTTGCGGACCCACCGGCCTCGTTGGCCTTCGCGTCAGCTAATGTCTGCACGCAGAGCAGCGACAGCCCGCAATCCCTCACCCTGCTGAACTTTGGCGATGCGGCCCTCTCGCTCTCCGTTCCAGGCTCAGGAACGAATCCCACTTTTTCCACCGCCAGTTTTACCTTGGACGGCTCCACCACCGGCCCGGAAGTTAGCCCGATTGATGCGCCGGGCGCAACCCAAACAATTCTGGTCAGTGGCACCGGCCTCAGCGTAGCTCCGCCCGCGACGACGGTCCTCACACTCACTGCCGTTCCCGTTGCGACGAGTCCGTTCGGCCAGTCCGTCACTTTGTCCGCAAATTTGCTCCCGTTTGCAGACGGTGGCCAATCCACCAACGGCGAATTGGTGACTTTTGAAAATGGCGCCGCTTCGCTTGGCACCGGAACGCTAGCCTCGGGCGTTGCCTCGCTCACTCTGACGACTCTCCCCGCCGGCGTAGATAGTTTGACCGCCGCATATGCCGGCGACCTGAACTTTGCCGCCAGCACTTCGGCAGCGATCAGCTGCACTGTTACGCGCATCACGCCGATGATCACCTGGGCGACGCCCGCGCAGATCACCTTCGGCACCGCATTAGCCAGCACGCAGCTCGACGCTACGTCCTTGGTCGCAGGGACCTTTGTCTACACTCCTGCGGCTGAAACCACTCCCGCTGCCGGCATCGACACTTTGTCCGTCACGTTTACCCCGACCGACACCGTCACTTACAGCAACGCCACATCCACCGTCACGCTTGCCGTGTTCGATCTCGCTATCACGGCGACCGGCGGTGCCTCTCCCCAATCTGTGTCACCGGGAGCAGCAGCCACTTTTCCCTTCACCGCGGCGCCTGAAGGAGCGCTAACATTCCCGAACCCAGTGACGTCCTCCGTCACAGGTCTGCCGCCCGGTGCGACCGCGGTGTTCACGCCAGCGACGATTCCGGCGGGGAGTCCCAGCACGCCTGTAAGCCTGGTGGTGCAAACAACAATTTCGACGGCGGCTGTGATGCAAATACCTTCGCGACTCGGGCCAGTTGGCAACGCTCCGGTCGAACTCGCGTTGCTTTTCCTGCCCATCCTGGGGCTGCAGGCGTTCCGCAAGCGGTTGCGCCTGTCACCCTCTACGCGCGCGGCCGTGCTACTCGCAACGCTAGCCGTGGGCGCGGTCGTCGGCTTCAGCGGATGCACCGGCACCACCCATAGCAATATCAATAGCACCTCGTATCCCCCCTGGTGGTCACCGCAACCAGTGGAACGCTGCACACCTCGTTTAACATGACGCTGATCGCAGATAAGTAGCCGAACGCGGGCTCGCCATGAGGCGGTGCGAGAGAACACATGTGTTGGCCGGTGGGGGCGCTGCTTGCTGCGCCCCAGCTTGCCCAGGCGTTAAACTTTCCGCGTCGTCGTCTTTGCACGCGACGCCGCAGCGTTTACTTCGTCACAATCGGCAGCGCCTCCGCTGCTTGCGGCACGGCGCTGCGATAATCCTCACCCAGCAGCTGCGCGATTGTCGCAGCGATCTGGCTCTGCGTCACGCGCGGCACGTTCGTCATCTCACCCGTAGCCGGCGTGTCCGGCCCCATCACCGCGATCCAGATATTTTCAGCGCCCGCGATATTTTTGTCGTGGTCGCGCCACAGTTTCAACCCGCTGCCGCGTCCATGATCGCAGGTGATGATAAACGTCACCTGGCCGTGATACTCCGGCTTCGCCTGCATCGTGTTCCACAGTTCCGCGATACGCTGGTCATCTTCATGCGCCGCCTGCAACACCAGGTCATATTTTCCCGCGTGGGCCCAGTCGTCCGTCTCGCCGTAGCCCACAAAGAGCGCCCGCGGGCTGTGCGTCCGAAGGTAGTCGAGCAGATCTTCGTGCGTGAAGGAATCCGGCGCGTCATCGTCTTCCACGGGTGTGGAAGTTTCGTACAACTTCTTCAACAATTGTTCGCGCGGCGTCAGCGGCTCGCCCCATGGCAGATTCCAACCCGCGCGCACCAGCAGGCGGCTCTGTTTCGCGCGAAAGATATCGTTGAACGTGTTCCACGTGCCGAAAATCGCCACTTGATTGTGAAACTCCGGCAGATTATTCAGCCACTCGAACACTGTCGCGTTCGGATTGGGCCCGAGTTCATTGCTATTGATTCGCGGATCGGGATAGCCGGTGGCCATCTCGTTGTAACCGGGATAGGAAAACTTGAAGCCGTTGGTGACTTGCGCGACGCTGCCCTTGTGCTGGTTGCCGTAAATTTGCCCCTGCTTCGCGATGACAGTCCACAGAAACGGCAACAGCGTCGCGCGGCCTTCTTCCGGCGTGTCGCGCCAGAAATC